>Ga0316201_10004816_pt1 | contig 10271 bp, 8 predicted proteins | sample CS6wburrow_MG_FD_204516 | JGI IMG/M metagenome (GOLD analysis project Ga0316201, IMG submission 204516) | Coastal sediment microbial communities from Delaware Bay, Delaware, United States - CS-6 worm burrow | ecosystem: Environmental > Aquatic > Marine > Coastal > Sediment | place: USA: Delaware...
CGGGAATACGATGGATTTCAGATTATTGATAGTCAGGGAGGAAAGGATAACAGTGTATTGCTTACTCCTGATTTTGCTCTATGTAATGAATGTAGAGTGGAAATGTATGAATACAAGAACAAGAGACACCACTACCCTTTTATCACATGTACATTGTGCGGACCACGATATTCCATTATAAAATCCCTTCCTTATGACCGGCCATTGACAACTATGGACACATTCATTATGTGTTCTGATTGTCAGAACGAATACGATGATATAGAAGATAGAAGGTATTTTTCTCAGACCAATACATGTCCTGAATGTAGTATAAGGCTATCAGTAAGTGGACCTCCTGATGACCTGAACTCCATCAACACTGTCCTTCAAGCATGGCGACAAGACCAGATTGTTGCCATTAAAGGCATCGGGGGTTACTTATTAACATGTGATGCTACCAGCGAGCATGCCATAAAAAAACTAAGAGAAAGGAAACACCGGCCATCCAAGCCTTTCGCAGTGATGTATCCGGACATTGAGATTATGAAAGATGATGTAAACGTTAATGAGAAATCACTAAAACAACTGACAAACCACATCTCACCTATTGTGCTCACAAGGACAAAAAAGATATTGCAAACGGGCTTGGTAAAAACTCTTATTGCTCCTGGATTAAACCATATCGGTGTAATGTTACCTTATGCTCCATTGCTGGATTTACTCCTAAACCATTTCAGAAAACCCATTGTAGCAACAAGTGGCAATCTAAGTGGAGACCCGATAGAATTTAATAATGATCAGGCAATGGCCAATCTTTCCGGGATAGCTGATGTCTTCCTTCATAATAACCGGGAAATAGTAGTTCCTCAAGATGATAGCCTCATTGCTTTTTCACCCACCCGCCACCAAAAAACCATATTGAGAAGGTCAAGAGGTATGGCTCCGACATTCTTTAACCACTTCCATAGGCTTACGCCAAATGAAAACGTCTTGTCTATGGGTGGATTGTTGAAGAGTACATTCGGATTGATAACACAGGGAAATATCTACATCAGCCAATACCTGGGAGATACAGATTCCTATAATACTCAATTGAATTACCAGAGGGTTTTAAAACATTTGTTAAAAGTTACGGGTACAAAACCAGATAAAATCATATGTGATGCTCATCCCGGGTTCTTTTCTACTCAGGAAGGGATAGCACTGGCACAAGAATGGAAGGTTGAATTGATCAAAGTGCAACACCATAAGGCACATTTTGCGGCGGTGCTGGGGGAGAATGATTTATTAGGTAAAGGTGAAAGTGTTTTAGGTTTCATTTGGGATGGAGTAGGATTGGGAGATGATCGGAACGTCTGGGGAGGAGAAACATTTATATTGAAGGACAAGACCATTGAAAGGACTAATCATATTCCATTATTTAAATACTTTCTGGGCGATAAAATGTCAAAGGAGCCCAGATTGTCAGCTCTTGCCTTACTCCATAGCTATAACCTGTCATCAGAAATCGTAGAGGACAGGTTTAACAAAAAGGAAATGAGAATCTACGATACCTTACTTAAAAATTACAATGGAGTAATGACGACCAGTATGGGTAGGGTTTTTGATGCTGTTGCATCGTTGCTTCTGGGATATAGAACACAGTCTTATGAAGGTGAAGCTGCCATGAAGCTTGAGGCAGCAGCTACGAAATATTATTTAGAATTCCGCGGAGACCCGAAAACCAGGAATATTCAATACATAAAACAATTTTCATCCATCATCTCAAGACTACTATCTATTCAAGAAGAGGGTGTTGAAAAAAGAGCATTTCAATTTCACAGGGATTTAGTGGGATACATTCTAAGCCAGGTAAAATCACAAGGTATTAAGAAGGTTGCTTTTAGTGGTGGAGTTTTTCAGAATCAGCTTTTGGTTGATCTTATTATTGATCATCTTGATGGTGATTATGAATTGTATTGGCATCAACAATTATCACCTAATGACGAAAATATTTCATTCGGACAATTGATGTACGACTTGTATGATCTCAACTAGTCACTTAGGAATTCAAAGAGCTCATCCATACCGTCATAGGACTTAAAACCAACTTTTTCTTCATCACCTCCCCGCACGACAAAGCCGGCAATTCCTGCATCCAATATCATATCTACTTCATGAGTAGAGAAAGGGATGTCAAGCAAGATGTGATCATAAGATTTTACAAGCGAGCCCATTGTTGCTAAAGAGTGAGAGGACCATGCCTGATCACTATGGAATACGGCATATCGATTGCCTGAATCAGGATCTGTGAATGAAGACAATCTTTTATTTCCAGGTACTGGTGCTTCTACGATGACTTTTTTCAAAGCCTTTTCATAATCTCCCAGAAGAATTGCATCAGGAACGGAGGAGGATTCCAGTATCATCATTGGGCCTTCGACCCATTCACTGATTTCAGCTACAAGTGCTGGTGAGGTAAAGTGATCTGAATCCGGATTGATATCAAATCCGAGATAATCCACACCCCACGCCGCAAAATATCTGGCGTCAGTGAGATTAGTAATCTGTGATATTTTTATCTTGGCCTTTAACATAGAATGCAAATGTAGAGAACAGGATGGGGGAAGCCAACTATTTTCAGAAAGTATATTTTGTAACTCGCCGCATACCAAGGGGCAGGGTCACCAATTATGGTGCTGTAGCGGACTATCTGGCACTTGGATCAGCACGCATGGTCGGATGGGCATTGAACAACACTTCATTAAGTGGCATGGGGGTCCCTGCACATAGAGTTGTCAACAGGAAAGGAGAACTTTCAGGAAGAAATCATTTTCCTACACCAACCATGATGCAGGAATTGCTGGAAAATGAAGGCGTTGAAGTTGTAAATAATAAAGTGACAAAGTTTAAAGATTTATTCTGGCACCCGGGAGACCACCTTCCATCAGTAGATGATATTAAATCATTTGAGGAATGAGTGAGTTACTGCATTTAATATCAGGACCTCGAAACATCTCTACTGCCCTGATGTATTCATTTGGCAATAGGCCGGATACAGCCATTGTTGATGAACCCTACTATGCATATTATCTCAATAAATATCAGGTAGCGTACCACCCAGGGACAGATGAAATCCTGGATAAAATGTCATCCGACGCACAAGTCGTTACAGAAGATATATTTGCCGAAAGGCCAGAAAAATATTTCTTCATAAAGAACATGGCTCATCATCTTCAGGGATTTGATTATTCATTTATCCATGAAATAAAGAATATTTTCCTTATCCGCAACCCCAGGCAATTGATCGCATCATTTGCCAAGGTCATTGAACACCCTACAGGAGTCGACATAGGAGTTGAAAGAGAAAAAGAGCTATATGATGAGATCGTGAATAAAGGAAAATACAAGCCCATCGTTCTTGATTCAGGTGAAGTATTAAAAAACCCTGAAGGAGTGTTGATAAAATTGTGTGATAAACTGGACATTCCATTCACCGATCGCATGTTATCATGGCCTCCTGGTCCAAAAGTTGAAGATGGTGTCTGGGCAAAGTATTGGTACTCAAATGTACATCAGTCTACAGGATTCATTTCCAAAGAACAAACATATGTTGAATTAACAGAACCGCTGGAAAAGCTTTATCAAGAGGTAAAACCACATTATGATTTTCTATATCAACAATCATTAAAAGCATAAAAACATGTTACAGAAATACGATCCCAGGAATAAAGACATTCTTATCTATGTGAAAGATGAGCTGGTACCCAGAGATGAAGCTAAAGTTTCCGTTTTTGACAGTGTGGTCCAGGGGGGAGACGCAGTATGGGAAGGGCTCAGGGTCTATAATGGCGGAGTATTCTGTCTGGATCGACACCTCGAGCGACTACAACACTCAGCCAAAGCAATGGCCTTCACCCAGGTTCCAACATCAGAAGAGATTACAGAAAAACTTTTTGAAACCTTGAAGGCCAATGATATGTATGATGACACCCACATCAGGCTCACATTGACCAGAGGCGAAAAAACAACTTCCGGGATGGATCCAAGGCTTAATGCGTTTGGTCCGACACTCATTATTGTTCCTGAGTGGAAGCCACCTGTGTATGACAATGAATCAGGCATCCGCCTGATCACGTCTACCATCAGACGGAATTCACCCATGCACGTTGACTCCAAGATTCACCACAATAATCTCATCAATAACATCCTTGCAAAGATTCAAGCCAATGTCGCCGGAGTTGATGCTGCTTTGATGCTCGATGCTTATGGATTTGCCAGCGAGCTCAACGGAACCAATATTTTCATGGTACGGAAAGGGGAACTCTTTACCCCACATGCCGATGCATGCTTACATGGTATTACCAGAGGTCTTGTTATTGAACTGGCCCGAAAAGCAGGAATTCCGTGTATTGAAAAGAACATCTCACTCACAGAACTGTACAATGCAGATATGGTATTCTGTACAGGGACTATGGGTGAGTTGACCCCTATTGTGGAGATCGATGGCAGAGAGATTAACCAGGAAAGAAGCGTGTTTACTCAACTGCTGGCATTATTCGAGGAAATTAAAGGAAAATATTGCATTCCGATTTCCTGATTAGAGAAATGGTTTTGGCTGCATTTTTGCTACAGATTGTATGGCTGATATCATAAGGTATCGGTATACATCATATAGGAGCATAACATATGCAGTCATTTTTTGAACAGGTATTGTTTACATCCGGAACCTGGAGCCTCAATGTAGGACAGTTACTCCTATCCCTACTTTCAATCATACTGTGCATAGTTACTTATAGATTTATAGTTAACGCAAGGTGGTTAACAGAACTTTATAGTAAGACACCGGAAGAGAAGGTCAGATTAAAACAACTCAGAAGAATCTTGTTATTTTTCTTGTTGACCATTGCTGTTTATTTCATCCTCAGGGTTCTACATCTCAATCAATTATCTTTAGAAGACTATGAATTCCTGACTCTCGGGCTATTCTTCGAAGGTGTCTTGATCTTGCAGGGTGCCAGGTTGCTTGACTGGTTTATTACCAATACTTTAATACATAAATATTATTCACAAAGAGACATTGTGGATAAAAAAACCAGAGCCAAAACGGAGATTGTTGACGTTGAGAAGACTGGTTCCAAAGTGGTTCAATACATTGTCTATGCAGTAGCGTTGATATTACTGGTAAAGAATCTAAATATGGATTTCTCCCTATGGTCAACCGCTGTAGGAGAGAATGGAGATAAACGGATCAACTTTACGCTTTCCAATATCATGATTGCGATATTGATCTTATTGATATCGAGGTTGGTGGTGTGGCTCGCCACCCAGCTATTTTTGTATGGAATATACAAGAGGAGAGGGGTTGACCAGGGGTCACAATTTGCTTTTAACCAATTGTTGAAATATTTTATCTATTTCATTGCTGTATTTATGGCTTTGTCCCAGCTGGGTATTAATATGACTCTGATATGGACTGGTGCAGCTGCTTTATTGGTAGGTGTGGGCCTTGGGTTGCAGCAGACATTTAATGATTTCATTTCAGGAATAGTATTGTTATTTGAAAGGAGTACTTCGGTGGGCGACATCCTTGAATTTGGGGGAAATGTAGGGATCGTAAGAGAGATCGGCCTTAGAGCGTCAGTAATTGAGACACGACAGAACATCAGCATGGTGGTTCCCAACTCCAAGCTGGTTAATGATAATGTAATCAACTGGTCTCATTTCAGCAACAGAGTGAGATTTGATGTGAGTGTGGGTGTGGCCTATGGCAGCGATACAGAGCGGGTTAAGGAAATTATGGTCCAGGTGGTCAAAGAGCATAAAGATGTATTGAAGTATCCGACGCCTTTTGTTCGATTTATGGATTTTGGGGATAGTTCGCTGAATTTTACGGTCTATTTCTTTTCAAGAAATTTTATGTTTATCGAGGACGTAAAGAGTGATATTAGATTCAAGATAGATGCTCAGTTCAGAGCCAGTGGAGTCACCATTCCATTCCCTCAGAGAGATGTGTGGTTTAAGAACCCATTGGATCAGGTTTAATCATTCGGCCTTGGAGGTTTTCTCATTTTTTTGATTTCTGACCTTTTGGACTTTGCTTTTTTTCTGGCTTCAATTGAAGCAGCTGATGGTTTGGTCTTAATGCGTTTCTTTTCTTTTTTCAATGCGTGGGCAATCATCGCGTCAAACTTCTTGACAACAGCATTTTTATTGGCAAGCTGTGATCGCTTCCTTTCATGGGAAAGGATAAGAACTCCTTCTTTATTGATGTGATTGGAAAGCTTAGACTTGATCTTAGATTTTTGCATTTCAGAGAGCATTACAGATGCTTCCACATCAAAGTATAAGACAACTTTAGTCTCTACTTTATTGACGTGCTGACCCCCACTTCCTCCGGAACGGGCAGTTGAAAAAGTTAATTCTTTATGCAATGCTTTTATATCCACATCATCTCCAACATCAAGAAACGGGTATATGGTTCAATGACGATTACTTACGATCCAGCAGAAATTGTTGAAATTGGTTGTAATCATTTTGAAGCAAAGTGGCTTCTTTAGTCTTATTAGAGAGGTCTGATAATTGTTCTGGAATGGCAATGGATTCATTCAATGTAGCCTCAACAGTCGGAAGAAATTTGGCGGGATGAGCAGTCTCCAGAAAGATGCCAACGAGGTCTTCATCAGCATGGCTTGAGAAGTACTCTGTAAGGGCCCTAAAGCCGATGGCACCATGCGGATCACAACAGTAACCGTGATTACTATAGACGGATTTCATGGTTTCTCTGGTTTCTTCATCGGTGTAATAATATCCCACCATATCTTCTCTAATCCTTTGAATATCATTATTATACAAGTCAAGCATCCGCACAAAATTAGAAGGATTACCCACATCCATGGCATTACTGATGGTCGGTATAGACGGTCTTGGGGTGTAAATACCCAGATCCAAATATTCAGGTACAACCTTATTGACATTGGTGGCTGCAATGAAGCGATTGACAGGCAATCCCATGTGCCTGGCCATCAATCCGGCCGTAAGATTTCCAAAGTTTCCACTGGGAACGCTGAAGACGATTTCCTTTCCAGGAGCTTTAACTTGTTTGTATGCTTCGAAGTAATAAAATGACTGAGGGATCAACCGGGCAATATTGATACTATTGGCTGAACTGAGCTGGTAACTTTCTTTCAGGTCGGGATCAAGAAAAGCCTTCTTCACCATAGCCTGGCAATCATCGAATGTCCCCTGGATTTCACAAGCTGTGATATTTTTTCCTAGTGTTGTCAATTGCTTTTCCTGGAGGTCACTTACTTTTCCAGAAGGGTATAAAATAACCACCTCAATCCCCGGAGTGTCATAAAACCCAGCTGCAACAGCTCCACCAGTATCTCCACTGGTGGCAACCAGGATGGTCAGCATATCGCTTTTATCTCTGTTGAAGTACGACATGAGTTGACTCATAAATCGGGCACCAAAATCCTTAAATGCCATTGATGGGCCGTGAAACAACTCTAACGAACCAATCCTATCAGTTATCATTTCCACTGGAGCCGGAAAGGATATGGCTTGACTGATGATGTCCTCGAGTACAGAAGTAGGAAGGGCATCCTTCAATACATTTTTAGCCACTGAAAATGAAATTTCCTGAAAAGACAAATTTTCCAACTCCCTGAAAAATGCTTTAGGCATTACAGCAATAGATGTGGGCATGTATAATCCTTTATCTGCTGGCAATGATTTCATTACTGCTTCTTCGAGACTGACTCTCAGGTCCTTATTATTGGTGCTATACAATTTCATAGATCAATATTTTACAGCTCCTTCATTATTAATTTTTGATACAAAACAGGAATTACCCACCTTCTCATCAGTAAGAAACAGTTCTACTTCACTCACAATATTTTCTGCAATCAACGAATTGGCACAAAGAGCAAACATTGCCGGTCCTGCTCCGCTGATACTGAAACCAAGCGCACCCAGGCCCATAGCCATTTCTTTGATGTGATCGAAATGAGGAATAAGTTTAGACCTCTGAGGTTCTATGATAACATCCTGCAGGCAGCGGCCCAATAAGTCAATATCAGAAGTATACAATGCAGCAATGAAGGCAGCAAGATTACCGGATTGCCTGATGACCAGATCCAGTGGAACATGATCACTTAATATATCTCTGGAGTCTTTGGTCAGTATCTTTATATGTGGGTGAATCATGGCCACATATAAGCCTTGCGGCAAATGTATCTTCTTGAAGTCCAGCGTCGGATTATCCCTGATGAGCACCATTCCACCCAGCAGGGAAGGAGCCACATTATCAGCATGAAATGCACCATCAGCGATTTCTTCCCCCTCTACTGCAAATCTCAATATCTCACTCTTGGTCAATCCTGTCTTGAGATACTCATTAACAGCAAAGACCCCACCCACTGCACTGGCGGCAGACGATCCCATCCCGGAACCGAAAGGCATCTTTTTATGAATGACCATCTCAATTGGCGCTTCTGAAACACCCAGATATTTCATCAAGCGATGAGCGGCATATCCTGCAGTGTTTTTCATTACATCCAGGGGAAGCTTACCTTTTCCGCCTTTAATTTCAGATATAATCAGCCCGGGTTTACTTCCTTCCCTTACCAGGATATCATCACCGGGATGTTCCAGTGCGAATCCGAGGATATCATAACCAACAGCGACATTGGCTACAGATGCAGGTGCGAATACTTTTACAGGATGACCCATCAACCAATGTTTACTATGGTGAGCAAATCAGCGAATACTCCTCCTGCGGTAACCTCAGCTCCGGCACCTGGGCCTTTTACCACCAACGGACGGGTATGATACCTTTCTGTGGTAATTACAACCATATTGTCAGCACCGGACAACCCGTGGAATGGACTGTCTGGCCCTACTTTTTTTAATCCGATCTTTGCATTTCCATTCTTGGTTTCAGCAATGAACCTCCACACTTTTCCTTCAGCCTTTGCTTCTTCCACTTTCTCCTTGAATGCCCCATCATATTCTTCTAGTTTATTGAAGAAAGCATCAACACCTTCAACAGCCATCAATTCTTCAGGAAGGATAGGGTCCAGGATTACATTCTCCGGTTCAATATGGAATCCGGCTTCCCGGGTGAGAATGATGATCTTTCTTTTAACATCCTGGCCACTGAGATCTTCCCTGGGGTCGGGCTCAGTAAATCCTTTTTCTTTTGCCTTAGCTACCAGGCTGGAAAAAGGAACAGATCCATCGAAGCTATTAAAGATAAAAGACAGAGATCCTGATACAACGGCCTCTATCTTAAGAATACTGTCACCTGAATTGATCAGGTTTTTCATGGTAGATAGAATGGGCAATCCAGCACCCACATTGGTTTCATAAAGGAAATACACTCCTTTGTCACGTGCTTTATTCTTTAGATTCAAGTAGGATTCATAACTTGAGGATGTAGCCACCTTATTGGGTGTAGTAATGGAAATGTTGGCATCCAGGATGCTTTCATAAAGATCCGGAATGCTTTTGTTGGCCGTGTTGTCTATGAAAATGGAATTGGATAGGTTCATATCGATCATCTCCTTTAAGAAGTCCTCAGGATCGGAAACATGATCAGAAGCGTCCAATTGCTCTTTCCAGGATTCAAGGTCAATACCGTCGTTATTGAACAGCATTTTTTTGCTGTTGGCGATACCGCAGACGGCGATATCAATAGCATATCTGTCTCTCAGTATTTTTTTCTGATCATTGATCTGTTGCAATAGGGTTCCTCCGATAAGCCCTACTCCGATCATAAAAAGGTGTATGGTCTTGGATTCTGAAAGGAAGAAAGCATCATGAACCAGGTTTAGGCACTTGGCCTCATCTTTCTGATCAATGACAAATGAGATGTTCAATTCTGATGACCCCTGGGCAATAGCTATTACATTGATTCCATTCCTTCCAAGTGCCTGGAATAATTTACCGGCAATGCCTGGGACTGCCCGCATCTTTTCACCGATTACAGCCATGATGCATAGGTCATCTTCTATTTTGACGGGGTCAATTTTATGACCCAAGATCTCTTGTTCAAAGGCTTTGTCGATGGCTTCCTTAGCTTCTTCCGCATCTTTCTTAGCCACTGCAATGCAGATAGAATGTTCAGAAGAGGCCTGGGTGATGAGAATTACATTTATTTCTTTATTGGCTAGAGAAGTAAATAGTCTTGAGGATATTCCTGGGACACCCATCATTCCGCTCCCTTCCAGGCTTAAAAGTACCACATCTTTTAGTGAAGAAATTCCTTTGATGGGTGAACGCCAGTCTTCATCATAAGCATTGTG
>Ga0316201_10004817_pt1 | contig 10270 bp, 10 predicted proteins | sample CS6wburrow_MG_FD_204516 | JGI IMG/M metagenome (GOLD analysis project Ga0316201, IMG submission 204516) | Coastal sediment microbial communities from Delaware Bay, Delaware, United States - CS-6 worm burrow | ecosystem: Environmental > Aquatic > Marine > Coastal > Sediment | place: USA...
TCGTAGATCCGAGCATAGTCATCGCCGCGAACCGACGTGGCTTCACGTTGCGTGCAACCGTTTTGCGCGCTACCAACGGCACATTCGTGGTGTGCGATGCCGCGGGCCGGGTGCCGGCAAAAGCCCTTGTCATCAGCTATACGGGTCGGCCACGTGTCGCATCACAAACGACCCGCGGCAACCTCTACGAATGCCCGGATTAAGTAAAGTGGGCAGGCAAAAATGATACCGCCCGTCGCTCACGCCCTACCTTTCGTCAGCAATTTCACCAGCTGATCTGCGGCGGACTTATAGTGCGTCGTATGAACAATAACAAGCAGACAGGGTTTACCCTGTACGAACTGTTGATCACGGTACTGATTGTCGGGGTGATTCTGGCGCTGGGCATCCCGAACCTGCGGCAGTTCACACAAAACAGCCGCATGACCAGCGCGGCCAATGATCTTAATTCTGCGTTTCACCTGGCACGCAGTGAGGCCTCGCGGGCCAAGGCGACGATAACGATTTGCGCGAGCGCCAACTCGATGTTGCCCGAGGCGAATTGCGGTGGTACGTGGGAGCAGGGCTATATCGTTTTTGTCGACGCCCCGGCAGGCGCCGGCGACATTGAGCGTACCGACCTGGCGAACGAGACGATATTGCGCGCTTATCCGAAAAGTCCGGAGGGCGTCATGATGGCAGTGGCTAATGACGCCACCTATTTTTCCTACGCGCCGACGGGCCTCGGGAGACAGAGCGCTGATGACGGCTTGCCGTTGTCGCAAGTCGTACTCTGCGATGCAAGAGGGAATGTTACCGCGGCCGGCGGCAATTCCGCTGCCCGCCTGTTGGTCGCCACGCCACTGGGACGCGCATCAATCCTGCGCGACAAGACCATGATAGCGAATGCGCTGAGCGCCATGAACAAGTCCTGTCCGTAGCGGACAACACGCATTTGGCAAGGAGTCCAAAGAATGATCTCCAGTATGAATAGAACAGGCGGCGTTAAACCTGCCCACGGCTTTTCGCTGATCGAGGTACTTATCGCGCTGATTATTTTATCAGTGGGAATGCTTGGCATCGCCGGTCTGTACGTGCAGAGCATGCAGGCCGGGCGTACATCGATGTTTCGCCACAACGCCGTCACGATTGCGGGCGACATTGCCGACCGCATTCGCGCCAACCCCGCAGCGGGCACCGCGTACACGGCCGCCGCCGGTGCCGACAAAAGTTGCGTGAATGGCGGCGTAGACTGCTTGCCTGCAGATATGGCGGCACATGACATCTACCTCTGGCAGGAGCAGGCCGATGATTCATTGCCGAACGGCAGGGTCACGGTCACTCACGATGGGGACCTGGTGATGCCCAGCTACCAGATTACGGTCGGCTGGGATGAACCGGGTGAATCGCCAACGTTCACGATTGTCATTCCCGTGCTGGATATTTGAGGAGCTTAACGATGACCAGCGTTTGTCCTCGAATCCGCCAACGTCAACACGGTCTGACCCTGGTCGAGCTAATGGTCGCCCTGGCCATTGGTTCGTTCCTGATTATTGGTGCGGTACAGATCTACAACCAGAGTCGCGAGGCCTTTGTTGTTAATGAGTCCATCGCGCGCGTCCAGGAAACTGCGCAGTTTGCAATGGACACTATCGAATCCGACCTCCGCATGGCCAGCAACTGGGGCCGTAACAGTCGTGCGCTGGCGGTCGAAGGTCGCTCACTGGCCGAAGACGCCAACCCGCTTGGGCTTAGCGTTCCAACAGACTGCGGTAATAGCTGGGCACTGGATCTGGCCCTCGCAATCGACGGCAACAACAACACCTATGCGCTGGGCTGTGCCTCATCCGGTACCGCGCAAACGAACTCCGACGTCGTGACCATTCGGCGAGCCAGTGTCCTGCCGGCACCGCTCGAACCAGGGCGCGTGCAGATTCAGTCGACCCGTGTACAAGGACTGCTGTTTGACGACGGCGCGATGCCCAGTGAATTCAGCCCCGCCGATTCGGCTACCCACAATCTGCTGGTGCACAGTTATTACGTTGCGCAGACATCCGATCTAATGCCCGGTGTGCCCACGTTGCGCCGCAAAACGCTGACAGTTGACGGTGGCGCACCCGTTATCCGGGACCAGGAAGTGGCGCACGGTGTCGAGAATATCCAGCTGCAGCTCGGTGTTGACATCAACCAGGACAACGCCGTGGATCGTTATGTCAACCCCGGCGGCAACTCCATCTACGATCCCAACGCCACCAATTATATTCCCGGTGCCCGCGTAATTGCGGCGCGCTTGTGGCTTGTCGTTCGTGGCGTGACGCCAGAAGTCGGTATCACGGACACGCGCACTTACAAGCCCGGCGACGTCAATCTTGGCGAGCCAAATGACAACTTCCGTCGCATGCAGGTCTCAAAAACGATCTTGTTGCGGAACGCGAGAATCTGATGATGAGAAATACGATGAAAATTAGACATTGCCCGCGCATTTCACGACGGCGGCAGTCCGGCGCCGCACTGGTCGTGAGCCTGCTCTTATTGGTGATCATTACGGTACTGGCGGTGTCCGGCATGAACACTGCAACTACCGAACTCGCCCTGGCACGCAACGATCAAAACTATGAATACGCGTTCCAGGCCGCTGAGACAGGCCTCGAGATTGCCATTGCCCAACCTACCTTCAGCACGCAGGGAGCAATCCCGCCGCTGACACATACCTTGGGCAACGACACGGTTGAGGCAAGCATTCAATACGAAGCCGCCACGATCGTGCCAGATCGCGCGTTCAGTCTCGGCTCAGGAAGTGGCGTTGCCGCCTATCATTTTCTGGCCACTGCGCAGGCGACCTCGAAACGACAGGCCGCCAGCTCGGATCGAGACTCGACCGCAGCACATACGCAGGCTTTCTACGTAGTAGGCCCGGCCGCATCGTCGCTCTGAGCGGCGACATTTCGGCATCGATGATTTCGGAGACACAAACATGAGATTCACAAAGTTCCTTGCAATCGCAGCGCTGCTATTGGCGGCACCTGGCGCTTTTGCAGAGTTTACGACGGTGACACTAGCGAGCGAGGTCAGGCTAAGCGAGTTTCGGCTGCCCGCCTCAGTTAACGGTATTGCTACTTTTAAACCTTGCGGCGCGTGCGAATTGAAAACCGTCAGTGTCAATGCAGATACGCGCTATCGGCTTAATGACCAGTTTGTAGCACTGCCGGATATGCGCCGCTCGCTCGCGAGCGTTACAAACAGGAACCGCAAGACCGTAATTGTCATGCACCATCTGGAGTCGGATCTGATTACTCAGATCTCGATCAATCTGTAGACCGTGCTGCAACGAAATTCAGGAAGGACGAGATCATGAAGATCGCCGCACTAAAAACAAAATGGACGGGGCTTGGCTTTTTGGTCACGCTGCTCTGCGGCAGCCCGGTTGTGGCCGATGACACCGAACTGTTGCTGATTACCCCGCAGAGCAACGATAGCCGTGCGAAAGCCAACATCCTCCTGATCCTCGACTCCTCGGGCAGCATGGGCACGCTCGAGACGACCAATAAGCCGTTCGACAGTGCCCTGCCCTATGACGTGGGCGATTGCGACCCGGACCGCTTTTACTGGACGCGCACGGGTCTGCCGCCAGCTTGTGGCGACGACAATACACAGTATATTGAAAAATCTGCATTTGTTTGCGCCAGTGCCGGTCGGCAGGTCCGGGGCCTCGGCGTGTACCAGGGCGTTATGGTGCAGTACCGCTCTGATATAACGGACGCGCGCAGCTGGCGAACGTTGGCAGCAGGCTATTCCACTGAGCAGGTGGAATGTCAGGAAGATTCCGGCATTGACGGATCGGGCACTGCGATCTTCGCGCAGGCCGGCACCGATGTCGACCCGTACACGGACAATGCGGACTTCGAGCTGGCCTGGGGCAGCTACCCGGCATCGGAAAGCTACACGATTTATGACGGCAAATACCTGAACTGGCGCGCTAATCCTGAGGAAGTTGACCTGACCCGCCTGGATATCGTCAAGGTAGCTACCAAAGCCGCAATGAACTCCATTAACAACGCAAACATCGGCATCATGCGCTTCAATTCAGATAGCGGCGGACCGGTTATCAAGGCGATGACCGATCTCGACAGCAATCGAGACGCGATTGAAACTATCGTCGACAGTATTCAACCGTTCAATGTAACACCGCTATCGGAGACCATGTACGAAGCCGCACTTTACTGGCTCGGTGAAGACGCCTATTACGGCGAGAGAATCGATGATTTCCCGACCGATCCTGCCGCGTTGCTCACCACTGAGCCCGAGAAATACCTCGCACCGACCAGCCCTGCGTGTTCCAGGAATTTCAACGTATTGCTGACCGATGGTCTGCCGGTTGACGATCTCGACACACCGGCGCTCGTACCGACGCTGCCTGGGTTTTCCGCCAAGCTCGGAGGACGTACTGAGTGCACGGGAATTGAGGAAGGCGATTGCCTCGATGACATCACCGAGTACCTGTCCATCCCCGATCTTTCATCGATTCAGGACGGTGACCAGTTCGTCACCACTCATACCATCGGCTTCACGATAGACCTGCCGATCCTCAAACAGGCGGCAGAAATATCCGGTGGCGATTACTTTCTGGCTGACGATGCAGAAAAGCTCTCGCGCGCACTGCTGAAAATTTTCACCGAAGCAAACCAGCAGGACCTGGCATTTACAGCGCCGGCGGTCGCCGTCAACGCCTTCAATCGCACGCAGAATCTGAACGATCTGTACATGTCGGTATTCCGCTCGGACATAAACTATCGCTGGCCCGGCAACCTCAAAAAGTACCGCCTGAACACTGTTACGGTTGTCGACGACGACGGCAATTCCACTGTTGAGGTTGAGATTGTCGACGCCGACGGCAATCCTGCTGTCGATCCGTTGACAGGGTTCTTTTCAGGTTCTTCGCGCAGTTTCTGGACTGACAGCGATATCGACGACGGCCCGAACGTGGAACTCGGCGGCGCTGCCAACAGGTTACCGTCACCCGCAACTCGCAAGCTCTACACGAACAACGGCGACGTCGACCTCACCGCCTTGAGCAATGAAATTTCGCCGGCGAATGCCGCCGCTTATTCGGCCGCCGATTTTGGCTTGAACGGCGCCGCCGGTGAGCCTACTGTCGAAGAGATGATCGACTGGCTGCGCGGTGCTGATCTTCTTGACGCGGATGTGCAGCGCAACTCGATGGGCGATCCACTACATTCACAGCCGGCAACGATGTTCTATGGCGGCGAACCCGGCAGCGAGGACATCGTCGTGTACATGGCGACCAATGACGGTTACCTGCACGCGATCGATGCGCAGACCGGCGAGGAACTCTGGTCCTTCATTCCGAACGAACTGCTGCCCCGCTCGGCCGCGCTGTTATTCAACCCGAGCGCCCAGTACAAGAGCTATGGTATCGATGGCGACATCGTACCGGTGTTCCTCGACCGCGACGATAATGGCCTGATAGACGGCACCGACTTTGCATACATTGTCTTCGGCATGCGCCGCGGCGGCTCTTCTTATTACGCGTTGGATGTCACCGACAAGAACAAACCCAAACTGTTGTGGAACGTCAGTCGTCCCGGTATGGGACAAAGCTGGTCACGGCCGACGATCACCCGTGTCAATGTGGACGATGACAGTCTCGATGACGACAATGCTGTTGTCATTATCGGTGCCGGCTACGACCCGGTGCACGATACGCCAACTTTCCCTGCGACAGCCGACAATTCGGGCGCCGGCGTCATCATGCTGAACTTGAAGACAGGCGCAGAGGTATGGCGTGCCGGCCGCGACATGGATGCCGACCTGATTCTCGATGACATGACGCGTGCCATTCCCTCACAGATTCGGGTCATTGACCTGGATGGCGACAGGTACGCTGATCGCATGTACGCGGCAGACGTCGGCGGCCAGATCTGGCGTTTTGATATTTTCGGCGGCGAACCGGCCGCATCGCTGGTCAATGGCGGGGTAATTGCACAGATCGGCGCCGAGGGCATCGATTCACCGTCGGCAACAGAGACACGGCGCGTTTATAACTCACCGGACGTAGCGCTGTTTCTGGATGCAGCACAAAACCGGCGCTTCCTGTCGATTAATGTTGGCACCGGGTACCGTGCCCACCCACTGGACACCAGCGCTGTCGATGCTTTTTATTCATTCAGGGATCCGGCCGTTTTCAATCGCCTCTCCAGGGATGACTACAGTAACTATGATGTCGCCACTGACACTGATTTCGTTGAGGTAAGCGGCTCGACTCAGGCTGTATTGGCGGCCGGTGACCGCGGCTGGAAATTCACGCTTCCCGCATCGCAAATGGTGTTGTCGAATTCATCGATCTTCGATGGCGAAGTGTTCTTCGTAGCATTCTCGCCCGATACGGTTGCCGCTGACGATTGCACGGTCACGGTCGGCAGGAACTTCCTGTATCGCATGAGCATCCTCAATGGCGATCCCATCGTGTTGGACATCAGTACAGTCACGGACGAACTCGCCGACACCGAGCGCGTCACCGAATTAAAACAGGGCGGTATCGCACCGTCCGCACAATTCCTGTTTCCGAGCCCGGGAGATCCTGATGAATGCGAGGGCGCGGACTGTTCGCCGCCACCGATCGGTTGCGTCGGCGCGGAATGCTTCGATCCCGGATTCAGGCCGAGGCCAGTGCGCACCCTTTGGACGCAGGACGGCATAGAATAGCCACTCTCTAAACGTCGTTGCGGCGATACAGGAAGCAAACGAAATGCAGATACGTCGGACTATGCGTGGCGTCACCCTCATGGAACTCATGATTGTGGTTGTGATCATTGGCATTCTTGCCACCTTCGCCTATCCGAACTACCGGGAATTTGTGGCGCGCGCGAAACGGACCGAAGCACGCGCTGCACTACTGAAGATTGCTACAAACCAGGAAAAGTATTACCTGCAAAATAATATTTTCACGACTGACCTGACCGATCTCGGTTTCAACGCGGACCCGTACACGACCGATTCGGGCACGTATTCCGTGCGAATTGTCGCGGCAGATGCGAGCAATTTCACGGCCGAGGCCGACTACATTCCGGCGGATGCCGAGGCAGACAAGTGCAATCTTTTTGGCATAGACGCACGCGGCCAGAAGACCTCCGACCCGGATACCGACTGCTGGAGTAGAACGCGCTAGTTACTCTTTTTGCTCTTTTCCCGAAAAGAACAACGCATCGATAATCAATAGCGCTGCACCTACGGATATACCGGCGTCCGCCACATTAAACGACGGGAACGCCCAGTTTCCGAACCAGACCTGGAAGAAATCTGTGACGTGCCCAAGCAGGATACGATCGATCAGGTTTCCGACCGCCCCGCCAAGCACCAGGGCCAGCCCTGCGCTCAAGATAGCCTGACCGGAATTGCGAATACGCCAGATCCAGATCGCAATGAACACACTGACACCGGAAGCAAGAACCACAAAGAACCAGCGCTGCCAACCGCCGGCATCGGCAAGGAAACTGAACGCTGCTCCCGTGTTCTTCTGGTGGGTAAGGTTGATGAAGGAATTCAGCGGCACGCGATCATACAGCGGTATCCACTCTATGATGGCCAACTTCGTCAACTGATCGACGACAGCAATAATCAGTGCGACAACCATCCAGGTGAAAAACCTCGAGCTCCCTGGATTCTTGTCGATTTCGTTACTGGTCACTTATGAATTCCTGTTGTCTGCAAGTATGCCTAGCACTGATCGTGCATTTTCGACGTCAATGTCCATCTGCGCAACCAATTCGTCAACCGATGAAAATTTTTCTTCGTCTCGAAGATGCTCGATGAAGTCCACATGAATGTACCTCCCGTAGATTTCATCATCAAAATCAAAGAGGTGAACTTCCAGTAGCGGCTTTTGAAGATCGAATGTGGGACGGGTTCCCACGCTGGCTACGCCATCGATCGGCCCATGTCCCAGGCCGCGCACCCGAACCGCATAGATGCCGAGTACGGCGCTCTGGCGCCGTCTCAGATCCACGTTCGCCGTTGCATATCCCAGCGAACGCCCGACCTGACGGCCTTTTATGACCTTCCCCGACATACAATAAGGCCGGCCAAGCAGCGCGTTCGCCCGCGCCACGTTGCCGGCAGCCAGGGCCTCACGAATCGCAGTACTGCTTACGCGTACGTCGTCAACGATGATGCTGGGAACCTGCTCTACGCGATAGTCCAGGGCTTTGCTCGCGCGCAGTAAATGCTCGATGGTGCCTGCGCGCTTGCTCGCGAACTGAAAGTCGTCACCAACGACGATATGCCGCACGTTCAACCCGTGCACGAGAATACGCCGAATGAAGGTATCTACTGCAATGCCGCGCATAGCGGCGGCGAATCGGGGGCAATAGAAAATATCGATGCCATGTGCCTCGAGCGCTTCGAATTTTTCGCGAAACCGCATCAACCGCGCCGGCGGCCTGGCCGCCGAGAAGAACTCCTTCGGCGTGGGTTCAAAACTCATGACGATCGACGGTACACCGGCTGCCGCCGACTCTCTGAGCACGCGACTGAGGAGTTGCTCATGGCCGAGGTGCAGACCGTCATAGGATCCAATGGTGACAACGCTCCCGTTGGCTACCAGCTGCTGCGGAAGATCGTCAAGATGCCGAACGAGACGCATGCTAGCGCGCGCCCATTCTGAACTGGGACAGCCGCATGCCCGTTAGCAGCAGCGCCACGAAGTAGACTGCTGCGCCCGCGACTACGGAAATGCCGAGTCGATAAACGCGTTGCCCTGCACCAATGTCCAGCCACCAGGCTGTCGGGGCGTGCAGCCACCAGAGCACGGCGCACATCGCAAGACTGGCAACCAGGATACGCAGCAACAGTACCGGCCAGCCGGACGAATGTCGCACGACGCCATCACGCCTGAGCCCACGATAAAGCAGTGCGGCGTTGAGAAGCGCTGCGACCGAAATAGCCAGCGCCAGTCCGGCATGGCTGCCGGCAAAACCAATAGCAGTCAGGTACCACGCAAGCACGATGCTCAGGCAAAAATTCACAGCCAGTGCAATGAGTCCGATCTTCACCGGCGTGCGCGTATCCTCGCGGGAAAAGTAGGCAGGCGCCAGGACTTTTACAAACGAAAAGCCGACGAGACCGATTGCAAATGCCTGTAGCGCCAGTGCCGTCAAGTGCACGTCCTGAGCGGTAAACTCCCCGCCATAGAACATGGTTGCCACCAACGGGCCGGCCAGCACGATAAGGCCGACGGCCGCGGGGACGGCAATCAGCGTGACCAGCCGCATTGACCAGTCGAGGGTCGCCGAGAATTCGTCGTGCGCGTCGCTGGCGTATTGTCGCGACAGGTAGGGCAACGTGACGGTCGCCAGCGCGATACCGAACAGCCCCAACGGAAACTCCATTAGCCGGTCCGAGTAATACAACAAGCTGATTTTGCCGACGCCGAGCATCGACGCAATGATGCCGCCCACCAGCACATTAATCTGCGCAATAGAAGAACCGAAGATCGCCGGCAACATCAGCTTCATCGCCCGTTTGACACCGTCATGCGCAATGGCCCATTTTGGACGCGGTAATGCGTGAATTTGCGCCAGGAACGGCAGCTGAAACAGTAACTGTACGATCCCGGCGACAAACACCGCATAAGCAAGCGCCATGCCGGGCTCATCGAGATGCGGTGACAGCCAGATGGCCGCACTGATCAGAACGACATTCAGCAAGACCGGCGTAAATGCAGGCACACCGAAGCGGCCGTAGGTATTGAGTATGCCGCCGGCGAACGCGGTCAGGGACACAAAAAACAGGTACGGAAACGTGAATCGCAACATCAGTGTCGCGAGTTCAAAGCGGCCATCGTCGCCGATGAACCCCGGGGCCACAACGGCTACCAGCAACGGTGCGGCGATGACGCCCGTAAGCGTTATCAGAAACAGGATAATGCCGAACGTGCCGGCGATGGCATCGACAAATTCGCGTGCTTCTTCGTGGTCATGCTTTTCGCGATAACGCGCCATGACTGGCACGAATCCGGCGGAAAACGCCCCTTCGGCAAAGAAACGCCGCAGCATGTTGGGGATGCGATTGGCCACCAGGAATGCATCCATGACCAGCGATGCGCCGAAGTAGCGGGCAAAGACGATGTCCCGGACCAGGCCGAGAATCCTGGAAATCAGGGTCATGCCACTGACGACCGACGTCTTGATGGCCAATTGCAGTCCGGAAATGCGTTTTTTGGTCGTCATCTGAGCGACGAGTTTAGCCTAAATAAAGTCATAAAATCAGTGATTTA
>Ga0316201_10004818_pt1 | contig 10270 bp, 9 predicted proteins | sample CS6wburrow_MG_FD_204516 | JGI IMG/M metagenome (GOLD analysis project Ga0316201, IMG submission 204516) | Coastal sediment microbial communities from Delaware Bay, Delaware, United States - CS-6 worm burrow | ecosystem: Environmental > Aquatic > Marine > Coastal > Sediment | place: USA: Delaware...
AATCATCCATTTCATCATTCAGCAGAACACCGGTGCCTTCGGCGATAAAGCAGGCACCGAACGGGTAATTAATCGAAAGCGTTGCAGACACCTGGTTGCCATGCTGATCAATGATAGAAAAATGCGTGGTGTCAGTCGCCTTGCCGGTGTCTTTTACAACCGGCTTCAGCGTCGAACTCGGGGTTGCGCGTTGAGCATCATAGTCCTGCAATAATTGAGCTGCATGCTGCTTCGACATCAGCCGCTGCAGCGGCACATCGACATAGTCAGTATCGCCGAGAAATTCTGCACGATCACGGTAGGCGCGACGCATCGCTTCGATGAGTGCGTGATTGCGCCGGGTTTGATCAAGATCCTGGTAATCGAGCGCCTCCAGCATGTTGAGTATTTGCGCAATAGCAACACCGCCCGAGGATGGCGGCGCCACACTGGTGACTTTCATATCACGATAGTGTGTCACCAGCGGTTCACGTTCGATAACACGATACTCTGCAAGATCCTGCAGCTGCCAGATGCCGCCGTGCCTGCGCACTGACTCGACCAGTTTGTTTGCGACCTCGCCGGCATAAAACCCTTCGGCGCCCTGCTTCGCAATGTGTTCAAGCGTATCTGCAAGATCTGTCTGTACGATCAGATCACCGATAACCGGAACTTCGCCCTGCTTGAGCAATATCGCCGCGGTAGACGGGTATTGATTTATCGCATCGAGACGAAATTGTGCCATACGTTGATAATGCGCATCGACAGCAAAGCCTTCACGCGCATAGCGTATCGCCGCTTGCAAAGATTGTGACAGCGCTAACTTTCCATAATTTTCTGCAAGGTGCGCCAGTGCTGCGGGCTCGCCGGGAATACCTGCGGACAGCGGGCCATTGATAGATGCAGCAGGTATCACCTCGGCGTTCGCATCAAGATACATATCACGATGCGCTGCCAGTGGCGCACGTTCGCGACCGTCGAGCATGACATCACGCCCGTCTTTCTCGATATGCAGCAACCAGAAGCCACCGCCGCCGATACCTGAACTGTAGGGCTCGACCACGGCAAGTGCCGCCGACACCGCCACCGCTGCATCAAATGCATTACCGCCCTGCTGCAGAATATCGATGCCTGCCTGTGTCGCCAGGGGATGTGCGCTGGCGACTGCTGCTTGTGCGGAGCGTGATTCAGGCGGGGCATATGCGCAACTGGCCAGCTGGAACAAGAGCACACATAGCAGCATCAACGGCGCATGTGGGCGACGCCTGTGAAACGACAGCGTGAAAAGTGTTAGCGCCGGGCGCATAGCCATGTATGTCGCCATGTGCACGATTTATTTCTCTACAACCAGGCTCTGGTACTTGGCAAGCAGCTGTTCCTGGGTCTCGACATGGTTGGGGTCATGCGGAATACAGTCGACCGGGCACACTTCTACGCATTGCGATGTTTCATAATGGCCGACGCACTCGGTGCACAGGTTCGGGTCGATAATATAAATATCATCGCCGGGACTGATTGCGTCATTCGGGCATTCAGGCTCACACACATCGCAATTGATACATTCGTCAGTAATATATAAAGCCATAATAAATCACAAATACAAATTAACTAGCGGATTTTAGCCGCTGCCTGCTTCAGCTCATCCACAACGCTTTTATGGACAAACTGCGAGACATCACCTCCAAGCAGGGCAATTTCCTTGACCAACGAAGCGGAAATAAAGCTGGTTTCTTCAGCCGGGGTCATAAAAACGGTTTCGACAGTATTATCGAGACGGCGATTCATGCTCGCCAGCTGCATCTCAAATTCAAAATCAGATACCGCGCGCAGGCCACGCAAAATTACATTGGCATTGCGTGTGTGCACAAAATCGACCAGCAGTTCGGAAAAACCACACACCTCGACATTGTCGAGTCCGGTCAGCACGGTCTTCACCATGGTCACACGCTGCTCAAGATCAAACAGCGGCGCCTTGGAAGGATTGGCCGCGATCGCAACGATGACACGATCGAACAATTTAGACGCGCGCTGCACAAGGTCACTGTGCCCATTGGTCACAGGGTCAAATGTACCCGGGTAGACGGCAACCACCGACATTGGTCTTACTCCTGGCTTGTAGTAAACAGGTGGTAGGCCACCTGCCCTGCGCGTTTCTGTTTGATTAACTGCCAGCGCTGCGGCACCACCAGTGCGCTGGCAGCTTCGCACTCGAGGTATATTTTTGCCTTCGCTGCCAGCCAGTCACCCTGTTCCAGCAAGGCGCAACAGGGCTCTGCCAGCCCGCTCTGATAGGGCGGATCGATAAATACAATATCGAACCCGGGCATGCTGCTGGTACGACCCGCGCGTAAAAAAGCAATGGTATCACGCTGTAACACGTTTGACTGCGCCGCAGCGAGCACATCGATATTACCCGCCAATGCGCTTGCCGCCTGTGCATCGTGTTCCAGCATAAGCACATCCGCCGCGCCACGCGAAGCGGCTTCCAGCCCGAGCGCACCACTGCCGGCAAACAGGTCAAGACAATGACTACCGGGAAGGTCGGCCTGCAGCCAGTTGAACAGGGTTTCGCGTACCCGGTCTGGCGTCGGCCGCAGCCCCGGGCGATCGGGAAAAGTCAGTTTTCGACTGCGCCAGCGCCCGCCAATGATACGCAGCATTCCCTCGCCGGACTGTCTGTTTGCAGGCTTCACGCTAGCGTAATGGGCTAGCGACTATTGCTCGGCGCTATCGCTGTCGGCCTTGTGGCTGGCATCACTGCCCACCACCACGGTCACCAGCCTGTCCGACTGGATGCGTTGCTGCATCGCGGTTTTCGCGGCATTTGCGTCTATCGCCTCTACGCGCTGGATGAAATTATGCAAATAATCCAGCGGCAGGTCATAAAATCCGATCATCGCAATGTAGTCCAGCAGCTTACTGTTGCTGTCGAGATTCAGCGGAAAGCTGCCGGTGATATTATTGATGCTGGCCTTGATTTCATCCGTACTCGGGCCTTCTTCGAGATAACGCTCGAGCTCTTCACGCAATAACTTCAAGGATTCGGCAGTCTGGTCACTGCGTGTTTGCATGCCCATCATGAACGGCCCGAGTTCACGCATCGGCGAAAAATAACTGTAGACGCTGTAGGCCAGTCCACGCTCCTCGCGAATGCTATCAACCAGGCGCGAGGTAAAACCACTGCCACCAAACGCGTGATTGGCGACATAGAGCGCGAGATAGTGCTCATCTGTACGCTTCATGCCCGGCTGGCCAACAAAGATATGACTTTGCCGTGACGGATATTCAATGCGAATCTCCCGCGCTTTGGTGAGCATTTTCACCTCGGGCAGATCAGCTGCGCGCTGGCCACTGTTCAGGCCTGAGACCAGGCGCTCGGTCAGCGCCTCGGCCTGTGCGCGGTCCACCTCACCGACAATCGAAATGACCGCGTTCTTTGCCACATAATATTGCTGGTAGAACCCGCGCACATCTTCGGGCGAAAGCTGCTGCAGGCTGGCCTCGGTGCCCGCGCTCGGCTCGGCGTATGGATGATCACCATAGAGGGCACGGTAAAAAGCTTCATCAGCAATATCTGAAGGTGACTGCTTGCGTGCAACGGCTGCTACTTTCATCCGCGCCAGTTCGCGTGCATAAGCGTCGGCGGGAAAATCAGCCCGGGTCAGCACCGTCGTCAGTGTATCAATCGCGGGCTCGAGATATTTTTTATCGGTGAGACTGCGCACGCTGACATACGCCATATCACGCAGAGCGGCATTAGAAAATTCGGCGCCGACAGATTCAAATTGCTCGGCGATCTGTTGCGAAGACAGGCCGCCGGCGCCCTCAGCGAGCAGACCATTGGTGAGTGTGGAGAGCCCGCCCTTGCCGGCATCACGCGCACTGCCGGCGTCGAACACAATACGAATATCCACCATCGGCAAGCCTTCGACCGGCACGAACATGACCCGGGCACCATTGCGCGTTTCCCAGTGCTGGACATCCGGGATCGCATGCGCCAATGACGATAATGCTATCGAAGCTGCAAACACCAGCAACAGGCCAGCGTTTTTAAATCCGGTTTTAATCATCATGTTGATCCCCGCTGCGTGCATTGCTGGCAACCGTTTCATCTAACGGCAAGGGTTCGAGCACGGCGACCGTCAGACTCTCATCAACAAAATATTTTTGCGCGACCTGCTGAATCTGTGCGGGCGTGACCGCCTGCACGTTTTCCACGTATGCCTGTTTGGTTTGCCAGCCAAGCCCGGTGGTTTCGAGACTGCCGATTTGCATTGCCAGGTAGAAATTTGAATCCTGCTCGTACACTTTTGATGCAATCACCTGCGCGATTACGCGATCGAGCTCCTGCTGTGTCGGCGGCGTTTGCTGAATCGCTGTTATCTCGGCTTTAAGCGCAGACTCAATGGCATCAGGCGTGACCTCGTTCGAAGGAATCGCCAAGAGCATAAAACTGCTGTCGTGCATGGCGTATAAATCATAGCTGGCACCCACGCTGGTAGCGAGTTCACTGCCGCGCACCAGGTTTTTCTGCAGCCGTGCGCTGCTGCCACCATCGAGCAATCCTGACAGCACTTCCAGTGCGTAGACTTCTGCGGCATCCGTGGCGGTAGACAGCACCGGCACCTTGTAGCCCATGATGAGATACGGCACTTTTGCTGGCAGTTTAACGGTGACACGCTGAGTGCCATACTGCGCGGCCTCGCGGCGTGGTTTTATCTCTGGTATGACCGAGGTTTTCAAAGGACCGAAATATTTGTTCGCCAGTGCAGCGACTTCTGCAGCATTTACATCACCGGCCACCACCAGGGTCGCATTATTAGGCGCATACCAGGTGCGATACCAGTCGCGCGCATCCTCGATAGTCATGCTGTCGAGGTCTTCCATCCAGCCGATAATGGGCTGACGGTAAGGGCTATTGGCATACGCCAGCGCATTGAAGCGCTCGTAGGTCAACGCGGTAGGCACATCGTCGGTACGCAGGCGGCGCTCTTCTTTCACCACTTCGAGTTCTTTTAGAAACTCGTCTTCATCCAGGCTGAGGTTGCGCATGCGATCGGCTTCCATTTCAAGGCACAGTTCCAGCCGGTCATTGGCAATGCGCTGGAAATAGGCGGTGTAGTCTTTCGCAGTAAAGGCATTTTCCTTGCCGCCGTTGGCCGCGATTATTTCAGAAAACTCGCCCGCCGGATGCTTCGGTGTGCCCTTGAACATCAGGTGTTCCAGCACATGTGAAACCCCGGTAATGCCGTCGTACTCGTAACTGCCGCCGACCTTGTACCACACCTGCGAAACCACCACCGGCGCGCGATTATTTTCGATTACCAGCACTTTCATGCCATTGTCGAGCTGGTACGCCTGCACACCATCGCTGGTTTCCAGCTTTACCGGCTCGCCCGTGGCTAACGGCTCGGGCACATCAAGCGGTGACTGAATCAGTATCACGCCGAGCGCGACTGCAACAATAACGAGTAACAACAGGAATTTACGCATGGTTAAACAAATCTCTTAATCTTGCCAGTGGGCGATGATAGGATATCCGGCACTTCGACTCCACTCATGAATATTATGTTCGGTTTCAAAAAACGCTCGCAGGATCATTCTGCCGATGCAGCTAACAGCAAGGACAACAACGATCTCGCCACGCGCCTGGCCAAGACCCGGCGCGGTTTTGGCGACAGCATGGCAGACCTGTTCCTGGGTAAAAAAACTGTCGACCGCGACGCCATCGAAGACCTGGAAACCAGCCTGCTCAGTGCTGATGTCGGTATCCAGGCCACCACCGACATTATCGATACATTACAGGAAAAGCTCAGCCGAAAGGCATTGTCCAGTCCTGAAGCACTGCGCATTGCTTTACATGATGTCATGACTGACATTCTTCAACCCTGCGAGGTTCCATTAAATGTGCCAGGCCATGCGCACGCCGGAAAACCATTCGTGATCCTGGTGGTCGGCATCAACGGTGCTGGCAAAACCACCAGTATCGGCAAGCTGGCACATTATTTCAAACAACAGGGACTGACGGTGATGCTGGCGGCGGGCGATACCTTTCGTGCTGCCGCTGTCGAGCAATTACAAACCTGGGGCGCGCGCAATGATGTCACCGTAGTGACCCAGGGCACCGGCGCTGACCCGGCCTCGGTAATATTTGATGCCGCGCAATCAGCGGCAGCAAAAAATATTGACGTGATGATCGCCGATACCGCCGGGCGCCTGCATACCCAGAGCAACCTGATGGATGAACTGGAAAAAATAAAACGCGTGATGAAAAAGCTCGATGTCGATGCCCCGCACGAAGTGTTGCTGGTGATGGACGCCGGCTTTGGTCAGAATGCCCTGCAACAGGCCGAACAGTTCCATAAAACCCTTGGCCTCAGCGGGCTCGTCGTCACCAAGCTCGACGGCACCGCCAAAGGTGGTATTGTGTTCGCCATTGCCAGCAAGCTGGGCTTACCGATACGGTTTATCGGTGTCGGCGAAGGCATAGAGGATCTACGACCGTTCGTCGCGCATGATTTCGTAGCGGCACTACTTACAACCAACAATCAATAGTGAATAACGAATAGTGAATAGTTATAAACTAAAATTTATTTATATCTATCAGTCACACTTTGAGCTATTCACTATTCGTTATTCACTATTAACTGCAGTAACAAAGTGATTCATTTCGACAGTATCAGCAAACGTTACCCGGGCGGCCACGAAGCCCTGAGCCAGCTCAGCTTCAGGGTACCGCGCGGCAAAATGTGTTACCTCACCGGGCATTCGGGTGCAGGTAAAAGCACGCTGTTAAAACTGCTGGCAATGATAGAACGCCCGAGCCGCGGCCAGATTATTCTCGACGGCGTCAATCTCAACAATATCAGCAACCGCCGCATACCCTATATTCGACGCAACATTGGCATTATTTTCCAGAACCATCACCTGCTCTACGACCGCCCGGTGTTCGACAATGTCGCCATGCCGCTGGTGATCCTCGGTTACCGCCACAAGGAAATAGGCAAACGCGTGCGCGCCGCGCTGGACCAGGTGGGTTTGCTCAAAAAAGAAAAATCGGCGCCGATCACGCTGTCGGGCGGCGAACAGCAACGCGTCGGAATCGCCCGCGCGATTGTGCACAAACCTGCGTTGCTGCTCGCCGATGAGCCAACCGGAAACCTGGATCCGGAACTGTCGCTGGAGATCATGCAGCTGTTCGCGCGTTTCAACCAGGTTGGTACCACGGTGCTGATTGCCAGCCATGATCTTGAGCTGATCGAACAGTTAGGCGCACCCAAAATCAGCCTGAAAGACGGCCGCATGATACACAATGACCTGGCCCGGGCAGGCGTTGCCTGAGCATGCAAAAAGCCGCCCATACCAATAGCCTGTTCATTGCCTACCTGGTGCACCACCTGCGCGTGTTCGTCGCCAGCCTGGGGCATCTCAGTCGCGCCCCGGTGGCGACCCTGATGACCAGCGCAGTGATCGCGATTGCGCTTGCCCTGCCGACCGGCATGTTCGTGGTGATCGAAAATGTCGGCGTCCTCAGCCACAGCTGGGATGGTTCGACCCAGATTTCACTCTACCTGCACAAGGCCGTCAGTACTCAACAGGCCCAGGGTCTGGCCGACCGCCTGAAGCTGCACCGCGATATCAATGCGGTCAGCATGGTCGACAAGGAAGACGGTCTGAAACAGTTCACCGCATTGTCCGGCTTTGGCGATGCCCTGAAATACCTCGACGAGAACCCGCTGCCGACAGTGCTGATCGTGCAACCGCACATCGACGCCAGCCGGCCGGAAGCAGTCAACGCGCTGGTACAGGAGCTGCAGGACGAACGCCTGGTGGATATGGCGCAGCTCGACATGGAATGGGTGAAGCGGCTCTACACCCTGCTGGAGCTGGCACAGCGCGCGGTGTGGATCATTGGCGGCCTGCTGGCGCTGGCGGTTTTACTGATTATTGGCAATACGATACGGCTCGATATCGAAAATCGCCGCGCAGAAATCGAGGTGTCCAAGCTGATCGGGGCATCCAATGCCTTCATCCGCCGACCTTTTCTCTATACCGGCCTGTGGTACGGCCTGCTGGGCGGGATTTTTGCCTGGATTCTGACCACGGTCTCGCTCAGCCTGCTGGATGATCCCATCCATCGCCTCTCGGGGCTCTACCAGAGCAGTTTCCAGCTCAGTGGCATGAGTTTTAGCCAGGTGCTCAACCTCGTTGCCCTGAGCTGCCTGCTCGGCCTGGCTGGCTCGTGGCTGGCGGTGGGCCGCCATCTCAGTGCCATCGAGCCCAGCTAAACAGCCTCGACTCAAGGCCGACATGTGGCGCCAGAACACCCCACTGGTAGCTGCAAAAATGAACTTTTCACCCCGTTAGCACTCATACTCAACGAGTGCTAAACTCAGCTACAATTGATACAAAAGGAGGGAGCATGACTACAGCCCTGATACCGACTAGCCAGCAAATTGCGGTTAGCGTCAACAATCTGGATAGCTATATTCGCTACGCCAACAGCGTTGCCGTACTCGATGCCGATGAAGAAAAAGCGCTTGCAGTGCGCCTGCAGGAACACGGCGATATCGAAGCTGCGCAACAGCTGATCCTGTCGAATTTACGCTTCGTGGTGAAAATCGCCCGCGGCTACATGGGCTATGGTCTGCAACTGGCTGACCTGATCCAGGAAGGCAACATCGGCCTGATGAAAGCGGTCAAGCGCTTTTCACCGGAGCACGATGTACGCCTGATCTCTTACGCGGTGCACTGGATCAAGGCCGAGATTCATGAATACGTACTGCGCAACTGGCGCATTGTAAAAGTCGCCACCACCAAGGCCCAGCGCAAACTGTTCTTCAAACTGCGCAGCTCTAAAAAACGCCTCGGCTGGTTCAATCATGACGAAGTCGAGCAGGTGGCCGCTGACCTGGGTGTCAAACCCGAAACCGTGCTGGAAATGGAATCGCGCCTGAGTGGTGGTGATATCGCTTTCGATATGTCGACCGACGATGACGACGAACATTATGCACCTGCGGCATATCTCACCGATCAGCGCGCCGATCCGGCGACTGCGCTCGAAGTTGACGACACCCAGTCTCAGCAACTCGATACCATGGTCGCTTCGCTGGCAACACTGGACGAACGCAGCCGCGACATTATTCAGCAACGCTGGTTGAATGAAAACAAGGCGACGCTGCATGAACTCGCGGCTACCTACCAGGTGTCTGCCGAACGCATACGCCAGATCGAAAACAATGCACTGAAGAAATTGCGCAATGGATTCGCCGCCTGACAGGGTATTAAGTACAGTGATAAAAAAAGCGGGCTCAGGCCCGCTTTTTTTATTGGTGCTAGAACGCCATATGTCATGTGCATAAGAATGCAGCTGACTACAAGGCTCACATGTTACTCACGCATGTTAGTTAAATCGTAACGCGCACCTTCAATGATCCAGTTAAGAAAGGTGTCATAGTTATACCGGTTCGAAGGATTGCCGATATCGAAGCCATTGCTGCGCAGGCCGCCGTAATGATGATTACCTGTCGGTTTTTTCAGAATCAGGCTGTTTTGTGGATCATTGAAATCAACCCGCGCCAGCACTTCCTGGTAGAACGTACTGGCTGTCGCTGGCTGCACATCGGTCCACCACATCGGCACACCGGGTATCAGACCTGCCGCATTCGAATGACAGCCATTGCAGGCCTTGAGGTCCCCATCGATTGTCGGCTCTGCAAAGATGGGCTTGATGTGATCAACAAAGGTTAAATCTTTCGGTGCCACCGTCAGCCCACTGTTGACCTTGATGGTGACGGTATCCTGGTCACTCGCACCCTTGTAACTCGCCACTAGTCGCAACACGTAATCGCCATCGACTGGCGCAGTCAGTAAGGCGCGAGGCTGATCGGCATCACTGAGACTGGCATTTTCACCACCCACAGGGGTTGAAACAACACTCCAGCTGAAGCTATCGACAAAACGGCTGTTGGAACCAAAGCTGCGCACCGGTGAAGGCGCGGTAACATCCGGGCCGGCATCGGCGACCGGGACACCGGGCTCGTCGATGAAGCCAGTGCTATTGAACACTACCTGGTTATCTGCTGCGAGCTTGCCATTGATATGCGACGCCAGGGTGATGGGTGCGTCACTGCCCCAGAACGCATTGTAGCCACGCAGCGACAAGGGCATCACACCGTAATCGAACACATAGGTTTTAACCTGCTCGGCATGGCTGATAAATTTGGCGTAACTGCTGAAATCAATGTCCTTGCTGCCGTTGACCGCGGTATCTGTCCCCAGCGTGGTGCCA
>Ga0316201_10004819_pt1 | contig 10269 bp, 9 predicted proteins | sample CS6wburrow_MG_FD_204516 | JGI IMG/M metagenome (GOLD analysis project Ga0316201, IMG submission 204516) | Coastal sediment microbial communities from Delaware Bay, Delaware, United States - CS-6 worm burrow | ecosystem: Environmental > Aquatic > Marine > Coastal > Sediment | place: USA: Delaware...
TGAGAAATACGGAGGGAGCACTTATTGGGATACTGAAGCCTACTGCCTGCCGTTCTATATGGCCACCAAAGACCATGACGTAGCGCGAAACCTTCTCGTGTACCGATACAACCATTTGCAAAAGGCAATTGAGAATGCTGAAAAACTTGGGTTTTCCAACGGTGCGGCCCTGTACCCCATGGTAACCATGAACGGAGAGGAGTGTCATAACGAGTGGGAGATCACCTTCGAGGAGATCCACAGGAATGGTGCTATTGCTTTCGCGATCTATAATTACGTTCGCTATACGGGCGACCATGATTACGTCCTCGAAAAAGGACTGGAAGTGCTTATCGGGATCGCGAGATTCTGGCATCAGCGGGCAAATTTCAGCACCCAAAAGAATAAATATGTGATCCTGGGTGTTACCGGTCCGAATGAATACGAAAACAACGTGAACAACAACTGGTATACTAATTTTTCCGCACGCTGGTGTATCAATTATGCTGCTTCTGAAATTGCAAGGGCCAAAGAAACAAATCCTTCGGATTTTGCTCGTATCATGAACAAAACAAACCTTTCGGAAGACGAGGTTTCTGAATGGAAAAAAGTGGCAGACAACATCTACTTCCCCTTTTCCGAAAAACACAATGTATACCTTCAGCAGGACGGTTTCCTCGATAAGGAGCTCATTACCGTGGCCAATCTCGATCGTTCTCAACGACCGATCAACCAGCACTGGTCCTGGGACCGTATACTGAGATCACCCTATATCAAACAAGCCGACACCCTCCAAGGTATTTACTTCTTTGAGGATCACTTTTCGGAAGAAGAACTGGAACGCCACTTCGATTTCTACGAACCTTTCACGGTTCATGAATCATCCTTATCACCCTGTGTGCACAGTATACAGGCGGCAAAGCTGGGAAGAATGGAACAAGCCTATGAGTTCTACTTACGAACATCGCGCTTAGACCTGGATGACTACAACAAGGAAGTGGAAGAAGGCTGTCATATTACCAGTATGGCCGGAACCTGGTTGAGTATTGTTGAAGGGTTCGGAGGAATGCGGGTGCGAAACGATAAGCTGGAGTTCCACCCTAGGATTCCTGAACACTGGGATGCTTTCGCCTTTAAGGTTAATTTCAGGGGACAGATACTCAAGGTAAAGGTGAGACGCGATGGAAACGAATTCGAATTATCCGGTGGCGACTCACTCACCATAGTTGTAAATGGTGAGGAAGTAACTGTGTCGGCATAAAATCTTCAGAATTAAACAGAAGGACCAATGAAAGACATGATGAAGCTAGTGATCTGCATTTTTGCTGCCTTGATTTTGGCGGCTTGTGCAGAAAAGACAAAAGAGGACCCTGCTCCTGTAACAGAAACTACTGAAAAGCCGGCACCCTTTAGCTGGAAGGCTGCCAACATATATTTTCTGCTAACCGACAGGTTCAATAACGGGGATCCATCGAATGATGTGAATTTCGAGCGGAGCAAGGAGACCGCTGTTCTCCGTGGATTCGAGGGAGGGGATCTGAAAGGCGTCACTCAAAAGATCAATGAGGGCTACTTTACGGATCTGGGTATCAACGCGATCTGGATGACCCCGATAGTAGAACAGATTCACGACGGAACAGACGAAGGAACTGGCTACACCTATGGTTATCACGGGTACTGGACCAAGGACTGGACAGCTCTTGACCCTAATTTCGGGACAAGAGAAGACCTGGCGGAATTGGTTAAATCGGCTCATGAGAATGGAATAAGAATACTATTGGACGCAGTGATCAATCATACAGGACCGGAAACAGAGATGGATACCGTTTGGCCGGAAGAGTGGGTGAGGACTCGCCCTAAATGTGAATTCGAAGACTATGAATCGACCGTTACCTGTACCCTGGTGGAAAACTTGCCCGATATCAAAACGGAGAGTAATGAAGCCGTAGAACTTCCTCCGCAACTGGTTGAGAAGTGGAAAGCGGAAGGAAGATATGACGAAGAAATGGCCGAATTGGACGCCTTCTTTGAAAAGACAGGGCATCCGAGGGCTCCCAGGTTCTATATCATGAAGTGGTTGTCGGATTACATCCTTGACTTCGGAATTGATGGTTACCGTGTGGATACGGTAAAACATACAGAAGAGTATGTCTGGCAGGAATTCAAAAAGGTGTGTTCCGATGCCTTTGCCGAATGGAAAGCTGCGAATCCCGACGATGTGCTGGACGAGACGCCATTTTACATGGTAGGGGAGATCTATTTTTACGATGTGTTAAGCGGTCGTTATTACGATTTTGGAGATAAGAATGTAGATTATTTCGTGGATAGTTTCGATGCGCTTATCAACTTCAACCTTCGTTCAAGCGCGGATAGAATGTATGAAGAGGTCTTCAGTAGTTACAATTCGGTTTTACAAAATGAATTAAAGGGCTTCAGCACCTTGAGCTATATGACTTCACATGACGACGGTAGTCCTTTCGACAAGGAACGCGTGAAACCATTCGAAACAGCGAACAGGTTGTTGCTGGCGCCCGGTGCCTCACAGGTATACTACGGGGATGAATTGGCGCGTCCGTTGATCATCGAGGAAACCAACGGGGACGCTACCCTTAGGTCTTTTATGAATTGGGAGGATATGGCGGCCAACCCGGAAACTAAGGCAGTGCTGGAGCATTGGCAGAAATTGGGTCGTTTCAGAAGAGATCATATTGCTGTTGGAGCAGGAGTTCACAAAATGCTCTCCGAATCGCCGTATACATTCATGAGAAGCAGCGGGGATGATTTACCTGAAGATGTGGTGGTTGTAGGGCTGGACCTAGAAGTGGGTGAAAAGTTGATCGGGGTAGGAGATGCTTTTACTGAAGGGACAATGCTTCGGGACGCGTACAGCGGGATGACTTCCGAAGTAAAGAATGGAAGTGTTATTATAGATTCTGAATTCGATATAGTACTCCTGGAAAAATCAGAAGACTAGATGTTACAAAAAAATACAATATTAATCCTTTGTATTCTTTGCATAATCGCATGTAAGGAGGAGACAAAAACTGAAATTGTGGAGATAGAAAATACAACAGAAATTGCACCTATTACCGATGCCGTGCTGGAATCGGCCATTATTTATGAAGCCAATATTCGTCAATATTCACCCGAAGGAACTTTCGAGGCGTTCACACGGGATATTCCCAAAATAAAGGAACTGGGAGTGAAAGTAATTTGGCTGATGCCCATATTCCCTATTTCTGAAGCAAAACGGAAAGCAACCCAGGAATTGATGGTGGAGGACATTCAGGACCCCGTTGAGCGAGAGAAATACCTCGGTAGCTATTACGCTGTGGCGAATTTCAGGGAGATCAACCCCGAATTCGGGAGCATTGAAGATTTCAGAAAGTTATTGCAGACTGCCCACAACAACGATATCTATGTGATCCTTGACTGGGTTCCGAATCACACCGGCTGGGATCATGTCTGGATCACGGAACATCCCGAATTCTACACTAAGAATGCCCAGGGTGAGATCACCGATCCTCTAAATGCGGACGGAACTCCGGTGGGTTGGAATGATGTTGCCGACCTGGATTATTCTAACCAGGAATTACATCGTGCTATGATAGACGATATGAAGTACTGGGTAAAAGAAGAGGGAATAGACGGTTTTCGATGCGACATGGCGGGAATGGTGCCCATGGAATTCTGGGCGAAAGCCATCCCCGAACTCAGGGCCGAGAAGGATATCTTTATGCTGGCCGAGTGGGACAACCCCGAACTGACCCAACATAATTTGTTCGAAATGGCGTACGGATGGGAAACACACCACTTGCTCAATGCCATAGCAAAAGGAGAGAAAAACGTAAACGATTTGGACAACCACATGAATCACCTGGACGAGAAATGGAAGGGAGGTGGATTCCTTATGAATTTCCTTACTAACCACGATGAGAACTCCTGGGCCGGGACTGTAGGTGAGCGCATGGGGGATGCTTCGGAAGCCATGTTGGCTTTAACGTATTGTTTGCCCGGGATGCCATTGATCTACAGCGGGCAGGAATACAACCTGGATCACCGTTTGAAGTTCTTTGAGAAGGATAGTATTCCGAAGGAAAAAGGAATGATGTGGGCATTGATGGAGAAATTGGGAAAGATCAAGAATAATGAGCCGGCCTTGTCCGGAGCCAAGGATCCCGGAAGTTATACGCGACTGGCCAGTAATTCGGAAACTGTATTTGCGTTTACGAGGGAAAAAAACGACAATGTTGTAGTGTTTGTTGCCAATTTATCAAACCATGATGCGACGTTTTCATTGGATCTCGAAGGCGAATACAAAGAGTTATTGTCTGAGGTAAAATTGTCCATGGAACCCACAAAGTCGATGGAATTGGGGCCATGGCAGTTTATGATATTCCGTCAATCTAATTAGGTTTCGAATGATACGAGTATTTGCGAATGAAAACCTGCACTTTTTGCGGGCTTATTTCGAATTTCTGACCAATTTTCCTTCAACATTTCAGAAACATGTTAACCGAAAACGTTATAGTTTCTTTTCGGGTTTGTATTGTTAAATTAATGCCATAGATTTACACTAATGAGTAGTAAAATTAAACGTATTGCGGTTCTAACCAGCGGAGGCGATGCCCCCGGGATGAACGCCGCGATAAGGGCGGTGGTTAGGTCTTGTGCCTACCATAAAATGGAATGCGTGGGAGTGTACAGGGGTCTTCAGGGATTGGTTGAAGGCGACTTCGTAGAACTAGGCCCCAGATCTGTAAAAAACCTCATTAATAGAGGTGGAACATTCCTCAAATCAGCACGTTCAAAGGATTTCCGAACCCAAGAGGGAAGAAAAAAGGCCTATGATAATTTAAAGAAAGCACGAGTGGATGCTCTGGTAGCTATTGGTGGAGACGGAACTTTTACAGGAGCGAATGTGTTTATCGGGGAATACGACTTCCCGATTGTTGGAATTCCAGGTACGATAGATAACGATATTAACGGAACGGATTACTCCATCGGTTATGATACCGCTTTGAACACGGTTGTACAGGCCATCGATAAGATCCGTGATACAGCCAATTCCCATAATCGATTGTTCATGATCGAAGTAATGGGACGTGATGCTGGCGATATAGCCTTGAATGCGGGTATTGGAGCAGGAGCAGAGGAGATACTTATTCCAGAAGAAGAAATGGGAAGGGAAAAGCTGTTAAAATCCTTGAAACGCAGTAAAGCTTCAGGTAAAACCTCGACTATAGTCGTTGTTGCTGAAGGTGACCAAATAGGAAAGAATATTTTCGGCCTCGCCAACTACATTCAGGATAACCTGAGTGAATACGAGGTGAAGGTGACTGTACTCGGACATGTACAGCGTGGTGGTTCACCCAGCTGTTACGATCGTGTACTGGCAAGTAGACTAGGAGTTGGTGCCGTGGACGCCCTTTTACGAGGTGAGCGTGGAGTTATGATTGGTATTTCACATAAGAAAGTAGTTTCTGTACCCTTCATTGAGGCCATACAGGGAGATAATGAAATTGATTTAGAACTAATTCGAGTAGCAGATATAACATCTGTATAAATTCAGAAAAAATGGTAAAAATTGGAATTAACGGCTTTGGCCGAATTGGAAGACTTGCGCTAAGAATAGCCGCACAAAATGATAATGTAGAAGTAGTTGGTGTGAACGACCTGCTTGAGGTAGATCACCTGGCATACATGTTTAAATACGATTCGGTGCACGGAAAGTATAAAGGCAGTGTAAGTGTGGAAGGAGGAAACCTTGTAGTAGACGGAAAAACTATACGGGTTACAGCCGAACGCAACCCTGCCGACCTTAAATGGGACGAAGTAGGAGCAGAGGTCATAGTAGATTGTACAGGTATTTTCAAAGACAAAGAATCTGCAGGTGCTCATATCAAAGCCGGGGCTAAGAAAGTAGTGATCTCTGCTCCTTCAAAAGATGCACCGATGTTTGTTATGGGAGTGAATCATAACGAAGTAACAGCGGCCGACACGGTTGTTTCAAACGCATCATGTACAACAAATTGCCTTGCGCCAATGGCTAAGGTGATCAATGATAACCTGGGAATCGTAGAAGGTTTAATGACTACGGTTCACGCGGCCACGTCGACTCAGTATACCGTGGATAGTCCATCGAGAAAAAATTACCGTTTAGGTAGAAGCGCGATCAATAATATTATACCTACATCTACCGGGGCGGCCGTTGCCGTTACCAAAGTAATTCCTTCTCTGGCAGGTAAACTAACCGGTATGGCGTTTAGGGTGCCTACCGCTGATGTATCGGTTGTGGATCTTACAGTAAGAACAGAGAAATCGGCAACTTACGACCAGGTGAAGCAAATGTTCAAAGAAGCAGCGAATGGTGCCTATGCCGGGATTATTGACTACGTGGAGGATCCGGTGGTGTCCCAGGATTTCGTGAGTGACCCGAATACCTGTAATTTTGACGCTAATGCTGGGATTGCCCTTAACGACAATTTCTTTAAATTAGTGGCATGGTATGATAATGAATACGGTTATTCGGCAAAATTGATCGATCTGGCCGTTCATATTGCAAGGATTTAGGATATGACGATTATTGCGGATGGTGGTTCCACCAAATGTGACTGGATACTTCTGGACGGGAAGGGTGAACAAGTTTTAAAAACCCGTACGAGAGGTCTCAACCCTGCCGTGGTTCCCGAAGAGGAATTATACGTTCGGATACATGAAAATAGTGAACTGCCAACGCTTTTCGAAACAGCAGAACGCGTAGACTTTTATGGCGCCGGCTGCGGGACCGAGACTCCCAAGGCCTTATTAACCAAGGTGTTGAAATCATTGTTTGTTAACGCTTCAAGCATATCCGTAAAAGAAGACCTGATGGCAGCTGTGTATGCAGCCACCACCGAACCGGGTATAGTATGTATCCTGGGTACAGGTTCCAATAGCTGTTACTACGACGGTGAAAAGATTTACAGATCCATACCCTCACTGGGGTATACCTTGATGGATGAGGCCAGTGGTAATTACTTCGGAAAGAGACTCATCAGGGATTACTACTACAAGCGTATGCCAGAACAATTGGCAATAGAGTTCGAGAAGCGATTCGACCTGGATGCAGATGTTATAAAACAAAACCTCTATCAGAAACCCAATCCGAATACCTACCTGGCATCCTTTGCAGAATTTATTTTCACCAGTAACGAAGTAAATGGATATTTTTACAAATTGATAAGCGAGGGGATGATCCGTTTTATTGAATATCGGATCATGTGTTACAAAGAGGCACAATCTGTCCCTATCCACTTCATAGGTTCTATAGCCCATTTTTCAGTAGATATCATTCGTGACTGCATGAAGCGGTATCATTTGGACCTCGGTAATGTGATACGGCGTCCTATTGATGGATTGTTGGAATACTATCGCACCCAGGTTTTGAATGTAGCTGAATCCAGTTCTTAAAATTTATTTTCATGAGCCTACCTAAAATTGATCCTACTTCAACTAAGTCATGGAGGGAGTTGTTGCACCATTTCGACGCGATAAAGAACGAAAAAATGCAGGATTGGTTTGATGCCGATCCCCGGAGGGCGGAAAGAATGTCCGTTTCCTGGAACGACTTCTACCTGGACTATTCCAAGAATAGACTTTCCGATGAGACCCTGAAACTGCTACTGGATCTGGCAAACGAAGTGGGTTTGAAGAAAGCTATCGAAGCACAGTTTGCCGGGAGTAAGATCAATGAGACGGAAGGTAGGGCGGTACTTCACACAGCACTCAGGGATTTCAGCAACATGAGATCTGAGGTTATGGAGAGCCTGGATAAGATAAAGTTGTTTTCTGAAAGTGTTACCAGTGGAGAATGGAAAGGTGCCACGGGTAAGTCGATCACAGATGTAGTAAACGTAGGTATAGGAGGAAGTGACCTCGGGCCGGATATGGTTTGCGAGGCCTTGCAGTACTACAAAAACCATCTGAATGTTCATTTTGTATCCAATGTAGATGGCGATCACGTGATGGAAACCATCAAGGACCTGGATCGGGAGACCACACTCTTCATTATAGTTTCTAAAACATTTACCACCCAGGAGACCCTTACCAACGCACATACCATTCGAAGATGGTTCCTGGAAGAGCGACAGGAAGAGGAAGTGGCCCAACATTTTGTGGCCGTATCCACCAATCTCGAAGCTGTAGCTGCCTTTGGTATCGCAAAGGAAAATATCTTTCCCATGTGGAATTGGGTGGGAGGAAGATTTTCACTTTGGAGTGCAGTTGGGCTTTCAATAGCCTGTGCTGTTGGCTACGATAACTTCGAAAGATTACTGAAAGGAGCACACGAAATGGATCTGCATTTTCGTGAAAGTGCCTTTTCTGAAAACATACCGGTAATTCTCGCATTACTCTCGGTTTGGTACAACAATTTCTTTGGTGCCGAAAGTGAATGTATTGTACCGTATTCTCAATACCTGAATAAACTGGTAGCTTATCTTCAGCAAGGGATAATGGAAAGCAACGGAAAGAGCACAGACCGAAACGGGCATCCTGTTAATTACCAGACGGGAACCATTGTTTGGGGAAGTACCGGAACCAATGCCCAACATGCCTTCTTTCAACTCATACACCAGGGAACAAAAATGATCCCGGCCGATTTCATTTGTTTTTCCGAATCACTTCATAAACAAACAGATCACCAGAATAAATTAATGGCCAACTGTTTCGCTCAAACAGAAGCCTTACTTCAAGGCACCTACGGTTCCGAAGTGGAGAATTCTTTTAAGGAATTTGAAGGAAATAAACCTACCAATACCATCCTCATTAAGAGACTTACACCCGAAAGCCTTGGTGCATTGATAGCCATGTACGAACATAAATTGTTTGTACAAGGGATTGTCTGGAACATCTTCAGCTACGACCAGTGGGGTGTTGAGCTAGGTAAGAAACTGGCTAAGAACACCTTAGATGCCATTGAGTCCGGAGACCCTGAAAGGGCTGAGAATCCTTCAACCCGGTCCCTCATAAAAAAAACCAACTAGAATAAGTTTCATATTCTATGAAAACCTTCGCTTTCCAGTGAAGGTTTTCTTATTTTTAAAAAAATTATAACCTTAAAACTTACCAATTATGAGTCAAGCTGACAAAAAAATCACACTGGCTACGGCCAAATCATGGACAGCAAACTGGAGAAATGCACCCTCGACCAGTGCGCGGGCATTTCTAATACCATTGCAGGATCTTCAAGGTGCCATTTCTGAAATTCAAAACCAGGGTGGAAATCCTAAAGCTAGGGCCTATCTGGGGATAGATGCCTCCACTAATACTGAAAAACTTATCATTGTGGGTACGAGCCAGGAAACAGATAAGGCTGGGAATACGGTTTACCGGGACTTGCTTCCTGCGGATGAAAATTCCACCGACGGAGGAAATAGTATATGGGATTTCAGTACCCCGTGTCCGCCAGATTGCGACGATCAAAGCGATTTGAATTAGCATGGATTTCTTTCTTATCCTGGCATTCGTTGGCACACTTATATTGCTGACGAATGCCATTCTTTATTCTTTTAAAATTAAGGGTAAATCACCGGCCTATCGGAATTTTACGGCCTTTCTGATCCTGGTCGCATTAGTGGAGTTATCTTCCTTGTTCGTCGCCAAAGTCTTGCATCAGAACAATTTATTCCTCTCACATTTTTACTTCCTGTTTCAATTTGTAGTTCTCTCCTTGTTTTATGCGGAACTATTGAAAAGCACGTGGGTGAAATTGATAGTGATCCCCGTTTTGGCTATGGTAGCCTATCAATTCGTTATTGATCCCGAACTCTTCTTCAGGTACAACTCCATTGGTGCAAGCGTAATGCAGAGCATCATCATCATATACAGTCTTATCTTCTTTTACAGGTCTATCAGTGGGACTTCGGAATTTCTCATCGTTAATATCGGGATATTTCTGTATCTCCTCTCAAGCGCACTTATCTTCGTGAGCGGTAACGTAGTCCTCGATTTGGATATTTCGGAAGATACTCGCTTCCTGCTTATAAATGTAAACAGAGTCCTCATACTCGTTTTTCAAATTCTTATCTTCGTTGAATGGCGGAAGAATTATTTCAGGAAGAAACCCAGTTAGTCAACATAATTCTAATCATTATCTCGTTCTTGATGCTCATGGCTTTGGCCATGCTCCTCTTCTTCTATTTTTCCCGTAAGAAGATAATTCAATCGGAACTGGAAAAAGCCAACCTGGAGGTCAAACACCAGAAAGAAGTGCTTCAGTCCACCATTATTACCCAGGAGGAAGAACGC
>Ga0316201_10004820_pt1 | contig 10269 bp, 8 predicted proteins | sample CS6wburrow_MG_FD_204516 | JGI IMG/M metagenome (GOLD analysis project Ga0316201, IMG submission 204516) | Coastal sediment microbial communities from Delaware Bay, Delaware, United States - CS-6 worm burrow | ecosystem: Environmental > Aquatic > Marine > Coastal > Sediment | place: USA: Delaware...
GTTGCCAGGCGATCTCGGCAGCACAATCTTCTCGATGGACGAGGGCGCGATCGAGGGGCCCATCAAGAGTGATTTCGGCTTTCACATCGTGCGCCTCGACGAAATCCTCGAGCCTGGTCCCTTGCCGCTTGACCAGGTTCGCGCAGAGTTGATGAGCATTGTGCAGGACCGCGAGGCAGAGGACCTGTTCCGCAACCTCGAGCGCGACCTGTCGGACGCGCATTTCGAAGCCGATTCAATTGCCGAGCTGGCAGAAGCGCTCGGTGTCGAGGTGAAGATGGCTACGGGCTTCACCCGCAGCGGCGGCGAGCCGCTCGGCAGCGAGTCATCCATTGTTAACGCAGTCTTCGACGAGCTGACGCTCACGGGCGAGCAAATGTCGGAAATCATCGAGATCGACGGTGGCCGCACCGCAGTCGTACAGGTCGCGAAGTACAACCCTGCAACACGCCTGCCGCTCGAGGAGGTGCGCGAGCAAGTGGCAAGCAGCCTGCGATCGCAGCAGACTGAAGCACTCATGGCGGCACGCGCGGACCAGATGATCGCAGCGCTCGAAGGCGGCGCCGAGTTTGCTGATGCCGCGGCCACGATCGGCGCGACGGCAGGCGAACCCGTGCTGATGTCGCGCAGTGACCAGGAAGCGGACCAGTTCGTCACGGTGGCCGTGTTTACGGCCGCGAAGCCGTCCGAGGAGAGCCCGACGACCGGCTCCACGCGCAATGGCGAGGGTGGATACACCGTGTACAGCATCGAATCTGTGCTGCCAGGGCGGCCCGAGGTCGTACCGGTCGAACAGCGCGATGCCGGCAAACTCCAGCTCACCGACCAGATTGGCGTAAGCGATTTTGTCGCGTTTATTCAGGCGCTGCGCGAGGACGCCGAAGTCATCATCAACGAGGATGCAGTGGCCCAGTCGGACATGCTCTAGTAGAGTGACCCCCTAACAAGAACACCAGTACGGCCGGAGCGCCGTAACGGGGGAAACATGCGCAAGCTCGCTCTGCACTGGCAGATTCTGATCGCCATCCTTCTGGCGGTCATCGCAGGCACCTGGGTCAGGAGCTACACGACCGCCGATTTCGCGCCGAATATCTTCGGCGTGTCCTTCGTTACGATGTTCGATTACATCGGCTCGCTGTTTCTCAACGCCCTGAAGATGATCATCGTGCCGCTGATCACGTCCTCGATCATCGTCGGCGTGGCAGGAATCGGCTCAGGCGGCGATCTTGGCAAGCTCGGTGGCAGGACGCTGCTGTTCTACGCATCGACGACCCTGGCCGCGATCCTCGTCGGGCTCGTCATCATCAATACCGTTCAGCCGGGTTTCGCCGATGGACAACCCGTAGGCGAAACGCTCGCACTGGAAGCGGACACCGCCGACATCGCGGGCCGGGTTGAAGGCAAGGGCGTCGGCGATGTGGCCGAAATCTTCATGCGCATGATCCCGCCCAACATCATTGCCGCAGCGGTCGAAGGCAACATGCTCGGCCTGATCTTCTTCTCGCTGCTGTTCGGCTATTTCATGTCGCGCCTCGTCCACCAGTACGCCGAGCCGCTGTTCAATTTCTGGAATGCCGTGTTCCACACGATGATGGGCGTGACGGAGTTCATCATGATGTTTGCGCCGATTGGCGTATTCGGCCTCGTGGCGGAAGTCATGGCGACCGCGGGCCTGTCAGCCGCAAAACCGCTCTTCATATTTGCCGTGTGCGTCGTCGTCGCGCTCGGCGTTCACGCGTTCATCACGCTGCCCGTGCTGCTCAGGTACGTTGGCAAGGTAAAGCCGTTCAAGACGATGGCGGGCGCGTCGCCGGCCATGCTGACCGCGTTCTCGACGGCGTCCTCGTCGGCAACATTGCCTATTACGATGGAGAGTCTCGAGGACAACGTCGGCGTCTCCAATAAGGTCTCGAGTTTCGTCCTGCCGCTGGGCGCCACCGTCAACATGAACGGTACGGCGCTGTATGAATGCGCGGCGGCCATCTTCCTCGCGCAGGCCTACGGCCTCGACCTCTCCTTCGGCCAGCAATTCGCTGTTGTGGTCATCGCTTTGCTGACGTCGATCGGCGTGGCCGGTGTGCCCTCGGCCTCGCTTGTCGCGATTGCGATCATCCTTGGGGCGATTGGTTTGCCGATGGAAGCGATCGGCGTGTTGATGGTCTTCGATCGCATCCTCGACATGTGCCGCACCAGCATCAACGTCTGGGGCGACGCGTGCTGTGCCACGATCGTCGCGCGCCTGTCGGGCGAACGCACGAACGTTGCGTTGGATGGTCCCGGCGAGCCCAGGGAAGAGCCAGCCTAGTCGTCTTCGTCGAACACCATGCCCATGATGTTGACGCCGGCGTCGACGAAGGTGGTCTCACCGGTGATGCCCGACGCCAGGTCCGAGCAGAGGAACGCGGCCGTGTTGCCGATCTCCTCGATCGTGACCGTGCGGCGCAGGGGCGAGGCCTTGACCGCGTAGGTCTGCATCTTGCGGAAGCCCCCGATGCCAGCGGCCGCCAGCGTCTTCACAGCGCCGGCGGAGATGGCGTTGACCCGGATGCCCTTCGGGCCGAGATCGGCTGCGAGAAAGCGCACACAGGCCTCCAGGCTGGCTTTCGCCAGTCCCATGACGTTGTAGTTGGGTACGACCTTGGTGGCCGCGTCGTACGTCAGGGTCAGGATAGAGGCATCACGGCCTTCCATCATCGGCACCGCGGCTTTGGCGAGTGCTGCCAGGCTGTACGCCGAGATGTCGTGCGAGATGGCGTAGCCCTCGCGCGTTACGGATTCGGTAAAGCCACCGGCGAGCTGCTCGCGCGGTGCGAAGCCAACCGAATGAACCACGATATCGAGACCGTCCCAGTGTTCGCGGAGTCCGGCAAACACGGCGTCGATCTGCTCGTCCGAGGTTACGTCGCAGGGATAGAGCAGATCGGTGTTCTGGCCGAGACGTGCGGCGAGCTTCTCAACACGGCTCTTGAGCTTGTCATTCTGGTAGGTGAACGCGATTTCCGCGCCTTCGCGCGCGAACGCTTCAGCGATGCCTGAGGCAATCGAACGATCGCTTGCGACGCCGACGATCAGCGCCTTCTTGCCGGCCATAAAGCCCATGGTGTTTCCCCGATGGTATGACGAAAGCGAAGTATTTTAGCTGGACTGGGCCGTCACATCGACATACATCGTGAGTTTCTGGCCCGGTCGCAGGATCTTGTTCCGGTCGATGCCGTTCCAGCGGGCAATCTGATCGATGCCGACGCGGAACTTGCGCGCGATGACATACAGCGAATCGCCATTGCGAACCGTGTAGCGCAGCTTGCGGGTGGTGGCGCCGGTCTGGATCGGCGAGGTCGCGGGGCCTGCATCGGCGACGGTCCTGTTTGTCCAGACCACGAGTTTCTTGCCGATGGACAGCGGATCGCCCGGCGCCATGCCGTTCCACTTGGCGAGCGAGCGATGCGTCACGCCATAGCGTTGCGCGATGCTCCAGAAGCTTTCGCCGCTGCGCACGATGTGCTCGATCTTGTTGTCGGCACGCTGGCGATTCTGCGTGCGCGCGAGGCGCGCATCGGCGCTCTGGCTGTAGGCGCTGAGCGGCTTGGTCGCGACCGGTATCAGCAGGTGCTGACCGGCGCGAATCGTGTTTCCGCGCAGGTTATTGGCGGCGCGCAAAGCGGATACCGTGGTGCCGTACTTGTCCGCGATCTGCGAGATCGCCTCGCCGTTCTTGATCTTGTGACGTTTCCAGCGCACGCGTTCGCGCACGGGAACCTCTGCCAGCGCCGCGGTGAACGTGTCGGCCACGTCGATCGGCATAACGAGCTGGTGCGGGCCCGCAGGGTCCGTTGACCAGCGGTTGTAGCCCGGGTTGTAGCGATAGATCGTGTCGACGTCGACACCTGCGAGTTCGGCGGCGAGGGCCAGGTCGAGCTGCGACTCGATGTCCGTGATCGCGAATTGCTGTTCGTCGGCGACCTCGGGCAGGGTCACGCCGTACTTCGCCGGGTCCGCGACAATCTCGACCAGCGCCAGCAACTTCGGTACGTACATGCTGGTTTCTTTCGGCAGGCGCAGGTTCCAGAAGTCCGTTGGCTTGCCCGCCTTGCGATTGTTGCGGGCCGCGCGCAGCACATTGCCTTCACCCGAGTTGTAGGAGGCGATTGCATTCAGCCAGTTGCCGTCGTTGATCTCCTCGAGGTATTCGAGGTAGTCGAGCGCGGCGCGTGTCGAGTCGACGATGTCGCGCCGCCCGTCGTACCACCAGTTCTGCTTGATGCCGAAACGGCGCGCCGTGCCGGGAATCATCTGCCACAGGCCGGCCGCACGTCCGTGCGAATAGGCGAACGGGTCGTAAGCGCTCTCGACGATCGGGAGGAGGGCCAGTTCGAGCGGCAGGTCGCGGCGCTCGAGCTCGGCGACGATGTAGGGCAGGTAACGCTGGCCGCGCGTGAAGACGCGTGTCAGGTAGTCCTGGTGTTTGACGAACCACTTGCGCTCGGCTTCGGTGCGATGGTTGTCGGCGTACTGAAGTTCGAAGCCGCGACGCAGCTTGACGATAATGTCTTCGGGGGCAGCCGGCGTCGACGGCAGGTCAATGCCATCGAGCGGGGAGATCAGCAGCAACGTGGGGCCCTGCAGGGTGCTTGGCGCCGTCAGGCCGTCAATCACGCCGGATTCGGCGGTGGCCAGGGCCGGCACAAATGCCAAAAAGGTGACAAAAGCGACGCCAATACCGTGAATTCTTTGCGATAATCGCGAGAATATGTAATGCATCGGGCTATCCTACTGACGGAAACTGCGAGTGCAAGTACAACGATCACAGTTGGTGCAGGACTGGTTGCAGTCGCCGCTCGGCGAGGCGCTGCTGCAGCAGGAAGCCCGGGTCGTCGAGGAGGCGCTCGACGGCATTTTCGGCGAAGAATGCCTGCAGCTGGGCCTGTGGGGCGAGAACCGCAGCTTCATGCGCTTCACGCGCACCCAGCGCTGCCTGCTGATCGATGAGTCCGATGCCGGCAAGCCCTGTGCCATTGCCGACCTGCACAAACTGCCGATCGAGAACGACACCATCGACGCCGTGCTTCTGCCGCATACGCTGGACTTCAGTGACCGTCCGCACGAGATCCTGCGCGAGGTCGACCGGGTATTGCGGCCGAATGGCCATATCGTTGCCCTGGCCTTCAAGCCAGCCGGCCTGTGGGGCCTCAGGAGGCTTGTTCCGGGCGCGGGTATGCCACCGGGCGCGGACCACCTGATTTCCGAGCGACGGCTCAGGGATTGGCTCAAGCTGCTCGACATGCGCATCCAGGGTGCCCAGCGCTACTTCTTCCGCTGGCCGCTGCCGCGCCGCCGCGTCAACCCGTCGCAGAAGTGGGAACTGCGCGGCCAGGCGCTGTGGCCGGAGCTGGCGGCTTGCTATATGCTCTCGGCGCAAAAGCGGGTCAGCACGCTGACGCCGGTACGGCCGCTCTGGCGGCGCCAACCGAAAGTCGTGGCGGGCCTGGCCGAACCATCGACACGCGTGTCCCGCATCCGCTTCGACAAGAGTTGATTTGAGCAAGACTATCGAGATTTACACCGACGGGGCCTGCCGCGGTAACCCGGGCCCGGGCGGCTGGGGGGCCCTGCTGATTGCCGGCAGGCACCGCAGGACGATGCACGGCGGGGACCCCGAGACGACCAACAACCGCATGGAGCTGACGGCCGCGATCGAGGCGCTCAATGTCCTGAAACGCCCGAGCAAGGTAGTCCTGCATACGGACTCGACGTACGTGATGAAGGGCATCCAGGAGTGGATGGCCAGCTGGAAGAAACGCGGCTGGAAGACCTCGAACAAGAAGCCGGTCAAGAACCAGGATTTGTGGATGGCGCTCGACGAGGCCACGGCGCGGCACGACATCACCTGGAAATGGGTCAAGGGCCATGCCGGCAATGACGGCAACGAAGAGGCCGACGCGCTGGCGAACCTGGGAATAGACGAATTATGAGACAAGTTGTCCTCGACACCGAAACGACGGGCCTGTCGGCGGCCCAGGGCCACCGCATTATCGAGATCGGCTGCCTGGAGATGGTCAACCGGCGCCTGACCGGCCGTGAGTTCCACCGTTTCCTGAACCCGGAGCGCGACATCGACGAAGGCGCCGAGGCCGTGCACGGCATCAGCCGCCAACAGCTCGAGACCGAGCCGTTCTTTCACGAGATCGTCGATGAGTTTCTCGGCTTCATCCGCGACAGTGAGCTGGTGATCCACAACGCCGACTTCGACGTGGGCTTCCTGGAACACGAACTCAGGCTGATGGGGCACGCCAGTCCGACAATCACGGCTCACTGCACAGTCCTGGACACCTTGTCGCTGGCGCGTCAGCTGCACCCCGGGCAGCGCAACAGCCTGGATGCCCTGTGCAAACGCTACGAGGTCGATGCCTCCAAGCGCGATGTGCACGGCGCGCTGATCGACTCCGAGCTGCTGGCGCGCGTCTACCTCGCGATGACGGGCGGCCAGTCGAGCCTGCTGCTGGATGCGGAGGAGGCTTCCACCGCTTCTGCCGGAGCCCGCTTTGCACCCCGAGACCACGCAGCGGGCGACACAGCGAGTTCGCCCCGAAGACAGGCTCCTGCGGGTGTCGGCGCGACAGTGATTATCGAACCCACGCCCGAAGAAACCGCGGCCCACGAGGCCATGCTCGAGAAGATTCGCGAATCCGGTGCGTGCGCCTGGGATTTTGACTAGAATTGCCTGTTCCGCGCTTGGGGTCGGGCGCTCATAAGAAGGATAAGAACCGGATGGTCCACACGATGGCTGACGCGCTTCGCGCGAATTTCCTCGGTAACTCGCCGCAGTGGTACAAGCTGACGATTGTCGGGTTCCTGATCCTCAACCCGATTCTCGCGCTGTATGATCCGTTCGTCGCAGGATGGGTGCTGGTTATCGAGTTCATCTTTACGCTCGCCATGGCGCTGAAGTGTTACCCGCTGCAGCCCGGCGGTCTCCTGGCTGTCGAGGGCATCATCCTCGGGCTTGCCTCGCCCGAGATGGTATTCCATGAGGCGGAAGCGAATTTCCCCGTCATCATGCTGCTGATGTTCATGGTCGCCGGCATCTACTTCCTGCGCGAGATGCTGCTGTTCGTCTTCACCAAGATCCTGCTCGGCGTGCGCTCCAAGGTGCTGCTGTCGATGTTGTTCTCGTTCACAGCGGCGTTCCTGTCGGCCTTTCTCGACGCCCTGACCGTAACCGCGGTCATCATTACTGTTGCAGCCGGGTTCTACGGCATTTACCACAAGGTAGCCTCGGGCCTGTCGTTTGATCACGATCACGACCCGACGACAGACGACCAGGTGGTCGAGACCAGTCGCGCTGATCTCGAGAATTTTCGCGCCTTCCTGCGCAGCCTGATGATGCATGGCGCCGTGGGCACCGCACTGGGTGGCGTGACCACGCTCGTCGGTGAGCCGCAGAACCTGCTGATCGCCGAGATCATGGACTGGGAGTTCCTCGAATTCTTCATGCGCATGGCACATATCTCGATGCCGGTACTGGTTGTCGGTCTGCTGACTTGCATGCTGCTCGAAGTAACCCGGACGTTCGGCTACGGCACTCAGCTGGAGCCGAATGTGCGGGAGGTGCTCGAGGAATTCGATATGGCCATGGCGGCCAAGCGCACGAAACAGGAAAAAATGACGATCGTCATGCAGGGCATCGTCGCGGTCATCCTGATTTTTGCGCTCGGTCTGCATCTGGCAGAGCCTGGCGTCGTCGGCTTGCTCGTCATTGTCCTGGCAACGGCGTTCAACGGCGTCACCGAGGAGCACCGCATCGGCCACGCGTTCGAGGAGGCGCTGCCTTTCACAGCGCTGCTTGTGGTGTTCGTTGCGATTGTTGCAGTGATCGATCACCAGGGCCTGTTCACGCCGGTCATCGACTGGGTGCGAACGTACGACGGCAAGTCGCAGGAGGCCCTGTTCTACCTGGCGAACGGCTTCCTCTCGATGATCAGTGACAACGTCTTTGTTGCCACCGTGTATATCCAGGAAGTCGATGCGCTATACCAGGCTGGCGAGATCACGCGCGAGCAGTTCGATAACCTGGCCGTCGCAATCAACACGGGTACCAACATCCCGTCCGTTGCCACGCCGAACGGCCAGGCCGCGTTCCTGTTCCTGCTGACCTCGGCCCTGGCGCCGCTGATCCGCCTGTCCTACGGCAGGATGGTCGTCATGGCCCTGCCGTACACGATCACGATGAGCATCACGGGCCTGCTGGCACTCTGGTTCCTGGGCGACTTCGTGCCTGCTCACTGAGGCCAGAGCCGAGCGATAATATAGTGGTACCAGTTACCTTTTTTCGACAAGGGTAACTGGTACCATATCGCCCGCATGCGGGGCTCCCACCGGAGCTCGTTTTGGTCCCCACAAGAGAAAGATCGTGTCCTTTGATATTAAAAACCTGAAGATCGGCATCATCGGTCTCGGCTACGTTGGCCTGCCGCTCGCCGTTGAATTCGGCCGCAAGTACCCGACCGTTGGCTTCGACATTAACGCTGCCCGCGTCGCTGAACTCGAGGGCGGTTCCGATTCGACGCTCGAGTGCTCGGACGAGGAAATCGCCGCCGCGACGCACCTGAACTACTCGACGGACGACGGGGCGCTGCGCGACTGCAATTTCTACATTGTGACCGTGCCGACGCCGATCGGTGATGGCCACCGGCCGCTGCTGACACCGCTGCGCGGTGCGAGCAACACGCTGGGCAAAGTGCTGAGCAAGAACGACATCGTCGTCTACGAGTCCACGGTTTATCCCGGCTGCACCGAGGAATTCTGCGTGCCGCTGCTGGAGGAGGGCTCGGGCCTCAAGATGAACAAGGACTTCTTCGTCGGCTACAGCCCCGAACGCATCAACCCGGGTGACAAGGAACATCGCCTGCCGACGATACTCAAGGTGACGTCAGGGTCGACGCCGGAAGTAGCCGAATTCATCGATGAGGTCTACGCGACAATTATCACCGCCGGGACGCACAAGGCATCCAACATCAAGGTGGCCGAAGCGGCCAAGGTCATTGAGAACACGCAGCGCGACGTGAACATCGCGCTGGTCAACGAGCTGGCCATGATCTTCGAGCGCGTCGGCATCGACACCGAAGAAGTTCTCGAAGCCGCGGGCACCAAGTGGAACTTCCTGCCGTTCCGCCCGGGCCTCGTGGGCGGGCATTGCATCGGCATCGACCCGTACTACCTGACCTTCAAGGCGGAGCAGCTGGGCTATCACCCGCAGATGATCCTCGCGGGTCGCCGTATCAACGACAACATGCCGATTTATGTCGCATCGCGGGTCGTCAAGGCGATGGCAAAGAAAGGCGTGACGCCGGCGACGGCAAAGATCCTCATCCTGGGCCTCACCTTCAAGGAAAATTGCCCGGACGTCAGGAACACCAAGGTCGTCGACATTGTTGCGGAACTGTCATCGTGGGGCGGCAAGGTGGACGTGCACGACCCGTGGGTGGATCCGGCCGAAGCGAAGGCAGAGTACGGCATCGACCTCGTCGCTGACCCTGAGAAAGGGGCGTATGATGCAGTAGTGATTGCCGTGGGCCACAAACAGTTCAAAGCGCTCGGCGCGGACGGTATTCGGGCCTTCGGCAGGGACAACGCCGTGCTTTACGACGTCAAGTACGTCCTGGACGCGGACGAAGTAGACGACCGACTGTAGGAGCCCGCCTTGCGGGCGATAACCACATGAAAATTCTCGTAACAGGCGCCGCCGGTTTCATCGGCTTTCACACCGCGAAACAACTCCTCGATCGCGGCGACACTGTAGTCGGCCTCGATAACTTCAATGACTACTACGACGTCACGCTGAAAGAGTCGCGCGCCGCCATGCTCGATGGCTACGACGCGTTCTCCATGGCGCGCATTGACCTCGCCGATCGCGCGGCGATGGAAGCGCTGTTCGCCAAAGAGAACTTCGACAAGGTGATTCACCTGGCTGCCCAGGCAGGGGTGCGCTACTCGATCGAGAATCCGCATTCCTACATCGAGAGCAATATTGTTGGCACGCTGCATATCCTCGAGGGCTGCCGCCACCACAACGTCGAGCACCTGACGTACGCGTCGTCGAGTTCGGTGTACGGCGCCAACACGACGATGCCGTTCTCGATTCACCAAAACGTTGATCATCCGCTCGCCTTGTACGGCGCGACCAAGAAAGCCAACGAGCTGATGGCGCACACGTATTCAAATCTCTACAACCTGCCGACGACGGGACTGCGGTTCTTCACGGTGTACGGCCCG
>Ga0316201_10004822_pt1 | contig 10267 bp, 11 predicted proteins | sample CS6wburrow_MG_FD_204516 | JGI IMG/M metagenome (GOLD analysis project Ga0316201, IMG submission 204516) | Coastal sediment microbial communities from Delaware Bay, Delaware, United States - CS-6 worm burrow | ecosystem: Environmental > Aquatic > Marine > Coastal > Sediment | place: USA...
ATCCGGCAAAACGTTTGCACTGTCTCGGCCATAACCAGCCGAGTCTATAGGGCCTAGTCTTGGTGGATCAACTCGTCGAAGGCCCGATTGACGTCGTCCATCGATTCCAGGAGCAAATCGTCACCCGAGCTCTCGCGTGGGCCGCCAAGACGCTGCAAACGCTGATCGACCTCTCGGTATCGCGGCTCCCGCTGGAAAGTGTACTGGTAATGCAAACGCGCCTGGTCGGTCAGGCCACTGGCTTCACAGGCCATCCCAAGCTCGTAGTGCAAACCCACCGACTCGGCCGCCGTCATCTCGGGGCTTTCGAGACCCGATTGGAACGCTTCGATCGCGTCGCGAGGCTGGCCCTCTTCCATGTAGATCAAGCCGATCATCGTCCAGCAAAGACAGCGTCGCCGTGGGTCGGACATGGCTACCTGGAATTCGCGGCGCGCGTCCGCGTGCAGGCCCATCTCTTTGTAAGCGATGCCGAGGTCGAAGTGCGTGTCGCTGTCGTCCTCGTCCACCTGCTCGGCAACGCCGGCCTTGAACTGCTCGAAGACGGTCTCGACGTCAATCATTTCGGAGCCGTCGTCGAGTGGTGCGATCTCTGCGACTTCGGCGAGCTCCTCGGCTAGCTTCTCCGCGAAGTCGAAGCCTTCGTCGCCCGGTTCCAGCTCCTCGTATTCGAGCTCCATCTCGGGGGCTTCCGATGGTGACGGAGCCTCTGCCGAAGGCTGGACCAAGGGCTGTGCGACCGCGGAAATGCCCGATGACGCCGCTGCAAGCGTTTCGATTTCGCGCGCTTTGTCGAGCACCAGTGGATGGTCGGGAAGCGTCAGTTGAAGCTCGCTAACAATCGCGCGCGCCTGCGTGAATAGGCCGTCGACCAGATAAGAATCGGCGAGCTCCAGCGTCTGCTCCATCAGGCTCGGGGCAAGTCCACCGGTGGCCGGAGCGACCTGGGTGCTCAGAAGCGGTAGCGCCAGGAACTCCGAATAACTCATCGGACCGGTCGATCGCATCGGGATCACACGGCCGCCGGTCGGCGTGCGCGGCGCCGCGGGCACCGATGGATAAGATCCTCCCAGGCCGGTCGGCTCCTCCGAAAGCGCCGGCAACGAACCAGTCACCGTGCTTCCTTCTTCGATGTCCTCGTCGACGTACAGGATGCCGGAGGTGCCCGTCAGGCTCGAAGCGTCACTGAGGCCGGTCGCGTCGCTCAGGCTGGGCACGGGGTTCAGACTGAGCGACCTGCCGCTCAGCTGGGAATCGCCGTTGCTCAGGTGCGCGGCCGAAACCGAGCGGGACGGGCTCGACGGCTGACGCACCGCGCCCGAAGGAATGAAGTGTTGGCCCGACGCCGACGCTGTTTTTTGAAGGGCTGCGTGTGCCTCTTTGTCGTTTGGATTGAGTTGGAGGATGCGGTGCAATGCGCTCATGCGCTCATGCGGCCGATGCGCCTCGCGGTGAATGCGTGCGATTTCGCGATAAACGCTGATGGCCTTGTCGGTCTGCGACAGCATCAAGAAGGCCTCTGCGAGCAGCGAGAGGGTCGAAACGTCACGCGGATCGGCCTTGAAGCAAATTTGTAGCTTTGCGAGCGCGCGCTTGGGGTCGCGTCGCTCAATGTATGTTTCGGCGAGCTCCCTTGCGACTTGGACATCGTTGCTGCGGTGATAGAGCAGCCGCTCAGCGACTTTGAGATAGTCGTCGAGTCGGCCTTGCTCTTTCAATAGCATTGCGCCTTGCTCGAACTCGTTTGCGGCGTCTTGCGTCCGCCCCGCTCTCGAAAGAGCCTCGGCGTACTTGATGCGAACGGGAATGTGCTCTGGATCGATGTCGACGATCTTGCCCAGCATCACCAGGGCTTGCTCGGTGTCCCCTGCGCGCGCGAAAGCGTTCGACACGTCTTCGAACACGCTCATGGCGTCGCTCACCAATTGCAGCTGCTCATACATTTCGCCGAGCCGCACTTGGGCGTCGAGTCGCGACGGGTCGAGTTTCAGGATCTGCTTGTAGACCGCGATGGCCTTCAAAAAGAAGCCCTGCGCAGCGTAATGTGTCGCGACGATTTCGTACGTCTCGATCGCCGTGCCGCGGTTGCCGGCGCGCACATGCAGATCGCCAATCTTCAGCAGGGAACGAACGTCGCGCTTGTCCGCAGCCACCAGCTTCTGGTACTGCGCGATCGCCTTGTCGTATTGGCCGCGCGACTGGTACTTCCGCGCCGCGTCCAAGACCTTATTCCTGTTAATAGCCAAAGCCCCTGCTAAGCCCCCGTGCGTTCAGTACACCCACACAAGTCTACTAATGCCGCACGGGCTCGGTCAACATGCACTAGGAACGAAGCTCATCCAGGAATTTCGTGGAGATCCGGCCTTCCTCGAAGGCGGGGTGCTCCAGAATCCTTTGGTGAAGTGGAATGTTGGTGCGAATGCCTCCGATGATCGTCTCGCTGAGCGCTCGCCGCATCTTGGCGATTGCCTGCATACGTGTCGGTGCATGTACGATGAGCTTCGCGACCAAAGGGTCATAGTGCGGCGGCACGCGCCCCCCACCATAAATACCGCTATCAACCCGCACTCCGGTTCCGCCGGCCATGTGAAGCTCGGTGATGACGCCTGGCGAAGGCGCGAAGGTGTCCGGATCTTCGGCATTGATTCGGCATTCGATCGCGTGGCCGCGCGGAGTGAGCGGCTGGGCCGGGAGCTCCAGAGGCTGACCGTCGGCGATGCGAATCTGCTCGTTGACCAAGTCGATGCCCATGACGAGCTCGGTCACCGGATGCTCGACTTGGATGCGCGGGTTCATTTCGAGGAATGTCAGCTCGCCGCGCTCGTCGAGCAGGAACTCGAGCGTCCCGGCCGACAGGTAGCCGGCCTCGCTCATCGCGCGGCGCACGGTGGCCGACATATCCCTCCGCATCTCTTCGGTTAGCGCCACGCTTGGAGCCTCTTCTAGGATTTTCTGATGGCGCCGTTGGATCGAACACTCGCGCTCGCCCAACACGTGGATGTTTCCTTGTTTGTCCCCGAGAATCTGAAACTCGATGTGTCTCGGGCGCTCGAGGTACTTCTCGAAGTATAGGGCGTCGTTCCCAAACGCGGCCCTCGATTCGGCGCGAGCAGTTTCAAACACCGCGCGGAGCGCTTCTTTGGACTCCACCACGTGCATCCCGCGGCCACCACCACCACCCGAGGCTTTGAGGAGCACCGGGAAGCCCAGCCCCTCTGCTTTTCGAACCGCGTCTTCGATGTCCTCGATGAGCTCGGTCCCATCTAGCGTCGGAAGGCCGAGCGATTTCGCCAACGCGCGAGCGCTCACTTTGTCGCCCCAGAGCCGCATCTGTTCGGGAAGCGGCCCGATGAACTCGAGGCCGCACTGCGCGCAGGTTTCGGCGAATTCGGGGTTCTCCGAGAGGAATCCGTAGCCCGGATGAACCGCATCGGCGCCCGTGATCTCCGCCGCAGCAATGATCGCAGGGATGTGCAGGTAGCTTCGGCTGGGTTCCGCAGGACCGATGCAAATGGCTTCGTCCGCCAGCCGGGTGTGCAATGCATCGGCGTCGATTTCGCTGTGCACGGCAACGGTGCGTAGACCGAGCTCGCGACAGGTCCGGATCACACGAAGCGCGATCTCCCCTCGATTTGCGATGAGGACTTTCTCAAACACCGCTCAGCCGATTTCGATTCGAAAGAGCCGGTCGCCGTACTCGACGGGCTTGCCATTCTCGACGAGCACCTCGACGATGGTGCCCGCTGCCTCGGCTTCGATTTCGTTCATGAGCTTCATGGCTTCGACGATGCAAAGCACCTGCCCGGGCACGACCGAGTCACCGACATCGACGAAGGGTTCTCCGTCGGGGGAGGGCGCGCGATAGAACGTACCGACGAAGGGCGAGGTGAGATAGGCGCCATCGTCATCCTCGGGAGCCGATGAAGCGCCTACGGGCTCTGGGCCCTGCGCCGTGACGGGCGCCGCCGATTCAGCTGCGGCAGCGCCGAGCACGGGCGCGGGATCGCGACGCACTCGAATGCGATCGTCGTCGTGCTCGACTTCGATCTCGGTGAGGTTTGCTTCGTCGAGGAGCCGAATGAGCTCACGCAGTTGATCCAGGTCCAGCTTCATGGTGTTCCCCGGCGGCGGTTTGATCAGCCGACAGCGTTCAGATAGTCGATTAGTGCGCGGAGGCCAAGCGCGTAGCTGTGCTTTCCAAAGCCAATCACAGAACCAATACACACCGCGGCGGTGACGGACTGGTGACGAAACGATTCGCGTGCCGCGGTGTTTGAAATGTGCACTTCGACCACCGGCAGGCCGGTTGCCGAGATTCCGTCGCGCAATGAGACGGAGGTGTGTGTGAGACCCCCCGGGTTGATCACGACGCCATCGAAGGCATCGCGCGCATCGTGCAGCCAATCGATGAGCTGGCCTTCTTGATTCGACTGACGGCATTCGATCGTGGCGCCCAGGGCCTTGCCGAGCTTCTCGAGCGCCTTCTCGATGTCGTCCAGAGTCGTGGCGCCGTACACGTCGGGCTCGCGGGTGCCCAACAAGTTCAGGTTGGGCCCGTTGAGGATCAAGACGCGTTTGACCGAAGCCGTCATAGGGTTAGAGGTTTTCGAGCAACTTGGCTGCGCTCGTGCGAAGCAGGAAGCGCGCCTTGCCGACGTTTCCGCCCGGCGCAACTGCCAGCGCGACGAAGTATTCGTCGGTGAGCATCCGGACGACGGTGGTCAGCCGTTCGGTCTGTACGGAGACCTCGTTCGTCCCGCCGGTGTCGAGCATTTCGCCTGCGCGCTGAACGCCCTTGAGGACGACGCTGTACTCCATGCCGACGGCTTCGATGTCGAACGGGCCGTCACCCGTGGAATATTGGTCGATCGCGATCCCGTCCGACGCCATCAGCAGCCCGGCCACTCCGCCATCGGTTCGATCGACGAGGTCTTGCAGTATCTCTTTGAACATCGGTCCTCCGCTCCGCAATTCCCGCACGGACCGCGGTTCCGGTCAAGTATCGCGTCCAGCGATCGGCCGCGTGCTAGCCGGCATGGATCAGCTCCACGGTGAGGCCGCCGCCGTCCGTATCTCGCAGCTCGAGGCGAAGGCCGTGACGTTTGGCGACATCGCTGGCGATATGAAGCCCAAGCCCCATCCCATGCGGGTGCCGGGTCCTTGCTTCACTGCCGCGGAACGAGGGTTCCACGACCCGCTCGCGATCCGCGTGAGAAATGCCCGGGCCGTCGTCGACTACCCGCAGCGTCCATCTGTTCGCCGACCCTTCGAGGATGACCGCCACGTGACCATTGGCGCGGTTGTAACGAATCGCGTTCTGAACGATGTTGCCCAGCGCCTGCTCGAGCAGGGTGAGGTCGCCGGGGAACTCGATCGCGGCCTCGGGCACTGCGAGGTCGAGCCCGATTTGCTTGCGCTTCGCGATGGGTTGGTGCCTATCGACCACACGCTCCACGAGACGGTTCAAGTCGATCGGGTCGCGATGGCTGAGCCCGTCGTTGGCTTCGAGGCGTGCGGCGGCGTTGAGGTTGTGAAGAAGCGAACCAAGGTACTGCGATTCCTCGAGGCTCGGAACGATCGCCTTGGCATCGAGTGCATCGCCGGCTTCGATCCTCTGCTGGAGGGACACCAGATGGCCCTGCAGGACGCTCAGCGGAAGCATCACGTCGTGGGTCGTGTTCGCAATGTAATCACGGAGCGCCGCTTCGCGTTCACGTAGCGAAGCCAGCTGTGCTTGGATCGTCTGGCGGCTTTGCTCGAACGCTGCGCCGAGCTCGGCGATTTCGTCATTGCCCTCGACGTGAATGGGCTCTTCGGAGTCACTTCCAAGCCTGCGGACCGAATCGGTCAGCTGACGCACACGGCGCACAATCGGGCCCGCAGCAAAGAGTGCAACCAAGATTACCACGAGTGCCACGAGAAATGCGGGCATCAGCACCGCGCCAGAAAACCAAGGAGGCGGCCCTTTGGAGCGCATGAGCAAGACCGAGCAAGGGCCTTCGGTCCAGGGCATTCGAACGGCGACTTCCGTGCGGCGCTGATCGCGCGAGCGGTCGGTCGCAACCTCACTCCCAGCGTTCAGTTGCCTTGCAAGCTCCGACGGGAACGCGGGACTATCGGGATTGGCGCTCACGAATTCCGCGTCGTACGCGAAGACCCGGTGCCGTGGGAGTGCCTGGCGTGGAGGCCCCGGCGGCCGTCGACGCCGCCGTGCGCCTCTTTCGCCAGGCCAACGTTCCGGGTTGGCTTCGCATCGCTCTCGTCCACCGGATTCCATGCGATGCACGGCGGCTTCGGCTAGCGCATCCACCCGCATCTTCGACTGCCAACGCGACTGCGCCCAGCCGAGGAGCACCAGCAATGAGATCGCCGCCAGGCCGAGGGTCAGGGCCAATCGCGCCCGAAGCTTCATGCGCCCCCCGATAGCCGGTAACCGATGCCCCACACGGTTTCGAGCTGAATCGAATCCTTGCCGAGCTTGCTACGGAGCCGTGAGATGTGGACGTCGAGTGTCCGTCGGCTGCCGTCTTGCGCTGGATCGAGCGCGGCGTCGACCAAGGCTTCTCGGGTGACCGCCGAACCTTTCCTTCTCGCGAGGAGCGCGAGAATCTCGAACTCCACGGGCGTCAGCGAAAGGCTTCCCGCCGCGTTGCTGACTTCGCGGCGTTCGAGGTCGACTTGAATGGCTCCAACGACCAGCCGTTCAGTGCCTACGAGATTTGGGCGGCGCAGACAGGCTTGGATGCGCGCGACGAGCTCTTCGGGGAAAAACGGCTTGGTTACGTAGTCGTCGGCGCCGAGCTTGAGCCCACGAATCTTGTCCGCCGTGTCGTCTCGCGCACTCAAGATCAGAACCGGAACTTCGGACTTCATCCGGTAGCGCTTGAGCAAGTCCATCCCGTAGGTGCCGGGCAACATCAGGTCGAGGACGATGACGCGGTAGTCGTCGGGGTCGAGGTCTCGCGCCGCGTCGCCGTCCTGTACCCATTGGGGGTCGAACCCTGCTTGCGAAAGAGTTTGTACCACTTGCTGGCCAAGGGCGACGTCATCTTCCACGAGCAGGATTCGATTGGACACCGAGCTCTCCAGTTAGTTCCGGTCTTGAGAATGATGACGCTCGAAGCGCTCTTCCATTCGCTCGACCTTGTGCTCTCGCTTCAGCAATCGAAGACCCTCGCGCTGCTCACAGCTGAGGTTCGCATAGATTTGGTCCTCGGTCGCGAAACGAAGATCTTTCATGGCGGTGAACTTCTCTTTGCCGCGCGGCATGTCCCGGATCTCCTGACGCTGCGCCTGGGCCCCCTCCATGATGGCGCGGATGCTCGCCTCCTGCGCGTCGTTCAGGTCGAGCCGTTGGGTCATTTCCGTCAGATGCTCTTCCATCTTTTCAGGTGACCAGGGCCCTCGTTCGCCGTGGGGGCCTCCATGAGGACCTCCGTGCGCGAACGCAACGCCTCCGACGGTCAGCGCGATTGCTGTGACACCACCCAGCAGGGCAGCGACGATGGTTGCTTTGTTGATGAACTTCATGAGTTTCCCTTTCTTGGAGGTTCCGCCTCCTCATGAAGTAAAGGACTCGAACCTTACGCGAGTCTTAACGCGGGCGGGTTTTCTGCTTTTCCGCTAGTTTCAGCCGGTGGCCCGCTCTTTTCTCGTTCTCGACATCGAAACCGTTCCCGATCCGGACCTCGTCTGGGATGCGGCGGTCGACGGCTTTCCCCCTGCGCCCTTCCATCAGGTGGTCGCGCTCGGGGTCCTGTGGCTCGACGGGAACTACGAGCTCCAGAAGCTCGGTGCGTTTGGTGGCGAAGAAGATGCACCGCCCGATGAGTCGAAGGTTTTGCAAGAGTTTGCCGATTTCATCGGAAAGCGGCACCCGACTATGGTGAGCTTCAACGGGCGGCGCTTTGATCTGCCCGTCCTCGCCAATCGCATGCTGAAGCACGGTGTGCCGTTCCCCGCGTACTACGCAGGGCGAAGCGGGGGCGCCGACTATCGCTATCGTTACAGCGATGAAGGTCACATGGACTTGGCCGACGTGCTCACGGACTACGGCGCGAGCCGCATGCCTAGTCTGGGCGCGCTTGCGCAACTGGTCGGCATGCCGGGCAAAATGGAAGTCGACGGCTCGAAAGTTCAGAGCATGTTCGAGCACGGCCGCTACGCAGAGATTCGCGACTACTGTCTACACGACGTCGTCCAAACGACGTTCGTGTTTCTCCGCTCCGAGCTCTTGCGAGGCCGCCTGAGCCAGTCGGACTACCGCGAGCGGGCCAGGGCGCTCTGGGACGCGCTCGAAAAAGACCCGCGAGTGCTCGCGGTCCTCGAGCGTGCGAACAAATCGCTGGCCCTCCTAAGCGGCTGAAATCAGAAGAAAAGGGGACAGTCCCCTTTTTCAATGGGTTAACCCTTCTGAAAAGGGGACTGTCCCCTTTTTTCGCTTTTCGTCACTCCCTTAAGAGCTTCGTAAGGTCTGCCGTCGTCCGAGTGGGTGAACCGTGGGGGTAGCCCCGCAACCACACATGAAAAGACGAGGAATCATCATGCGAAATCTACTTCACTTTGGGCTGTTTGCCCTGACACTCACGGTCGTCACTCAGGCCGATGCCCAGGATAGGCGCCGCGTCGATCGACACACGACGGTCGTCGTTGCACCAGTTGGAGGTCCCTATGCGGTGCGGCCGGTCCGCGCACGCGTTGCTCCGTCACCGGTGGTCTACGACCAGCGAAGAACGTTTAACAACCCACGCAATACGATGCACGTTGCACGCCAGGATTACTTCGATCAGCGCGAAGACCTGGAGCAGATCGTACGGATCAGCCAACGTTGGGAGCGGGCGACCGCCGAGCGAAATCCGGACGCACAATGGAAAGTCAACCGTCGGCTCGACGCCTGGCTCGAGCGTGAGATTCGTGAATCCGTTCGCGAGCCACGTGGCCAGCACTACCAGCAACGGATTCTTTCGCTCCGTGACGAGCTCGCGAGGCTGGAACGGAGCCGCTATCGTGGGCAAGGCTATCGTGGGCAAGGCAATCGTGGGCACGGCAATCGTGGGCACGGCAATCGTGGGCACGGCTACCGCGGGCACGGCCAGGGTGCCTATGTCGCGAGGAAGGCTGTGATTCTCGACGAGCTGGTCGCGCTGTCCGAGCGGCAGGTACAGCGCGCGGAATCGAACCTTCGCTATCCGTACCGGCTGTCGTTTGCCCGTCGCTGATCAACCGAACCGGTGAAGTCGCAAGCGCCTCGGCAGTTGCCGGGGCGCTTCCTTTTTATCCGCCGCTGAACGCCGCGCGTTCCTCTTCGAGCGCCCGCTCGATGTTTCCACAGACGATCTCGCAGAGCTTGAACACCGCCGGATCCGAAACCGAGTAGTAGGCCGAGTTCCCGCGCTTCTCCCGTTTTACCAAGCGGTGTGCGAGCAGGGTGCTCAGGTGCTTAGAGACGTTGGGCTGGGTGCTGCCGGTCGCGTCCACCAGGGCCGTGACCGTGCGCTCTCCGTTGGCCAGCTCGTTGAGGATCTGTAGGCGGAGCGGGACCCCGAGGATACGGAACCTCGTCGCAACCGAGTCCAGATTCTGCGGGGTCAGGGTGGTTTTAGGCATCGCTTTCCCTATATAGCTCCATTTCTCGAAAAATCACTGCTTGACTATATGATTATGTGGTCATATAGGTGAGTTCGAGTTTAGTCCCAGTTCGAACGGAGCGGATGTCCATGAAACGAAAGATCCTCGATTTCCCGATTCAGCACGCGCGCCTGGTTTTCGTCGGGCTGGCCGTCCTCACGATCGGTCTCGGTTCAGCGATTCCTTCGATCAAGATCGATACCGACCCTGAGACGATGCTGTCGGCCGACGACCCCGCCCGCGTCTTTCACAACGAGACCAAGGAGGAGTTCGCCCTCCACGACCTGATCGTCGTGGGCGTCGTGAACGATGCCGAGCCCGAGGGTGTCTTCAACCCGGAGTCGCTCGGCCGCATTCACGAGCTCAACGAGCGACTGAAGTCGATCGACGGCGTCATCGCACGTGACGTTCTCGGACCTTCGACCATGGACAACATCGAGCAGGCTGGGCCCGGCACGATTCGTTTCGAGTGGTTGATGGAGGAAGCGCCCAAGACACCGGAGGAGGCGCTTGCGATCAAAGAGGCCGCTCTCCGGCTTCCCATGCTTCGCGGCACCGTCGTCTCTGAAGATGGCGACAGCGTTGCGCTGTACGTCCCGATCGAGAGCAAGGATCAGAGTCACCGAATCTCCGAAGAAAT
>Ga0316201_10004823_pt1 | contig 10267 bp, 12 predicted proteins | sample CS6wburrow_MG_FD_204516 | JGI IMG/M metagenome (GOLD analysis project Ga0316201, IMG submission 204516) | Coastal sediment microbial communities from Delaware Bay, Delaware, United States - CS-6 worm burrow | ecosystem: Environmental > Aquatic > Marine > Coastal > Sediment | place: USA...
ACCACCGTCCGAGATCCTGTAGACAGACCAAGTCGTATCGCTGGTATGTGAACCGACTCTCATGAATAATCACTCCGGCATCAACATCACCACGTTGCACCGCAGCCATAATATGCTCAAAACTCATCTCTACCTGCCGCTTGCAGTCTGGCAGAAACATCCTGAAAAGCAATGCCGCTGTGGTATATTTCCCAGGAATCGCGATTGTGCACCCCTGTAGCTGCTCAATTGAGAGACGATGGGAGGCTACCAGCAGCGGACCACAGCCGCGCCCAAGAGCACTGCCAGCTTGAAGGACACAATATTCATCCAACACGTGGCCAAGTGCATGAAATGACAGCTTCGTCACATCAAGCCGGTGTTCAAGGGCCCATCTGTTCAGGGTTTCAACATCCTCAAGCAGAGGTTCTGCAAAAAGAGGGACTGGCCTATGACCCGATGTCCTTACCAGAGTGCTGAAGATGAATGTATCGTTGGGACAGGGTGAAAAACCAAGGGAAAGTGGCTTCATAGGCCCTCCAATAATCCTTGAGTGATACAAGAGGCTGCATAAGCCGATTTATGAGAGGCCTCGCTTAATTTCCAGGACCGTGCTGGGCGGTCTTCAACCAGATTGGAGACCACCCGTACCTCAACCATAGGCAGCGAAAATTCTCTGCAGACACGGGCAATTGCCGCCCCCTCCATGTTTTCACAGAGGGCCTTAAAGCGGTATCGCAGTTCATTGCCTCGTGCCGCTGTGCCGCTCGCTGCATTCACCGTTACGAAGGTACCTGCTGTGTAGGCAAGCTCTTGAGCAGTAAGGATTTTTCGTGCCCGCCCAGACAGGGCCTCGTCCAGCTCAAATTCGAAGACACCACTGATGGCAGTGTTGGTGAAGGGCTCGATCCGGTCACCAATACAGACACCGTAATCGCCAAGTACCTCCTTTTCTGCCAGACACATATCAAGCACTCCAACACTGCGGTCCTGCCCATCTGAGAGATAGGCACCTGCTGTCCCAAAGTTGACAACACCTGCAAGCATCGTATGGTATTTTTCCAGCACTCTGGTCAGTGATATAGCAGCCTCAACGGGACCGACACCGGAAAGGCAGCTCAGCAATCTGCCTGTTTGCGGAGGACACATAGACAGAAATGGAGCCATTTCGATTTCGGTTGCTGCAACAACAAGGAGCATGGTAAATATCCTTGATTTTGAATATAACGTTTAGCTGCCCGCTTCAGCGGTGGGTGTTAAACAATCATCTACTCGCGGGAACAGTCTATTTTCTACTGGACCACACACCACTATGCAAGATGATTTAACACTTCAGGCCTACTCCTACAACCTGCCGGAAAAGAATATCGCGCAATGTCCTGCTGATAAACGTGATCATTCCCGGCTGTTGGTTCTTAACCGAACCTCGGCGCATATCGACCATCTGCAATTTTCCCAGATACGTCGACTTATCAAGCCCGCTGATATGCTTGTTCTCAATGATACGAAAGTATTCCCGGCTCGCTTGAACGGCACTAAGAAGAGTGGCGGTAAAGTGGAGGTTTTTCTGCTGAACTACCCTGTAGAGCTGAAGACAGATATAGGTCATGATAATACGCGCCGTTATTCAACAGAAGCCCTGATAAAGAGTTCACGCAGACCTCAGCTCGGTTCTGAAATCATTATCAGCCCACTTTGCAAATGTACCGTGGTTGAAGACCGGGGTCGTGGCACGTGGCTGATTACCTTATCATTGTCGGACGGCTTAGATCTTGACGAATTATTCGCTACCTGCGGTGAAGTGCCGCTTCCACCATATATCAAGCGTATTCAGGGGGCGTCGTCCGAAGATAAACGCCGCTATCAGACTGTCTACGCCAATCAACCAGGTGCTGTTGCTGCTCCAACAGCTGGTCTGCATTTCACTGAGAACCTGCTGCAACAACTTAAAGCGGACGGGGTTGCTATCGGTTTAATCACGCTGCATGTCGGTTATGGCACTTTTGCACCTGTCCAGGTAGAAAATATTTCAGAGCATGTTATCCATCAAGAATATGTTGATATACCAGAACAGACGGCCAGACAGATCACTACAATAAAGAAAGACGGCGGCAGGATATGGGCAGTCGGCACGACAACGGTCAGAGCGCTTGAATATGCAGCTTTACAGAATAGCCAACTCTGTCGTTTCTCAGGGTGGTGCGATCTTTACATCACTCCGGGATTCACCTTCAAAATAGTTGACAACCTGATAACCAACTTCCACCTGCCGCGTTCATCACTGCTGTTTCTCGTTGCCGCACTCTGTGGCCGTGAAACACTGCTCAGATGTTATCTTGAAGCAATTAAACAGGGCTATCGCTTCTATTCCTATGGCGATGCAATGGCAATCGTGTCATGACCAGAGTGGTTCATGGGCACTCAAAGGGAATTTTTTCTCGAGGAGGGTTGGCAAAACGGCTCGTGACAGCGTGCTTATGAATCACTTGCTGCAGCGGGACATTCAGAGCATGCCTTTGAGGCTGCGGGACAAGCCGGTGCAGCCGGTTTGCTTTCACCATTGCTCTTTGATTTGGCATCATGAGAAGCATAGCCATCAGCATACCAGCCACCGCCTTTAAGCTGAAAAGAACTCATCGATACCAATTTTCTTACCGATCCTTTACAGTCAGGACATGCGGCAAGTGGTGAATCTGCTATTCTCTGATGTACTTCAAAAACCTTTTGGCATCCGTTACATTCGTACTCATATACAGGCATTGATCTACTCCATTGCAACAGCGCATGAACCGTAGTCATATCAGACAGTAAGGTTCATGCCGTCTTTAACTGATTTTTATACCGGATGCAAACATAATTCGCCTGCCGGCTTATGTCAATATGTAGCTGGCAATACCTTGGATTCAGTTTATATTTTGTTTAAATAGAAAACGTTATACTCACTTACACCTGTGACTGAAAGGTAATTACAAGAGGATACTGTTTTTTTATTGATCATCTTGATTTTTATTATAACAACGTTTAGATTTTTATTTTTATTGCTGTATTACTAAAACAATCTTTTATCAAGGAGATGAATATGGCTAAGACTCTGGTAGAAATGGCTGCTGAAATCATTCAAGCACAAGGTACAACAAAAGATATGTCAATTGAAGAAATGCAGTCGGCACTGCATAAAACCTTTGAAACGCTTCAAACATTACAAAAACTCGAGTCTGGTCAAGAAGTTAGTGAAGAAGAAACTGCAGCACCTCAAATAGCTCCTCAAAAATCGATTTTAAAAAACAAAATCATATGTCTTGAATGTGGTGAAGAATTTAAAATGCTTTCACCAAAACATCTACGATCTCATGGTCTCACAGGGCGAGAGTATAGAGTCAAGTATGGGTTTTCATTGCGTCAGCCACTTTGTGCCAAAGCACTTTCAGAAAAACGCAAGAAATCGGGTAAAGAAAGAGGCATTCCTGAGGCATTGAAACGAGCAATTGCCGAAAGGAAAAAAGGTTCAACGGCAACGAAACGTCAAACACCACGAAGAAAAACGGTAAAGAAATAATTAAAAACAGTCTTGCAATCAATCAGGCAACGTCGTCCTCTTCTGTTTCATGCAACTGATTGGCAGAGCTGGTATCGTGTTGTTGTGTCTTTGTTTTCTGCAGTGATGCCATGAGGAGATTTTCCTTCAGCGACGGCTAAGATGGTTCGCAGCTCCATAGACTCTTAATGCAATAGGGTTCAATTACAGCTGAAACATCCTGTGTATCTCTTGTTGCCAATGGAGCGGCACACTACTTGTTGTTCCCGGCACAATCTGTTATAGGTCATTCTTTTAGTATGGTCGTCTTGAGTCCATACTGAACAAAAAACATCAACAGAGACTGCTCATTTGCAAGAAAGAGTGCGCAGCGTTTCATTTTACAGGTAAAATACCTTGAGCATGATGTCCTCCAGGCAGCATAAAGCTGTCAACCGTGTCGGGCTGTTCCGAGAAAAATACTCCAGTAACGAACATGATTGGCATCTTTGACGCAGGCATTAGTGGTCTGCTCCTACTTGAAAAATTAGAACTGCTGCTGCCGGGTTGTCCTTTCATCTATTACGGTGACTCTGCTTTTTCTCCCTATGGGGCAAAACCAGCTGAGGTGATCAGTGAGAGATGTAGAAAAGGGTGTGATTTTCTTATCAACCACGGCGCAAAGATTATTGTGCTTGCATGCCATACAACAAGTGCTGTTATCGGACATACACTGCACCGACACCTTTCAGTACCAGTCTTAGAGATGGTTCAACCAGTGGTGAAAGAGGCTATAAAAACATCAAGGGGAAAACGCGTCGGGGTTATCGGCACGAAAACGACCATAGAAAGCGGTGCCTACCAGACAGCGCTCAAACGTCTTGATACCGCCTGTGTTGTCCATGCAAAAGCGTGCCCGCTGCTGGTACCCCTGATTGAAGAAGGGTGGCGCAACAAACGTGAGACAAAAATGATAGTGAGAAGGTACCTGCACCCACTCAAGCGCATGCAGGTTGATACCTTGATCCCTGCCTGTAATCACTATGAGCTGATCTACTCATTGATCAGGCCAAGAATCGGAAAAAAAACCCAGCTTATCAATCCTTTTGCCACCCTCGCCGCTGAAATCAGCTCACATGCTTTAGTTGAAAGTCTTGCTACTCCTGCAGCTGACGGAGTACAACTGCAACAATTTTTTGTCACCAGCCGAACGGACCATCTGGTAAAATCTGTAAACGATTATTTCAACCAGCCTTTAGAGCTCACCCAGATATGAACAAAACGCTTTTACCGATTTTGTGCTGTTTCATTTTCTCAATTGGATTCGCCACCGACGTTTCTGAGGCATACGGCAGTAGTTTGTCTTCAAACAAACCAAGTCCAGCTCAGCTTGCCTCCAGGCTGCAAGAGTACTACCAAAAAATCACCAGTCTCAGCTTTTCGTTCACGCAAAAAACAAGTGGACAGATGAGCGGCAGACAAAAAACAGGTAAAGGTAATGGAATTTTGGCAAAAACAGCCCAGGGTCCCAGAGTGCGTTGGAATTATACGACTCCTGATCGTCAGGTACTCATTAGTGATGGTCAAACCATTTCAATGTACTTTGAAAAGCTCAATCAAATGATCATCACACCCGTCGATACAGCACAGATTGATTTTCTTTTCGCTTTATTTACTGGAGCAGATCCTCTCGCGGATACATTTCATCTTTTGCCACACCACGAGGGCGGATCCCAAGAAATCACCGAATCTCACGATTCATTGAACACACTGCAGCTGGCTCCAAAGCAACCGGATTCTCAGATTAAGCAGATCCAATTGTGGATTGACGAAGAATCGCTGATAAGACGAATCGAATTGATTGACTTCTTTGATACGAGAACCATCTTAAATTTCAGTAATATTACTATAAACCCGCTTGATGCAAGAGATGCGGCTGTTGCATCAATTTTTTCTTTTACCCCTCCTGAAGGAACGGAAATCATCAAACAATAAACAATGTGCGCTTGTATAGTGCTGTCATGTACGCAAGAACCCATGTAGCAGAAGATACAGTATCCATAACTGCTGCCAGACGCAGCAAATAGATGAAGACAGGACCCATAGATATGACAACAGACAATGACAACTTTGAAGCCCTCCTGAATGCAAGTGAAGGCGTACCTGCCAGAAAACTGTCCCCGGGGCAGAAAACTCAAGCAACAATAGTCGGTATTGATGGGGAAACCATCTTTCTTGATGTTGGATTAAAAAGTGAAGGTGTGATCAACAGTTCAGAATTTGTCGATGAAGAAGGAAAACTGAAGGTCGCAATCGGTGATACTATCGAAGTCTACCTACTTAAATCAAGCGGATCTGAACAGTTATTCACGGCAAAAATAGGCTCCGGAGCAAGCAGTGCCCATCTTGAAGAGGCCTGGAGAGGCAGTGTTCCTGTTGAAGGCTATGTAAAAGCTGAGATTAAAGGCGGCTTCGAGGTTACGTTGTCTGGCAATATCCGCTCGTTCTGCCCATATTCGCAGATGGGACTGCGTCGCGTTGAAAACCCCGTGGAAGAATATGTTGGTAGACACATGACATTTATCATTACACGCTATGACGAAAATGGCAGGAACATTGTGCTTTCTGCCCGGGCCTATCAGGAAGAAGAGAGACGGCAGAAAAAAGAACTGCTCCAGGAGACACTTGCAGAGGGTCAAACCGTAGAAGGCGTGATCTCTTCTATTCGACCATTTGGCCTTTTTGTCGATCTTGGCGGAGTCGATGGTCTGGTGCCCATTTCCGAAGTCGGCTGGAGCCGGGTTGAAAATCTGGAAGACAGCTTTCATACAGGCCAGCAGGTGAGTACGGTCATTAAGGGGCTCGATTGGGAAAACGATCGAATCAGCCTCAGTATCAAAGAAACAATGGAAGATCCGTGGGAAAAAACAGTAGCCTCTCTCTCAGAGGGGAAAAATTTGGTTGGAACGGTAAGCAGGCTGGCATCATTTGGTGCTTTTGTTACGCTTGCCCCGGGGGTTGATGGCTTAATACACATCTCTAAACTTGGCCAGGGACGCAGACTCAATCATCCCCGCGAAGCTGTCGAGGCCGGTCAGGATATTGAGATTGTCATCGAATCAATAGATCTTGACAGCAGAAGGATTTCGCTCGCACCGTCAGATTATGTCAGCACGGAAGAAAAGGAAGAAAAGGAACATCAAGAATTCAAATCATATCTCTCAAGTGACGAGAAGAAAAAGAAAAGCTCTCAAATGGGAAGTCTCGGTGCCCTGCTAAAGGCCAAACTTGAGGAAAAAAACCGCTAGCCTGGCACCATTACTCATGGTGCGCGGTTGCCAGTTTCTGGCGGTGCATTTCAAACATGATCACCGCACCTGCAACAGAGCTATTGAGTGAATCCAATTCTCCGACCATTGGAATAGAAATCAGTATATCACAGCTGCGACGAACAAGCGGACGAATGCCGTTGCCCTCATTGCCAATAACAATGCAGGCGGGCAGATTGAAGTCTGTGTCATATATCGATTGGGCAGTGCGCTCTTTGACTGCACCAAATACCCAGGCCCCTGCATCCTTGCAAGCCTTCAGCGCCTGAGTCAAGTTGGTCACCTGGCAGATATCTACAAGCTCCAATGCACCTGCAGCTGCCTTTGCAGCAGTTCCACCCAGCGGGGCTGACCGCTCTCTGGAGGTGAGCACGAAGTCCACTCCGGCAGCATGGGCGGTACGGATCAATGCACCAAGGTTGTGCGGGTCCTGCAGAGAATCACAGACGAGTATTCTCGGTTTATGTCCCTGTTGAATGCGCTCGGTAAATTTCAACAGCATCTCATCAATTGAAACCAGTCCCACTGCCGCCCCTCGGGCGACGACTCCCTGGTGCCTGATTTGCGCACTGGGGCAACCACTTATTTTTATACTCTGCACAAAAAGACACTTAATGCTGGCCTGACGGGCACGATCAATAATCTCGTCCCATGAAGAACCTCGTTTGCCCTTCTGCAAAACCACCTCGGTAATTCGATCCGGCGCAGATTGCAACGCCTGCAAGACTGGATGTATACCCCATATAAGATCCTCGCTGAACCGAATTCTATGTTCCTGGCGAACTGATCTGTTTTTTCTAGGCTCTTTCACTCATTACCTATTAAAATCAGAGCATCTCCATACAGCGACCGGCGCTCGCGGGAACGTTCAGCGTATAGTATTGATGTGAGCATTTTCGCTGCGCTGTCAACCTGGTCATTGACAATCAGGTATTCATACTGGTCGCACTGGCCCATTTCTTTTTGGGCATTTTTCAGGCGTTGCACAATGTCGCTCTGCCCCTCAGTCCCTCTTCCCCGCAATCGCTTTTCAAGCTCATGCAAATCGGGAGGGGCTATGAATATGTCTACGTTTGGGAACAGGCAGGAGCGGCGTACAATTTCAGCACCCTGCACATCGATATCCAGAACAACATCATTGCCCTCTGCCAATTGTTTTTCAAGGGGCGCAAGAGCGGTTCCGTAATAATTGCCATGGACCTTCGCCCATTCAAGAAACCCCTCAGCAGCAATTATCGCTTCAAACTGAGCTTTATCGACAAAGTAGTAATCGCAGCCTTCTCGCTCTCCCTGGCGGGGAGCCCTCGTGGTGTGAGAAACTGAAAATGCCAGTTTGCTGACCCCGGAGACAACCTTTTTCAGGATCGTTGTTTTTCCCGTTCCAGAAGGAGCCGAGACGATGAATAGCTTACCTCGTATCATTTTTCCTGATCAGGTTCTGTTTTGTATAAATCCTTGTATTCGGACAAATGATACCCCGTCTGCATGGCCAGGATACGCTGCGATATGGTGTCGGGCTGAACCGAGGAGAGAATAACATGGTTGGAATCCATTATGATAATTGAGCGAGTCCGTCTGCCCTCGGTAACGTCGATCAAACGTTCACCTTTTTTGGCAAGCTCCTTCAACTTGCGGGCTGGGGATGAGCCGGTATTGATTACGGCAATGACCCGATCGACCATGACTGTATTCCCAAAACCAATATTCAGTAGTTGCATACCCGCGTTACCTCTTGATGTCCTTAGTTGCCTGCCTGCTGATTATTCGATATTTTGTACCTGTTCTCTCATTTTTTCAAGCTCACTTTTTAACTCAACCGTTTTGTGGGCGATCGCTGCATCAGTGATTTTTGAGGCAAGCGTATTCACTTCCCTCAAAAATTCCTGGATCAAGAAATCAAGCTTTCGCCCGATCTGCTCAGACGATTCCAGCAACTCCTCAAATTGGCTGATATGGCTCCTCAAGCGCACCATTTCCTCTGTAACATCAGTTTTATCAGCCAGAATGGCAACTTCCTGCGCAAGCCTCATGGGATCAAGATTGACTGTTCCAAGCAGCTTCTCAAGGCGCTCTTTTAAGAGCTCTTCGCGCTGAGTGAGGATGGTCGGGATATTTGCTTCAATCTCATCGAGGGTTGCGGAAAAGAATCCTAAACGATTGTTCAGGTCATGAATGAGAGCAACCGCCTCCCGTTCTCGCATATCATTGCAACTCACAAGGGCCTTTTCAACGGCGCCTTCAATCACGGGTCTGATGAGCTCGATATCTTCCGGAAGCTGCTCTCGAAGCAGCACGTCTGGCAGAGTGGCAATCATCTGAGCACTTAAAGAACAATCGAGATCAAGTCGGTCAGAAAGAAGCTCAAGCGCCTTTTTGTACTCGAGGGCGAGATTGGTGTCAACGCGAACTTTGACAAGATCAGAGACATCCCCGGTAACCGTAAGTGACACATCAACCCGGCCTCTTCGGTGATATTCCCCTATTTTCTTTCTGATAAACTCTTCCAGGGCACCATAATCACGAGGCAATCTGATTTTGACGTCGAGATAGCGGTTGTTGACACTTTTTATTTCAACCGCCCATACTCTGTTCTGTCTGGCTGACTCTCCACGGCCATAGCCAGTCATGCTTTTTATGGCCATACAATTTCTCGTTTTAGGTTAGAAGAAAAACCATTTCAGTGGTTGCATATAAAAAGCGGTGCACAGGTACCCCATGCACCGCTTTCAAGACAGCTGAGCTATCTGCAGTAATACAAGTATCTTATTTGGCCATCGCAGCATCTAGTTCAACAATGATTTTATCAGTTATGTCGACAGATTCATTAAAGAAGATAACTCCGTTTTGTGAATCGAGAATAATCGTAAAACCATTTGCTTCGCCATAGGTGACAACAACCTTTTCGAGGGCTTTGAGGATCGGTGCAAGTTCCTTATCTTGCAGACCTTTGAGCTCAAATCGTGCATCTTCCGTCTTCGCCTTTAGGTCTCTGCGTTTCTTCTGGAACTCAAGAATTTTTCCCTGTTTGGTTTCTTCGCTCCAGGCGGAACTTTTCTTCTCGATATCTTTCTGCATACCGATAAGTTCTTCTTCCTCGGCCTTGAATCGACCTTGAAGCTCCTTCATTTTATCGTCAAATTTGACTTTTGCAGCTTTTCCTGAGGAAGACTTGACCAGAATCTCCTGAACATTCATAACGCCGATCTTGAGTTCTGCGGCTGTTGCCGTACCTGCCAGCACCATCAGAGCGCCAAAGCAGATAACCGCCATTGCGGTGAGGACATCTCTTCGTTTCAACATGACAACTCCATAAAATAGATATGCGGGCTTTAAAAGCCCGCATCATAAGACTGCATTGACAATCGCAGTAGGAATGACGGATTATTTCATAATAACAAAATCTGCTCGCCGGTTCTGGGCCCAGGAAAGTTCATCATGACCATGC
>Ga0316201_10004824_pt1 | contig 10266 bp, 9 predicted proteins | sample CS6wburrow_MG_FD_204516 | JGI IMG/M metagenome (GOLD analysis project Ga0316201, IMG submission 204516) | Coastal sediment microbial communities from Delaware Bay, Delaware, United States - CS-6 worm burrow | ecosystem: Environmental > Aquatic > Marine > Coastal > Sediment | place: USA: Delaware...
AGTTTGCTGCCTGCGACCAGTAGAATGCTACTGCTGGAAGGGTGGCATATTCAATGGATATCATATCTTCAAAAGCTCACCCAGTAACGTTTATTTCAACGTGGAACTTGGCAAGTCATTCAATGCTTGATGTTACCGCGACGACCGGCGGTTACCGGGTACGGATATAAAACCGGATATCACTTTAATCTCACTTGCCGAAACCCGTTCGCGATGCGATTCTTATATACATGCTCAACGGTATTCTAATCCAGATCGGGTATCGTACTTTTTCAAGGTAATGAATGTCGTTATAAGCAGTTATAAAACAGCATGTTTAATCATATAAGAACGGTGTATGGTGTTGCTTATGTTTGTTCTTTTTTTATTTCAAATCTAACTTTATTTCTTTAAACAACATTAACTTACAGTAATATTCTAATTAAAAAAATATGTAAGTTTTTTATTGTTTTCTTTAATCATGCTGATATACAATTGGATTTCTGTATTAATGAACAAATGGAGCTGTAATGGCTGATCGCGAAACTGGTACTGTTAAATGGTTTAATAATTCTAAAGGATTTGGATTTATTGAAAGAAAAGATGGCGAAGATGTATTTGTGCATTTCAATCAAATACGTGGAGACGGTTACAAATCTTTAGCTGATGGTCAAACTGTAGAGTTTACTGTTGTAAAGAGTGACAAAGGCTTTCAGGCGGAAGACGTCTCACCTTGCTAATATTTTTATAACCCGTCTTGTTTGATAGCCAGGTTATAATCTCCAGCTTACAAAGTACCTGTACATAAAACTTAACTGATCTAGTAAATCAGTTAAGTTTACATTCGTATCACTTAAGTATTTCTTTTGTGTATCAACAGCGCCTCAAAGAATTGCTTCATCGATGATATTAAATCTCTCGTGATCGTTCGAGCATTTCATCCGCATGTGCCAGAGACTGCTCGGTGATATCGACACCGCTTAACATGCGCGCGATCTCATGTCTGCGCTGCTCATCATCTAATGTTATAACCTGGCTGGTCGTCTGTTTCTTCTGCGTCTGTTTTTCGACGCGCATGTGGTGGTGTGCCTGTGAAGCGACCTGTGGCAGATGCGTAATGCATATCACCTGGCTGCTCCTGTCTGTTTCGGGCTGGCCTAGTATACGTAGCTGCTGACCGACGATTTCTGCGATGCCGCCGCCAACGCCACTATCCACTTCATCGAAGATAAGCGTTGATATCTTACTGTTATTAGCGATGATCATCTGGATCGCCAGGCTGATACGGGCGAGTTCACCGCCAGATGCAACACGGGCGATCGGTTTACATGACTGGCCTGCATTGGCGGTAACGGTGAAGTCGATACTGTCGTGTCCAAAAGCTGAACGTCTTGATGGTGTCTGTTCGACCGTGATCTCAAATCTTCCGCCGTTCATGCCGAGAGTCTGCATAGACTGGGTGATGCTCTTGTTTAATTTTGCTGCGGCTTTTGTGCGACTACGGGTAAGTCTTTCGCAGGCGCTTAGATATTTCTCTTCCAGCTCTTTCTGTTGCGAGCTCAGTTCCTCGAGCCGCTCATCGAGGTGGTCGATATCATTCAGTTCTTTTTGCAGGTTCTCGTGTAGAAGTGGTAATTCCTCTGGTTCGACACGATGTTTTCTAGCAAGATCCAGGATGTTCTGGATGCGTTGTTCAACACTTTCCAGTTGGGCAGGATCGAGTTCTATATTATCACCGTAGCTCTGCAGCAGGGAAACACTCTCATCGATATGCACCAGTGCTTCGCTCAGCATTTCCGAAACCGTGGACAACTTCTCGTCGATATCACCGACTTCTGACAGCGAGTTAATGATCCTGGAGACAGAAGACTGGATGTTCGAGTTTTCATTCTCACTCAGCAGGAAGATCGCCTGTTCTACTGTGCTGCGCAGTTTGTCGGCATTCGCCATGCGTTTGTGCTGGACATTCAATCTCTGGTATTCATTGTCTTCCAGCGCCAGTGCATCGAGTTCTTCGGTCTGGAAGCGTAACAGGTCCAGTCGGTCATTCTGTTCATCACTGGTCTGTTGCAGGTGTTTTAGCTGGTCTTCCACCAGCTTTAATTCAACGAACAGGTTACTGACTGATTCCAGCAGCGGGGAATGACTGGCGAAATCATCCAGTAGCTGTCTCTGTACGGTGCTCTTCATGATCGACTGGTGTTCGTGCTGACCGTGAATATCGATGAGCATCTCCGCCAGTTCACGTATCACCTGCAGGTTAACAGGAGTACTGTTAATGTATGCACGTGAGCGACCATCTTTAGAAATGCGGCGACGCAAGATGCATTCTTCGTCTGCATTTAATTCCTGTGATACCAGCCATGTGGACACGTCCTCTAGCTGCCTGATATCGAACTCTGCGACTATCTCTGCAAACTCGGCACCCTGTTTGATACTGTCGTTATCGGCACGGTCGCCGAGTACCAGGTTCAGTGCACCGAGCAGGATAGATTTACCCGCGCCGGTCTCACCGGTAAGTGCCGTCATGCCGTTATTGAAATCCAGTTCCAGCTCATCGATGATAGCGAAGTTTCTGATATATAGATGTTTAAGCATGGCTAGCTATGTTCGCTCCAGTGCAGCTTGGCGCGCAGGATCTCAAAATAATTATGTTTTCTGGGATGCAATAAAGTTATTTTTCCTGCCTTGCGTTTAACTTTTATATGGTCGCCGACATGGACATCCATCGAAAGATGGCCATCGCAGGTCGCCTGTGCGATACCTTCTTTAGTATTGCAGATCAAAACGTCAATCAGTGAATCGGCATGAATCACCAGTGGTCTGCTGCTCAGTGTATGTGGTGAGATCGGTACCAGCGTGATTGCATCGAGCGTGGCATGCAGTATTGGCCCGCCAGCTGAGAGTGCATAGGCGGTCGAACCGGTAGGTGTCGATATGACGATGCCGTCGGCACGCTGATGGTTAACAAATTCATCATTGATGCGTGTTTCAAATTCGATCATGCGTGCGACATCGCGTATGTGGATGACCACATCATTGAAAGCATCGCTCTCGAAAATGACCTTGTTGTCTCTTACCACATGCATCTCCAGCAGGAAACGCTGTTCTTCGCGGTATGACCCGTCGAGGATTTCATCGAGTGAGTGTTCGAGGTTCTCTGGCGAGATGTCAGCAAGGAAACCGAGGCGTCCAACATTGATGCCGACAATAGGAACCTGCGCGTGAGACAGTGAGCGTACCGCGTTTAACATCGTACCATCACCACCGACGACGATGGCGAGGTCACATCTTTTTCCGATCTCTTCACGACTGGCTTTTGCCAGCTTGCCGGTATTGATATTGTCAGGTAGATGATCATCGACGATAACCTTGCACTTCTTGTCTTTTAAGAATTCAAAAAGGGCCTGTAGTGTCTGTCTTGCAGACTCCGCCTGAGGTTTAGCGATGACGCCGATAGTGTTAAATTTCATAGGCTAACACTAACATTGAAATTCATCGTTGGAAAGATAGTTAACCAGTCGCAGGGTTTACAAACCGCTGCTGGATACAGGCATAGCTTGCTAGTTCTTTGCATCGCTTTTTAACGAGTACAGCAGGTCGAGAGCCTCTCTCGGGCTGAGGTCATCAATATTCAGATCCTGCAGCTTTTCTATAACCGGGTGCGGCCTGTCGCTGAACATTTCGAACTGACCGGATTCATGATGGTTGCTGATCGCCTGGTTTTCCAGTTCCACCAGTTTGTTCTTCGCGAGCTTTATGACATCTGCCGGCACGCCTGCCAGCTGTGCGACCTGCAGTCCATAGCTCTGGTTGGCTGGCCCGGGTTTTACGCTGTGCAGAAAAACAATCTTTTCACCATGTTCGATCGCATCGATATGGATGTTGTTGATACCGCGTATCTCATCTGGCAGTGCGGTTATCTCAAAGTAATGTGTTGCGAACAGGGTGTAGGACCTGTTCACTGAGCTCAGGTGGTGAGCGCAGGCCCATGCCAGCGACAGTCCATCAAACGTGCTGGTGCCGCGACCGATCTCATCCATCAGCACCAGCGAGTTCTCGGTAGCATTGTTGAGGATATTTGCGGCTTCGGTCATCTCGACCATAAAGGTCGAACGGCCACTGGCCAGATCATCGGATGCACCTATACGTGTGTAGATGCGATCTATCGGACCGATCACCGCACTTTCTGCCGGCACATAACTGCCAATGTAAGCGAGCAGGACGATCAACGCTGTCTGTCGCATGTAGGTCGACTTACCGCCCATGTTTGGACCGGTGATGATACTCATCCTCTTGCTATCACTCAGTAATGTATCGTTGGGTACAAAATGCTCGTCACAGACACGTTCGACTACGGCATGGCGACCCTGCTTGATGTTTATTCCTGATTTTTCGCTCAGCTCGGGGCAGCGGTAATCCAGTGATTGCGCACGTTCTGCCAGGCAGCAGATAGTGTCGAGTTCAGCGATGCCGGAGGCGCAGGTTTTTAACGGTTGCAAAAACGACTGTAGCTGTTGCAGCAGATCATCATAGATGGATTTCTCTAATGCCAGTGCGCGTTCTTTTGCGCTCAGTACCTTGTCTTCGTACTGCTTTAACTCTTCGGTGATGAAGCGTTCGGTGGTTTTTAGTGTCTGTTTTCTGGTGTAATGTACCGGCACGTTTTCGGAGTGTAACCGGCTGATCTCGATATAGAAACCGTGCACCCGGTTGTAATTAACCTTGAGTGTCTTGATGCCGGTCTCTTCGCGTTCACGTACTTCCAGTTCCTCGAGAAAGGCATTGGCGTTTTTGCTCAGTGCGCGCAGCTCATCCAGCTCCTTGTTATAGCCTGCTGCGATAAAGCCGCCGTCACGAACTAATACTGGCGGGTTTTCACAGATGGCGCTGCCGAGTAACTCGACGATCTGCGGGTGCGTTGTTATGTTGGTGGATAATGTCTGCAGCAGCGGTGCATGGCACTGTTGCAGCAGCTTCTGCAGATCGGGCAGCACGGCCAGTGAATTTTTTAATGTTTCCAGGTCACGCGGCCTGGCCGACAGTAATGCCAGGCGGCTCATGATGCGTTCGATGTCACCGATCGAGCTGAGGTAAAACTGGATATCGGTGGTCAGCTGGTTGTTTAACAGTTCGCCTATCGACTGGTGGCGCTGGGTGAGCAGATCATGATTGCGCAGCGGAGAATGTAACCAGCGGCGTAAGCAGCGGCTGCCCATGCTGGTCGTGGTGCGATCGATGACCGATGCCAGGGTGTTCTCGGTGCCGCCAGAGATATTGAGTTCTATCTCCAGGTTGCGCCGGCTGGCAGCATCGAGCACGATGACGTCATCGGTATTCTCGACATGCAGGCCGGATATATGCGGCAGGGCAGCACGTTGCGTATCCTGTACGTACTGCAGTAAACAGCCGGCAGCCATCACTGCCGTGTTCAGGTCCTCGCAGCCAAAGCCGGATAGATCTTTGGTGCCGAACTGCTTGTTGAGCAAGCGATTCGCGCTATCCAGATCGAACCACCAGGGAGGTTGCTGGCGCAGGCTGATATTATTGTTGAGCGTTGCGCTCAGTTCGTCATGCAGCGGGTTATCTTCGGATAGCAGAACCTCGACGGCCTGCAGCCGTTCCAGCTCGGCATAAAGCTGTGCCTTGCTCGTGATCTGCGATACATTGAAACGACCGGAGGTGATATTAAGTGCTGCCAGTCCATAGGTTTCGTCGTGCTGATGAATACACAGCAGGAGGTTGTCCTTGCGCTCATCGAGCAGTGCTTCTTCTGTCACCGTGCCAGGCGTGACGATGCGCATGACCTCGCGTTTAACCGGTCCCTTGTTCTCACCGGGTTTGCTTGTCTGTTCGCAGATGGCGACAGACTCGCCGCGTTTGATCAGGCGTGATAGATAATTATCAGCAGCATGATAGGGGATGCCTGCCATCGGTATCGGATTGCCGGCTGACTGGCCGCGTGCGGTCAGGGTAATATCGAGGATCCTGGCGGCCTTCTTTGCGTCATCGTAGAACAGTTCGTAAAAATCACCCATACGATAAAACAGCAGCGTATCCGGGTGGTCTGCTTTTATGCGCAGGTATTGCTGCATCATCGGGGTATGGGAGGCGGTATCTTTGTTCTCTTTTTTATTCGCAGCGGCCGTTGTCATAGGGGCTAAGTCTACAAGATTTACTGGTGTGTTGGCATGCTGTAATTTATAGTATGGCAACATTTTTTAGCAAAAGATTTTGTCATTGCGAGGCACGAAGCAATCTGATGCAGGCGACTCGGTCGCTTAAAGGATTGCTTGCTACCTGGTAATGACGCGGTTTATTTAACAGGTATGTATATATGAGTCCATCAGAACAGGAATTAAGAGATCTCGCCCAGCAGCTGGGTGAGTGTATGGTCAGCAAGGGCATGAAGCTGGCGTCGGCCGAGTCCTGTACCGGCGGCTGGCTGGCAAAGGTCATCACCGACATACCAGGCAGTTCCGCCTGGTTTGTTGCTTCTGTGGTGAGCTATAGCAATGAAGCCAAACAGAGTCTGCTGGATGTCAGCGCAGATACGCTTGCCGAGTTTGGTGCGGTCAGTGGCGATACCGTGTTAGAGATGAGTGATGGCCTGTTCGCGCACACCGATGCTGATGTGGCGGTGAGCATCAGCGGTATCGCAGGCCCGGATGGCGGCAGCCATGACAAGCCCGTTGGCCTGGTCTGGCTTAGCTGGGGAAAACGTGATAAATCTGTTTTTGCCAATGCATACAATCTTGATGGTGACAGGGAAGCTGTGCGCAAACAGTCGGTCAAACAGGCACTGGAGAATCTGCTGGATCTGCTGGTTTGTGACTAATGATAAGGCCGCCGGTCATTCGATTAAGGCGGCCTGTCATACTCTCCCACTGGTCGAGAGGGCAAAAACGCGACAGGTATTGTGCTTGAGTTTAGCGAGTCAATGAATCCTGCAGCTGTTTCTTGTTAACAGGAAATTTAAATACATCATGCAACTTAATGATATCATTTAATTTATCCACATATTGAAATTCACTTTTATCGACCAGTACGATCACTTTTGTCTGCGCTGAGTACTTCTGCAGACTGTACAGAAGGACATCCAGGTTGCTGATATTGACGCCGGCATAATTGTTGCCGTAACCGTAAAAAAATTCTGCAACGATAAAATCAGGCTGCTGCTTTTTTAAAGCGGCGATGGCTTTTCGCATGGAGTTGATCTTGCTTTCCTCTATGCCAAGTGATGCATACAGGGCACTGAAGTTCGGGTGAGCAGAGGACTCGATGATAGAAAATAAGGTTTTAGCCGACATAAATAAAAAATGCGCACCAGGTGAATGATGCGCAGTTTATCTTGTTTAGTGGATGAATGCAGTGCACTGAATTACCGTGTCCGCATTATGTCAGGCTTAAGCCATGCCAGGCATTAGTCGTCAGGCTGTGGTAACGGCAGGCCAGCGAGCTTGCATATCTCGTGCACAGGATCACAGGGGAACAGCCGATAGATGTGTTTCTCGTAGGCTTTCCGGTCATGGAAACGTGCGGATTTTTTACCCAGATCGATGACCAGGCTATGCATGGTGGGATTGGTCATATTCTCTTCATAATAGTCACGAAAATAATAGATGAGTTCCCAGTGGTCATTAAAAAGTTGTATGCCGTCTCTCTCTGCCTGCTCTCTGGCAAAATCTTCATTCCATTCTTCGAGATGTGCCAGGAATCCCTGGACATTTGTTTCGACATTTCTGCCATTTACTTCTAACATCATAATCAATAACTCCTCAAATAGTTTTTAACCCGATATGTGTTTTCGGCTGGTTTAACAGCCATGAAAACAACTGCGGTCTATCCTGACCAAAATGCTTCCTGATTATTGATACCGCATGGATAGCACGCCTCAGTGCGCTCCATGTGAAAAAGAATACGCCCCAAAAATAACATTTTCAAGAGAAATTTAGTAATTTATTTATACTTGCATCAATTTTATTTATGAGCCTGTTCTAAGTGTGGAAATTAATTAGAAAAATTCATACAAAAATTCTGACATTTTCAATCACTGAGGGCTATCTGCCTGCTTTTATCTATGTGATAATCATTCGAATAATTATTAAAAAATTTCAGCCAATAAAAAACTATCAGAGGAGTTCTTAATGGACGACAATCGTAAAAAGGCACTTGCTGCCGCTTTATCTCAAATCGAACGTCAATTCGGCAAAGGATCTGTCATGCGCATGGGTGATGAAGGCGCAATCCCAAATATTGAGACTGTATCTACAGGTTCACTAAATCTTGATATCGCCTTGGGCATAGGTGGTTTACCTCGAGGCCGTGTGGTCGAGATCTATGGACCGGAATCATCAGGTAAAACGACATTGACGCTGCACGTTATCGCAGAGATGCAGAAATTAGGCGGCACCGCAGCATTTGTCGATGCGGAGCATGCACTTGACCCGCAATATGCAGAAAAACTGGGTGTAAACATCGATGAACTGCTGGTTTCACAGCCGGATAACGGTGAGCAGGCACTTGAAATTACTGACATGCTGGTGCGTTCCGGTGCGGTAGATATCGTGGTCGTGGACTCGGTCGCGGCGCTGACACCGAAAGCTGAGATCGAAGGTGATATGGGCGACTCTCATATGGGTCTGCAGGCGCGTCTGATGTCACAGGCACTGCGCAAGTTAACGGCAAACATCAAACGTTCCAACACCCTGGTTATCTTCATCAACCAGATCCGCATGAAGATCGGTGTCATGTTCGGTAGCCCTGAAACGACTACCGGTGGTAATGCGCTTAAATTCTATGCGTCAGTACGCCTGGATATCCGTCGTATCGGTGCGATCAAGAAGGGCGATGAGATCGTCGGTAACGAGACCAAGGTGAAGGTGGTTAAGAACAAAGTGTCTCCGCCCTTCAAGCTGGCGCATTTCGAGATCCTGTACGGCGAGGGTATCTCGCATGAAGGTGAATTGATCGACCTCGGTGTCGAGCATAAGCTCATCGAGAAAGCCGGTGCCTGGTATAGCTACAATGGTGACAAGATCGGCCAGGGCAAAGAGAAGGTCCGTCTGTTTTTGAAAGAGAACCCGGACATCGCCGATACCATCGAGAAGACATTACGTGATAAGTTGCTGGCCAAACCAGTCGTTGTTGACGCTGATGAAGCTGAACTCGGCGCGGTCGAAGAAGGCATTTTAGAAGAAGCTTAGGCAATATATTTACCCTGGTTTGGTGTCTGCTTAAAGCTTTCGTGCTCTGGCATCGCGGTTCACGAAATCGCTGCTACAAAATACCAGTCACCTGTAGGAGCGGAACTTTATTCCGCGAAGCTGAGTATAAAAAGTTTAACCGGGTATTACTGTTCTCACTATAATGAGTGGCAGTTTAACTGTTTAGAAGAAACTCCCGTATAACGGGAGTTTTTATTTATTAATATTATTTTTTGGTATAACGTTTGAGCGCAAAGTCTGTTGCTGTAAAGTTGCTGTCACGCCGCGAACACTCGGCTTTAGAGATCCGTGACAAGTTACTAAAGCGCGATTTTGAAGAAGAAGAGATTGCACAGGCCATCAGTGAGCTGAAGCAGGGCGGCTGGCTGTCAGATGAACGTTATGCTGAAGCCTATATCCGGATGCGACAACAGAAAGGTTTTGGTCCGATACGTATCGCCATGGAGTTACATGAGCGTGGCGTAGATGAGAGTATCGTTGAGGCTTTTATTGATAACGGTGAAGAAAGCTGGCAGCAGATATTAGAGCGGCAATACCTGAAAAAATATAAAAACAGGCCGGTGATGGATTATAACGATAAGGCGAAACGCGTACGTTTTCTACAGTATAGGGGGTTTCCGCTTGACGCTATATACCGAATTATTAGCTAGTTAAAACAATAATATAAAAGTAATAATTAAAGTTATTTATAATATGAAAACGAGCGCAGAATTAAGGCAGGCATTTCTAACATTCTTTGAAGATAAAGGCCACGAAGTGGTTCCCAGTAGTTCGCTGGTGCCGGGGAATGACCCTACATTACTGTTTACCAATGCCGGCATGGTTCAGTTCAAAGATGTCTTTTTAGGCCGTGATAAACGCGCTTATAAACGTGCGACATCGAGCCAGCGCTGCGTCCGTGCCGGCGGCAAACACAATGACCTGGAAAATGTCGGTTATACCGCGCGCCACCATACCTTTTTCGAGATGCTCGGCAACTTCAGCTTTGGCGATTACTTCAAGGAAGATGCCATCAGCTATGCCTGGGAGTTTTTAACCGATGTTGTCGGTTTGCCGGCAG
>Ga0316201_10004825_pt1 | contig 10265 bp, 2 predicted proteins | sample CS6wburrow_MG_FD_204516 | JGI IMG/M metagenome (GOLD analysis project Ga0316201, IMG submission 204516) | Coastal sediment microbial communities from Delaware Bay, Delaware, United States - CS-6 worm burrow | ecosystem: Environmental > Aquatic > Marine > Coastal > Sediment | place: USA: Delaware...
GGCGATGCGTTTGACAATGATGAAACCGGGGCCGCCGCCGGCGCCAGGCTGGAGGCCGGATATCTCGGCATGCGCACGCGCCTGGCGGATCCCGCGCCACGTCACTTCAGTTCGGTGTATTCCAGCGGGCTGTCCGGTCAGGTCGACGATGTCCTGGAATACAATCTCGAGCGCAAGGCCCTGGCCTGGCTCTACATGCTTTCAAAATCGCCAAAGGCGGGGCGGAAACTTGATACGCCGATCGAGCCTGCGCGCATCAAGGCCGGCAAATACGCACACCGTCTGCACAAAACCACGGTCGAGACATTCGAGGCCTGGGACACGCTTGATACCCAGGCGATCAACCGTGGCGGCGGCGGTGTTCTGAAAACGGTGCTGGGCAAGATGGTAAAGCTCGGTAAAAAGGCGAAGCGCAGCTATGATAAATCCAACTTCGACAGCGTCAAAATCATCGCACAGCTGGAACAGGGGATTAGCACGCTCGAACAACTGCATACCACCATCAGGGATGATCTGGCGAAACAGCAAAGCGATCTGCGGGCGCGGGCCCGCAAGATGAAGCTTGCCGTGGCCGATGACGTGTTTGCCGCGGAGTTGCGCAAAACCGAGGAGGCGGTGCGGATGCGCCAGCGGGAGGCAAGGTCGCTGATCTCGGCACTGCAGCGGGCGCGTAGAAACCCGCTGACGGGTGCATCTCCAAGCAGTACATCGTTCGGGCCGCCATCGTTTTTCCTTGATCTGGACGTGCATGAGGGGCGGGTGCATGCGCAGGCCGGGGTGAAGGTTGTGCTGCCCGCCGTGGCTTCGGGAAAAAAACCGCGTGACGGCGACAAAAAAACCGCGCGCCGCCGGGCGACCCTGACCGGGAAAGGTGGCGGCTATTCGCGCCGCATCGGGTTCAGGTTTCAGTCTACGGCACATGCGGACGATGGCGGTCGGCGCGTCCTTTACAGCACCCAGGATACCGTCGTGGCGCACCATTACTGGAGCCTGTCCGGTGATGCCACACTTGGGCGCAAGGCCAATGAGGCGAAAAAACATCTGCTGGCCACCATGCATTATCGGTCGGTTCTTGCGAACTGGTTCGACAGCGGCGGTCACAAGCACAAAGCCATGCCCGGGGGCAGCGGGTTATCCTATGGCATGTCTGTCCTGCGGGTGCGGCTGATCGAATATGCACGCGCCGCGCGTGCAGTCTATGCACCGAAGGCCGCCGCTGCGAGTCTGCCCAAAATCGATGGCGAGCCCGGAAAAACGGAAAAGATACTGATGAAACAGCTGCGGGTCAGCGATTTCGCCCTGCGCAAGCTTGTCCGCTCGATGCCGGAATGGCTGGAAGAGGAGCTGCAGATGGAAGATGCCTTCGTGCTGGAGGCGGCTTTTGGGTTCAAGGACCCGATCGGACTTACAGTCACCAACCGGCGAGTCGAAAACCTGTTCAATCTTTCCGAATTCAAAACATTGCACAAGACCGGAAAACGGCCACCTTCGATGCGGCTACAGTCATTGCGCCTGCGCTATCGCATCCGCAACGATGCCGACCGATCGCGTAATTTGTTCAACCTCGGTCTGAACCCACAGCTGAATTACTATCCCGATGGGGAAAACGATCCCGGTGATTTCCGTCAGGACATGGAAATGTTTGACCAGTACACCACGGCGGGCAATTGGAAGTGGCTGCAGAAATTCTGTCCCTCCTCGGTTGCCGCTCAACTGGGGATCGGCGTCGAACGCGTCACCCGCGTGGGCAGTGAAGGCATCGTCACCATGCACGAGACGTTCTTCCCCGATCCTTATGATGAAAAGAGCATTGGAAAGGCGCTCGCCGAGCGGCTTGAGCGGAAAAACTATCAACAGAACGCGGAATACATCGTTCCGCCGGTCCAGTTGTTCGGTCAGTAGCGATGAAGGATTTCGACACCATATACCACACCTTGCGCCGTCACCTGCCCCATGCTGCAGCCGGGACAGGTGTTGAGATCACGCCCGATCGCGTGTCTGTCGCTGCCCCGGGAATATCCATTGGTGATCTGCCGGCATTTTTAGCCGATCTGACCGGAGAGGATGGGTTTCTCCCGCCCGACCTGCCGGTGGACAATATCCGCCTGTATACACTTGAACTCGTTCGGCGAAGCGGGCGCTGGGGCGCTGATTTCGAATTCACCCTGCGCTGGGACAGGGACAGCGCCGAACTCTCCATCGCCGACACATTCCCGGTGCGCATGACGGAGGCGGAACTTCAGTGCATCCGGTATGGGGAAAGGCTGCTGGCACATGCCGATGTCGTATTGACGATCGACGGTTACCATCTGAACCTAGCGCTGGAACTGCCAAGCCAGCTCGTGCGCGGCCGTCTCGACAATCTGGAAGACCCAGGCGCCGCGGCGCTCCTGCAAGGCCGCAATATTGCGCCAGGCAATACGGTCAAACTGCGCGACCTGAGCGTCGAGGCGTCGATACCCTTCGCCCACGTTCAACTCCATGTGGACCTTGAAGACCTATTTTCTGCCGGCCCGGTCAGCATGCGCCGAGCCGAGGCCATGATTGCCCTTTCCGAGAGCGCCGCGGACATGCAGGCAGAGGTCGCAACACTCCTCGAAATCGCTGTGAAAAGGCATGATCCCGTTCATGTTGCCGCGTTTGGCGAGGTTGATGCCCACGGCTGGCGCGTGGCCGGAGAGATTGACTCGGACTCTCTGACGTTCAAGGCCGGTGATCTGGTGGCGTCAGTCGCGTCAGATCTGGGTGCATCGGCGCCCGTTCTTCCAGCAACGATCCGCGATCTGGAGCTTTCGCGGCTGGCCATCGAACTTGACACCCATGATGACAGCTTTGTCATCGATTGCACGCTGGACTGGGATCATTCGGATGCCGAATTGACTCTGCATGCGGCGAAAACAGGTACGCATTTCGAGGTATCAGGAACGTTGGAGCTTGGGTCGCTGTTGTTCAGGGTGGCATTTGACAAGGGCGCTGACGCGGTGCTGCTGGCCGACTTCGAGGCTGCGGGCGAACGCGGCCTGACAATCGAACAGGCAGTCGGTGCATTCTCCGGATCAACCGGGATATCCAATCGTGTCAAACACAGCGACGTGGTTCTGGGGATCAAGTCGATGACATTGGCGCTGGATAAAGGCGGGGTTCCCCTGATGGCTGCCCGCGTCGGGGCTGGCGTTGATCTGTCACGTCTTGGGGATCTGCCGCTTGTCGGGAGTCTGCTGCCAAAGGCCCAGGACTTCGGGATCGATGTAAACGCCGTCTACCTTGGCAAGGGTTTTACCGCCCTCGACCAGGCGCGGCAAATGTTGCCTGAAGGCATCGTTGTCAATAAAAACCTGCGTCCTGGAGCCGCGAGTTTCACCGCATCCATGCGGTTGGGCGGTGAAATCACAATCCTCGACACCGGGCGCGCACTGAACGATGCCGGACAGGCCGCACCGCCCGTGGTCGAGTCCGGTGGCAAACCTCTGGCGCAATCCGATCAGGCAACCCCCTTGTCATGGACATCGGCTGAGGTGTCGCTGGGTCCGGTGAAGCTGACTCGTGTCGGATACGCAATGCCGAGCGCATCCGCTTCGGCAATCGACCTGGCATTCGACGGATCGCTGGCGGTGGCGGGGCTGACACTCGGGCTCGACGGGTTGGGGGCGCATTATGACTTTAGCAGTCGTGCCTTGAAGCCCCGCCTTCAGGGATTGAGCCTCGACCTGAAACGGGGCCCGCTGGAAATCGGCGGCGGGTTTCTGAACAATGACGGGGACTTTGCCGGCAGGCTGGTTATCGGAACCGAGAAGTTCGGGCTGCATGCGCTGGCCAGTTTCATGATGCTCGATGGCGCGCCGTCGATGTTTGCGTTCGGCGTGCTTGATATGCCGCTGGGCGGCCCGGTGTTCCTGTTTGTCGAGGGGCTCGCGGCGGGATTTGGCGTGCACCGGCAGATTCACATGCCCAGGATCGAGGATGTACACCAGTTCCCACTGGTCTCGAGCGCAGTAACCCCGCCAAGTCACGACGAGGTGAATCCCGAGGCCGAAATGCGGGCGCTGCACGAATATATGTCGCCGCGACTCGGCGAGTATTTCTTTGCGGCGGGTCTCAAGTTCAATTCGTTCCGCTTATTGCACGGTTATGCGGTAGCGGTTGTCTCGCTTGGCCGTGACTTCGAATTGGACCTGATTGGCACGGCCAGTTTTGCAACACCACCCGACCTGCCCGCGTCGGTGCCCGCCTTGGCGCACGTCGATCTCGACATCATGGCTCGTTTCGACCCCAACGAGGGTTTTCTTGGCATTGAGGCGCGCCTGAACCCGAAATCCTATGTTTACGGGCCGCTCTGTCACCTGTCCGGCGGATTTGCGCTCTACGCGTGGTTTGTCGGGGAACGATCCGGCGATTTCGTTCTGAGTATTGGCGGGTATCACCCGGTTTTTGACAGACCGCGGGATTACCCGGTCGTCCCCAGGGTCGAGTTGAAATACCAGGTGTCGTCAGAGTTCTATCTCAAGGGCGACGCCTATTTCGCGTTGACGCCATCCTGCCTGATGGCGGGAGGCGGGCTGCACGCGCAGGCCCGGACCGGGTCCCTGCATGCGTGGGCCGACCTGACGGTGGATTTCATCGTCGCGTGGGAGCCGTTTCACTATGACGCACTTATGCACATCGGGATTGGAGCACAGTGGAAGTGTTTTTACACGTCAGCCTCGGCGGACCTGCATATCTGGGGACCGAAGTTCAGCGGATACGCAGAAGTCGATTGGGCCGTGTTTTCTTTCGAAGTGGAATTCGGCCCTGGCACGCCGAATTTCCCCTTACCCATATCGCGGGCGAAATTTAAGCAGTCGTTCCTCGGTATCGACGAGGCTGCGCCTCCGGCACAGCGCAAATCCCAGACCGATGCCATGCTGGGTATCGTCGTTGCGGATGGCGTCATCGGGTCGGTAGCGGGGCGAAATATCGTCACCGCGCACAATCTGAAATTCAGCCTTTCGAGCCGTGTGCCGGTCAACGCGGCCAGGCTCGGGGACATAGATATCGAGTTCGAAGCCGAGGTCGATATCGGTATGGCGCCCAGCGGCGGGAAATCTATCGGTTCTTCGGCAATCGAGATCAAAATCGAACATGCCGGCGGGAGCACTCCTGCGGCCCTTTTTGTGGCACGACCGGTGATTACTCTGGTCCCGGCGGCGCTGTGGGGCCGGAAATACCACGTCGATAAAAACGACAGGCCCATCAAAGCGCTCACAGGAGTTGAAATCGTCCCGGCGGACCCACCCACACCGGGTGCCTCAGACTCGCGGTCCGCCCATGAGATGTGGGAGCAGTTCCCCGTGCTCAAGGCTCGCAGGCGCGTATCCATACCCAGGCCTTCAGCCTTGGCGTTCGATCTGATCCTGAGAACAGTGGGAAGCTCCAGGATCGCCGTGATAAAGGTCATTCGCGATGAGTTGGGTATCGGCTTGCGCCGGGCCAAGAGCCTGACCGACCATCCCGATACGTTACTCGTCACAAAGATCGACGCCACCCGCGCTCGGTCTCTGGTCGAGATATTTGCCGCCGAAGGCGCTTTTGTGGAAGCGCTGCCGAGCGCAAACGGTGGGGTTGCCATCGCCTCCCGGCTGCCCTTGGACGATCTTGCCGCGCTGGGGCTCGAGACCAAAGGCCTGGGCATTAATCCGGCGGCGAGCAATCTGCCGATCGAACTCGCGGCACCAAAATAGAGGTTGAGATGAGCGACACATCGACAGGACCACTGCTGAAGCCCGACGACAGGGTACGTTTCGTGGACAGTCACCGGCCACCTTTGCCGGATGGCGACTACACCATAACCCTGACCCATAACATCGGAGAGCAGAAGATCAGCGCATCGCAGTCCCTCGATTTCGCGCTCAAGGGACCGCGCTTCGCAGTTGAAAACCCGCATATTGCGTCACGCTTTCCCCCGCAGGATGCCGATGGGGATTTCGGGACCGTGCTGCCGCACATAATCCTCGAGCGGTCTACACTTCCGTGGGAGCGCAGCGCCGTCGTCGGCACCGATCCCGACAGTCCTCCCTGGCTTGCGCTGCTGGTGTTGGCGGAAGACGAACTGGTCGGCCGGACAAAGATCGTCAAATCCTCCGCATTAATGACAGACGCAGTGGACGCCGAACCTCCCGATCCGGCTTTCGGTGACAGTTTCGTTCTGTTGAGCCGTGGTGCCACGGATGCCGTCGACACCCCGGTCCTGACCATCGAACTGGATGCCACGGATGCAAAAATCCTGTTGCCGACATTGCACGAGTTGCGACTTTTGAGTTTGGTGCGGCAGGTCAACGATCAGCCGGGCAAGGCCATTGTTATCGCCAACCGACTGCCGAAACCCGATGCGCGCAATCAGGTGCACTTGGTCTCGCTCGAGCATCAGTTTAACCAGGATGGCAACCACTGGTCCGAGACCGCGCAATCGAGCCGCGTTCGCTTGGTCAGCCTGACGCACTGGACATTTCACTGTGACACTTCTCCCGGTGATCTGGCCACCGTGCTAAACGACCTCGGGATCGGGACATACGCTCTGAATATGGAAAACGCTGGATCATCTGCATGGCGGGTGGCGCAGGGCAACGTCCCGGTCGAGCATGTTCTGGAGGACGGACGCAGAACCGCCGCATGGTTTCACGGACCGTTGGCGCCGGTAGAGCGCGCCTTTCCGGAATTGCCGGTACGCCGGCCCGAGGACCTGTTGTTGGTCGATCCGGGCAGCGGCATGGTCGATGTTTCCTATGCAACCGCGTGGAAGCAGGGACAACTGCAGACACTGAGCAATCCGCGCGTATCGCAAGCGCTTCACAACTGGAAACGCGCCGTCGCTCACGCCAAACGCATGGAAGATCAGGAATCGGAGTTCCCTGAGCACGCGCCGGATCCGCGGTCGCGCCCGGATTTCCCGGTTGCCGAATGGTATGACAGCGCGTTCACGCGCATGGGTGGCGTTCCATACACCCACCTTGTTCCCGATCCTGCGCTGCTACCGCCCGAAACGCTGGTTTTCTTTGAAACAGACGTGGATTGGATCGCAGCCCTTTTCGACGGCGCGCTGTCGCTGGGACGCACGAGTGTCCGGGAACTGGAGCATGATCGCGCGCTTTGGCACGAGCTTCCGGAGATCAACCCCACATCCGGCGTGCTGATCCGCTCGCGCGCGGTTGCCGGATGGCCCGATCTGCTGGTGGACGGATACCTGGCCGGCTTGCCTGCCGGGAACGGGTCTGTCCGGGCCGAAACGTTGAGGTTTGAACGGTTGGGCGACGACGTATTGTTGGTTCTTTTCGACGGGCTAATCGCGCGCGTCGAGGTTCATCTCCATCCGCAGGCCATACACTTCGGATTTGACTGGGATCAGGAGGTCTTTTTCAAGAACTGCCGGGTCCTTCTTTTCCGCGATAACAGCAAGCGTGTTGTGAACGTTTCTGATCTTGCGAGCAGGATCTCCGCAGACAGTGCGCATCGATTCAGCTTTGCCATGGTCGAGGCTGCGCCGCGGGTGGTATTTGAGGTATGAAGCGATGAACGTACTCATGATGCCGATCCAAGCCGATGCGATTTACATAAGCGAACAGAAGCGCGTTGTCGGACCAACCAGCGATTTCGAGATTTTGCCCTGGTTTGATGGATCGCGGGATCACAATGGGCAGACCGCCCATCTGGGGGCCGCCATCAATGCGCGACCCTTCGCTGATCACGGCGCATGGCTGGAGCCCGGGATCCACCTGCACTGGGCACTGCCCCACGGGCTGACACGCGGCGGATCAAAGCGATCGATAACGCGGTACATTCAGGTGGATGAACTGTGGGTACCGCCCGCCCCGAACCGCTGGCTGATCATGCGGCGAGCGACCGCAGGCGATGCAACCGATCGCGCCTGGCTGGTTGAGAGCGATTTCCTGCATCCATCGGGTGACATCCCAGATGCCAGTTCGACGGTGTTTCCCAAATTCGATGCCGGACCGGGTGAGCGCCCCTGGGTGCGTGTCGGCCGTCAGGTCGAACTGGATGTCGATACTCTTACCCCCAAAGAGCCCGGATTCGAGGCGATGACAGCCGAGCGCGCCGTGACAGCGCAAGGTCCGGCACTGAGCGCGCTTGCCCACCATGACCCCTATTTCGCGGCGCATTATCCATCCTGCCGCGGCATCTTCGGTCTGTATGACGATACGCCGCGAGACGATGAAGCCGTTTACGATGTGTTCGGCTGGTATGGCGGTGAGGTGGCGGATCCGCTCGCCCGGCTGGTCGACAGTGTTCGCAGTGATCCCCAAACGGCAATCGGACTTATTGCGGAGCAACGGCACAAGGCGAAACAGGTGCCGACACTGACCGACCCGGACCAACTGACGTCGGAAGACTTGAACCTTGCGCTCAATCTTGCGGTCAGGAAGGCGTTCGGGCGTGGAAGTTTTCATGCCCCTTCATGGGAATTTCCGCGCACTTTGCTGTGTCACGGTCGGACATTCATCGACGCCGCTGCCACCACCGACATTACACAACCGACCAAAACCGGGACAATCGGTGTCGGTTCCAGCCCGGCAGAGGCGGTCGCGGCCTATCTCCAGGGCGAGGCGGGCGAAGGTGCGGTTGACGAAGACAAGCTGCTTCAGTCGCTCAGTGCCACGGACCTAAGCGCCCACCCGCTGGATTTTGGTTTGAAGCTGCGCGAGGCCCGACACAACGAGCAATTCCGCGGCTATGCGGGGCACCGGATCTGGGCCATCCGACCCCGTGACGATAACAAGGTTCGGAAACACCGGGCGTTGCCGGAACTGGACGAGGCGCTGGCCCATGAATTGAACCGCCTCAATGAAATACAGGAAGCTTATGACGCGTCAAGGGATCGGATTTCGACCATGCGCCAGGACACCTTTGCCGCCTGGGCGCGTTATATGCAGGTTGCTTATCCCGAAGGCGACCAGGATCCATTCGCCATAGATCCCGGTATGCTTTCCGATTTTGTGGATCGTGAACACCTTGCCCCGCTTGAACACCTGCTGGATGCGACAGGCGAGCTGTTTCTGAGTGAAACCGAGGATGGCCAACTTACCGTATCCGACGATATTTTCCGGGGCGCTACCGGTCCGTTACCCTATGGCGATATGGTCGGCTATCGAACGGGTTTAGAGGCCACGAGCGTCACGCCAATGGGCCGCATATCCGGTATCGACCTGATGACAGGAGCGATCGTGGATTCGGTGCAGATGTTTGGGCCGGAAGGGCCCGGCGGGCGTTGCGGTGGCGGGCGCGGTAACCTCACGCGCCTCGATCTGCGCGATGGCGAGCATATCACGGCTTTGTTCGGTTCATACGGTCCCTGGGACGGAAACCATCTGATCACGCGCATCGGCGTGGAAACCAGCTTCGGCCGCGTCATCGGACCCCTGGGATGGGATCCGGGCGGTTCACCGACGCCATGGCGTCTTGAGGCGCCACATGGTGCGGCCATTACCGGTTTGCGCGGGTTCGGAGTCCCCTTTTTGAACGCGATCGGTATTCTTGTCTCTCCTCTGAATGGGGCGGCGGCGCGGCCCGAACCGCCTGCGGCATCGTTGGCGGCCGCAGTGGTCGAGCAACACCGTATTGTCCGCGCTCTTTTAGGCGATGAAGAGAGGAACCATGAACTGCAGTTGGGTTTGCTGCCCGGTCCCCGATTCTGGCGTCCGCACGACCCGGTCATTGCCCTTTACGATGATCATGCGCGTCCAAGCGCGCGGCATAGGCCGGACGCCCCGGGCGTGCCGGACAGCGCGAAACATTTCTACACGCTTGAGCTGCCGGACTGGGAAACTGCCAATGATCCTGACACCGGGAAAGCACCGGCGTTCCTGCAGTTGCCAGGCGACAGTTTTATCAGACCCGGCCATTTAGGGTGGGCGACGCGCAGCGAGGGTGAATGCTGGCATCCGCTTTTTCTGGAATGGCAAGTCGAAGTCGAACCGCTTGCCGAACGGTCCAATGCCACAACAGGTTTGTACGACCCGGCGTTTGTGACGCGCCATCACCAATTGCCCGACGATAGTGTCGACCTGATAAAGACCGGTGCGGTCAATCTGGTGAAAACATACGAGTACCTGTCGGGGCGCGCTCCCCTCAACCCGACTATCGGCGCGCTGATGGCGCAACGCGTCGCCGACTTGCCGCCGTCCCTGGCTGCGGCTGGCGCCGGGGCCGCCGGGGACGTTCCCTCGATACTGCCGCTGGGCGGTTTTCACGATCGGCTTTTGATGCGTCGCAACGAG
>Ga0316201_10004826_pt1 | contig 10263 bp, 8 predicted proteins | sample CS6wburrow_MG_FD_204516 | JGI IMG/M metagenome (GOLD analysis project Ga0316201, IMG submission 204516) | Coastal sediment microbial communities from Delaware Bay, Delaware, United States - CS-6 worm burrow | ecosystem: Environmental > Aquatic > Marine > Coastal > Sediment | place: USA: Delaware...
AGCCGTATTACTCATAACATTCGACATAATCACCGTAAGAAAGGCAAACATCAATACCAAGACATAGAAATTAAGGTTAAATCCGGTGATCTTTGCCACATAAAAATCGGCCAGACCAGTTTCCTTGATGGCCAGACCCAGGGCAAGTCCGCCTGCTACCAGCATTAAGGTATCCCAGGGAAGTCTACGGACATCATCGGCGTTTACGATTCCGGACATGGTTAACAGGATAATGGGTAAAAGAGATACTACCGAAGCAGGGATCCCATGTACTTTTTCGGTAAGCCAAAGAAGTAAGGTCAATGCCAGAACCGCAAGGACGATCCGTTTTTTTATTTTATCGAATTTGTAGGATTCAATATCGGTTTGTGGTACATCTTTTTCAATGGTAATGACCATTTTTTTCTTCCTGGGAATATATTTTTTGGTCAGCAGGAACCAGAAGAACACGGTAAGAATGATGGCCAGGGGAAAGCCTATCATCATCCATTCTAGGAAACCAATATCGATACCATGGTTATTAAGTGCCTCTACAGCGATAGCATTGGGTGGAGAGCCAATTAAAGTTCCCATACCCCCAATGCTGGCTGCACCCGCTATCCCGATAAGGATGGCCTTAGCAAATGGAGCATCCCGGTCCATGGTATTGATAAAAGGCAATACCGTGGCAATCATCATAGCGGTAGTAGCAGTATTGGACATTACCATCGAAAAAAGGGCTGTTGTGATCATAAGCCCCAATAAGACGCGTTTAGGGGAGGTCCCAAATTTGGAAACAGAAATTCTAAAGACAGATTTATCCAGGTTGGTCTTGCTCATAGCTTCTGCGATAAAAAATCCACCCAGTAATAACCAGATAACACTGCTGGACCAGGAATTGATATAACCGATGTAATGTTCCCGCACATTATCCGGATCTATCTCGGTATAATAGCTGTTCATAGAAAAAATCAGGAAGCCAAAAACCATTAACCCTACGGCAAACGGTGGGATGGCTTCTGTAACCCATAAACCAATGGCCAAAAACAACAGGAACAAGACATAAAGTTGTGCCTTGTCTAATTCGGGTTCATTTATCAAATAAGTAAGTCCAAAAGACAGAATAACGCACAGTAGAAAGTAGATTATTCTGCTTTGAACATCGACTACTTTCTGGATATGCGACATGAGTTTTAAGGATACACCCCTGGAATCGCCCATAATGAACTCGTTTTAAAAATTTGTGTAAAAGTAGGGTTGAAATGTTATAAAAAAGCTAATAAAAGTCATGTAAATCCCGAAAACTCATGAATCCGAAAATGCGGGTTAAAATTGTTGTTAAATTGTTGATAACTTACCTGCTTCTATTTGGCCCAATCCCCATATTTTATAGGCTATTGGTTATATTTGTTAGATTATTTTATTTTAAGGTATCCATAGGGTTTTAATGAGGATAATCGCATCAGATTTAAAACCTATCTGGATATTTTTTGTACTTGACATAAGGAAGACAAAAAATACGAATAACAGAAGAGAACAACTTAATTTGTTTTATGAGCGAAGAAAAAAAGAAAAGCAATTATTCTGCCGATAGTATTCAGGCACTTGAAGGAATTGAACATGTAAGGATGCGTCCTTCCATGTATATTGGTGATATCGGAACCCGAGGATTGCACCATTTGGTGTATGAAGTAGTAGACAACTCTATTGATGAGGCCATGGGCGGGTACTGCGATACCATATCCGTGATCATCAATGAGGACAATTCTGTTACTGTTAAGGATAACGGGCGGGGTATACCGGTAGATATTCATAAGAAGGAAGGTGTCTCGGCCCTGCAAGTGGTTATGACCAAAATAGGTGCCGGAGGTAAGTTTGATAAGGACTCCTATAAAGTATCGGGCGGACTCCACGGGGTTGGTGTTTCGGTAGTAAACGCCCTTTCCAATACCTTAAAGGCCTCTGTCTACCGCGATGGTAAAATTTGGGAGCAGGAATACGAGCGTGGGAAATCTATGTATCCTGTTAAAAGTGTCGGTACTACCACAGAACGGGGCACGGAAGTAACCTTTCACCCAGATGAAGAAATCTTCACACAGACCATTGAATTTAGCTATGAAACCCTTTCATACAGGATGCGCGAGCTTTCCTATTTAAATAAAGGGGTCACCATAACCATCACGGACAGACGCGAAAAGGATAAAGATGGCGAATTTGTCTCTGAGGTCTTTCATTCAGATGAAGGCTTAAAGGAGTTCATAAAATTCCTCGATGGAAACAGGGATTCCCTTATCAAGAATATTATTGCCATGGAAGGGGAAAAGAACGACATTCCTGTTGAGGTAGCCATGGTCTATAATACAGGCTATACCGAGAACCTCCATTCCTATGTAAATAATATCAATACCCATGAGGGTGGTACCCATCTTTCAGGATTCCGAAGGGGGCTAACCACAACCTTAAAAAAATATGCGGATGCCTCCGGAATGCTCGATAAATTGAAATTCGAGATACAGGGCGATGATTTTAGAGAAGGCCTTACTGCTATTGTTTCCGTAAAAGTAGCGGAGCCGCAATTCGAAGGGCAGACCAAAACGAAATTAGGCAACAGGGAAGTCTCTTCAGCTGTAAGTCAGGCCGTATCAGAAATGCTGACCAATTACCTGGAGGAACATCCGGAAGATGCTAAGATTATTGTCCAAAAAGTGATTTTGGCAGCTCAGGCACGGCATGCAGCCACGAAGGCACGGGAAATGGTGCAACGAAAAAATGTGATGTCAGGGGGAGGTCTTCCGGGGAAACTATCCGATTGTTCGGAGCAAGATCCTTCTTTATGCGAAGTATTCCTGGTGGAGGGAGATTCGGCAGGGGGTACGGCCAAACAAGGTCGTGACCGGAATTTTCAGGCTATTTTACCGCTGAGAGGTAAGATCCTGAATGTAGAGAAGGCTATGCAGCACAAAGTCTTTGAGAATGAAGAGATCAAGAATATTTATACGGCCCTGGGGGTTACCATTGGTACAGAGGAAGATAGCAAAGCATTGAATCTCGAAAAGTTACGGTATCATAAAGTGATCATCATGTGTGATGCAGATGTAGATGGTAGCCATATAGAAACCCTGATCCTTACCTTTTTCTTCCGCTATATGAAGGAATTAATTGAAGGAGGACATGTGTATATTGCTACACCACCGCTTTATTTGGTCAAAAAGGGGAATAAGAAAAGTTATGCCTGGAATGATAAGGAACGCGATGCCATTGCTGAGACCTATAAAGGAGGCGTAAGCATTCAGCGATATAAGGGTCTGGGAGAGATGAATGCGGAACAATTGTGGGATACTACTATGAATCCTGAGTTCCGAACATTAAGGCAGATAACTATTGAAAATGCCACAGAAACGGACCGGATCTTCTCTATGTTGATGGGGGATGAAGTACCACCGAGAAGGGAGTTTATCGAGAAAAATGCCGTCTATGCGAATATTGATGTATAGAAAACAGTACTTACACAACAAAAACTCGCACCAACCGTGCGAGTTTTTTAGTTTTAGGCAAAATTAAACGATATGAAAAATCTAATTTATGCTATGATGGGATTTTGTGTCATCACCGCTCAGGCACAATCCAATGCGAATGATCTTTTTGCGGCAGGTGTAGACGATGCAGAAACCTTTATGAACGACTATCTCGCTCCGGTATCTGAAGGTGCCATTTACAGTATTTCGGGCTCTTGGTTCAATACCGGGGACGCGAAACCCCTCGGAGGCTTTGAGGTTTCAATTATAGGGAACATAACAGGCTTTAAGAACAAAGAAGACAAAAAGACCTTTGTTTTAAATACGGCCGACTATGAAAACTTACAGTTTGTTGATGGCAGCACTTCCAAAACCGTTTCAACGGCCCTTGGAGATATAGAAGGTGTCAGGGTGTTTGTGGAGGCCGAAATTGCCCCCGGTATAACTTCCAGGGAAGAATTTGACTTGCCTACTGGCCTTGCTAGCGAGGATATTAATTTTATACCTTCCGGGTTTATACAGGCAAGTGTGGGCCTTATAAAAGGGACTGAACTAAAGGCCAGGTTCTTGCCAAAGATCAATACGGACGAGGTTTCTATCGGATTATATGGTATTGGCGTCCAACACGAATTCACGAAGCATTTGCCAGCCGACAAGATCTTGCCCATTGCCATTTCAGGGGTTATTGGATATACGCATATCAATGGTACTTACGATTTTACAGATACCAATATCATCGCAGGTTCCGATCAGAGAGTAGATGCCAAGATCAATACCTGGGTATTTCAGGCCGTGGTATCAACCAAGCTACCTATTATTAACTTTTATGGAAGTTTAGGGTATATGACAGGGAAATCTGAGACTGCTGTCTTGGGTACCTATGCAGTGCAGTCGGGCCCATTTCAACAAACATATACGGATCCCTTCACACTCAATAAAGATGCGAGCGGGGTTACAGCTAATATAGGCACAAAATTTAAGTTAGGATTTTTCCGCCTCCATGCAGATTATACCCTTGCAGCGTTTAATAATCTGTCCGTGGGACTAAGTTTTGGTTTCAGATAGAATACTGGCTAACAAACCAACCATAATAAAAACAGCCTTCCGATCCGGAAGGCTGTTTTGCAATTATATAGAAAAAGTCAGGGGAAAACTACTTGCGATGAGCTAGAATATTACCTTGAGAATCTTCAAGAATAGTTCCAGTCTCAGATTTCTTCATACTAACCTGATCAACAGGCATATCAGTTCCAGGATAGGATATGGTATAAATACCATTTTCCTCCTGCCAACCAAAATCGGTTTTTAATTCCAGGGAATTTCCATTATAACTATGAAACCTGCCCAGGTAAGCATCATTGAAAATCCATTCCTGGCGGGTTGTTTGCCTCTCTGTTTCTGAAGTGTTCGATACTTCTACTTTGGCCCAGATTCCTATAATAGGGTCATTATTTTCAGGAACTCTGGAACAATTACTTGCCGAAACAATCGATATGATAGCCAATAGGGAGAATAGCTTTTTCAAAATGTAGGTTTTATTAGATTTGGGATCTATAAATTTTCTAACGAATCTTTCTCTCTTTCTATTGCCAATTATCGACGAACTGCATCCTAAAAAGTGATTTATTCGATAAACCGTTATTCTTTGATAAAATAAGATTCAGATATTTTTGAAGAAAATAAAATGGAAATTTTAAAAAGTTTCGCTTTCTCATAGCCCTTAATTATGTTAAAATTTCCTATTTTTGGCTCTCTTTAGAGGGGGTCGATAGAACCTAAAAAACACCTGGAAAAAGAGCAGAAATAATCCTAAGAATTTAAACAAAATAATATGAAAGTTACAATAGTGGGAGCCGGTGCGGTAGGTGCGAGTTGTGCCGAGTACATTGCCATAAAGAATTTTGCGTCGGAAGTGGTATTATTGGATATTAAAGAAGGATACGCAGAAGGAAAGGCTATGGACCTTATGCAGACTGCTTCCCTCAATGGTTTTGATACAAAGATTACAGGTACTACAGGCGATTATGGCAAAACGGCCAATAGCCATATTGCAGTAATTACATCGGGTATCCCCAGAAAACCGGGAATGACCCGGGAAGAGCTTATCGGGATCAATGCAGGGATCGTTAAAACGGTCGCCACAAGTTTGATAAAGCATTCTCCAAACGTAATTTTAATCGTCGTGAGCAATCCTATGGATACCATGACTTATTTGGTTCATAAAATAACAAACCTCCCAAAACACAGAATTATTGGCATGGGTGGGGCTTTGGATAGCGCGCGGTTTAAATATCGTTTGGCCGAAGCTCTTGGAGCTCCAATTTCCGATGTAGATGGTATGGTCATAGGTGGCCATTCAGATACAGGCATGGTTCCTTTGGCAAGGCACGCTACCAGAAATAGCGTAAAAGTCGCCGAATTTTTATCGCCCGAACGCCTGGCTCAGGTTACCGAAGATACTAAGGTTGGGGGTGCCACACTTACCAAGCTTCTGGGAACAAGCGCCTGGTATGCACCCGGAGCCGCCGTCTCAAGTTTGGTACAGGCCATCGCTTGCGATCAGAAAAAATTATTTCCTTGTTCAACCATGTTGGAAGGAGAGTATAACCTAAAGGATATTTGTATCGGGGTTCCTGTTATTTTAGGAAAGAACGGGATCGAAGAGATCGTAATGATCGATTTGGATAAAGCCGAAAAGGATAAAATGCAGGAAAGTGCTGATGGGGTTAGGAAAGTAAATGGTTTGCTACAAGTGTAATCAGTAGATATTTCACAAAACAAAAGGTATCCTATCCGGGATGCCTTTTTTTTGTTCATAATTTTAACATTTATAATACGCTTCTCCTGAGCGTATTCTCGCCTTTAAATCCAACAAATAAATTGTCAGTTCCTGTTGGAAATGATATATTTGCACGCTAATTACGGATACCATCAATTAATTCAATAAAACCCATGCAGAACAAAGGACTGATTAAGCTTTTTGCTTTTTTGTTCGGGATCGTTAGTATTTATCAACTTTCCTATACATTCATAACCAGTAAGGTAGAAGATGAAGCCGAGGCGTATGCGATCGCAAACATTCCCGAAACCACAGACAATTATGTTGCGGAGCGCGAAGCTTTGGAAGCAAAGTATTTAGATTCGATAGGCGATAATACCGTCTTAGGTTTTACTACCTATGATGAAGCCAAGAAAAAGGAACTCAACAAGGGCTTAGACCTTAAAGGGGGTATTAATGTAACCTTGCAGATCTCTGTAAAGGACATTTTAAAGGGATTGGCCGATAATACGAAAAACCCAATATTTAATAAAGCATTGGCCGATGCAGATCTTGCTTCCAAAAGTAGTGACGACACCTATTTAAACTTATTTTTTGATGCCTTTGAAAATATTAAGGGTGATTCAAAATTGGCATCCCCGGATATTTTTGCCAACAAAGGGCTGAGCGATGAGATCAACTTCCAAATGACGGATGATCAGGTGAAGCCTATAATTCGAAGGAAAATAGATGAATCTGTTGTATCCGCTTTTGAGGTCTTACGGGAACGTATAGATGGTTTTGGGGTTACACAACCCAATATTCAGCGGGAAGGAACTTCAGGGCGTATTCTGGTGGAATTGCCCGGTGCACGGGATATTGCCAGGGCACAGGACCTTCTTTCCAGTACGGCTCAGTTAGAATTTTGGGAGACCTATGAACCTGGGAACCAAAGCCTGATCAACTTCTTTATACAGGCGAACGACAAGCTAAAGACCTTGATAGAAGTTACTGAGGAAGAAGAGGTTAAAGAAGCTTCGGAAATCGATTCGTTGCTTTCCGATGTGGAACAGGATTCATTGGATCTCGGAGCAGAAAGAAACCCATTATTTGAAAAATTACAATTAAACGGACCCGGATTTGCTATTGGTATTGCGGCCGTTAAAGATACCGCTGAGGTAGGCGCATGGCTAAGAATGCCTGAAATTCGACGCTTGTTACCAGCCGATGTACAGTTCACCAAGTTCCTTTGGGAACGTCCTTCGCAGGATTCGGAAGTAGCCGGACTGTATGCCTTAAAATCGAACCGGGATGGACTTCCGCGTATCAGTGGCGATGTAGTAAGCGATGCCAGGGATCAGTTCGACCAGTTCAACAGGCCTGCCGTGGGAATGGACATGAACGTCAGAGGCGCCAAGGAATGGGAAAAATTAACCAGTGAGGCCAACCTGAATAATACAGGAATTGCCATTGTCCTTGATAACAAAGTATATACGGCCCCCGGAGTTTCGTCAGTTGGTGGTATCTCCGGAGGTAGCTCCGAGATCACAGGTACCTTTACCGTAAATGAAACCAAGGATATTGCGAATGTGCTTCGGGCAGGAAAGCTTCCTGCTTCAGCCGATATCATCGATTCTTTTGTAGTAGGACCATCTCTGGGCCAGGAGGCTATAGATAGCGGTTTTACGTCCTTTTTAATTGCGATGGTCTTCGTGCTTATCTGGATGATCTTCTATTATGGAAAAGCAGGTATTTTCGCTGATATTGCCCTTACATTTAACATTGTATTGATCTTTGGAGTGTTGGCTAGCCTGGGTGCAGTTCTAACATTACCCGGAATTGCGGGGATCGTGTTAACGATAGGTATGTCGGTAGATGCCAACGTACTGATCTTTGAGCGTATTAAAGAAGAAGTACAAAAAGGAAAAGGAAAAGGCCAGGCCATCAACGATGGTTTTAATAACGCCTTATCTTCAATTTTAGATGCTAACATAACAACCGGACTAACAGCCCTTATTCTGTTGGTTTTTGGTTCGGGCCCAATTAAAGGATTTGCCACCACTCTTATCATCGGTATCCTTACTTCGTTATTTACAGCAATTTTTATTACCAGGTTACTTGTAGACTGGTACATTTCCGGAAAGGGGAGATCACTTACCTTTTCTACGTTCATCACTAAAAATCTGTTTACCAACTTAAATATTAATTTCCTGGGTAAACGCAAGATAGCCTACGTCATTTCGTCAATCATTGTAATTGGGGGAGTGGTTTCCCTGTTTACGCAGGGGTTAGACCAGGGGGTCGACTTTGTGGGGGGAAGGAATTACCAGATTCGATTTGTGAACCCGGTGAGCCCAACGGAGATCACCAGCGAATTAACCGATGTCCTGGGTAGTGCCAGCGCCAAAACATTTGGTGATGCCAACCAGATCATGGTTACAACCAAGTACAAGGTAGATGTTCAGGGTACGGAAGTTGATGATGAGATATTGGGAATTTTATATACATCCTTGCAAAAATACCTTCCTGATGGTACTTCTTACCAGGATTTTATTCCCGGTGGTTCAAATGGCAATATTGGAGTTATGAAATACCGCAAGGTAGGGCCTACCATCGCTGATGATATCAAGAAGAATGCCGTTTGGGCAATTGTTGGGTCTTTGGCTGTGGTCTTCCTGTATATCTTATTGCGATTCCGTAAATGGCAATTCTCATTGGGAGCCGTGGCTGCGGTATTCCACGATATTTTAATTGTACTGGGGATATTCTCGGTTGCCAGCCCTTATATGCCTTTTAGTATGGAAATAGACCAGGCGTTTATTGCGGCCATTCTAACGGTCATTGGGTATTCCCTGAATGATACGGTAGTGGTATTCGACCGGATACGGGAGATTATCAGTGAAAAAGGATGGAACCAGGGAATAAATACCAATATTGCTCTGAACAGCACCTTGAGTAGAACGTTGAATACATCCCTAACAACCTTGGTGGTACTGTTGTCCATCTTTATTTTCGGCGGGGAAACCTTGCGCGGCTTTATGTTTGCGATGATCGTAGGTGTGGTTGTAGGTACCTATTCATCCTTGTTTATTGCAACGCCTGTTATGTTCGATACGCTAAAGGAAAAGGTATCAGAAGGAAAAAAATAATTATTTAAACAAACCTATAAATTAAAACCGCTCCCAGTAAGGGGCGGTTTTTTTATGAGTTATAGTAATATCTTAAATCTTAAGAAAGCAACCACTTTTTAGCACTGCGTTTGTTTCTAAAGAGTTTCATGTCGTATCCTACACTTGCCATTGCTATTTCGATAGATCTTAATTTTGTATACCTGTCCTTGTCCATCACTACAAGAGCCAGTTTATATTTGTAATCCCAGCCTAGGTTTTGGGATTTGTCTACATATTGAACGAAGTATTTAAGGTATATGAACCGATAAAATATGAAATTACCAATGCACTGGTCCTGTCTGTTTGCCGGCATAGATCGGCTATCTTTCTCCATCGTTCAAATGCCTCTTGCTGTTCTAGGGAAGGATCAACTTCCCCCTGCATTTCCACTTCTAAATACTCCGGATATACGGTATGTGTTAAGGTGTAGTTCTTTAGAAAAGTAACCATTTTTTTGCGCCTCTTTTACCCCTGAAAAGTTTCATTTCATAACCCCGGTTTACCATGGCTGTTTCTGAGAACATGAGATCCATATAAAGATCATCGGTTGGAGTCACTAAAGCTAATTTATAATCTTTTCGCCATCCAACCACGTCTGCAGAATCAACAAGTTTAAAGGCAGAATCCTTGTTCCATTTGCCGTTAATATCCATATTGGCCAAAATCTTATAAATACCATTCTTTTCACAAATTTTGGCAACTTCGGACCATCTTGCAATACCTTCCTCTACAATTTTGCCAGGTATCCGTTCTCCTTTTATATCGACCTCCAGATAATCTCTATAAATTTTAAATTTTAGTGAATAAGGCATTTTTCATTACAATTTTTTAAAAAGTAATA
>Ga0316201_10004827_pt1 | contig 10262 bp, 10 predicted proteins | sample CS6wburrow_MG_FD_204516 | JGI IMG/M metagenome (GOLD analysis project Ga0316201, IMG submission 204516) | Coastal sediment microbial communities from Delaware Bay, Delaware, United States - CS-6 worm burrow | ecosystem: Environmental > Aquatic > Marine > Coastal > Sediment | place: USA...
ATGCGAGGGGCCGGCGTACCGTATTGATCATAGACGAGGCCCAGAATCTCAGCCCCGACGTGCTCGAGCAGGTTCGCCTGCTCACCAACCTCGAGACCTCGACGCAGAAACTGCTGCAGATTATCCTGATCGGGCAGCCGGAACTCCGGACCCTGCTGCAGCGCGAGGACATGCGTCAGCTGGCCCAGCGAGTGACGGCTCGCTACCGGCTGGAACCGCTCAACCGGGAGGAAACCGGGGCGTACATCAAGCATCGGCTGCACATCAGTGGTGCGACCCGGCGGATTTTCAGGAAATCCGCGGTGGATCGAATTTACAAGCTATCCGGTGGAATTCCCCGGCTGATCAACGTGTTATGTGATCGCGCCTTGCTCGGTGCCTTCACCGAAGGCAAATCCCATGTCGACAGTAAGGTCGTCCGGCAGGCGGCGAACGAAGTGCTGGCCGACGAATTACGTCCAACCCCGGCACGTTTTAGCCCCAGGTGGTCGGTGGTTGTCCCGCTTGTGGCGATGCTGGTGATTGTCGCCCTTTTTGTCTACTGGCAACGTTCGCAGTTCGGAAATTTGATGGATCAGGCGACAGCCCAGTCTTCCCCGGAGTTGTCAGCAAGTGACGCCCCTGTCGACGAACCGTCGCCCCAGGATCCCCCGGCGCCACCCGTGGAGGCGGCCCCGGAACTGGCTCCCGCAGACGCCATGGACACCCCGGTAGATTCGCTGGAGACGGTGCTGCTGTCAGCGAATCAATCCTGGCCCCTCTCTGCCTGGACGCAATTGTTTGCCCGCTGGTCGGTCGAGCTGCCTGCGGCCGTTGCGCCCGGTTACTGTGCTTTCGCCAGCAGCCTGGGCTTGCACTGTCTGGCTGAAAAAGGTTCCTGGGGCCTGCTGCGTCAGTACGACCGTCCCGTGATCATGGCGCTGACAAGCAGCGAGGGCCAGTCTGTTCCGGCCGTTTTGCAGCAGCTCAACGACCGGGTGGCTGAATTGATGGTCGGCGACGAGTTGTTAAAGGTGGATATTGGCGAGGTGGATCGCTACTGGTTGGGTGACTTCACATTGTTATTGCGATTACCGCCCGGCGGAAACGCGCTGCTCACGGCAGGCGATCGAAATCCGGATGTGGTCTGGCTGCGTCAGTCGCTGGAGGCGGCCCAGCAGGTGAAGCTGCCCGCCGGTGATCCGCAGTACTTCGACCCCCCCCTGCAAATACAGGTCATGGAATTCCAGCGCCGCCACGGCCTAACTCCCGATGGTGTGGTGGGGAAACAGACACTGATTCAACTTAACAACTATTCCGACAGGAAGGTTCCCCTGCTGTTGGCGGAGTCTTCCTGAGCAGTCAACATATGTCCTATATCCTCGATGCACTAAAAAAAGTAGATCAGGAGCGTGAATTCGGTGCTGTGCCGGGCCTTGCAACGCCTCATGAGGTCGACCACCCCAGGCCCCGTCCCTTCCGCTGGCGCTGGGTCATCGCTGCGCTGCTGAGCGTGAATGTTGTACTGCTTGCCCTGTTGCTGGTGAAGAGGGATGCAGAGGCACCCGGTATGGCACCAGCGACGCCGGAATGGCAGCAAGCTGGGGCAGACGATCCGTTGGTACAACCGGGTCGACAAGCCCGGAAAGGCGAAACAGCCCAGGCGCCGACTCCGGGTGGGACCGCACTGCCGAAAAACAAACAGCCATTCTCTGTCGGTGAGTTGGCGGCGTCACCAAAACCTGTAAATTCTCCGAATACCGAGCCGCCGTTACAGCCGGAAGGAACAGTGGAAATGAGGACGGAAACCGTGGCACCAGCGAACGGTACGTCTCAACTGCAGAGTTGGTATGAGCTGCCGCAGGAATTTCGCATGCGACTTTCGCTGCCGCGTCTGGATCTTCATGTCTATTCGGAAGACCCTCAAAATCGCTTCATCCTGGTCAACCTGAAAAAATTCCGTGAGGGTGAAACGCTCGAGAGCGGCTTGCTGCTGGAAGAGATCGTGCCCGAAGGCATGGTCATGCGCTACCGGGGCGAACGCTTTATGGTCGAGAAGTAGAAGCTTCGCGCAAGTCGCTTCGGATCCCCCGCCCGGGAAGCGAAAACCAGACTGTTTGCTCTCACATTGACGCCTCCAGGGTGAACTTGAATACCGTCCGTTGATTTATATCAATTTCCGAACTAATTGTCTTTGATACTCTGCCATGCGAGGAGGAGTAACCATAAAATTGGCTGGTTTCTTGCCACCTGACAGGCACTGATCGACCAATGCGTATGGGCAATCCGGTTTTCCTTTTGAGGTCTGCTGTCCGGCATGTGCCGGCAAGAGACCTTCAACGCCCTGGCAAAATGAGGAGAAAAATATGAGTAACAAACTTCCGGGCTTAACGAGATTTCTTATGATTTTCGGTTTGCTCATCTCGGTGGGACTTCTGGTAGGTTGCGAAGGCGATGATGGCCCTCCCGGCCCTCAAGGCCCTCAAGGTGAACAAGGCCCTCAAGGTGAACAAGGCCCTCCCGGTGAGGATGGCCAGGATCTGACGGCGGCCCTCGAGCCGGAGTCCTGTTCGGTCTGTCACAAGACGGGCGGTGAAATGCACCAGGACGTTTACAAGTCTTATGCGGACACAAGCGCGCTGGATCTGGAATTCCTTGACGTATCGAGCGTGCCTGCCGGCGATGGTGCCTTCAATGTCACGGTGACATTCAGCATCATGGATGGCGGCCTGCCCTATGTCGACGTGGAAGGACTGCCGACGCTGCAGCAGAAACGGTTCTATGTTCAGGGCTACGACTCCGCCACGAGAACTTTCCCGGGTGCATTGAACAAGCGACTGGGCACTCCGGTCCCGGTTGCGGGGCAGCCCGGCGTGTACACTGCATCGGCGACTGGTCTCACCTATGCGGTAGAAAATTCGGACGCCTATGCTTACGGCTACATCGGCAGGGGCACTCTCGACATTGAAGCCGATCCGTCAACCCATATCGGTCTTTACGAAGATGTGGACAACGCGGGACTGGCCTTCGGTGACGTGGATGAATATTCCACCTATTCCAACGTCGCGGGCTGTGAGAACTGTCACGGTTCGCCCTACCTGAAGCACGGCTTCCGCGCCGCGACCGTTGAAGGCCTGCCGGACTTCGCCGGCTGCAAGGTTTGCCACACGGATGACACCGACGGCGGCCATGAGGAATGGCAGCAGATGGTCGACGACCCGGTGGCCTGGGGCAACAACGAACCTGCCGATATTCCTGCATATGCCTACAAGCGTACCGTCATGAACGACACGCACATGTCGCATGCGATGGAGTTCCCTTATCCGCAGAGCATGGCCAGCTGCACCACCTGCCATGAAGGCCAGATGGAGAACCTGGCGACCGTAGAATTCTTCACGGTGGAAACCTGCAAGAGCTGCCACCCGGTCCAGGTGCGTCCTGAAGAGTACGTTGAATCTAAACGCGCTCCGTCGATACAGGAAATCTGGATCGAAGAAGGCGTCGACACCTTCCACAATATTGACGCGGACTGCGCGAATTGTCACCAGGCTTCGTCTCTGGCCACGTGGCATAACAACGGCTATGACCCGGCCATCTACACGGACGACGGCACCCGCTACGCGGATCTCTACCAAGCGGAGATCACCAGCGTTGCGTACGCAGACGGCATGATTGACGTCCGTTTCACCGCTAACACGGAGCTGATGACCGAGCCGTTGCTGCTGGTTTCGTTCTACGGCTACGACACCAAGAACTTCCTGATCTCGGCCCACTCACGGGATGCCGACCGGAACCGTTTAGGCGAATTCAGAGTCGGCGGCGGGGACAGCAACCCGCGCTTCACCGAAGCGGCCGACAGCGTGCAGGGTAACTGGCACGTGATGATGGACCTGAGTCAGTTCCCGGACGATGTGCCTGTCCTGGACATGATTGCGGACGGTTCCATCAAGAGAGCGGGTATCTCGATACAGCCCACCGTCGAAATTGATGACGACACCGTGGCCACCGACGGCGTGTCCACCGCCCTGAACCTGGTGACCAACGCAGAGGAAGCCAGCTTCTTCATGGGCGCCAACGCCGTGGTGAACGAGCAGAGCTGCAACGACTGCCACGACGCGCTGGCCACGACCTTCCACAACCCGGACCGCGGTGGCGATATCACGCTGTGCAAGCAGTGCCACTATCCGGGCCAGGACGGCAGCCACCTGGAAATGCAGTCGCGCGACATCGCCAGTTACGTCCACGCGATTCACCGCTTCCAGCCATTCGACACGGATGAGATTGACTTCTCCGATCCGGTGTTCGCCAAGCGCTATGACCACCACATCGGCTTCGTGTTCCCCAACTTCACGATCAAGAACTGTGAAGCCTGCCACAAGGCCGGCACCTACAACCCGCCGGATCAGGCCGAGTCGCTGCCTGCCCGCCTGCGCAGTTCATGGCAGAACGACGTCGATGGCGTGGATACCTGGATGAGGAAGATCGGCGACGTACCGGGTTACGTGGTCGGTCCGGCCTCGAAAGCCTGCGGTGGATGTCACCGGGCCGCTCTCATCAACGAGGACGATGCAAGTGGGTTGACCGCGTTCTACACGCACACCGCGAATGGTGGTTATCTGGTCGAAGACGAAGGTGACTCCAGCGGGACCTGGGAAGACGTCGTTGAGGAAATCATGGAATTCTTCACGAACTGATGGAAAGATCCGGGGTGGGCCGCTGGCCCGCCTCGATTTCCGATAACAAAGGAGAAAAAACCGGGCTTCGGCCCGGTTTTTTTTGCCTGAAGGATTGACTGTTCAGCAGATCATTTCATCGGCAAGGTCAATTGCCCTGAAAACCGGTTTCCTGTCTGCTGCAACCCCAACAGCAGAAGTACATTCGACAATGACGGTGGCGCTTCCGGCGCTGGTTGAAGACTCAAATCGACCCGGCAGCTTTCCGCGGTGCACTCGAATGAGCTGTCACCGGGCAGCAGCGGTTGCGAATTCGTTATGATCCCTTTGATTGCATCGCCTTCACCGGAAAACTGCATCAGCGGCCAGCCGATGGGCCAGGTTTCCGAGTCCATCCGCAGCGCTGCGCCTTGCCAGTCGATCCGCCCCTGCATCCGGCGTGGGATCAGGCCATTGGCCGGCAGCCGCAGGGTTTGCAAATCGAGCGTGAACTGACCCTGCAAGCCCACCCCGGCCCGAAACCACGGGTCGAGTGAACTGCCGGGAAGCTGCCACTGCACGGCTTGCAGCTCATACTGTCGCGACAGAAGGTCCAGTACCGCCTTTCCATGATTTTCCGGTGATTGCTTTTCATGGAATTCCGCCTCGAGTGCTCCGTGAAACAATGCTGTCGGCCTGAGCTTCCACTTCAGGTCACGAACCGGCAGGGTCTTGCCGTCATACACGATCTGCTTGACCTCGCCTCGCCACACGGAGCCGCCGATACCCAGCAGTTGAAGCTTGCCTGAACTTTCCGGAATCACCAGTTGCGCTGGCATGTTGGCCAGTACACTGATGCCGAACACGAGGCAGCCGGCACTGATCCATAACCGTTTTCGCATGACGACCATTACAACCTTGTCCAGAAAATCAATGAAACCAGGTCCGGGTGGGGCTAACGGACCAGGAGTAGCTGTACGCCAAGCAAATCCGAAGTACGGTCCAGCTGGATGTCCACCCGTTGCGCCCGTACCCCCTGTTGGCGCAGGCTGCTCAGCCACTGCATCAACTGGCTGTAGGACGCGCCTTCAAGGCTGACCTGGATCTGCTTGTCGCCGCTGGGCTGCATGCGTCTGAGCGCTTCACGCAGGCCTTGCTGCTGCGCGCTGCTTTCGACCTGGGTCAAAAGGGATCCGGAATTCGAGGTCGCAGTGCCTGACGCCGCGTCCTTGAGGTCGGAGGCCTGCCGTTGCGCGACGGCATAGGCTTCCTGGGCGGATCGCAGCCGCTGCTCGGCGTTGTCACGGCCGGAATGCACGGGATCGACGATGAACAGGTAGAACAACAGCAGGCCGATGATGACGGCGCTGTAACGGAGTATTTGCTGATCCCTGGCCGGCAACTCGCTCCAGCGGTTTTTCAGAGCCTCGAACTGTCCCATCAGCCAGTACTCCGTGGACTTTGCGGCTCTTCCGCCTGGATCACCAGGTCGCTGCGCGCGCTGTCTGCATCGGTGCTGGCATTGAGCAGGGAGGCATCCAGCCCCTGCCGCTCGATCTGCTGGCGCAGGTCATCCAGCTGCTGCAGGCTGCTGCCCTGCAGCGCCAGTGTCAGGGTGCCATCCTTGAAATTAATGCCGCTCACGATCACCGGCTGTTGGCGAATGGTGGCGGAAACGCGGTCGAGCAAGGGCAGGAATTCCGCGCCACCTGCGCCGCCGGTTCGTAATTGCCGCCAGGCGATCAACAGCTGAGTCTGAGGATCACGGATCTGTTCGGCATCAGGCAGTGCCTCGCGGGCCAGTTCGACCATCGATGCCTGCAACTGGACCGCCTGGCGATCCAGGCGAGCGGTCTCCAGGCCGGTTTCCAGCAGGGAGATGGTAATGGCGGCAAGGGCCAGTACAGCCGCCGTCGCCCAGGGCCCCCAGCTCCAGTTTTCCTTCTGTATCACCCGGAATTCGCCCTGCAGCAAATTCAGCGATGCATCCGTGGGATCAGCGGCGAGGCAGTCCAATTCGTCGGCAACCACTTGCTCTTCGAGTTGCCAGTCGCCGCGCAGTTCGGGCGCGGCTGTTTCTCTTGACCGGATGACTTTTACCGACCTGCCGGAACCGTCGCCTTTCGCGGACTGAGCGGTGTTCAGTAAAAATGGCAGCCGGGATATGGACGTCGTGAAACCGCTGCCGTCCGGGCCGCGCACGATGGCGCGGTCTCCGCTGAGCAGAATCTGCCAAGCGTCGGGAACTTCCCCGATCATCGCGTAATCCGGCAGCATCAATTCGGGCGTGATCCCGGCATTCCCGAATAATTGCAGCAAGTCGCGCAGCTGCTGTTTCCGGGTGATGGCGATCAGGGTTTCGCCCGCGGCGTTTTCCGGGCCGACCGCCACATGCTCCAGCGTCATGTCGGAGGCGATGCTGTCTTCCAGCATGAACGGCAGCGCTTTCAGTGCCTGCCGGCGGCGTTTCGAGGGCAGCCTGACCGTTGTCGTCAGCACATCCTCGCCGGGCAGCAGGACAATCCAGCGGCAATCGCTTGGCGGGTTTTCCAGAAGCCCGGAAAGCGTCCCGGTTTCGACGAGTGGTGCGTCCGGCGCGGCTTCTTCCGGCAGGCGCAACCAACGTGCGGCACAGTCAAGCAGGATCTGTTCGCCTTCGTCGCCGCCACTGAGCGGTGGTAGCAGTTGTACTATCAATGTTTCTGCCATGGTGTGTCGTTCTGCCTGCCTCGTTGTCAGTTGCCGCCGCCCTGGGCCAGGACCCGCTCCCGCGAGGGGCCAAACCGACGATTCACAACGGTAACATTCCCGGTTGCTGTTCGGTATAGCACAGATTGTAATGTCAATGGGGCATCGCCGAGTAGGACATCTGCGGTCAGCAGGAAATACTGGCTGGCCACCGAGAGGTGTTCCTCCTGGATTTCCTTACCCGCGAATGCTTCATCGCCGACGAAATCATCGAGGTTCTGGTACGGCCTTTCGGCGCGAATGGCGATGAGTCTCTCCACGTTCGGTACGGTGACTTCACGGGTCAGGCTCTGGATCAGCAGCGGTGAAGCCGTGTTCACGTTGATCCCGCTTGCTCCGGGCAGGGCGCTGATGTAGAACGCCAGCGTATTGTAGTCCTGGACACTGACGCCCCTGACCAGCAGCAACTCGCTGCTGTCGGCAAGATACCCGTTGGCAGCGCGGTAAGGTGGATTCTGCATGGTGTAGCTGTCGTCTTCGGCGCCGCTTTCACGGACTTCGGTATCGCTGTCTATCCAGTCCTGCAGCGCGGGAATAAAGGCGGGATCGACGTTGATGACCTGGCACAAGCGGGCCAGACGCTCCGCCTGTATGGGATCAAGCACGGAATTGAGGTTGAATCGCCCCTGCAGGTCCTCGAGTTTGAGGTTGACGAACCCGCCCTCGATGGGCAGGGGCGGCAGATCGTAGGCCCAGATCTCGTTCAAATGGTCGAAATTATTCTGCTGGGTGTCTTTGGCGAGTTCGATCGCGGCCCACTGCTCCGCCCCCAGCGCGTAGGCAATGGCCTGGTCCCGGTGAATGATGTTGGCGGTGCGCCGGGTGTCGAAATTCTGGCGGCTCATCATCGAGGTGGCGATGATGGCGGCGATGGCGACAACCAGGACCGCCGTAATCAGGGCCACGCCTCTTTCTCTCTCTCGCAGCACGGCCGGGTCAGCCTGGTAAGGGGAACAGACGGCGGATTTCACCCCAGCCCGACAATTCCAGCATGATTTCGACGGCGCGTATTCTGTTGTTCGCCGCCAGGGGCCAGTCCCGATGCCAGAGGTTTTCCTGGTCCAGGACGCGAATCTGCAGCCGGGTGACCTGGTTCAAAATGGGCGCGCTTAACGGCTGTTCACCCTGTGTGCTGTCCAGGCTTCGCCAGGTAGAGCGGACCAGTTGCTCGTCCTGCAGGGACCAGGCCACACGGGTCAACTCGGTCTGGTCAAGTTTCAGGGATGAGAAGTTGCCGCCGCGGGTGAACAACAGTTCCTGCCCATCGAGCAGTAAGACGGAGGCTTGGTTGTCACCGTAGGCATCGCGTACGGCCCGCTGGCTCAATTGCATGACGTCGCGCTGGAAGATCGCCAGGCTCATCTGCACGGCTTCCAGCTCCTCCATGGACGCGTCGAAGTTTTCCTCGGCTTTCAGGCTGCTCTGCAGGCTACTGTACGCGGCCGCACTCATGATGGAGAAAACCGCGATGACTACCAGCAGTTCGAGCAGAGTGAAACCGGACTGCCTGTTCACAGCGGCTGGCTCACAAAGGTGACCAGCGAGGCCATTTCCTCATCATCGAGCGTGACGCGAATGGTGACCAGGCGCAGTTCGGGCACCACGGTGGTCTGTACCTCGGTTTCCCAGCGCCAGGTCTGTTCAGCCATGGTTTCTGTGCCGCTGCTGACACCCGGTTCCAGCCACTCCCGGTTGATCGAGAGTTCGGCGGCCCGGTTGCTGGCGACCCAGTGAGCCACGGTCCTCTGTTTCAGAAAGGTCCCGGCATATCCGGCCTGGCTGGTGGTGTGCAATACCGCGGTCATTCCAACCGCCAGCACCGCCAGCGCGACCACGACTTCAATCAGGGTAAAGCCCCTGGCTGATAGCTTTCCCGCCTGGCCGCCGGTCACCGCAAAGGCTCCGGTTTCAATTCGAATTCGCCGAGGAGGCTGGCGGTCAATCGCCACTGATCGTCATCGGTCGGATCTGCCAGGGTCCAAGCAAACGGAGTCACCTCGCCGGTGGAAAAGAACAGGATCTGTGGGCTTGGCCGGTCGTTGCCGGACGCGCCCTCTTTTTCCGGCAGTCCGTTGAGCCACAGGGTCTGCGAGAGGTTTTCGGGCAGCCGGTATTCGGCAAACAACTCACTGTCCACGACCCGCCATTGTTGCGCCTGCCATTGAAAAACCCGGTAACTGTTTCCGCGCAGTTCCACGCCCAGTTCCTGATTGAACAGCACCGCCTGGTCCCGGGCCGCTTCCAGCACCTGGTGAAAACGCCGGCTTTCCCGCTGTGGGGAGGTCTGGTTGGGTGAGATCGAAATCGCGATCAGGGATGCCAGCACGCCGATGATGACCAGCACCACCAGGAGTTCGATCAGAGTAAAGCCTGTGCCTCTGCGAACCGTGCGATCGTTGTGCCTGCTTGTCTGCATGAGTCGTCAGCGGGGGGAGTCACTATTCCATGTTCCAGTTGCCGATATCGGCATTGATGCCCGTCCCTCCCTGCAGGCCATCGGCGCCCAGCGTGTACACGTCCATGTCACCGTGCAGCCCCGGGCTCAGGTACAGGTATGAGTTTCCCCAGGGATCGTTGGCCAGGCGACCGATGTATTTCGGAACCAGGGCTTCGAGTCCCTCGTCGGTGCTGGGGTAGTTGAAGTTGTCCAGCCGGTAGAGGTTGAGAGCGCTCTCGAGGGCGCGGATATCGGATTGAGCTTTGACCACGCGTGCCGTGTCCGGGCGGTCCATGACCTTGGGCACGATAATCGCCGCCAGGATGCTCAGAATGACCACCACGACCATGACTTCGATAAGCGTAAATCCGCGGGATTTCTGTTTCATAAACGTGCCTTCAGTCTTACTTCACCAACTGGTTCATTTCAAAAATGGGCATCAGGAT
>Ga0316201_10004828_pt1 | contig 10255 bp, 9 predicted proteins | sample CS6wburrow_MG_FD_204516 | JGI IMG/M metagenome (GOLD analysis project Ga0316201, IMG submission 204516) | Coastal sediment microbial communities from Delaware Bay, Delaware, United States - CS-6 worm burrow | ecosystem: Environmental > Aquatic > Marine > Coastal > Sediment | place: USA: Delaware...
AGTAGCAATTTGCGCTTTTTCAGGCGCTTGATCTTGAGTTCTTCCATCTCGCCGCCACACAACAACAGGTGAATCGCCTCGTCCAGCGTGCGATGCTCATGCTTGAGTTCGATCAGCTCAAGTTTCATGGCTTCGATTTCTTCGTCGGTAAAACTGTCGATCACGCGCGGCTCCAGTTCAATAGGGCAAGGTATCACACTCTGGAAAGCCGCGACAACATCCGCGAAGCCACTTGCATATACCGTGAAACTGGAATACAGTTCGAAATATGTCGAATTGTGAAACTATTGATACCCACTATTACGCCTCGGTGTTTCGCGCGCTGTCCAATCCGCACCGGCTGCAGATATTTCACCTGCTCACCGGCTGTTGCGAACCGGGCACACAATGCGCCACCGATGACATGCTGAGCTGCTGTGTCGGTGACCTCAACCAGCAGGTGGATATCGCCTCCTCGACGCTGTCGCACCACCTGAGAGAACTCCACCAGGCCGGTCTGATCGAGATGCAGCGCCGCGGCAAACAGGTTTTCTGTTCAGTCAATCCCGACACCCTGGCGCAAATCAGAACTGTGTTCGGCAGCGCGCCCCCGATTCACGCAAATCCAGAAGGTGACTTATGAAACCAGATCCACAGACCCAACAGAACGCTGACGAAATTCGGCAAAAAGTCCGCGCCAGCTACGCCGAAGTCGCCGAAGCCAGCAACAACGAAAGCGACTGCGGTGTTGGCGCGAGCTGTTGCGGCGTTTCATCCGATACCGCGATCAACACCCTGGTGTCCACCCGCATGGGCTATTCGCAACAGGATCTCGATGCTGTCCCGGGCGGTGCCGATATGGGCCTGGGCTGCGGCAATCCACGCGCCATCGCCGGTATTCGCCAGGGTGAAACCGTGCTTGATCTCGGCAGTGGCGGCGGTTTCGACTGTTTCCTCGCCGCCGCCGAAGCCGGTGAAAACGGCCTGGTGATCGGTGTCGACATGACCCCCACCATGATCAGCAAGTCACGCGCCAATGCTGCCAAGGGTAATTTTGTACAGGTCCAGTTCCGCCTCGGTGAAATCGAAAACCTGCCGGTCGCCAATGACACGGTCGACGTGATTATTTCCAACTGCGTGATCAACCTGTCACCCGACAAGGCGCGCGTGTTTGCCGAAGCCTTCCGCGTGCTCAAGCCCGGCGGCCGACTCGCAATTTCCGATGTAGTTGCCAGCACCGAACTGCCGGATGACATTCGTAACGACCTGCAGCTCTATTCGGGTTGTATGGCGGGCGCTTCACTGGTGCACGAACTGGAACGCATACTCGATACGGTCGGGTTTCAGAACATCGCCATCGCCCCCAAAGACGAGTCGCGCGAATTCATCAGGGACTGGGCGCCAGGCCGCGGGGTTGAAGACTTCGTGATTTCTGCCACCATCGAAGCGATAAAACCCGGCGGTAGTTGCTGCGAGCCTGAGTGCTGTTCTTAAATGTTATTTGCCACAGAGGACACAGAGAGCACAGAGGTAAAGGCAGAAATAATAATTGCCGCAAATGAACGCAAAAAACGCAAATAAAACTGGCCACATAATCAGGCCATACGCCGTAGACTCAGATAAAAACATTTGCGTTCATTCGCGTTCATTTGCGGCAAAAGCTTTTGTTTTTACATCTTTGCGTTCTCTGTGACCTCTGTGGCAATACGTTATTTTTTCTTGAAATCCAGCGATGCCGAATTGATACAGTAACGCAGTCCAGTTGGCTGCGGACCATCTTCGAACACATGGCCGAGGTGTGCATCGCAGGACGGGCAACGCACTTCTACCCGAACCATGCCGTGGCTGGTGTCGCGGATTTCTTCCGGCGCATGGCCTTCCGCCGGTTTCCAGAAACTGGGCCAGCCGGAACCTGAATCGTATTTTTCATCCGAGCTAAACAAAGGCTCACCGCAACATACGCAATGGTACATGCCAGTGTCCTTGTTGTTGTAATACGCACCTGTAAATGCACGCTCGGTGCCACCCTCACGCGCAACCCGGTACTGTTCTTCAGTAAGTTTTGATTTCCACTCAGCAGCTGGCTTTTTTATCTTGTCATTCATATGCATTTACTGCGTAGATACCACGGGAGAATTCTGGTTTTCTTTTTTCACTATTCATTATTAATTTTTCATTACGCTTGATCAACACTGTTCCCAGGGTAGATTGTGGTACCTCCACCCCCCCAGCGCACTACGATGATGACTTTCATCGAGTTCACCTTCAAAACCTTCGCCAATGTGATACACATTTTGAATACCGGCATCGGTCAATACTTTGGAGGCTTCGCGCGAGCGCTTGCCACTGCGGCAAATCAGGATGACCGGCGCGCTGCCGGTTTCGGCATTGATGACGCCGCCAAGCATTAACTTGCGCACGTCTGTGACAAAGTGCGGGTTGACTACCCAGTCAGGTTCATCAATCCAGGGCACGTGTACTGCACCCCTGGGATGGCCGACAAACAGGTATTCCATGCTGGAGCGTATGTCGACTAATAATGCACGCGAATCTTTCTGGCAAATTTCCCAGGCCTGTTGTGGAGTGAGACTTTCGGGTTCGTCTGACATGGGAGCGTGCTGGTTGCCTCTTTATGCAGTATGCTGGTTGTCGTGCTTGTTCTCAACATATTGCATGAACGCAGTCAGCCTTTCAATCACTGCAGGCAGGTGTGCTTTGGGGATATCAAGATAATTGCCGTGCAGGATATGGCCCAGTGCCTGTTCGATGTCTGCCTGGCTTACTTCTGGCGGTTTTGCGGGTTCTGCTGCAGCTTCTGCAGGCGCAGCTTGTGCTGCAGCAGCATGCGTGGCCATCTTGTCGGTCTCGCTGTTCAGGGCATCGCCCAACGCAGTTTCCGCCCCCCCGACCAGTCCGGCAAAATCAGTCTCTGCATCGAGTTCGATACTGCTAATGCCTGCAGCCAGGGTGATGCGAAGTTTTTCTTTGCCTGTCGCAAACACCAGCTTATGAATGGATTCACGAATACGGCCCACCACCAGCTGTACATCAGCGACACTGGAGAGTGACAGCAACAATGCGAATCGTGCAACGCCGGTGCGTGCGGCCACGTCTTCGGCGCGCATGGATTCAGCCATACGCTTGCTGACTTCAATAATAATCTGCTGTGCTACAGCCTTGCCGTGAGTGAGAAATATTTTTTGAAAGTTATCGACTTCAAGTATAGCGACCGAGATACTGACCTTGTGGCGTTGCGCGAATGAAAACGCCTTGGCACCGTGTTCACTGAAGCTGTTGGCATTGAACAACCCGGTTAACTTGTCGTGACCGGTTTGCTGTTCGAGCTCGGCGACCTTGCGGTTGAGTCGCGCATAGGACTTGGCGCGACTGATTAAATCAAGCGATTCAAACGGCTTGGTAATAAAATCCGTCACGCCCATGTCAAACACGTGCTGCTTGGCTTCGGCGTTGTCTTCCTGCCCGGTGATCATGATGACGGGCATTGCTGCAATACGATCATCATTCGAGGCGCGCACTTTTTCCAGCAATTCAAGCCCGTTCATATTCGGCATTTGCATATCGGTAAATACCACCGATATGGATTCATTCTGCTGAATCTGTTCCCAGCCTTCGACGCCATCAGCCGCCTCAACGACTTCATAGTCCTTGCCCATCATTTTTCTGGCAGCGAGTCGAATGACTTTAGAGTCATCAACAATGAGGATTACGGGTTTTTTCGGGTTCGATTCAGTCATCAATATCTCTGCGGCCTAAGCATACCTGCGACATCATATTCACTAGATCATAGTTGCATATCGCTGGTATGCAACTGCATGAAACACAACTGATTATTTTTCGTGATAAGAATAACCTTCGAGTCCCGCTTTTAACTCGCGTTTGCATACATCCAGCAGCGCAGCATCATTAATACTGTTAGCCAGGCGTTGCTCCAGTTCATCCAGCAGGTTACCGGTGTCATAGTGCACATACTCAAGCAGTTGACGCGTAGTATCGCCGCGTTCGGTACCTGCCAGGCGGTAGCCACCGCCATCATCCAGCTTGACGTTCACCACGTGCGAGTCACCAAACAAATTGTGCATATCGCCGAGGATCTCCTGGTAGGCACCGACCAGGAAAAACCCCAACAAATACTCTTCATCTGCCTTGAGGGCATGCAACGGCAGTGATGAGCGAATTTCACCCCCGCAAGGATAGAATTCGATATGGCCATCGGAATCGCAGGTCAAATCCTGCAATACCGCTTCGCGTGACGGGCGTTCATCGAGGCGGTGCAGCGGCACAATCGGGAACACCTGGTCCAGCCCCCAGACATCCGGCATGGACTGGAACACGGAAAAATTACAGAAATATTTATCGACCAGGGGCATGTGTTCATCGCTCGCAAAGGCCTTGTCACCTTCGATGCGCTGCTGGGCGCGCCGTATCTGGCGATAACAGTGGTCTGCAAAAGCGCGTTGCTCCATAGACAACCGACCTTCGACAAACGCTATCTGCAACAGGCGCATGATTTCGTCGGCTTCGTTATGGCCCACGGCCTCGCCGGCTTTTATGCGTGCGAGCACGGCAGTCAGTCGTTCGGTATCGTCGGTCTGGGTAACGGCTGTTACAGGATCGGATTCATCGACTGTCTCGGCTTCGATCACATTGCACACCAAAACTGCGTGGTGCGCGGTCATGGCGCGGCCACACTCGGTGATGATATCGGGGTGCGCAACACCCACGGCATCACACACTTTGGCGACCGTTTCGATAATGGTGCTGGCATACCGCGCAAGGTCATAATTCACCGAGTAGGTGCCGCGACTGGAGGTGCTTTCATAATCCACACCCAGGCCACCGCCGACATTAAGCACTGCCAGCGCGGCACCGTGGCGCACAAACTCGCAATAAAAACGCACCGCCTCGGTGGCACCGCGGCGGATCGCCTCGATATCTGCGATTTGTGAGCCCATGTGAACATGCAGCAGCTTGAGGCACGACAGCATGCCGATATCGCGCAGATAGTCGATCACCGCCAGCGACTGCTCTGATGACAGGCCGAACTTGGATTTCTCACCGCCACTGTTCTGCCAGTTACCGGTGCCGACCGAAGCAAGGCGTACGCGCAAACCAAAGGTAGGCTGTATCCCCATGCGTTTTGCTTCTTCAACCAGCAGGCGTACTTCGGAGAGTTTTTCCACCACGATATACACCCGGTGACCGAGCAACTGACCGATCAGCGCGCGGCGAATATAATGACGGTCCTTGTAGCCATTGCATACCACCACCTGGTTCTTGTGTTTCAGGCTGGCGAGTACCGCCATTAGCTCGGACTTGCTGCCGGCCTCGAGCCCGACGCGTGCACCCCCGGCATTTAAAATTTCCTCGACCACCGGTTGCTGCTGGTTTACCTTGACAGGATAAACCGCGGTATATGCGCCGCGGTAGTCGAGGCTGGCAATTGCATTGTCGAACGCGCTGCACAGCGACTGCACACGATGCTGCAGGATATCAAGAAAGCGGATCAACACCGGTAACTGCAGGCCGCTGGCGCGGATATCGTCGATCAATTGCATCAGGTCAATGGCGGCTGACTCTTCGCCGGCGGGTTTTAGCGCAAGATGGCCATTGTCGAGAATCTCGGCATAGCCTTCGTCCCACTGCCCGAGGTTGTACAACCTGCCGGCCTGCTGAATATCCCAATGTTTCATCTCTGACCCCGCTTAAATTTTCGGTATTTTATCCGCTAAACAAATCCGCGCCCGGAATTTCTTTTATCGGCAGGCTTTGGCTTATAATCGCACTCCCCTACCGAGGAGTATGCGCGTGATTGATGACAGCCAGTGGTTTACAGAAATCTCGGATTATGCCGGATTCGCATTTTCACTCAAGATTAAACAAAAGCTGCATGAAGAGCAGTCAGAGTTTCAGAAAATTGAAATCTACGAAACCGAGCATTTCGGCCGGCTGATGGTCCTCGATGGCTGCATTATGCTGACTACACGCGACAATTTCATTTATCACGAAATGATGAGCCACCCCGCGTTGTTCACCCACCCGGCGCCGAAGCGGGTGTTGATTATCGGTGGTGGTGACTGCGGCACGCTGCGCGAAGTGCTCAAGCACCCGGAAGTCGAACTGGCCCGACAGGTGGATATAGACGAACGTGTAACACGCGTCTCGGAACAGTACTTCCCCGAGCTGTGTGATTCTAATCATGATACGCGCGCAGAATTACTCTTCACCGATGGCATTGAATGCGTGCGCCAGGCCGAAGCCGGCAGTTATGATGTCATTATTGTCGATAGCACTGACCCGGTGGGGCCGGGCGTGGTGCTCTACACCACCGAGTTTTTCCAGCATTGCCGGCGCGCACTCACTGATGACGGCATATTTGTCCAGCAAAGCGAATCGCCGCTGATTCATCATGAATCCATCATCCGCCCGATGATCCGGCACATGCATGATGCCGGCTTCAAACACACAAAAACCCTGCATTTTCCTCAATGCACCTACCCGACCGGCTGGTGGAGCTGCACCATGGCCAGTGTTGCCGGCGACCTGGGTAACAGGCGGCTGGCGAGTGGATCACCCAAATTTAAAACCCACTATTACACCGCCGACATCCACCGTGGGGCCGCTGCCCAGCCTAACTTCATGCTGGTTGAATAAACGGTCTCAGTGAGTATCGAGCTAAGCGAACAATCACACTGTTTTAAATCGTATTTTATCGTTGCTAATTTTCTATAAAACGACACAATCGGCTGCATTTATCTATAATGTGAATATCTGTAAGCGTTGGAAACGCGGGCTACGCATAAAATAAATAAAATCAGCGATGACATCACAAAATCCAGAAAACGATTATTCTGCCCTGATAAAGGACATTAAAGGCAATATCAAGACGCGTCTCAGCGACCTGATGTCCAAACTGCTCAACAATGCCGAAGAGACATTGTTCGAAATGGCAGACAGTGCCACCAGTAATGAAGACTCGACGCGGTTCTTCGAACTGATGCGCACGCTCAAGGCGCACAAGGCCGATATCGCGGTTGACTTCGTCACCAATATCAACCCCTACCTGCGACCCTATACCGTCACCGAGGCAGAAAAAGCCCGCCAGAAGCTCGAGACCGAAGACGAGCTCAGCCTGGTCGATCAGACGGTTATGGAAGACATGGTGCTGGTTAGAGGCATGGGTGAACGCGCCGCCAGCAAATACCGCGAGCAACTCTCACATCTGGAAGCCCGACTCGAACATCTCGCGTTAAAAACTGACGATATATTTGATAAACGTGCACTGGCACCGGTTAACTTCTGCCAGTCATTCGATGATGCCCTCGGTGATAGTTTTGATATTTCCAACAAAAAAATCTTGTTCAGTTTTTTCAACGACGAAATCGCCAGCAAGCTGGACAGCCTGTACGACTCTATTAACAACAAGCTGATCGACGCAGGCATTCTGCCGCAAATCAAGATTTCAATGAGCGGTAAAACCCAGAATCGACCACGCCCTAAACCCGCCATCGATCCCAACCAGCCGGTACCTGGCCAGGATGAACCGACGGGTGATTATGGCGCTGGCTATGGCGGTGCTATGCCTGGCGGCGCACCCGGTGGTGCTATGGGTCCCGGCGGTGCTATGCCTGGCGGTGCACCCGGTGGTGGCATGGGTCCCGGCGGCGCTATGCCTGGCGGTGCACCCGGCGGTGGCATGGGTCCCGGCGGCGCTATGCCTGGCGGTGCACCCGGCGGTGGCATGGGTCCCGGCGGCGCACATATGTCGGGACAGCCTCAATCGATCGGTGACGGCTATGCGATGACAGCAGCACCGGGCCATTCGTATCACACCGGCGGCATGGGCCATGCAACCGGTGGTCAGGCGCCTCACCCGGGTGGCCAGCCTCCGCAGGGCGGTCCTGCGCAAGGCTATCCTGCGCAGGGTGACCCAGCGCAGGGCGGTTCCGCGCAGGCACCTGCCGAGGGTGGACAATATTCTCATTTTGTTGCCGGTCTGCCCGCGGGCCAGGTGAGCCAGACGATTGGCAACTATATTGGCGCCCCGATCCAGAAAGGCGGCGCCGAAGGCGGCGCGGGTGGCGCCTACTTCCCGGCCAGCACACCCCAGCACTTTGGCCACCAGGAAATTCTTACCGCACTTTCCGGGGTGCAGTCATTACCCCAGTTCGTGCAGCCCGACGAGTTACGCTTCGATGCTGCTGCGGTCAAGGAAGCGGTCGTCAGTGAGATTGCGAAAAAATCCGGTGGCGTTGTTACCAAGCGCATTAACCAGATTGCTGAAAAAACCATCGATTTTATCGAGCTCATATTTGATGCCATCATCGATGATGAAGATATTTCCGACACCATCAAGGCACTGCTGTTACGTTTGCAAATTCCAATCATCAAGGCCTCGATGCTGGATCCGGAATTTTTCATTTACGACACCCATCCCGCGCGCCTGTTACTCGACGGTATCGCGGAAGTCGGCGTTGGCGTGAATGACCACAATGATGAAACCTATATTGAGCTGGACAAGATTGTTGCAATCATCCTGAGTGATTACGAGTTACAGCCCAGCACTTTCGATAAAGCACTTGCCAAGCTCAACGAGTACATTGAAAAACAGGAAGCCATTGCCCGCGAAAAAGAAGAAGCGGCGCAAAAACAAATTTTACGAGAGCACGCGCGAAACACGGTACTTAAAGCACTGCGCACAATTACCACTGGCAAAACATTGCCCGACAGCATTCATCCGCTGATATTAAAACGCTGGCCAACGCTGATGTTCAATCATTATCTTGCTAATGGCAAAGAAAATGAATCATGGGTCATCATTGTAGAATTGTTGCGCGAACTTGTTGAAAGCGTGCAGCCACTCGAGACACCCGAAGATCTTGCACATCTAAATGCCACGCGCGAGTCCCTGGTGTCGCGTGCCCGCGAACATCTCAACAAAACCAACCAGTCGAAAAATGATATCGACCAGGTTCTGGAAGGGCTCGAAGATGCTCACCAGCAACTCATAGACCGCACTCACTTCGCTATCGAAGAAGTCGAAGTCGCCAGCCAGAAGCTTGCTGAAATTGAACAGGAACGTGCGAAAGAACTCCCGAGAGACGAAGAAACCGGCGAGCCCATTCCGGCCAAAATCGTTGTGCCCGTGGCAGCCCGGCCGAAATTGCCCCACAATATTATGCCCGGCATGTGGTTCCAGGTGTATATCGGTGATGACAAGCCTGCGCGCAGGGCAAAACTGTCAGTGATTATCGTCGAAGATTCAAAACTGGTATTTGTAAATCACAATGGCGACATTATTGTCGAAAAAGAATTTGATGAATTCACCCACGAGATTGAGGAAGGCAGATCCAAGGTCATCATGGGCCACTCGATTTTCGACCACGCCCTGAGTTCTGTTATTGGACAACTTCGCCCAGAGTAAAAAAGATTAGCGACAGGATTTGCGGATCTGTTCGCGCAGGCGCGCTTCTGAACTTTTGCGCTGATCTGAAGAATAAAAAACCCTGTTTCCTTCCTTGTCCAGCTTGTACATCGCGCTCGCCCTTTCAGCGCGACGCAATTTGTCTTTCAGCAGCACGCATCTGCGTTGCCGTTTTTCTTTTTCGACGCGATTTTTTTCGCGCAGCTCTTCTTTCTCCAGCCGGTCTTCCTGCATGGCATCGAGCAGGCGCTGACGTTTTTCATCCCGGGCGTCATCATCCAGCGCAAAGCCGGAGGACGACTCCACATCTACATTCAGCTCTTCAGTATGTGCCGGACCTCCCGGCTGGTCACCGTAATGCACCTGGCCATCACTGTCGGTCCATTTATAAACACCGGCATGCAGTGGCAATGCAATTACCAGCAAGGCAATAGTAAAAAACGCCCTTCGCATGCTTCCCCCTGTATGGATGACACTGACCATTTCAATCAACAAAAAATATTCAGTTCTGGAATTTAACAGCAACAGGAAACCGGGGCTTGCCCGGTTTCCTGCTTACAACATCGATAGCCGTTACAGAATATAACCGCGTTCATCGTGCTGCGTGGTATCCAGGCCTTCGGTTTCTTCTTCATCAGAAACACGCAGGCCAACCATTGCGCCGACTACTTTCATAATGATGTAGGTGATTACCGCAGTCCATGTCACGGTGGCGATGATGCCAAGTAACTGCACACTCAGCTGCGAGCCCATATTCATGCCTTCGGCGTAGCCAGCACCGCCGAGACTCGCCGAGACAAATATCCCCGCCATAAAGGTACCGAGGATGCCACC
>Ga0316201_10004829_pt1 | contig 10255 bp, 3 predicted proteins | sample CS6wburrow_MG_FD_204516 | JGI IMG/M metagenome (GOLD analysis project Ga0316201, IMG submission 204516) | Coastal sediment microbial communities from Delaware Bay, Delaware, United States - CS-6 worm burrow | ecosystem: Environmental > Aquatic > Marine > Coastal > Sediment | place: USA: Delaware...
GCGTGCTGGGCTGGTACATGCCGAAGGAATATGGTGGCGCTGGCCTGGATCTGGTCAGCACCGTTCGCATGCTCGAGGGTATTGGCTACGGCTGCCGCGACAACGCCCTGACTCTTGGCCTCAACGGCCAGATATGGACTGTCCAGGAACCGCTGTTGAAGTTCGGTAGTGAACAACTGAAACAGCGTTACCTGCCGCCCCTGTGCTGCGGGGAACTGCTGGGGGCCGATGCGATAACCGAGCCCGACAGTGGCTCGGACGCATTCAGTCTGAAGACCCGGGCGGAGAAGGTTGCCGGCGGCTACCTTCTCAACGGGCGTAAGAGTTACATCGGACTGGCTCCAGTCGCCGGTATCAGCCTGGTCTTTGCCAGCACAAATCCGGATACCAGGCAATGGGGCGTCTCGGCTTTCATTGTAGAAAGTGGATACGAGGGCTATACGGCATCGCAGCCGCGGCAGAAGATGGGGCTGCGTACCAGCCCGCTGGGCGACATTGTGCTCGAGGACTGTTTCGTCCCCGAGGAAAACCGGCTCGGAGCCGAGGGTGCGGGTTTCAGTATATTCAACTATTCCGCGAACTGGGAAAGGGCTTTCATTTTCTCGAGTCATGTAGGGTCGATGGCGCGACAGCTGGATGAATGCGTGCACTACGCGGGGCAGCGGGAACAATTCGGCAAACCCCTGACCGAGTTTCAGTCCGTTTCCAATCGCCTCGCGAATATGAAGCTGCGACTCGAGACTTCCCGGCTGATGCTGTACAAGCTGGCGTGGCTGAAGCAGCGAGGCGATCAGGCGAACCTGGAAGCCGCCATGGCCAAGCTACATCTCGGCGAGGCCTTTGCTGCCAACAGCATCGACGCCATGCGCATACATGGCGCAAGAGGTTATCTGGGCGAATATGAAATTGAACGCGATGTGCGGGATGCCCTCGGCGGCGTGATATATGGAGGCACCTCCGACATACAACGCAACATCGTTGCCAGGCTACTCGGGCAGTAAGTTGAGTTTCATATTACACCAGGCCATCGACAGATCTGCCGAACGTTATGCAGACCGTCCCGCGTTCCGCTTTCTTGATACCACCCTGAGTTACGCCGAACTGGTAGACCGTGCTAACAAACTGGCGCGGGTGCTGGTCGACGAGGGCATCAAGCGAGGCGATCGGGTTGGAATATTCATGCATAAATCCCTGGAATCGCCGGTGGCTGTCTACGGCATCATGAAAGCCGGTGCAGCCTATGTGCCCCTGGACCCCGCGACACCGGCTTCACGTTTGCGCAAGACCATTCAGCATTGCGGCATTCGTTGCCTGATTAGCCATGCACAGAAGCAGCAGGATGTACTGGAGCTCCTCGACGCCGGGACACCGCTGGAATGCGTCATAGGTCTCGATGTGATCGATCAACCGGGTATCCGGAGTCTGGGTTGGGACTGTCTCGAGGCGGCACCGGGAGACAGGGCGCCGGATTCCGGGGTAATGCAACAGGACCTGGCGTACATCATGTATACATCGGGTTCCACCGGTATACCCAAAGGGATCATGCATACTCATGCGAGCGGCCTCAGCTATGCGCGCATGGCAGCAGAGACCTATGGAATCAACCATGAGGACAGGCTCAGCAACCATTCGCCGCTGCATTTCGACATGTCCACACTGGATTATTTTTCAGGGCCGCTGTGCGGGGCATGCACTGTAATCATACCGGAGGCCTACACCAAACTGCCTGCCAGTCTTTCCACGCTAATGGAAAAAGAACGAATGACTATCTGGTACTCGGTTCCATTCGCATTGATACAGCTTTTGTTGCGTGGCCTGTTAGAGGAGCGCGACCTGGGTACCCTGCGCTGGGTGCTGTTCGGCGGGGAGCCTTTTCCTCCCAAACATTTACATGCACTCAGACGGCTGTGGCCAAGGGCCCGTTTCAGCAACGTCTACGGCCCGGCGGAAGTAAACCAGTGCACCTATTACCACGTGCCTGTCAATGAGCCGGAGAGCGACATGCCCCTGCCCGTCGGCCGGGTCTGGCCAAATGCGGAAGGCCTGGTGGTTGATGACAAAGACCAGGCGGTGGCCTGCGGGGAATCCGGTGAACTGCTGGTCCGCACACCCACCATGATGCGTGGTTACTGGCAGCAACCGGAATTGAATGAGCAGGTTTTCTACAGACGTCCGGCTGCTGGCGGGACCAGTGATATTTTTTACCGCACCGGTGACCTGGTGCAGGACAGGGGCGACGGGGTTTTGATGTTCCTCGGTCGCAAGGATCGCCAGGTCAAGATCCGCGGCTATCGCATCGAGCTGGATGAGGTAGAGTCCGTACTGGCGGCTCACGAGCAGGTGGAAGAAGCTGCAGCGTATGTTGTGGCAGGCAGCGAAGACAGTGAAACCATACAGGCGGCCGTTATCCTGAAAACCCGACAAGACGGGATCACGGATGAGTTACGCCAGCATTGTGCACAGCAACTGCCCTGGTACGCGGTGCCGGAGTCGATATGTTTGCGGGAATCGTTCCCACGGACGACCTCCGGCAAGATTAACAGGCGTGAACTGCGGGGACATGCAATTGAAGGACAGCGCGCGGAGGCAATGTCGTGAAAGCGGCGATAAAAGACTACGTGATCAGTGAACTCCTTAGTGGAAAGGATATCAGCGAAAATGATGACCTGTTATTGAGTGGCCTGGTGGACTCGCTTGGTGTCATGCGCCTCGTTACCCATCTGGAACAGCAGTACTCGATCAAGATACCGCCGGAAGATGTCACCATCGAACACTTCATGAATATTGAAGCGATCAGCCTCTATCTCGAGGGGTGTATGAACTGATGAACCCGCAAGCCACAGGGGGCAGCACCAACAGCGGGACGGAACCGAACACAGTCACATCGAAGCTGACAAGTGCAGGTGTGCAGTCGAATCTCAGCCGCAGTCAGTTGATGATCTGGACTGGCCAGCAACTCAACCCAGGGGTCCCGCTTTACAACATGGCGTTACGCTTCGACCTGCAAGGCGATATTGAGGTCGAAGTCTTCCAGTCTGCGTTCCAGGCTCTGATCGACCGCTGTGATGCAATGCGCACTGTATTCGTCGAACAGGCGGGCGTGCCGATGCAGCATGTTCAGCCCCGCATGAACTACCGTATGGAACTGATCGATCTTGCCGACGAGCCGGATGTTGCAGCTGCAGTCGAAAAATGGATTCTGCAGCGCAGCCAACTGGAATTCGACCTGGGTGCTTGCTGTTTTGACAGCGCCTTGATTAGAAAGGGGCCGGCAAGCCTCGTCTGGTATCTCAACCAGCACCACCTGACGACTGACGCCTGGTCGACGTCGCTGATCTACCGAGAACTTGCACGCTTGTACGCCAGGCTTCTAGCAGGAGGTCTGCACGAGGACGGGGAACCCATGCCTGCGTATGCCGATTATCTCGCCTATGAACGCAAACAGCGCGGCACCCCTGTCTACACGAATGCCGTAGCCTACTGGGATGAGCTCGCTGCGCGCCAGACACCGCGCGTGAATATGTATGGCCAGAATCCAGCGGTGCGCGGGAATCGCACCGAGCGCCTGGTGTGTCCGCTGGGCCAGGATCGCTCGCAAGCGTTGCGCAAGCTTGCCGAGACACCCGGAATCCGCATGCTAAGCCTGGATATGACACTGTTCAAACTGTTCGCTACAGTGTTGTTTGCCTACCTCTACCGGGTTGGTGGTCGCACAACCCAGGTCATCGGGACGCCGGCGCATAATCGTTCCTCGCTGGCATTCAGGGAAACAGTCGGACTGTTCATGGAACTGTTCCCGCTGCGGGTCGAACTGCAGGAGGAAGAGACGTTTCGCTCCCTGCTTGAAAAAACAGGAGCCGGGACCCAGGCCTACTTGCGTAACGTTGTGCCGGGAGCCAGCAGCCCGAATGTCATGCGCCTGTTCAATGTCGTACTGAACTATATTCATGCATCATTTGAATCTTTCAACGGCACTCCCATGCAACCGCAATGGGTGCACACCGGCTACGGTGATCCGGAACATGATTTGCGTCTTCAAGTGCATGATTTTGGTGGCAGCGGCAGTCTGGTTGCCTGTTTCGACTTCAATTGCACGACCTTTCCCGGCGAGCTGCGTCAGCATGCCATGCAGCATTTCCTGCGTATGCTGGATGCCTGCCTGGCCGATCCCGATCAGCAGATCGGGACAGTAGACCTGACGAGTGCTGAAGAACGCAGGCGTTATGTTGTCGATTTCAATCACGCCCGGAAGCTGCTTGCTGCCAAGGGGACGGTGATCGACCTGTTCCGGCAACAGAGCGAACTGAATCCCGGGCGCACGGCTATTTCACTGGCAGGGACAACGGTCAGTTACCGGGAACTCGATCAACGGTCAGATCGCCTGGCGCGACTCATCACCGGGCGCGGTGTTGGCAGGGGTGTTTTGGTTGGCATCTACATCGAAAGATCGATCGAGATGGTGCTGGGTATTCTTGCTGTTCTCAAGGCAGGCGCGGCATACGTACCACTCGAATCCAGCTTGCCGGCAAAACGACTCGCTTATATCCTCGAGGATACCGCTGCACACATGGTTTTGACCCGCAAGGGTCTTGAGGCAAGGCTGCCGGCAACCGCACCACAGCGATACTATCTCGATGCGGATCGCGATGAGGCAGCTGATCAGAACATCCCTCTGCCGGACTCCGACCCGACATCGACAGCCTACGTAATCTACACATCGGGTTCGACCGGCATGCCGAAGGGTGTGGTGGTCGATCACGAGGGCCTGAGTGCCTACGCTGGCTGGGCGCGCAAGACCTTCACACCACAGGACCAACCGGTATTTCCACTCTATTCCTCTTTTGGATTCGACCTGACCGTGACCTCCATTTTCGTACCACTCATCTGTGGTGGTTCGATCGTTGTCTATCCGGAAGAAGCCGGCATAACAGATCTGGCGGTGCTCCGCGTTTTCGAAGAGGGGCAGGTAGATACAGTGAAACTGACACCTGCGCATCTAAGGTTGGTGGCGGACCTCGATCTGCGTGATTCTAGTATCAGGACGCTGATCCTGGGGGGAGAGGATCTGAAGTCCGTGGACGCCCGCAGGGTGATCAGTGCCAGCGGCGGTCAGATCACGGTCCTCAATGAATACGGGCCTACGGAAGGCGTGGTCGGCTGCATGGTGCATCGCTTTGATCCTGACAAGGATAAAGCTGTTTCGGTGCCGATCGGGGTGCCGGCGGATGGGTTGAGTATTTACCTGCTCGATGCTGGCCGCAACCCGGTTCCCGAAGGTGTAACAGGTGAGATCCACATTGGCGGCAGCCGCCTTGCCCGGTCCTATTTCAAGAGGCAGGACCTGACTGCAGAACGGTTTCTGCCGGATCCGTTTTCACATGGCGGGCGGATGTACCGCACAGGTGATCTGGGGCGTTTTAACAGCGACGGAATCCTCGAGTACCTGGGACGTAATGACGAACAGCTGAAACTTCGTGGCGTGCGTATCGAACCTGCTGAAATCGAGCAGTCTTTACTTGAGCACCCGGCGATTGATGCCTGCGTGCTTAACGTTACCTGTATCGAACGACACGACAGCCGTGATGATATTCACTATTGCAGCCGATGCGGCCTTGCTTCGAACTGCCCCGGCACTCGCATCGATGCCAACGGTGTATGCAATCTCTGTAATGATTACCAGCAATACCGTGATCGGGCACAGGCCTATTTCGGCTCCACGGAGGCGCTGCGGGAAATTTTTGCCGAGGCACAGGCCAGTCAGTCTGGTTTGTATGACTGCATGATGTTGCTCAGCGGCGGGAAGGACAGCACCTACGCGCTTTATCAGGTGGCCAGGATCGCAAAACGGGTGCTGGCAGTCACCCTCGATAACGGCTTCGTATCAGATGGTGCCAAGGCCAACATCGGCCGTGTTGTCAGTGAACTGGGCATTGATCACCGCTATCTACAGACGCCTGCCATGAATGCGATTTTTGTGGACAGCCTGGAGCGTCATTCCAATGTTTGTCATGGATGTTTCAAGACGCTATATACACTGGCTGTTGAAACAGCCCTGCAAGAGGCTATTCCACTGATCGTGACGGGCCTTTCGCGAGGACAGTTTTTCGAGACGCGGCTGACACCGGTACAGTTCCAGGAAAACAGGTTTGACGTGGAAACGATAGATCAAACCGTACTGGAAGCACGCAAGGCCTATCATCGTATCGATGACGGCGTCTCGCGCCTGCTGAATGTTGATATGTTCAAGGATGACAAGGTCTTCGAACAGATTAAGTTCGTGGACTTTTACCGCTACAGCGACGTTTCACTGGACGAGATGTACAGCTTTCTTGCTGAACATGCACCCTGGATCCGCCCCGGGGACACCGGGCGGTCAACCAACTGCCTGATCAATGATGCCGGGATCTACGTGCACAAGCACAAGGAGGGGTTCCACAACTATGCCCTGCCATACAGCTGGGACGTGCGCCTCGGTCACAAGCAACGGGACGCTGCCCTCGATGAACTCAATGACCGTATTGACATCGAAAAGGTGCACCAGATCCTGCAGGAGATTGGTTATCACGAGGACGGCTATCTGGACGAAGGCAGTGATACCCGGTTGACGGCCTTTTTCACTGCCGGCAAGAAGCTGCGCAGTGCAGATCTGCGTTCCTTTCTTGCCGAACGTCTACCGGTGGCGATGATTCCGGCGAGCCTTGTGCAACTGGAGGCGATCCCGCTGACCGCGAACGGCAAGGTTGATCGTGATGCGCTACCCGATCCGCGCCCGGGTCGCCCTGTGGTCGAGGAGGTCTACAAGGCGCCGAGGGACGGCATCGAGGTGCAGTTAGCCAACCTGTGGCGAACGGTGCTGCGCATACAGCGAGTCGGTATCGATGATAACTTCTTTGACCTCGGTGGTGATTCCATCTCGGCAATACAGATTGTGGCGAAGGCCAATGATGCCGGTATCCCGCTGAGCACACACCAGCTTTTTCAACACCAGACTGTTGCGGACCTGGCTGCCGTCGTGCAGGACAGTACACAGATCAATACCGGGGTGGGAACGACACAGGAACAGGCCAGGCGGACGGGAGAACAGCTGCGGCCGTTTATCGATCGCAGCAAGGCGGACGTGGACAAGAAGGAACTGGATAAACTGGCAGCGCTGCTCAAAAAGAATTGACCTCCGTGGAACTGGAAAATGTAGAAGACATCTATCCCTTGACGCCGGTCCAGGCCGGCATGCTGTTTCATACCGCCAGCGCACCACATTCCGGCGTGTATGTCGTGCAGATCCGTTGCCTGTTGTCCGGTGACCTCAATGTAGAAATGTTTCAGGCTGCATGGCAATCGGTGCTTCAACGCCATGCAGCTCTGCGCACGGCGTTTCTGTGGGAGGGTCTCGAAGAGCCGCTGCAGGTTGTCAGGCAGCATGTGGACCTGCACTGGGAGATACTCGACTGGAGCAAAACGACAGAAGAGGAACGCGCTACCAGGCTGGAAGCATTGCTGTTCACGCAGCGACGCGCAGGACTTGACCTCGGTGATGCGCCCCTGATGCGTATGCTGCTGATCCGGGTGGATGCTGCAAGACACCGCTTCGTATGGACCTGTCACCATCTCCTGGTGGATGGCTGGTCGGTTGCAATTGTTCTCGACGAGGTAATCAGGCTCTACCAGGCACGTGTCGAGGGCAAGGATTGCACCCTGCCTGCTGCTGCCTCGTACCGGGATTTCATTGCATGGCAGCGCTCTATAGATCTTGAAGAGGCTTCCGCTTTCTGGCGTGAATACCTCGAGGGGTTCGTTTCCCGTACATCTTTGCGGACACCGCTGGTACCCATGCAGTCAGGTGAAAAGCCTCTTCATCGCATGCTGGAAACCCGGATATCGACCGCCGCATCGGCTTCCCTGCTGCAGGCGGCGAGGCAGCTGCGTGTGACCTTGAATACAGTTCTGCATGCTGCATGGGCGCTACTGCTGCAGCGCTACAGTGATGAAAATGACGTGGTATTCGGAACGACAGTCGCGGGTCGGCCGCCGGATATTCCGGGTATAGAGCAATCCGTGGGCCTGTTTATCAATTCTTTTCCGGTACGGGTAAGGGTGGATGACGACCAGGTTTTTGGAAACTGGCTTGTATCCCTTCAGGAAAGCCTTTTGCAGGTGCGTCAGCATGAATATACCCCCCTGACACGGATCAATGAATGGAGTGACATGCCGCGGGGAGAAGCACTTTTTGACACGCTACTGGTGTTGGTAAATTACCCGCTCCAGGACCCTGCGGATGATGATCCTTCCAGGCTGAAGATTGTCGAGCGTGACCCCGTGGACCAGAGCAACTACCCCCTGGCGGTTCTCATGGTTCCGGCCGAGGCGCTGAAACTGGTGCTCGTCTATGATCCGTCTGTCTACTCGGATGAAACAGTGACGGGGATTCTTGACCATCTCCAGACACTGCTCTCGGCGATGCCTGGTTATCTGCAGCGACCGCTACGCGAACTACCGATTCTTCCGGATGATGCGAAGCAAGAACTGTTGTTGACGTGGAATGACACTGCAGTCGAGTTACCGCGCGAAAAAAGCGTTCTGGACCTGATTTCGGAACAGGTCGCGCGTGCACCAGATGCGCCGGCTCTCGCTTTTGCCACTCGACGCCTCACCTACCGCGAACTCGACAGCGCTTCCGACCACCTCGCCCGCTGTCTGATTGATCATGGCTTGCAAGCAGGTGATCGTGTAGCAATCTATCTGCAAAGGGGCCCCGATCTAATAACCGGGATACTGGCTATTATGAAGGCCGGCGGGGTGTATGTGCCAGTCGATCCCGATTATCCAAATGCTCGACTCGAGCATATGCTGCTTGATTCAGGAGCTGCGCAGGTGCTGACCAGCAGGGAACTGGCAGCCGCGCTCCCCAGCCCTGGTGCCAGGCAGGTGCTTCTGGAGGAAGTGGCGTCTTCGTCAGGCAGCGATGCCAGGCATGCAACGTTACCGGGTATTGACGCAGAGCAGCCGGCCTATCTGATATATACGTCGGGCTCTACCGGAAACCCGAAAGGCGTTATCGTCAGTCATCGAAACCTGCTCAGTTCAACGCTGGCCCGGCAGCACTATTATCAGGTTCCTCCGTCTGTATTTCTGCTGCTGTCTTCGGTGGCTTTCGATAGCTCGGTTGCGGGGATCTTCTGGACACTGACGGTCGGTGCCGAACTGGTAGTTTCCGAGCACCGTATCGAACAGGATATTGGTCGTCTTGCAGCGTGCATTGAAAAACACGGGGTGACGCATACCCTGTGCCTGCCGTCATTGTATGACCTGCTGCTGGAACATGCTGCAGCTGAACGGCTGGCGAGTCTCCGCACCGTCATAGTTGCCGGTGAGGCCATGCCCAGGCGGCTTTTGCAGCAGCACCGGGCCAGCTTGCCCGGAGTGGCACTGTTTAATGAATATGGACCAACAGAGGCCACTGTCTGGTGCAGTGTATATGACACCAGTGTTCACGACCCGCACCTACCGGTTCCAATTGGCAAGCCGGTAGCAAACGCGCGTATTTATATACTCGATAGCCAGCAGCGACCTTTGCCCGTGGGGATTCCGGGCGAATTGTATGTGGGGGGTGATGGCGTTGCCTGTGGTTACTGGAACAATCCGGAAGCCACGGCAGAGAAGTTCGTGACCGTCAAGCCAGGTACTGTTGAGGAGCGCCTTTACAGGAGTGGCGATCTCGTTCGTTACCTGAGCGACGGAAATATCGAGTTTCTCGGCCGCGCCGACCGGCAGATGAAGCTACGCGGTTACCGCATCGAACCTGCAGAGATCGAGTCGGCCTTGCTGCGCTACCCTGGTATTCAGCAGGTCGTCGTGTTGCTTGGCAACAAGCCTGATTCAGGTGCAGCTAGCAAAACTGGCAGTGCTGCCAGGCTGGTCGCTTTTCTGACCACAGACCCGGGTCTTGAAGTCGATTCCAATACGCTGCGGGACTACCTGGAAAAATTATTACCGGCCTACATGATTCCAGCCTCATTCCAGATGCTGGACACGATGCCGTTGCTGCCCAATGGCAAGGTGGACACGGCAGCATTACACGGGTTGCCGGACGAGGTTGCTGACTCCGGAGAACTGCTGGTCGAACCCCGTAATGCAACCGAGCGCCTGCTGGCGGACATCTGGTGCGATGTGCTGAAGCTGGATTCAGTCAGCATACATGACAACTTCTTTGAACTGGGTGGAGATTCCATCCTGAGCATTCACCTGGTCTCAAAAGCAA
>Ga0316201_10004830_pt1 | contig 10255 bp, 9 predicted proteins | sample CS6wburrow_MG_FD_204516 | JGI IMG/M metagenome (GOLD analysis project Ga0316201, IMG submission 204516) | Coastal sediment microbial communities from Delaware Bay, Delaware, United States - CS-6 worm burrow | ecosystem: Environmental > Aquatic > Marine > Coastal > Sediment | place: USA: Delaware...
TGGAGCGCTGGTGGCCAATATGGCACTTGAACTGGGGATGAAGGTTGCGGGGTTTGATCCGGCAATATCGATAGAATCCGCATGGCGGCTTTCCAGCCGGATCCAGAAAATGGATAGTTTGCAGGCTTTGGTGAGTGCCTCCGATTTCCTTACACTGCACGTGCCGGCAATACCACCAACGCTGGGTTTGATAAATGCAGACATTCTTGCGCGCTGCAAGCCGGGTATGCGGTTACTCAATTTTGCCCGCGATGAAATCGTCGATTTACCGGCCGTGATTGCGGCCCTCGACAGTGGTCGGCTGGTGGCTTACATCAGCGATTTTCCTCATCCGGAATTACTCGGACGAAAGGATGCCCTGCTGTTACCCCACATCGGTGCCAGTACAAGTGAAGCTGAAGAGAATTGTGCGATGATGGCGGCAGACCAGTTGATGGATTTCCTTGAAAATGGAAATGTCAGGAATTCCGTCAACTACCCGGATACCCAGATGGCCAGAAACGGCGGCTACCGGATTTCATTTTGCAATGAAAACGTCCCCAAGGTTCTCGGTCATGTTTTAACCGTATTGGCCGACCATAATCTGAATGTCATTGATATGGTCAATCTGAGCCGCGGTGAATTTGCCTACAGCATCATCGACGTGGAAAACGAGCCGGGTGCGGATGTCATGCGTGCCATTGATACGACGGATCACGTCATCAGGGCCAGGTTGCTGCCTCCGTCCTAAAGGTATCCTGCATCGCCCCTTGACACATGATCGATAAAGAACAGGACTCGTCATGGTCCTGCAAAAAAGGTTACCCTTGCCCAGCAGCTCATCACGATGGGCTTTCATAGTATAGATGCTTTAAGCACCATAGCTTGGAACCAGGGAAATAGAAAATGCTCAGTGATTATGAAATTGCCAGGCAGGCTGGAATCCGGCCCATCAGTGATATCGCATCAAAACTTGGGGTAGAGCCTGTTGACTTGATGCCCTATGGTGGTGAAATAGCCAAGGTTAACCTGGACGCACTGACACGGCCACGAAAACGCGCAGGCAAAGCCCGGTTGATCCTGGTGTCGGCAACCACGCCGACAGCGGCGGGTGAAGGCAAAACCACGACCTCCATCGGCCTGGCGCAGGCGCTGGACCGCATGGGTGAGTCCGTTTGCCTGGCATTGCGCGAACCCTCCCTCGGACCGTGTCTCGGTATCAAGGGTGGCGCCACCGGTGGTGGTTACAGCCAGATTGTCCCGGCAGGTCGCATCAACCTGCATTTTACAGGTGATTTTCACGCGATCTCAACGGCCAACAACCTGGTCGCGGCTATTATTGATAATCACATATTCCAGGGCAACGATTTGGGCTTGGATCCCCGCCAGGTCGTGTGGCGGCGGGTAATGGATATGAATGACCGGACCTTGAGAAATATCGTGATCGGTCTCGGTGGCAGGATGCAGGGCATTCCGCGTGAAGGCGGTTTCGATATTACTGCAGCATCGGAAATCATGGCCATTCTTTGTCTTGCCAATAGCCTGGATGACCTGCGCAGAAGAATCGATAACATACTTGTGGGAACCACCTGGAAAGGTCAGCCGATTTTCCTAAAAGCCTTGAAAATCACCGGCGCGATGATGGCGCTGCTCAGGGATGCCGTTCATCCCAACCTGGTGCAAACGCTTGAAGGAACACCTGCATTCATGCATGGCGGCCCGTTTGCAAATATTGCACACGGTTGTAACAGTATTTTTGCGACCCGCATGGCGATGCAATTCGCGGACTGGACGGTCACCGAAGCGGGTTTTGGCTTCGATCTGGGTGCCGAGAAGTTTTTTCATATCAAGTGCCGGCCGAACGGTCTCGACCCTGATGCGGTGGTAGTGGTGACCACCGTTCGGGCATTGAAACTGCATGGAGGCAAAGCCAGGGATGCCCTTGAACAGCCTGATCCGAAAGCGGTCCGCCTGGGTCTGGAAAACCTGGATAAACACATTGAAAGCGTATCGCATTTCAACAAGCACCCGGTGGTTGCCCTTAACCGGTTTGCCAATGATACCGATGAGGAAATTCGTATTATCCGGGAGCGGGCAGTGGCGCATGGGGTATCATTTGCGGAAACCACGCATTTCGCCGAGGGTGGCAAAGGCGCGCTGAATCTGGCGCGCGAGGTAATCAACTCTGTGCAGCACAACAGACCATTCTCGCCTCTGTATGAACTCGACGATACGATTTATGAGAAAGTACACAAGGTCTGCAAGGACATGTACGGTGCCGATGATGTGGCTTTTACCAAGGATGCCGAGTTAGATCTGAAAACCATTGTGGCTCTGGGTCTGGACAAATTGCCGGTATGTATTGCCAAGGCCCCAAGTTCGCTTTCCGATGATCCGATGTTACATGGCAGACCACGTGACTTCGAGGTCACCGTAAGGAATATCCAGGTCAGTGCCGGTGCGGGATTCCTGATCATCCTGACCGGCAGAATCATGCGTATGCCGGGGTTACCGAAACGACCCAAAGCCGAGGAGATTGATTTACTGGAAGATGGCACGGTGATTGGTGTGGGTTGAGAGTTTTGAGCATAATAAGGCGCGTGCTAATAGGTATTGGCCAGGCCGGGATAGAGGGAAAAACATGAGATTGCTGTTACGACTAAATATATTCTACGGAGTGTTGGCCTTGCTGATCTGGGGTGGTTATCAGCTTGTGCCCGATCTGCATCGATACCTGCCGCTTGGGGTTGTCGATACCTTGTTTAACCAGGAGTCAGACAGCAATATTGGCGGTATTGTCATCCACGCTTCAAATGTTACCGATGAAGTGGGCGGTTTGGTATGGTTGGTGATGGCCATCGTTGGTGCGGTCGCTCTTATGGTTCCGGTGTCCTGGACTTACATGGCGGTGCGCAGCAAGGCCAAGATGGATCAGTCACTATTGGAAACCATACTGGTACTGCCAATTGCGGTAACCGGGATAGTGCTGATCGTACATAACAGCCTGGCCATGGCTTTCAGCCTTGCCGGTGTCGTGGCAGGTGTGCGTTATCGTTATTCGCTGAAGAGTACCGCTGACTCCCTGTTTATCTTTATGGCGGTGGGTGTCGGTCTTTCCTGCGGTATCGGTATGTTACTGGTTGCTGCCGTGATGACAGCGATATTCAATTACACATTTTTAATCCTGTGGGAATTGAACTATGGCGGCTATGATGATTCAAAAACCTATATGCGTCAGAGTCCACGTGATATTGAACGTAAAAAAGCCCGGGAGAAAGACACCGGTATTTTTGAGTGAAACCGCAAGCTGATATTGGATTTAGTATGAAGTTTTCTTTAATTGTTTTTGTTTTATCTTCAGCCTTGCTTGCAAGCGGATTGGCGAATGCCAAGGCTAAGAAAATCGATGATTACCACTGGACAAATGTGGAACGGGTTGTCGCCATCGGCGATTTGCATGGTGACTACGGGCGCTACATCGAGGTTATGAAATCTGCCGGACTGATCGATAAGGCTGGAAAGTGGAGCGGTGGGAAGACCCACCTCGTCCAGACCGGTGATATTACAGACCGTGGTGCGGATAGCCGTAAAATCATTGACCACCTGGTGAAATTGTCAAAGCAGGCAAAGAGGAAAGGCGGTTATGTACACCTGCTGATCGGCAATCACGAGACGATGAACGTTGTCGGTGATCTCCGTTATGTTGATCCCGGTGAGTTCAAGGCATTTGCTACAAAAAACTCAGCACGTCTGCAGAATCTGCAATGGGAACGACAGCTTGAGTGGATGAGTGCCAATACGCCGGATTTTGCGGAGTTGGATCTTGAAGCTTATCGCCAGGAGTGGGAGAAACAGGTGCCCCTGGGATGGGTGGAACACCGCCAGGCCTGGTCGCTCAACGGTGAGTATGGAAAGTGGGTTGAAAATAACCAGGTGGCGATACAGGTCAATGACACCATTTTTCTACATGGCGGCATCAGTGAAAAATATTGTAAGTTCAGTCTCCAGTCACTGACGGAACAGGTTATCGCGGGGATGAAAATTAATGATCCGACCATTGTGACCGCCATGAATGACCCGCTGGGACCGGTTTGGTACCGGGGTCTTGCGGAGGAAGATGAGGCCAATGAAATTTATAGCCAGACCCTGGATAACATCCTTGCGCGTTATGGCGCGAAACGCATCGTGATCGGTCATACACCCACGGGCGGTATTGTCTGGCCACGGTTTGACCAGCGTGTCGTGGCCAACGATACCGGTATTGCTACACATTACGGATCGCACAAGGGGATTTTGGAATTGACCCCGGAGGGTGCAACAGCCATTTATGGTGATCAAAGAATTTCACTTCCGACCGGAAATGATGAACGCGGAGATTACCTTCGGCTTGTGATTGAGGCCGATTCAAATAATGCCTTGCTGAAACAGCGCCTGGCTGCGATGTTGGCACCCCCGCAGGATACGGTTGATGCCGTTGCAGATGTTGAAGATGCCAAGGCTGTTGAAGGTGCCGAGTCGGTCGAAGAAGTCATTTCTGTTTTCCCCGGCACTTGTCAATAATATACTTGTCGAGATTTTTGGGGTTATTGATGATTTTATAAAAGTCTTCAATATAATCAATTGCACCATCACGCATATAATTGCTTAGATGTGTGTTGTTCCGGAACAGTGCAAGGATATCCGTCTTTTTCTCGTTAAACAGCGCAACAGACTGTGGTAATTGGTCATTGTAGATACAAAAACCACGATAGAGTCGTTGCTTGACATTTCTAACCCGTAAGCCGTCGGGCGGCGCAGCATAGTGTGCATTGACCAGGCCGGATGAATCGAAATCGTAAGGCACGGAATATTTTGGGTCGATATCATTTCCTGCACCGAGCAACCTAGAATTGTGGCAACAACTGTCATCTTTGGGACCACTGGTTGACGCCCAGTCGAGGTTGCCTATCATGAATTGGAATAGTGACAAATGACTGGTGGTGACAGGGTCCAGTTCGCGGTAGGGTACCGAGGCGATAGACAGTTCTTCAATGTCATTGCGCTTGGCCACGTCATCCACATCCTCTATTAAGAAACCGAAACGGGTTATTGACTTGTTGTCTCTATCGCTGTCCCTGTATTCAATCATCATCGGTTTCGCCCTGAAACTGTACTCTGTGATCAGGTTGTAGATACGATAGGTCAGAAATTCCTTGATGTAGTATTGTTCGTATTTGCTGTTGGTGTCGCAGTAAGTGACGAGTTTCAGTGACTTGTTGCCCCTGAGCTCTGTGCCTTTCAACTCTTTTTTATCAAAATGAAGCTTTAATGGCGGGAAGTCGCATATGCGTCTGCGGGTAATTCCCCGAAGAGAAACCTCCGCTTCAATCGTGTGCTGAGCACCGTCAGCACCGTTGTAACTAAACTGTACGGGATACCTGTCATCCTTTTTTTTATTTCTTTTAATCGTGTTCCACGGACCGGTGAGCGTGACCTGCATTTCATCGGAGTTGCTGAACAGCTTGGGTGGCTTGGCCTCTTTGGCTGCAAAGGTTAATGGTGTGGTCAGTAAAAAACTGATCAGTAAAACGAAAACGGCATAGCGTTGATTCATTTTCATCAGGTGTCTCACTCTTTAATCAAATCGTGCGTTCTTACATGTTATCAGGATAGCCTAATCTGGTGGTAATGCGTTAATCAATGCAATATGCGTGTCCGGATGGTGGCGGGAATATTTTCCAGGTCTTTCATCAGCGAAGTCACGTCATCGGATTCTACATCCATTACGACATAACCGACATCGCCCTCGGTTTGCAGGTACTGCGCGGCAATATTGACCTCACAGCCGAAAAATACCTGGTTGATGTCTTTCAGAACACCCGGTTCATTATGGTGAATGTGCATGATGCGGCGAGTTAATCCATGATCGGGCAGTGAAACCTGCGGGAAGTTGACCGCCGAACGGGTGGTACCGTTGTCACTGTAATGCACCAGTTTACTGGCCACCTCAACGGCAATATTTGCCTGTGCTTCCAGGGTGCTGCCGCCTATATGCGGCGTCAGCAGAACGTTATCCAGACCGACCAGTGGCGATTCAAAGCGGTCATCATTTGACTTGGGTTCCAGTGGAAAAACATCGATGGCGGCGCCGGCAATATGACCTGCCTGCAAGGCTTCGCTCAGCGCATCAATATCAACAACGGTGCCCCTCGAAGCATTGATCAGATAACTGTTCTTGCGCATGGCTTTGATAAGTCTGGCCGACATCAGGTTTCGGGTTTCTGCCGTGTCCGGCACATGCAGGGACACCACATCGGCTTCCTGCAACAGGGACTCAAGATTGACCCTCGCCTCGGCGTTACCCATTGGAAGCTTGTTTTCAACATCCTGGAAGATAACACGCATACCCATACTCTCGGCGATGATGCCAAGCTGTGAACCAATATGACCATAACCGACTATGCCCAGGGTTTTGCCGCGTATCTCGGTTGAACCACTGGCTGATTTAAGCCATTTACCACGGTGTGCGGCCGCATTTTTCTGCGGTATACCGCGCATCAACATGATGATTTCAGCAAGTGCCAGTTCAGCCACGCTGCGGGTATTGGCAAACGGTGCATTGAAAACAGGTATTCCGGCGAGACCGGCGTATTGCAGGTCAACCTGGTTGGTACCAATACAAAAACAACCGATGGCAGTCAGACGGTCAGCCGCATCAATCGCGGCGGTGTCGAGTTGTGTGCGTGAGCGAATGCCGACAAAATGCACACCTTTCAAGGCCTGTTTCAGTTCCCGGGGTGTCAACGCAGCGGGTTTCTCAACGATATTCGTGTAACCCGCGCTTTCAATGATTTCCCGGGCCCGGGGATGCAGGCCTTCCAGCAGAAGAAATTTGATTTTGGCCTTGTCGAGTGAGTAATTTCGGTCAGAATTGAGCATTGGTCTGGTCATGTCTCTGCTAATTGAATTAAGCTTCATTGTCGCGTTAGCACACGCTTATATCAACCGGAAAAATGGTATGCGAACAGATCAGAAAAACACCCGTTCAGAACAACTGAGAACACATTGTCCTGAACTGGAAATCAACACTGAAAAGGCGGTTTTGGAAAGCCATGGTTGTGACTGGACCCGGTTCCGGACGCCAGATGCCGCAGCGGTTGTTTTCCCCAGGAATATTGACGAGGTGGCGAAGCTCGTGGGGCAGGCCATACAGCACCGGATTCCGCTGGTGCCTTCCGGTGGCCGCACGGGGCTGAGCGGAGGTGCGACTGCAGCTGCAGGTGAAGTCGTTGTCTCTTTTGACCGGATGCGTCGGATCCTCGACTTCAATGCGGTGGACCGTACCCTGACAGTAGAGCCTGGCGTGGTTACCCAGCAGATCCAGGAATACGCAACCGGGCGGAATCTTTATTACCCGGTCAGTTTTGCTTCCGAAGGTTCATCCCAGATCGGTGGCAATATTGCCACCAATGCGGGTGGTATTCGTGTATTGCGTTATGGATTGACCAGGGACCAGGTGGTTGGACTGAAAGTGATTGATGGCCGTGGTGATTTGCTTGAGTGCAACAGCGGCCTGGTCAAGAATGCCAGCGGTTATGATCTGAGACATCTGTTTATTGGCTCTGAGGGCACGCTGGGGTTGATTGTGGAGGCAACGCTACGGCTGACTGACATGCCACAACCTTCCCGCGTGATGCTGCTGGCGGTCAGCAATCTCGATGGGATGATGACTGTTTTCAAACAGTTCAATGATGCCCTTAGGCTCACGGCCTTTGAGTTTCTATCCGATGCTGCGATGCGTCATGTACGCAGCGGGCACGCTTTACCAGCGCCGATGGATACCGAAGCGCCTTTTTATGCCCTGCTTGAATTCGACTGTATCGACTCCGGACATGAAGACACGGCCCTTGAGTGCTTTGAATACTGTGTTGAAGAAGGTGCCGTACTCGATGGTGTGATTAGCCAGAGTGAAGCCCAGGCAAGCGATTTATGGCGCTACCGGGAGGGCATATCAGAAGCGATTACAAAATATACGCCCTACAAAAATGATTTATCCGTACGGATTTCAAAAATCCCTGGCTATTTGAACGACCTGGACCAGCTCGCTCAATCACGCTATCCGGATTTTGAAGTACTGTGGTATGGACATTTTGGTGATGGCAATCTGCATATGAATATTCTGAAACCGGAGGACATGTCAGTGGAGGAGTTTGAAAAAGTCTGCGGGCGGGTCAATCCGGATGTTTTTGAACTAACGCGTGTCCACCACGGTAGTATTTCAGCGGAACATGGTATTGGCCTGTTAAAACAAAGCTATCTTTCCTATACCCGTTCAGATGCGGATATTGAAAGAATGCGGGATATCAAGGCGGTCTTCGACCCGATGAATATCATGAACCCGGGTAAGTTATTGGGTTGAGAACCCTGTTTCCTGTCCGTTGACGGAATCATGGGGATATCCTGACCGGCTTGCGCTGATCAGGATTTCCTGCTTGCTTACTATCTAGAAAAACTTTTTGGCGAGGCTAAGTACGTCATCCATATCAATACCATCACCGCCCATGAGGCCTCCAAGCAGATCGCTGGCAGAGCTATCAAGTGATTGTCCCGCATTACTGCTCTTGCTCACTGCACCCATCGCCAAAGTCGCAAGCAATGGCAATGCCTTCTTTATCAGGCTGGTATCAATACCGGTAGATGCAGCGGCCTGGGCGGCGACATTCCGGCTGACGTCCTTGCTACCGAAAATATGACCCAGGATGTTGTTGCCGTCTGAGACGGTCTCCGGCGAAGCCATGCTGGCCGGATTACTGAGGTATTCCTGGTGTTTGCCGGACTGCAAAGCTTTTTTAAGTGCCTCGAGACCATCCGGTGACTTGGCTTCCTTCTGTAAGCCGCCCATCAGAGCAGGTGCCAGGGCGCCGACAAGGTCACTCGCCTTTGAGGCATCAAGCCCCAGGTTATTGGCAAGACTTCCCAGGCTTTGTTGCCCGCCGACGCTATCTAATAAATCGAGTAAGTTCATAAGTTGTCCTCTTTGGTTTGGTGGCGGGTGTTGAAATAAACATTTGTTTCAATATGACTAATGACTATCTGTGGAAAATCCGGCACCGTTTAGTTTGGCATAAACGTCCAAAATCCGGGCGTACATAAGGCCGGCAGCAACCACGGTTTGCACCGGGTTGCATTTTCTACGTAGCCTGGTTAATCGGTTGAGACTAGCTCTCTTCGACTACCACTGCACCAGGGGCATTGTTTGCAACACTCTTGATGCCATTATTGCGGCCGGATACCGACGCATAATTCTGGCTGGTTCCGATGGTCTGGGAGTTTTTAGCCGTCAGACTGAAACGGAATTTTCCGGTGGCCGTTTCCTTTTTTACAAACCGGTCTGGATCCTGGCTGTTTTTCCTGACGGATTCGATACCATTCGCACAGCCAGATTTTGACTTATAACCTTCGCTGGAAAGTATGGTGTTGCCATTTGCAGCGACCAACCGGAAGCGAAACTCACCTGCCTTGTCTTTATAACATTCAAACTTGCCTGCCATTTTTATGTCTCCTTTTTTAAGTTAAATGATCACCAACTAGTCTTTTAATACAAAACTCACTTTCATCGTTACCCGGTACTCTGAAACCATTCCGTCTTTCACCACGACCTTCTGTTCCTTAACCCACGCGCCTTCAACATTGTCGATGGTCTCTGTGCATCGCTTGATGCCTTTTTCAATTGCCGCTTCAAAACCTTTTTTGGAGGATGCGGATATTTCAGTTGTTCTTGCTACGCTCATAATGTCTATCTCCTTTTTAACGATGCATTGGTTTATTCAACCCTGATCACGAACCAATGTGATGTGGAACTCTAAATTTTAACAGTTTTCAACAGCGAACGAAAAAGCAAAGCAGTGATATTTAACAGTTGTTTACATTGTATCTGGATTACATACCCTGATGCACCCGTAATCGACTTTAGTGCTTTACAACTGCTAATTCCGAGCTAGACTGATGCTTGCATAAATAGTCGCAAAGGAGCAAAGCGTTATGGGATTCATGGATAAACTAGGAAAGATGTTCGGTGGTGACAAGTCGGCAGCAGCTGAAACTGTCAAGGGACCCAGTGCCACTTTACGGGAGCATGGCATCGATCCTTCAAACCTCAAGTTTGCGTTTGGACAGGATGGCGCCGTGACCATTTCGGGTAATGTTACGGATCAATCTGAGTGTGATCGCATATGCGAAGTGGTCGGGGAAATAGCCAATGTAAGTAGTGTAAATAACAATATGACCGTAGGTATGC
>Ga0316201_10004831_pt1 | contig 10254 bp, 10 predicted proteins | sample CS6wburrow_MG_FD_204516 | JGI IMG/M metagenome (GOLD analysis project Ga0316201, IMG submission 204516) | Coastal sediment microbial communities from Delaware Bay, Delaware, United States - CS-6 worm burrow | ecosystem: Environmental > Aquatic > Marine > Coastal > Sediment | place: USA...
ATACTTTTTAATTAAAGCAAGTAATTTTTTATCCGTATTCACAGGAGCCTCCAAATATCTCAGATGGTGCGGATTCCTTGGCTCATAAGGCATGATATGTACACGATCTCCTCCCAAACAATAGCATCTCCAATACGCATCAAACTGAATTTCTTCCTGCATCATCATGACTAATTGATTCGTATCGTGGTATGATTCGAACAACTGATCCTTATTTTCGATTTTATAAACACTCTTCCATCCACCACCAGCATGTGGTTTCATATACACAGGGAACCCTCCCAGCTGATCAATCATCATATCCCATTCAAGTGGATATTTCAGATTCCGAAATGAGTTTTCGTTTGTATCATCAGGCATATTAAAAGAAGGCAGTAAATAGGTCTTTGGAACAGGTACTTTCAATTGCTCAGCGAGGACATTATTAAAAAACTTTTCATCCGCACTCCACCAAAATGGATTGTTGATAACTGCTGTTCCCGTAAGGGCGGCGTTTTTCAAAAATGAACGATAAAAAGGAACATCCTGAGAAATCCGGTCAATGATAACCGCATATCCACTTCCTTTTCCTTGCATCACTTCATCTACCTGAACAAACTCCGCATGAATATTTTTGATTCCTTTTGCATTTACCCGGTCCACAAAAGCCTGGGGAAAGGTATTTTCCTGTCCGAATAAAATTCCAATTTTTTTGATTGTTGGTTTTGCCATGGCGTTACAAGATTATTTTAATTCAGCAAGATATTTTGGGAACATATACCTCCAGAGTGGCCAATCATGAGGCGAGTCAGAGACGACATCAAGCCAATGTTGAATACCCTTGCGGTGCAATAGATCGGATAAGTGAAAATTGGCACTTTTACAAATGTCCCAGTCAGAGGTACCTAGAATAATGCCCATATGGTTTAACTCCGGATTTTGAAGATCAGGTAAATAATCCACGGGGTTATTGAAATACACATTGTCATCGTAATAGCCATCTAAGAATGACTTGATATCAAAAGAACCACTCATGCTAATGAGGTATTTGACGACATGTGGATATTTGAAAGCAAAGTTGGCCGCCGTATAACCACCAAAGCTGCACCCTGCAACACCGACCTTTCCAAGAGGCGTTTGGTGTCTAATCCTTTCGACAAGTTCTTCTAAAATAAATTTATCGTACCAAATATGATTTTTGACACGTTGGGAAGGATGGATCTTTTTATTGTACCAGCTGTGTTTATTGGTTCCGTCAGGGCAATAGATTTGAACTTTCCCTTGCTCAATAAACCACCTGACCGAATCAATTAATAAAAAATCTTTCGCTTCAAAATAACTCCCCAGAGTAGTAGGAAATATGATGATTGGAATTCCGGCATGTCCAAAAGTGAGCATTTCAATGTCCATGCTCAGATTATTGGAATACCATTTAAAATACTCTTCTTTCACAGGTTTTTCTTTAATGCTTTAATACACGAAGATAAAACAAAACAGGGGCCTTAACAGGCCCCCGTATAAATTCTTCAATGAGAAAATTCAATAATTCTAAAAGAGAAAATTAAAGAACAATTACTGAATTCTCTTCGGTGCTCACTCCGCTTGGTGCAAATTTATCTGCCTCAGGCTCGTTGATCCAGGTTTTACCATTTACTACGTAACGGAAAGCATACTCTTTTCCAGTTTCGAGGTCAACAGTTGTTGTGAACGCTCCGTTTTTCAATTTTTTCATTTCAGCTTTTTTGCCAGTGCTCCATTTGTTGAAGTCACCTGCTAACATTACTTTACTTGCTTCCTGAACAAATTCAGGATCAACTTTGAAAGTAACTTTACAAACTGGTTTTGATTTGAGGAATTTTTTAGTCAAGCTCATTTTTTGCGACTTTAATGATTAAAAATTTTGCGATTTTAAAGAATATTAAAATTTTCTTTTGCAGTACTGCTTTTCGAACACAAATTGTTCGCTTTCAATGCTTTACAAATTAAGAATACCCTTCAAATTATCACTTTTTAAAACGAAGGCGCAAAGGTAATATTATATTTTACTCAAACAAGTGTTTTTTCTTTAATTATTTATTGGTGAGTAGATCAAATACAACAGCATTTACTTTTGGGAAATAACCCTCAACAGATTTCCAGGATGAGCCCTGGTCATCAGAAGCAAAAATCCGCCCCATCGATGTGCCAAATACTAATTCCTTCCCGTCAAATGCAAAAGAATGTCGCAGGACAATATCATAGAAGTTTTCCTGGGGCAGGCCATTGCGCAATTCCGTCCATGTCTTCCCTCCATCATCAGTTCGGCAAACAACCAACGCTTTATCGTGTGCAATCCGCATATTGTCACCCTGGGCCGGAATGATCCAGGCCCGATCTGGATGCTCATGATCAATCGCGAGCGCAAAACCATAATCTCCAACACCATTTTGAGGTGTTATTTCTTTCCAATCCAATCCGCTATTTGCAGATCGATACACACCACAATGATTTTGCTGCCAAATGATATCAGGATTTGACCTGCAAATTTTCATCATATGCGGATCATGTCCTGCCACAATATCAATGCCAGGCAGATAATCCGCTCGAAGACCACTATTCGTTGCATACCATGAAATGGCATTATCATCCGATCGAAAGACCCCTCCGCAGCTTACGCCAATATAGATTTGTTGCTCATTTACAGGGTGCGTAAAAACGGTATGAATGCCAGCATAATCTCTACCTCCTCCAAACCAATCATTTTCCCTGCTCGGGTGATTCCAAAGTGATTGAATAAATTCGAAATCCTTCCCATAATTAGTTGTCACAAATAAACCTCCCGGCTCAGTGCCAACAAACATTTTATCAGGACTACCATACCCTCCATGTCCAAAAGCCCAAACATACCTGAGTTTTGCCTGCACCCCAGCCTTCATTTCAATACCACGAGGGTAGGTCGGCGGTGCAACAGATTTCCAGGACTTTCCTTTGTCAAAGGAGATATGCATTTTATGGCCCCAATGCTTGTGGGCCAGGCTGACCCACCAGGCGCCGTTTCTCGGATCGACATATACGAGAGAAGCTGGCATACCTAAAAATTCATCCCTTTCAAATTGCCAGTTTCCATTCTTTTTTGCAAGGATAATTAGTCCCTTTTGTGTTGCTATAAGCACTCTTTTCATCCTGTTCATTGATGATTTAACGCAAGATAAAACATAAGTATGAGGTACCGAGTGCAGTCTGTCTTTCGATTTTTCAAATTCATTACTACCTTTGAAACGATGCAGATAAAAATCAGAGCTTTTGGTATTGCAAAGGATATTCTATCCACCGACTCTTTAGAATATGAAGTAGATGATGGAATAACGATCCTCCAGTTGCGAGAGAAGCTCGTCCTGGATTACCCTGATTTTGAGCGACTCAGCTCACTTGCATTTGCAATCAATGAATCATACGCAAAACCAGATGCAATCATTTCCCAAAATGATGAGGTGGTATTGATTCCTCCGGTGAGTGGTGGATAGCCCGGGATTCTTCGTTTTTATTCATTCATCTATGAAAGCCGGCGGTTGGTAGATACTGTCCGTGTTCACATATCATTGGGATTTTCAACTGTACCAATCTGCAGGTTTGAATCGTTCTAATAATACCAAACCTGATTTCAAACCCACAACTGATCTGGCATGAAAACAATACCCGAAATCCGACACCTGATTACAAAAAACTGGTTTTATTCTATCGCATTAGGAACTGTTTTATTTACCTTAAAAATGATCCTCGAACATGCTTTTTTGGTAGGTGAATTTCGTTTTGATGAAACCTTTCTCATCTTACCTATTACCGCAATTGCACTTCCAGTTATACTCGTTTTATCTACCCCTGCTTTGGCAGCAGCCCTTATAAGCATCCCTTTGTTGAAACAATTTGCCGCCTCGGAAATGCGGACTAGGTATCATTTGTGTCTCATCATTTTAGTTTTATCGTGGGGTACAAGTGCCATTATCGTTCCCCATTTTCTAGATATGTCACTCACTCAACCTGAGGTCTACTCAGTCTTGTGTTTACTTTCCTTTTCTTTCACATTTATTTTTTTAAATGACGAGAAACTCATTTCCAGGTTGTCTGAGGATAATTAGATTGACTACCTGACTGAGCACTCCTTTTTGTATCTTTTACCATCGAAATAATGAATTGATGGTGAAAGAAAAGCAAATAGAAATCCAACTTTTACAATCCAGTTTGTCGCAGGAAGAATGCAAAAGCTTTATTGGTTCTGTTCAGGCAGGAGCAGAAGTATATTTTGTTGGCACCGTCCGGAATATGACACGAAGCAAAGAAGTAATTCGTTTAGAGTTTGAGGCCTATGCTCCTATGGCCATCAAGGAAATGAAAAAAATAGCGCAACACGCTATTGAAAATTGGCCCCTGTTAAAAGTAGCTTTTTATCATCGTACAGGAAGCCTGGAAATTAGTGAAATCCCGGTCATCATTGGGGTATCAGCTGCACACCGAAAAGCGGCATTTGAAGCCTGTCAATATTGCATTGACACATTAAAAGAAACAGTTCCAATCTGGAAAAAAGAAATCTTCTCTGATGGGGAAGAATGGGTTTCAGCGCATCCTTAGCGCAAAAACAAATTTTACGCTTACAATTCGTTACGATTCAGGATTTTCTCCTTTTGCTGATCAAATTCCTGACGGCTGATTACTCCACGCTCCATTAATTCACCCAAATCAGATATCTTATCCAAAACGGAAGTATCATAGTAAGGCTTACTTTCCAGTAATCCTTCCTCAGGTTTGGGCAATTTTGCAACCATCTTATAATCATTTTGCACAAAAATATCAAATTCCGGAAGTGATCTGAGATAACCCAGGGCTTCATTCTCATAAATTTCTTCAAATTGCTGAAAGCCATAATCAACAGCTGAAGAAAGATGAAAAAATGATTTGTCAGATGCTTTCATGATCGAATGACAACATGCCAACATAAAATGGACGCTTGGATTATCATAATCCTTTTCAAGGGAATCTTCAAAGTCTTTCATTGCCCCTGTATAGTCTCCTTTCTTATATTTTCTAAAAGCGGATTTCAACAGGGAACTGCTGCGGTCAGATTTGGGCATCATCTCAGGTGGTGCGAAATTTCCTTGCGTTGCAGTTTGTCTTCTCGGTTGTCTGGCGGTCGATTTTTTTCTGATAGGCTGCTTACGCCGGACTCCAGCCGGAACCTGATTGTATTTCCGGTCAAACTCTCTTTTAGGCATTGCGAAAAGGAGGATCGAGTCAATAAAAGCAAGTAAACCTAAAAACATAATTGGGGGTGGCCCATCATAATGTCCATCGCTATACAGACTGATCGTCAAACCTAAGAGAACAAAAAAACCAACAAAGTAAAGAACACCTTGTCTTCTTTTTCCCAGGTAAAATCGATGCACGCCAAACACCCCAAAGAAAAGAGCAAGTAATCCTGCAACACCTTTATTTTTTGTGCCATAGTCAGGAGATTCATCACCCACAAATTCTTCATCTACCGGTGGATCGTATCGCCTTCTGGGTGGCTCTACATTCATTGGCCGGATTGGCATTCTCCCTTCATCAGGAACACTCAGGCCTTTGCTGGTGACAGCATAAATACTTACAGGTTCGAAAATATTTTTCAACCGAAACGCACCCAACGAAACAGCATGCAACCAGGAGTGGTTTTTGATATCATCATACACCCTTCCGGAAATAAAAACACCTCCAGGTTCACAAACCGGTTCAATGCGGGCAGCAATGTTTAGCCCTGTACCAAATGCATCATCACCTTGAATAGTAATATCACCAGAATGAATGCCTATACGCAACGGAACTTCCGGTTCTTTCCTGAATTCGATTTGCATTTCAACAGCACATTCTACGGCATTTACATTACTATCAAATATGCTGAGTGTTCCATCCCCAAAGTATTGAACAATCTTCCCTCCAAACTTTTTATGTGCTTCTTGAAAGATCTGTTTGTGGCGTGTTCTGATTTCCGTTGCGCGTCTTTCATCGATTTGCATCAAGGTAGAGTACCCGACGATATCGGTGAACATAATTGAGGCTAATTTTCGAGTGGCTTCCATCGAGGCGAAAAATGCGATTATTTCTTGATTCTAAAAGAATAAATATACAGAAATCAAATTTCCTAAGTAGAATGATGTTTTAGGAATTCGTCCAGTTGGGCTTTTTCTTTTTGGTCGTTCGCTTGTTGAAAGAAGGTTGGAGACTCTGGAGACACCAATTGTACATCAAGATTTGAAAGGAGATCCATCAGACGATAATTGCCGGATTGATATGCCTGGCGCAAAGCTGTATGGGATGAAGGCTCCCAAATCGCCAATAAAGGCTCTCCCCATTTATTCTGAGGAAGAGAAATAGCCGTCACATGATGGTCAAAAGAACGCGATTCGAGGAGCCATTTCAAATCTCTTGTGCGGAGCAAGGGGTAATCGCATGCCAGCACAAAAAAGGCAGAATTAGGAAACTGGTCAAATGCGGAAAGGATTCCCGCTAATGGGCCAATTCCTGTGTATGCATCTTCGATCGTTTTGAATGGATCCCATTTCTCTCCATCTCCTTTCCTGCAAGAGATGTAGGTAGAAATATTCAGTTGTTCCATGATGGTCGTCAAATAAACTGCTTGTGGTTGATCCCTGTACTCTAACATCGCTTTGTCCGAACCCATGCGCCGACTTGACCCACCGGTAAGAATTAATCCATAAATAGAATGATCAGTCATTTGTCCTTATTCTCTTAAAAAATCTCTTTTCCCTCCTCTTTTCTCCATTAATATAACATGTTCTATTCGAATGTCATGCGACATTGCCTTGCACATGTCATAAATTGTCAATGCGGCAACAGATGCGCCCGTCAGAGCTTCCATCTCGACACCAGTTTTCGCGTGGAGAGAAGTAGTACACTCGATTTGAACACGGTGATCATCCGCTGGTCTTATTTTTATCTGACAATCATCCAGTCCAATTGGATGACATAGAGGGATGAGTTCACTGGTTTTCTTGGCGCCCATCACACCAGCTATGATTGCTGTTTGAAATACTGGCCCCTTCTTCGAAATGAGCTCTCCATCATTTAGTTTATCCATGATGTCTTTCCCCAGGAAAACCATTGCCCGGGCTCGTGCTACACGATAGGAGATTTCTTTTGCACCCACATTGACCATGGATGGATCGTTGTTGTCATCAATATGTGAAAAATGATCTCCCATGTTACAAATCAAGTTAAAAAAGTAATAGATTAAAGGTATGGAAAAGCGTGTAATAGAGAGAAAATGATCCGACAAATTCGCATTCTACTTTTAAGCATATTTTTAAGCGTAATCTTAATACCGACATCTCTGAATGGGCAAATATGTTCAGGTAGCGTTGGAGAAAATATTTTTTTGGAAGGTGATTTTGGTCGTGGTGCTGCAAATATACTGCCTGTAGACCCTGGGATAGCACCAGGCTTCACTTATTCGACAAACACGCCCATCGATGATGGTTTTTATAACATCACAAACGGGACTGACAAATGGGTTAATAATTATGTTACCTGGTTGAACATTGGAGATAATTCAAGTGATCCGAACGGATATATGATGGTAGTCAATGCGAATTTCACCCCTGGTATTTTTTATGATCAGACTGTTGAAGGATTATGTGACAACACGACGTATGTTTTTACTGCTGATGTGATCAATATGATCAGAAGGGAAGTAACCAATCATATCCTGCCGAATGTCTCCTTCCTGATCAATGGCGATGTAAAATTTACAACAGGCGCAATCCCCCAGGATGAATTTTGGCATACCTATGGCTTTACTTTTGACACTGAACCAGGAGAAACAACACTCCGTTTGACATTGCGTAACAATGCGCCCGGAGGGATCGGTAATGACCTGGCGCTTGACAATATTGAGTTTAGGGCATGTGGTCCGGATGCGATTGCCAGCACAGATTTGGACGGGAAAGTGTGTGAAAATAGTTTCGAGGATATTTTCCTCACTGCTGATATTTCTGATGCTCCGGCAGGTTCTGCTATTCAATGGCAGTTAAGTGCCGACAATGGAAATAGCTGGACCAACATCGTCGGAGCAAAGGATACAACCTACCAAATCCTCGATTTTAGCAGTGGTCTATTCCTTTATCGATACCTGTTTGCCAATTCTGAAGAGAGCCTGCAAAATATTAAATGCCGGACAATCAGTACCCCGCAGGCTCTTGAAGTAGTCCCTTTGTTGTTTAGTATATCTGATACAATTTGTGCAGGGACCGGATATCAATTTGGCACAAATGAGCTATTTGATCCAGGGGTATATGTTGACTCCCTGGTTTCATCGATAGGCTGCGATAGCATTGTGACGCTAACGCTTTACATAGCACCGCCAGACTTGATCAGTTTATTTGCTTCGGGAAATGATCCAAGTTGTACGGACTACGAGGATGGCCAGGTGCATATAGACTCAATTCCCGGTGCCGGGAACCCTGTAGAAGTCTTTTTTAATGGAACAAATGAAGGAGCAGTTTTCGATTTTTTCGATCTCGCTCCCGGAAATTATGATTTACAAATTGTGGATCGTTTTGGATGCACAGCAAGCGAAAATCTTACGCTCCAGAATCCTTCTCCGTTCGTTGCGATAGGCAGCCTCGACACAATGATTAGACTCGGACAGATTATCGTTGGGAACCCAGTATTTTCCCACCCTGCTGTTGCCTGGTCATGGTCACCGTTCGAAGGAATCGACTGCATAGATTGTCAGAACCCGATGATTCAACCGTTGCGCAGTGGCACTTATGAAGTACTTGGACAAAATGAGTTTGGGTGTGAGGCTACGTATGTACTCAATTTCGATGTCAATGTTGAAGAATTGATCTTTATACCAAATGTATTCACGCCAAATAATGATTCCAGGAATGACTTTTTTGGTGCTTTTGGTGACCCTTATGCTCAATTACAAAACTATCAAATCGCTGTTTTTGATAGATGGGGCGGGCAGGTATTTCAGAGTGAAGCAGCGATTTTAAACGAAGAAAGCACAGGTTGGGACGGTAAAGTTAATGGCAAAGATGTAGAGAAAGGAGTGTATACCTATGAGATGTATTTCACATTGATCAATTCGGATGTAGTGAGAAAAGTCGGAACGGTTACTATTTTAAGATAACTGTGAGATACGCTGGACTTTTCATGGTGTTCAATTTCTGAACCTATAAAATGGAAACGATTCTCCGGCATTGAATGTCTGTCTCCCTTGTGGAAGTTCCAGAAAGCTGTCTGCAAGCACAAGATTCGCCAGGTCTCCTGAACCACCGCCAGTTTCAGGGTATGCGCATATGACACCATCCCTATTGATTTCCGTTCTTACCTGTAAAAAATATGTCAGGTCCGGCTTGAAAGTATAGTCTTCCCGGAGTACAGCAAAAGCAACCTGATTTCTTAGGTTGAGTGATTTTTGCAGCCATGGAATAATGTACCTGGTCGTACACATAAATGATGATACAGGGTTTCCTGGCAAAGCAAAGACTGTGCACTTTTGGTCGGCAGATGTGCCAAACCAAAGCGGTTTTCCCGGCCGCTGAGCCACTCTGTGAAAATGTTTTTGCACCCCATTTTTCTCCAATGCTTTTGGAATAAAATCATACTTTCCGGCAGATACCCCTCCACTTAGAATCATGACATCATAATCTTTCAAACAATTGGCAATCTTCTGTGACACAGTAGATTCCTTGTCCTCCACATACAATCTTTCCGCAATGACCCCATGGCGCGCAAGAGCTGCACCGATTTGATATTCATTGGACTTTCTGATTTGATGAGGCAAGGGTGATTCATGAACATCAATCAGTTCATCCCCGGTGGAGATAATGACCACCCTGGGTAGTGTGGATACGAGCAGCTGATCCATTCCGACACTTGCTGCTACCCCAATTTCTGCTGGCGTGATCCGAATACCTTTCGAGACAATCACCTCCCCTTTCGAGCGATCAGATCCTTTTTGGTGCACATTTTGTTTTTCTGAAATATGGTCCAATTGAATCGTTGCTTTACCGTTTTCCACCTGCAAGTCTTCATATTTGATTACTGTATCTGTGCCGAAAGGGGCAATGGCTCCGGTCATCACCTCAAAACATTTTGAGGGGTCAAGTAGATTTCCCTGAGAGGTCCCGGCTGGTGAAAGTCCTGCAATTTCAAAAGTCCGTTGACCTGACGCAAAAGCCTGATATTGAATTGCAATACCATCCATACTCACCCGGTCAAATGGAGGAAAAGGAC
>Ga0316201_10004832_pt1 | contig 10254 bp, 7 predicted proteins | sample CS6wburrow_MG_FD_204516 | JGI IMG/M metagenome (GOLD analysis project Ga0316201, IMG submission 204516) | Coastal sediment microbial communities from Delaware Bay, Delaware, United States - CS-6 worm burrow | ecosystem: Environmental > Aquatic > Marine > Coastal > Sediment | place: USA: Delaware...
CCGCCGAACTGTAGCAACCCGGGCGGCACCCTCGAAGGCTGCTAACTGTTTAACTCCCAATCTACCCGCTGGTATACCTGGTCGATTTCCAGCTTGGAGGTGGGTGACTTGAGGGCATCACCTGTCCTGATTTCATTGATTCCCATGCAAAACTGCTTCAAACCCTGGTCCCTTGCCACAAGCAAGGCCTGACCTGCCAGGTCACGAACCGTCTTCAGCTCACTGGACCCGGTCCAGATTTCGGAAATGGACTGTTTGTGAATGTTGCCGGCGTTTCTCCTGAGCTGTACACAGGGGAACACATTTCCAAACGGGTCAATGGTCAGGTTGGTCGATCCCGCACCACACACTTTGTGCTTGCCGGGATCTATCCTGGTATCGGCAGAGCTGTTCGCCTTCATTTTAATCGGCAGGGTGTCAGCATCCTGTTTCACGCGACTGCGAAGCAAGGAAAGCCGCACCATGTTCTCTATCCCTTCTTTGCCCGGCGCAATCTCCAATGGAGACAGGTCTCCGTCGTCGCGCGGGGTAATTTCAGGGTCAAACTGCAGTGGGACCCCCATCCTGTCGGCGAGGGCGAACATCTCCGCAACCTCACCTTCATTCCAGCATGTCAGGGCGGCATTCAACTTTAGCCGTAAATTCAGAGATTGGAGGATATCAATGTTTCTAAGTAAGCGTTCGAAACTACCATCAACCTGGGTCAGGCGGTCGTGTGACTGTGGCCTGGCGCCATGCAGACTCATTTCCACGATAAAAGGGTCGACTTCGGCTTTCAGTCTCTGCGCATTTCGCCGGTTGAGCGGTACACCATTGCTTTTGACCTTGATTACAAAGCCTTTTTCTCGGGCATGCGCACCCACTTCCCAAAAATGCTTGTAGAGTAGTGGCTCGCCGCCAGAGAGGGTTAACGACATCACGTTCATGATCGCCAACTCATCCAACAGGGATCGATATTGTTCAAGGGAGACCCGTCTGCCGCGCAGGTTCAGGTCGTTGTAACAGAAGGTGCAGTCGAGATTACAACCGTAGGTCAACTCCAATAACACCGAGCTTAATATGTTTTCTTCGCGGGCACGATTGGAAAGTTGCTCGTAATTCATACCTGCGTCTCGTCCACACGGTGAATGATGCCGAGTTCTGCCAACTCCTCGATAAAAGATCGCAGGTCTTCAAGCAGTGTTTCGCTATCAACATCGAAAGCTTCAGACATTATTCTGATGATTTCACCCATATCATGTTGACCATCACAAAGCTCCAGAAAAGTCACTCCGGTATCGTTCAGCACGATGCTTTCTGCCTGGTCCTGGTGAATCACTACACCTTCATCAAACAAGCGCCGGAACCGAACGTGTTCATCAAGTTGCCAGATCTCACTGGAGTTACTCATGCGTATGGCTATTTCCCCTTTTCAAAACACATGCTGCAGAAAATGTCTGCTGTTTGTGAAGTACAGATCCTGTACTCCAATTTGCATTGACAGAGCCGAGAGTATATCAATCAGCTGACCCGTGCGATATGAATCCTGGTTGATGAAAGGTGCGCTGCCGGCAAGCAAGGATACGGCCCTCGCGGCTGAACACTGTTTTACACGATCCTCTTCAGCCTGGTGCAGACGGTACAGACTACGTAAGCGGACTGGATGGTGTACGTCGCTGACCGCATTCAGACTGCCACTGAACGGCACGGGCGTGACCTGCCAGCCGTCTTCACATGGTTCAATAATGTTGATGTCATCACTGACCACGGCATACCCATTCTCCAATGCCAATGCACTGGTGGTCGATTTACCGGCGCCTGAGTGTCCAAACAAAACCACAGCCTGGCCATTCTTAACGATGGCCGCACAGTGAAGCATGACACCACCCCGCTGTACGACATCATACGCCACCAACACGCGAAGTACGTTTTCGAGTACATCAGCAAACCAGGGTGATGCCTCCACGTGAACCATCAGTCGTACCGGTGAATTCAGGGCTATTTTGAACCGGGCTTCACACCAGTCCGAGGCGATGTTTACCTCTTCTGTGCTGAAATACAAACGGGATGTCTCGTTCAGGTCATGGGGCTCAGATAACGGGCGCAAATGTGATTTTGAAGACATCTGTATTTCAATAACCCGGTCTGTACGGGGTGCCTTTTCTTCTTTACAGGCCAGCAATCTTTCTGGTAACAGCTTTTGCCATCCCAGGGGAATCCCCAGCACTGAAAATCGGCGTCCGGCTAAAACCAGGCAGAGATCGTGTTCAAATTCGCCTGTGGGTAAGATAACTGATGGACCTGCTGCGGGCGCAACCATGGCCTGGCTCACAATGTCATCCTTGTCACCTGGTAACGCAGAGCAGTGATGACAAGCCTTGTCGCGGCCGGAAACCAGCCAATGGCCGCATTGAGTCGGTAACCAGGCCCGGGCCGGAAAGATACACCGTTCACATGAGTGACCCGTCCAAGTACAGAATCAAGCGCTACAGGGTTGTCAGCTTTGTGTGAATTATCTGCACGCGTAAGAGCCAGCCAACCACGACGCCCGGGAAAATACCCCAGAAAACGGTGACTGACAATCTCATTGGCGCCGCGTCTGAATGCAACGACTTCCCCGGGCCAATAGAACGAACATCCCTCCAGCCTGGCATCACTACCCGCCGGAAGGCTATTGTTCATACAATCACCATTAACATGAACGGTTAGCGGCCCTTGCTGAATAAATTCTTTCAATAGGTTAAAATCCATAACGTATATTATAATAACTACTCGAATGCAGTGGTGATTTGAAATTATCAAACGATTTTTACTTGGCCGATAAACTTAATGAATAAAGAAAGAACAGACATACATTCCTCGAATCAAAATTCGGACCCAGATTCCGGTCGACCTTACCAGGCCCCTGCCATATTGTCCCGTGAGCGATTGGAATCAGCAGCGAATGTGTGTACCGGGTTTGGACTAAAAACACAACCCGGTGCTACTGCCCCGGGTGGTGGTCTGTGCGGACAAGCCGGTTTGAATTCCTGAAATTTCTGGGTTTTCTATAAAATTTTATTTGCGTATTTCATAGCGATTATCCCACAGCACGCAAAGCCATGGGTAGAGCTTACCCGGTCACTACTTTCAAACAGACTCATTAAGCGTCCCCTAAGGGGCGACATTCACGGCCACAGATTCATCTTGGCCAGCAAGGCTTGAAAGCGGGGTTTGCTCCGCAACGGGTCATAGGCACTCAACCTGTTCATATGAACGGCATAGGCGTCACCCTCAGCAAAACTCCTTTCAAGTTCGTCCAATGCCAGTTCATGTTCGTTCAAATACATCAACTGAAACGCCTTGCCCGTTGTGCCACCCGGAACAGTGCTGTCCTGCATCACTGCCTTAATTGCAGCTTCAGCCAGTTCCGGCTTTTCAACGGCGTTGATGACTGCCATCATGGTAGAAGGGTCAAATTTACCCACCTTAGAAAACTCCAGGCACCGTTCGCGGGCCTGCTCGAAGCGACCGGCCTTTATATCAAGATCGATCAGGTTTCCAATCGTCGGCTGGAAGTATGGGTCAATATCGAGAGCTTCCTGGTAGTATTGATAAGCCTCTTCTTTTCTATCTGATTGTTGCAGAACCCACCCCATGACGTGAGGGATTACGGGAGAAAGTGGATCCAGTTGTCGGGCCAGTTTTAATTCTGTTATCGCGGCCTCGATGTTACGCTCCACTGCCAACAACTCACCATACCATTGGTGTGCGGTTGCATAAGCCGGGTCGATATCAATTGCTTTCAGGAAGTCTGTTCGTGCGCCTGTGAAGTCGTAATCGAACATGTACTTGATATACGCGGAAGTGGTTAAAGCATGTGCTGAACCTGGATTGATCGCCAATACTTTTTCAATGGCCTCACGACCCAGTGGTATGTACTGTTTAATGGATCCAGCGCCGTACTCCGGAATTAACACGTAGGCATCCGCCAGTGCTCCCCAGGCCCGCTCAAAGGCCGGATCCATCTCGACAGCCTCAACAAGCGGTTCAACCGCTGCCAGCAGGGATTCCGGTGTACGTTGATTCCACAGGTGGCGGCCAAGCAGGAACTTGTTGTATGCCTCGGTGCTGTATGTTGGCCGGGTGGACAGGGATTCTTCTTCTGCACCGGTAAGTGTTACTTTCAAAGCATTAACAATCGCCTGGGCGATTTCATCCTGAACCGCAAATATATCATCCAGTTTTCGTGTATAGGTCTCCGACCACAGGTGTGTATCCGTATCGACATCAATAAGCTGTGCGGTCACCCGAATCCTGTCACCGGATTTGCGGACGCTGCCTTCCAGCACATTATCTACCTGCAGTTCCCGGCCAATCTCGGTAATTTTCTTGTCACTGCCCTTGAAGGTAAACGATGAAGTGCGTGATGGTACGCGCAGGCCGTCAACTTTGATCAGGACGTTTAATAATTCCTCGGATATGCCATCAGAGAAATATTCGTTCTCTTCGTCATCGCTCATATTAATGAAAGGCAAAACGGCGATGGATTTATCAGGTTCCACCGGGGTGGGTTTGGAGACCTCGCTGTCCGTGGTTTCAGCGGCTTGAGAAAGTTCAGTGGAGTTTGCACCATTCGGGGTGAAGCCAAGTGAAGTTTCATCCCTGAATCTTTCGGTCAGGAGAAACACGACGGCAACCGAAAGAATCATGATGATGCCACGGTTCAGTTGCCGGCCAGTACTACCGGCAATGGATTTGTTCCGTTCGACATTCTTTTCCAGCTTGACGCCATCCGGCGTGACCTCAAACGCCCAGGCAATGATGATTGCGATGGGGAAACCAACCGCCATTGCCAGCATGAATACCTGCATAACCCATTCCGGTGCATTGATATTGTCCAGTACGAGGTCAACGATCTGCAGCATCAGCCAACATGCGACTGCATAGGCGAAACCCACCTTGAAAACATTGCGGCGTTTTAATTCTTCAAAAATCCGCATACTCTATTGGCTCCACTCCGATTCCTGCATCATTTCAGAAACCTGCTCCCGAAGCTGCTCGAACTCCTTATCCAATTGCAACATTCGGGCTGCCACAGCCGGGTCTTCGTAAAGACGGGCGTAAAAAGTCTTTTCCATGCGCTGGTGTCGCTTCAGGTTTCGTGCCATTGGCATACCAAGACGGAACAGGTGACTATCAATTGCGGCAGGAATGTCTCCTGTCATGATGTAGTGATCCGTCAATGCCCTGCTCTTGGGGTCCCGCCAGGGAGCGCCAGTGGCATCCCAAAGGGAAGCGTATTTCAGCTGTGCCTGCTTGCGTTTTTCCAGGCTTTCAAAACCGGTCATCAGCCTGATACTGGACAACTGCATCATCGTACCTTCGAGATCAGCCGTTAATGTACTGTAATCCGCTATTTCCGGACGCACCGAGACGAGGAAATCATATGCCTGTTTTGCCTCGCCCCTGTCCAGCATTAAACTGCCATAGGTAAACAGCGGATTTATAAAAGAACCACGCCGGTCGGGTATCTGCGCACTGATCACTTTTTCTGCCATTGCGATCGCCTGGTCAAATTCCTTTCTTGCCATCGCGCGTTCGATTTCGAGATTGTGCTGTGCAGGTGAATCGGGAACCAATGCCTTGACACGGGCATACCAGCGATCACCCTCTTCGGGCAACTCCAGTGCATATAGAATCTCGGCAATTTTGTTAGCCAGTTCATGGTCCTGGGGGTCCACTTCCGCTGCTTTGCGATGCCAGTTGAGTGCAGCGAGCAGGTCATTGTTCTCTTCTTCAAGGTTCGCCAGGTCGGAATAGATGTTTGGATTTTCCGGTGCAAGTTGTTGTGCCCGTAGTAAGGCCTCCCGCGCCTGGTCAAGCTGGTTATTATCACGGTAAATGTTACCGAGCATGCTATGCAGGTCCGGGTCCAATGGGTCCACCAGCAGACCAGCCTGGAGAACTTCGATTGATTGTTGGGGTTGTTTAAAGAAGAAATTCAGGGTGCCTGCCACTATTTCCCGGACATAGGTTTCCGTCGGTATCAGTGGCAACAGGTTACGTAACTCGGAAATCTCCCTGTCCCTGTCATCCTTGCTCATGTTTGAGTCGAACGTTCTTACCGACATAGCCAGTTCGAACGCACGTGCCGTGTGGTTATCCGGTTCCTGTTCGCGTACCTGGCTTATCAATGGCGTTGCCAGTCCGGTCAATTCATTATTGTTGAGCAGACCAGTCCCTCTTTTCATCAGGTAGTTGCGCACCAATGCAAGTCGCGCATCGATAAAGCCCGGGTCATAGGCGAGTGCCTGTTTAAAATGATTTTCTGCAACTTCGAGACTGCTGTAGGAAAAAATGGCCTGTTGCTCCAGACCTTTCAAATAACTTTCATACGCGCTTAGACTCGAGGTATTCACACTCAGTACAACTTGTTTCGTACCGCCTAACAATGACGCGTCCAGTGCATCGGCCACATCCTTGGCAATCTCATCCTGGATCGCGAAAATATCAATCAGGTCGCGGTCGTAATTTTGTGACCAGACATGGAAGCCATCTTCTGCTCGAACCAATTGCGATGTGATTCGCACCCTGTTGCCGGCTTTTTGCACGCTGCCCTCCAAAACATGTGCCACCCCAAGTGCACTGGAAATTTCAGCAATGCTTGTATCCTTGCCCTTAAACGCAAAGGAGGAAGTGCGGGCAGCAACCCGCAATTCAGGAAGTTGTGCCAGCATATGCAAAAGTGTCTCGGTCAGGCCGTCGGAGAAGTATTCGTTTTCCTTGTCTCCGCTCATGTTGACAAACGGAAGCACCGCAATAGATGGGCCCGAAACCACCGGCGTTTCTGTCTCAACCGGAGCAGACTGTTCGGTCTCGACCGGTGCAGGCGTACTTTCCTGTAAGATCAGTTTATCAATCAGCAGGTAAGCGACTGTCACGGTGAGCACCCCGATGATCATTCTGTCTAACTTACGACCGGTAATGGATGTGATGGATTGACTCCGATCTACATCCTTTTCCTTTTTGATGCCTTCGGGCGTCATCTCGAATGCCCAGGCGAAGATGAGTGCCAGCGGTAATCCGATGGCCAGCACCAGCATGATGACCTGGAATATCCAGACAGGTGCTTCAATATTGTTTAGTACTACATCGGCGAATTGCATAATAAGCCATGCAACCACTATGTAGGCAATACCCACACGGATGACATTACGGCGTTTGAGCTCAACAAAAAGATTCATTTGGCACCTGTAGGGTTCATCTTAAGGCCCCCGGTATTTGGTAGGCATTTTCACGCTGGCGCTGCATGTCTTCTTCTATCACGCTGACCAGTTGCTTGAACTCCGGTTCGTTATACAGGCTGTTGAAAGCAATGGTGGTAAATAAAGTGCTTTGCCAACGGAACCGAAGCCCCAATTCAACTGCTGTTTCGAGGTATTCCAACGCTGCTTGCTTGTTATCTCTTGCCGCTGCTATAGAAGCCCGCCTGATAGCCTGCACCCAGGGCAAGAAGAGCGGGTCTTGTAAATCTAATCTCTGTTCAGCGACATTGATAAGTTCAGAAGCGCGCTCGGACCCGGGATCGCGGAGCTGCAATAAAACGGCTAAATCAACCAATTCGGCTGATTGCCCGTTTGGCACAGCAGCTAAATCCAACAGGGTTGAAAACGCACCGGGAAACTTGTCCTGGAAATAATCAATGGCCTCTTGAATTTGCCCCTGTCTGACCAGGTCGGAAATATAGGCTCGCCTGAGGACACCGTTTGATCCCCGGCGGTTATCCATATTTTTGTCAAGTGCCCGTTTTGCCAAATCACCGGCAAGACCATACTGTTCCCGATGCAGATAAAGCGCTACGCGGGCAACAATGGGTGTTGGCTGGTCAGCGCCTGTTTCATCCGCCAGTTCTGCCCAGCGTTCTGCCTGCTCCAGGTCCCCCAGTGCCATCCAGATCATGGCAATGCCGGCAGGGAATTCGTAGTCATTCGGGTCAACTTTCATCCCTTTCAACTGGTAGTCCAGGGAAAGGTCCAATTGACCGCTCTGCTGGTATGCCAGGCCGGGCCCCCAGTAGCGGTTTGGGTTATCCGGTTGAATTTCTCCTATACGCGCAGCGTAAGGTTCGGTTTTCGTCGGCTGATTTGTAAATGCATATGCAACGATGTACTCCCACAGCACGTCCACAGAATAAGGATCGATACGCTCGGCTTCTTTAATGTATTCCAGTCCCTTTTTTACATTCCCATCTGAAAATAAATTGAACCGGCCCATTTCCAACAGTGCTTGAAGGTTACGTGGGTCGTTGTCCAGGGCGAGCCGTAATTCCTGTACCCTGGCGTCTCTATTCTTTTGTGCCCATAAAACTCTGGCATTCAATACATGGGCTTCGGCATTGGCGGGGTCTTCTTCAAGAACTTCGTGGATGAAAGGCTGGACATTCTCAATGGCCTCGGCATGGGATATGGCACCAGTAAAGGCGAGATCAAGCCAGGCCTTTGATAGTTTGAGCTTGGCCGGGGTATAGTCGGGGTCCCGTTCAATCGCTTCGCCGAATGTTTCCACGGCCTGTTTGAGTGAGGTGAAGGAATGAGTATTGATTTGCTGCAATCCACGCAGGTACAAATCGTAGGCACTCATATCCGTGACCGGCAGGGCAGCAATGCGTGCTTCATCTTCACCGAACAGTGCGACGCGAAGTGCCTTCGCAACTTTACGGGCGATTTCTTCCTGGATGGCGAAGATATCATCCAGATCGCGGTCATAGGTTTCCGACCACAGGTGATAACCGTCTTCCACATTCACCAATTGTGCAGTGATACGTACCCGGTTGCGTTTTTCATCCTTGCGCACACTGCCTTCAAGGATGGATTTAACATTGAGTTTTTCTCCGATCGATCTCAGGTCTTCATTCTTGTTTTTGAAAGCAAAGGAGGAAGTGCGTCCTGCTACGCGAAGTTCCTTGATCTTGGCCAGGATATTCAATACTTCTTCGGTCAGACCATCGGAGAAATACTCATTGTCACCATCCTGGCTCATATCCACGAAGGGCAGCACCGCAACGGTTTCAGCTGATTTTTCTTCGACTATTTCAGCTGAGTCGACTACCGATGGGGCAGGCGCCGTCGCTGACAACCAGAACTTGTCAGCAACAAAATAGCCCAGTGAGAGCACCAATATGACAATAATGGTGCGATCGAGCTTGCGTCCGGTTGTTGATGTGATCGACTGGCTACGATCCACGTCTTTTTCTTTCTTGACGCCCTCCGGTGTCATCTCAAAGGCCCAGGCAAAAATAATGGTAATCACCAGGCCCGCCAATAAAATCACAAACATGGCCTGCATGACCCAGGGCGGGGCACCGATAGATTCAAATAAAATATCGGCGACCTGGATCAGCAGCCATGAAGTGACCGCATAGGCAATGCCTACACGAAAAACATTGCGGCGTTTGAGCTCTGTAATAAAACTCAAGCCGTTACCTCACGTAAATTGGCAGACATAACAATGGCCGCCAACGCACAGGCACTGGCGGTAGTTAGACGCGCATGGCCGAAACGAGAACGGTTCCAGCGTTTTGGTTTTCCAAATAAGGACAAGTCGTCTCTACCCCCGCAGTGAACGACAGGCGGATTGCCTGATTGTAAAGGTAGCCAGCCAGGCAATCCGCTTGTTAATGTTAGTTTGTTTCTTCTGTTTATTACGTATGTGCTTCCTTCTGAATAATACTTCCTTGCCCACATCATGTTTGTGGTTTTAGAAATAACTTCTGCATTCTGACACAAAACACCGCCAGGCTTATGATTATTCCGGTAATTCTGTTGAGCGAACCAGGGGTCCAAAGTACAGGGAGTTCACCCAGAGACGCTCCGTTCCGCGCCAAAAACCCCTGAACAGCGGGTTGTTCGCGAACCGCACCACCAGTCCTTTGCCGTGGCGTTCGGCGATAACTGCGGGCTGATTGCTCATTTCGGTCAGTCGTTGTTCTCCGATATAGCCGCTCACAAGTGGCTTATCGGTATATCGTACAGGTGTGGCAAACGGGTTATCACTGCTTTGCAACAGTGTGCTGCCCCGGCGAAACAACGGAATCTCTTTGCTAAAACCGAAAGCAACCGGGTGTGTAGAATCGACGGTCGCGCTGACAATGGCACCACCGATCGTCCGTTGTGCGCGCTGATCATCAAACTCCGCATATCCCATTGGCTTGTTCTCAGTGTCTTCGGTCTCTTTTTCATCTGGTTTATCAGAACAATCGGCGGATTCAAAACAAAGGGATTCGATCCATGTTGC
>Ga0316201_10004833_pt1 | contig 10254 bp, 8 predicted proteins | sample CS6wburrow_MG_FD_204516 | JGI IMG/M metagenome (GOLD analysis project Ga0316201, IMG submission 204516) | Coastal sediment microbial communities from Delaware Bay, Delaware, United States - CS-6 worm burrow | ecosystem: Environmental > Aquatic > Marine > Coastal > Sediment | place: USA: Delaware...
TCAGGTTCTCGCCTCCCACGATGCGATCCATCGCCTTGGCCGCAGCCAGGTGGTGACTCACGGGGCAGATACCGCACAGTCGCTGGACCGCGACCGGCATCTCCCAGAACGGGCGTCCCTGGATGAAGCGTTCGAATCCGCGAAACTCGACGATGTGGAGTCGCGCGCGTTCGACCTGTCCGGCGTCGTCGAGAAGGATGGTGACCTTCCCGTGACCTTCCACGCGGGTCACGGGCTCTATGACTACTTTCCGGGTCGTCGTCGTTGACACATGGACCTCCCGGTCAATCGTACTTGATGAGTGAGTAGGGAAGCTCCACCGGCTCATCGCTGAGCAGCGCCGTCAGCGCGGCCCACAGCGTGTCGGCGGAGGGCGGGCAGCCCGGCAGGTGGAAGTCGATCTTCACCACCTCGTGCGCCGGGTACACCCGGTCCAGCAGGAGCGGTATGTCCTCGCTGGCCGGCATCTCGCCGCTCGGGTTGTAGACGGTGGGACCATCCACGTATGCCTCCCGCAGGCATTCCTCCAGGGGCACGAAATTGCGCATCGCCGGGATGCCGCCCATGGTGGCGCAGTCTCCCACCGAGATGAGGATGTCACAGTGCTTCCGGAAGTCACGAAGCACGTGCACGTTTTCCTCGTTGCAGCACCCGCCCTCGATCAGACCGATGGCGCACTGCTCCTGGATCTCCTTGAAGTCGTCGATGGGCGACTTGTCGAAGTCCACCAGCTCGGCGAGCGTGAGGATCCGTTCGTCGATGTCGAGCAGTGACATGTGGCAGCCGAAGCAGCCCGCCAGCGAGGTTGTCGCCACGCGTGGCTTTGCGGCCACGCCCGGACCCGTTGCGTCGACGCTCATGACCCCACCTCCCCCGTGGCTCGTTGCTCGATGTCCGATCCGATCGGTTCGTGGTCGTAGAGCCGCTCGCCGATCGGGACTCCGTACGCCCCCCGCTTCCGCATCAGGGCGCCCACCGGGCAGACGTCCAGCGCGGCGTCCGTGACGTCGAGGTCCGTGTCCTCGAGCCGAGCCGTCGCGTTTACGGACAGCTTCTTGTGTGGACCCCGGTGCTTGAACTGGAAGACCTGCTTCCCGTCGAGGTCCCGGGACGCCCGTACGCAGCGGGCGCACAGGATGCAGCGATTCCGATCCACGATGACGTCGGGGTGGGACCCGTCTACCTCCCGCGGGAACCAGTGGTAGGGGAAACGCGGCGCCGTCACGCCAAACCGATAGGCCAGCGCCTGCAGCTCGCACTGGCCGCTCTTCTCGCAGACCATGCAGAAGTGATTGCCTTCGACGAACAGCATCTCGACGAGAGCCTTACGATGCTCCAGCATCTGGTCGGTCTCGTTCTCTACGACCATTCCAGGGGACACCGGCTGGTAACAGGCTGACGCCGGCCGGCCGTTCGCGACGACCGTGCACATCCGGCAGCTGCCGTGAGGCGGAAGGCCGGGGAGGTGACACAGACGCGGGATGTAGACACCCGCTTCGTCCGCCGCCTCGATGACGGTCTGACCCGACCGGGCGGCGATCTCGACTCCGTCAATATATATGGTGAACTCACTCATAGTTCTCTCTCCATCCAGCCGGGACGAACCCGTCGTCATCCGGACCTCGAGGGTCCGCGGCGGCAACACCGGCGAGGCCCGCGGCCTCTTGCACGGCCCGGTAGAGGTCGAAGGACCGACGCTGGCCGTCCGGCGCGTCGGCGACCCGGTCCTCGTAGAGATGACGGAAGTTCCGAAGGCTGCTCAATATCGGGTTCGGTGAGGTCTGCCCGAGCCCGCAGCGGCTGGTATTCCGCATCGTATCGCCCAGGCTCTCCAGGTTCTCGAGGTCCTGGGGTTCGGCCCTGCCGGAGCGGAATCTCTGCAGCGTCTCGCGCAGCAGCACGTTGCCCACCCGGCAAGGAGTGCAGTAGCCGCAGCTCTCCTCGACGAAGAAGTCCATGAAGTTCTCGACGATCTCGAGCAAGTCACGATCGGGACCGAACACCATCATCGATCCGCCGGTCGGGAGGTCGTCGAAGCAGATCTGCCGGTCGAAGTCGTCTTCGCCGACCATCTGACCGCTCGGCCCGCCGACCTGGACAGCGACCGGTTCCTCGGCTCCGCACAGGTCCAGTACCTCGCGCAGGGTCACACCGAACGCTACCTCGTACACGCCGGGTCGAAGGCAGTCGCCGGATATGCTGAGGAGCTTCGTGCCGGCGCTCTGTCGGGTGCCGTATTCGCAGAACGTCGCGGGGCCATCTTCAAGGATCTTGGTTACGCAGCAGAGCGTTTCGACGTTGTTCACGATCGTCGGGAAGCCCCGGTAGCCCTCGATGGCGGGGAAGGGCGGTCGATTCCATGGATCGCCGCGGCCCCCGAGGCAGGAGGCGATCAGGGCCGTCTCTTCTCCACACACATAGGCGCCCGCGCCCATCTGGATCCGGATATCGAAGTCGAAGCCCTCGTGATCGAGGACGTTCTTGCCCAACAGCCCGTCTTCGCGCCGCTGCTGGAGCTGGGCCTCGAGAAACGGACGCAGGTACTTGTACTCGGCCCGCAGATACAGAATACCGTGCGCCGCGCCGATCGCGTATCCGGCGATGGTCATCCCGGCGAACAGCCGATCCGACCTTTCGGTGAGCAGCACCCGGTCCTTGAACGTGCCTGGCTCGCCTTCATCGGCGTTGCAGATCACGTACTTGGATTCCCCCGGCGCATTGCGGGCGAACTCCCACTTCATCCCGGTCGGGAAACCCGCACCACCGCGGCCCCGGAGGCGGGCCGTCTTTATGGCCCGAATGACCTCCTTTGGACTGATCGACAGTGCCTTGCGGACGGCCTCACCCCGGTTGTACGGGGTATAGAGGATCGCCCCCACACCGAGGGCATTGTTGCGCACCATCGAATGAATCAGCGGGTGGGCGTTGTTTCCATCGCCCTCCTTGTGCACCAGACGCCGCGGATCCATGTGGCGCCTCAGCTCGCGCACGATCTCCCGGGCCCTGTCACTCGACAGGTACGTGACCGGCACGTCGTTGATCAGCGCGCCAGGGGCCTGGTCCGACAGCCCGATGCACGCCGCGGTCTCGAGCGTGAAGGCCTCGTCCTCCGTGGTCTCGCCGGGCTGAATGCCCAGCTCATCCGCGAAGGCGTCGATGACCCTCTGAAAACCCGCCATGCGATCGGGGACGTCGTCGCACACCCGGATGACGACCTTCCCCTTCTGCTCGCTGGACAGGAAGGAATAAAAGGAAACACAACTCTCCACGTCGGCCAGCGTCGCGCTCGTCTCTTCGGCGATGGCCACTACCGCCTGCTCGGAGACGCACCCGAACTCGGCCTGCACGGCCCGCGTGATATCCATCATGCGACCGGCGTCGGAGCCATGTTCCCGGCAAATGGCGCTGACGCGCGCCGCCAAGTCTTCGCTCATGTCTCGCCTCGACCGCTGTCGATGCCTGGGTTTTCCGCGGGTACTGGAGTTGGCCCGCGGTTCGTGGGCTGGGGTTGCAAGGGAAGGGCCACGGCCGGGAGTCCTGGGTAGTACTACGAAGACCCGTAAACAGGTATATTTATGCGGTCTTGCGAGGTGCCGTGATCCATCCGGCGTGCTCCGTACGAGCGTCCGGGTCGGGCTCGGGACATAGTGTCTCTGGTTGCCCGTTAACGCCCCTCGGAGTCCTTTCCGAGACGGGAGTCGGGCCACGTGAGACGGTAGCGGCCCGGGTTACAACGTGGTATCGTTTCCTCCGCTCGAGATTCAGTGGATTCACACTTCGGATGCCTGTCCGGGGAGAGGCTCGGGATGCTCCACAAGAGGTCTGTAAACCATGTCTGCCGCCGTCGGGCGATGTCTCTTCATGCGCTCCTCGCCGTCACCTTGATCGCATTCGGAGCGGGGGCATGTGCTCCCACCGACCAGGCGCCGGACGACGAGGCGCAGCTCGCGTTCTTCGACAGCCTGCTGGCCGATCTCGGCGGGCCGCAGACCGCGGACCTCAGCCGGGCACAGCGCTGGAGGCTGATCGCTTCCGTGGGCACCGGCCTGCCTCCCGCGAGTTACCGTCTGGAAGACCTTCCCGAGCAGGGCTCTCGCGCCGTCGGTCTGCAGCAGGCGTACTGCCTGCAGTGCCACGGGCTTTCGAGTCCGAGGATGCACAGCTCGGAAGAGTGGCCAATCCTGGTGCGCCGAATGCTGATGCGCGGTGCTGCCCTCGGCAGCCGGCTCGGCGGGCCGCGAACCGAGGGCATGGTCGATGGAATGCTGATGGCGGGGCTGCGGACGGCCCAACTCCCTCCGGCGGAAGACGTGGACTCGCTGGTGGCCTATTTCCAGAGAAACGCGTTCCCGGCAGCGGCCGAATCCGAGATTCCCGACACACCGGACGGGGCGCTGTACGTGGAGAAGTGCTCGGGGTGTCACGACACTCCGTCGCCGGCTGCACACCCTGCGGACGAGCTCCGGGCCCTGGTGGCCCGCATGAGCGCCATGGGGGCGATGCTCGGCATGCCGCAACTTACGGCAGAAGAGCAGACGCGACTTGTTGCATTCATGCAACAGTCGGCCCCATAATCCTCACGAGACACGTGCTTTCCTGACCGGGCGGTCGCTGTAAGGAGCGGCTGTCCGTACTCTTACGCGCCTCATCATTACTGTCGCGTTACCGGCACGGTGCCGTGGCAAGCTTTCTGCACCTCGTAGTCCCGACGGCTACCGGCTTTGTGTCGGAAGAAAGGGCACGAGAGAGCGAGTTCCTGATGTGTAAGCGTACAGCCATTCTGCCTATCGCGGCTGCGCTGCTGCTGATCGTGGTAGCGCCCGATACAGCGCTCGGCCAGCGGAACCCCAGGTGGGGCAACGGTGGTGTCGAATTCAATGCCCACGTGGGGCTGCTGAATGACGAGCCGGAATTCGACCCCGGGGATACGGGACAGGACCTCATACGACGCGATGCCGTGGTTGGCGGACGGGTCTACGGTGTGTTTCCGTGGCGGGGATTCGTCGGGTTCGAGGTGCAGAATTCGCTGCAGCGTCTCGCCCTTCCTGGCTCGACTCCAAACATGCAGACGTGGTGGCTCACGGGCGTCATCGGCTACAATTTTCAGATCGGGCAGAATGTCCAGCTGTTCCCGGTGATCGGTGTGGGGTCGGCCCGTTTCGACGTTGGTGCACAGGATGCGAGCGGCGCGGAACTCGCACCGGAGACGAACTTCGCCCTGAGCTATGGAGTGGGTGCGAAGTACTACGTGTGGCACAACGTGGCCGTGCGGGCCGACATCCGGCAGCACCACGTCCTGGACGCACTGGAGGAAACGCGGAAGGCGGCAACCGGCCAGGACCAGGTCCCGTCCGCAGACCTCTTCATGAACGAGCTCAGCATCGGTGTCTCCTACTTCCTCGGAGGGCCGAAGGACTCCGACGGGGACGGCGTGTACAACCGCGGGGACCTGTGTCCGGACACCCCGGCCGGCGTGATCGTCGACGACGACGGCTGCCCGCTGGATACGGATCTCGATGGCGTGCCTAACGGTTGGGACCAGTGCCCGAACACTCCGCGCGGCGCCACGGTGGACGAATACGGTTGTCCGTGGGATGAAGACCTGGACATGGTCCTCAACGGACTCGACAAGTGTCCCGACACACCGCCGGGGGCCCTGGTGGACAAGGACGGCTGTCCCTTCGACACGGATAACGATGGCTACCTGGACGGCATCGATCGTTGCCCGGACACTCCGCCTGGCGCGGTGGTGGACGACAGGGGATGCAGCGAGATCCAGGAGGGGATCCAGCAGGGGCTTCTGGTCGTGCACAACGTGTATTTCGATTTCAACGAGGACACGTTGAGGCCCGAGTCACTTCCGATCCTGGACGAAGTGGGCCTGGCCCTACTCCAGAGGCCGGGGATCAAGTTCGAGATCCAGGGCCACACCGACGCGATCGCCTCGATGGAGTACAACCAGGAGCTCAGCGAGCGGCGGGCGCGCACGGTGCTCTCGTACCTGGTCGACAATTTCCCGGAGCTGGACGCGGCGCTGTACTCGGCGCGTGGCCTTGGTGAGAACCGGCCGAGGGCGACGAACGAGACACCGGAAGGCAGGCAGGAAAACCGGCGCGTGGAGTTCCACGAGATCGACTAGTCTTCAAGAAGCACGCACGGAGAGCGGCTCCAGGGTCGCGCGCGGCGCCGACGCACCACGGAAAACCGGCCGGGGCCAATCCCGGCCGGTTTCTTGATCTGCCAGCGGCTTCTACGGATAGAACCCGGGCGGTTCTGCGGCCTCCGCGAATTCCCAACCGATCCAGAAAATCAGCCGAGTCAGGCGGGCCGTCTTATCGTAGTCGAGTCTGTCCGCCTCGTCCGTGGGCCGATGGTAGTCCTCGTGCAGGCCGCTCGTCAGGAACAGGACCGGCACGCCGTACGGTATGAACGGCGCCTGGTCCGATCGGTTGACCAGGTTCTCACCGGGCCACGGATCGGTCAGGAGATTCATGTTGAGTTCGGGGTGTGCCTCGGCCACCCGGTCGGCTCGCTCGAAGATGTCGGAGTCGAGCTGATATATGGCGGCCACGGTGTCCGGCCAGTTCCGGCCGATCATGTCCAGGTTGATCATGGCCTTCACCTGGCCGATCGGCGCCTCCTGGCTCCCGACGTAGAAACGTGAGCCGAGAAGACCTCGCTCCTCACCGCTGAACAACACGAAGAGGATCGAACGGGCCGGTGGCGTTGCGAGGGAGGCAAACGCCTCCGCGAGCTCGAGGACCGCAGACGTACCCGAGGCATTGTCGTCCGCGCCGTTGTAGATCGAATCCCCGGCGACCGGCGTTCGAATGCCGACGTGGTCGAAGTGAGCGCCGATCACCAGGTATTCGTCCCGCAGGATGGGGTTCGAGCCCCGTAGATAGGCGATCACGTTCAGGGTCCGAAGTGTGTCCTCTGGCTGTGCGAAGAACCACTGGACATACGGGCAGTGCTCGCCCGCGATATCCCTGGCCAGGCACTCGGCCCGCTCGTCGGTTCCGTCCGGCCGCAGACCCACCCGATCCAACTCCGATGCAAGATAGCCGGCGGTCTTCAGGAGTTCGGGGCTGGGGGTCCATCTTCCCATCATAGAATCGTCCGCGATGATCCCCACGCGAGTGGCCAGGTCCGCTGCCGTGATCGTGGCCACCGCGGCCGCCCCGTCAGGGGGAGGATCGGCCAGGGCCGGTATCTCCGGGTCAGGCGGGTCGGCAACGGTCGGGGAATCGGAGTTGCCGCAGCCGGCCATTGTCAGGGTTCCCAGCAGCCCGACGGCCAGCAGCAGGGCTGCTGTCGAAACGGTCGAACGGTCCCGGCTCTCGGCCGGACCGGCGTGTCTCTTCCACATATCCCCTCCCGACCATCGGCGGCGCGTCAGGGGGACGCACCGGGCAGAACGGTCTCCATATCTACAACGTATGAGGACCGCTTTTCCTCACCGTTCAGCACGGCGATCTCGAGCCGGTATGTGCCCGACCCATCCGGGAGAACCCGGTCGAGTTCGATCCGTGTCGAGCTGTGCGGGGGAATACCCGCTCCGGGCAGATTCGGATCCTCCGGTGCTTCGATTCGACGCGGCTCGATTCGCAGCCACCCGCTCGATTCCTGTTTCTCGCAGCGGACCAGGACGGCTCGGCAGTTTCGACTCTTTCCGGCTCCCTCGTTGCGGACGTCGAGGCGCACCCTGATTCCGACCGCGGTGCGTTGCAGGTTCGGGGCATCCGGCAGCACGAGTCGGGGACGCCAGTACCAGCGCCCGAGGCGCCAGGCGCCTGCCGCGACCAGGAGCGTGATCAGGACGAGCAGGGTTCGGGTCAGCGCTTCACCTGCTGAGAGAGTGCACTCCACCCTTGGGAGAGTCGACGGTCACGGTGAACGGTCCTGACCCCCGGGCGATCCAACGGACGGTCACGGTTCCCATGCCGGGAATCGACTCGACTTCGATCCTCGCGGGCCGCCGCTTCTGCTCGACGGCGATGTCCTGAAGCGGGTCCGTCACCACGAAACCGGCTACCACCTGACCACCCGTGAGGGAGATCCAGTCCGGTCGCGAGATGCGGTGGTCCTGGTCCTGCTGCGTGTGCGTGGGCGCAAGCCGCTTGTTGTCGACGATGGCCGTGACTTCGCTGAGCCCCTGTCCGATCGGACGCACGGCGATCGAGTCCACCTTGGCCAGGGGCAGCTGGTTCGCCTGGTACAGGGTGAAGGCCATATTCCGGTGTGCCTCTTCGGGAAGCATGAAGCCGGGGATGGCCCGCGTGTATTGCTTCTTCACGCCACCCACTTCGATCGGGCCGTAGGTCGGGTGCTCGACCGGCGTCCACGGAACGACGGCTTCGCCGAACAGCAGCAGGCGGTCGAACCGGTAGTCGGTCCGGTCATGCCGGTCGGGTCGTTCTTCGTCACGCTCGGTCCGGAAGTAGTTGAAGGAGGTCCACAGCTCATTGCTGAAAGTGAGGATCCCGCGCGCACCGTAGAACCAGTCCAGTTCACCGCCCCACACCGGGTAGAGGTCCTTCCACAACACCATGTACCGGTAGCCAGGCAGGATCGTCTCGCCGATCTCTCCGATGCGGTCGTACACCCGGATGTCGGCCGGCCGGACCACGTCCTCCTCCACGCCAGGACCACGCAGAATCATGCCGCCGGAATTGTGATAGGTCTGGGCTCCGGCGATGTTCTCGTGGTCCAGCACGAAATCGATCACCGCCCGGGTCTCGGGAAGGGACGTCGGAAAGGCATCCGCGCCGGACTGCACGTACTGCGGCTGCCACAGCCACGGCCAGTTCCGGTTCGGGTCGTAGTATCCCGCCCGGTCCTCGTTGACCCGCCCGTCACCGTCGTTGTCGAATCCCTCGTACCCGAGGAGTTCATAGTCCCCCGGTTCCTCCGGTCGGGCCCGGATCATGAGGCGCGGATCCTCGCTCGAGACGAGCCACCGACCGTTGGGGTCCCTTCGACGCATCATCGTGATGTGTCCGTCCCCGTCGAGGTCGTCGAGGTCGTCCTCGTCGAACAGTCCGTCCCCGTCGTCGTCCCGCGGCACGACCCCGCTTCGCGGGCTGCTGGGGGTATTCGGCGAGTCCATGAATGCGGCGCGACCGTCCGGGTTGATGCTCGGCACGATGTACATCGTGCGCTCGTCCAGCAGATCGGACACCCAGGGCACACGATCGGCCATCTCGCACAGGTACCACGCCGTGTAGAGCGCGATCTCCTGACCCTGGATCTCGTTCGAGTGAATGTTGCCGTCGATGTACATGGCGGGCTTACGGTCCGCATCGCCCACCCGGAAGTTGCTCACCGTGATGAGCCAGATGTCGCGTCCCTCGTAGCTCTTGCCGATCGAGCCGAGCCGACACCGATCCGGATATGCTTCCTCGAGCCGCCTGCCGATGTCTTCCACGGCGGCGTGATCGTAGTAGCGGTCCCAGCTGACCGGCACCTTCGGGTTGGGCGGCGAGCCCAGCGCGGCCAGGGCGCCGGCCTGGGCGACCGCCGAGCCGGCCGTCATCAGGACGGCGAAACCCGTCATCGCGATGACGGTGGCGAACTTCGTCTCCTCCGGTGCTCTACGCATTGGCCTCACCGTAACGTGACCGTTTGGCTGCTCTCACCCGCGACCGGGCTCGACGCTCGGATCGTGACGCGCGAGCCCGCGCGTCCGACCAGCACCCACTCGACATCCTCGCCACTCCCGCTCCCCGGGAGCGCCCCGAGCAGCTGCACGGCCTGGCCGCTGGCGATCTCCTGACCTTCCGTCACCACCTCCACCCGGACCCGCCTCGGCCAACGGACCAGTTCACCGAGCTCCGACAGGGTGGGCAAGAACCCATCGTTTACGACACGTGCCTTGATCCGGTACACGCCGTTCGACAGCGATTCGACTGCAACGTTCTGCAACGTCACGGAGGGCAGGAGACCGGCCAGGGCGACGATGAACCGTTCCTGGCGCACCTTGACCGAATCGAGCTCGGAAGCAGGCGGGTTGAGCCGCGCGAACGGGGCGAAGCCGCCGACCTCCACGGTCTGGTCCGGGAAGTCGGGATGACTCACCTCGGACCATTCCACGAAGCTTCCCGGTACGTTCTCCCGCAGCCAGCGAAGCTCTCGGCGCTCGGTCTCGAGTGGGTCCTTCTCCTTGTCCGCTTTTCCTGTCCTCGACCGCTGTGGCCCATCGATCGCGGCTTCTTCCCCGGCGCCTTCCACCGCGTCATCCTCCGCCCCGGGTGT
>Ga0316201_10004834_pt1 | contig 10254 bp, 5 predicted proteins | sample CS6wburrow_MG_FD_204516 | JGI IMG/M metagenome (GOLD analysis project Ga0316201, IMG submission 204516) | Coastal sediment microbial communities from Delaware Bay, Delaware, United States - CS-6 worm burrow | ecosystem: Environmental > Aquatic > Marine > Coastal > Sediment | place: USA: Delaware...
GGAAATGAAGTGGACGTTATTACTGCCAATCAAATTCCTGATTTTATCTTCAGGTCAAGCACAACCGAAACATTAGTTCCTGTTACCGCAGATCCTTCAGACATAAATAATTCGCATATGGGAATGCTGGTTGCTTTACAAAATGTTCAATTCCCAGCAAATTTAGTTGGTTCTACATTCGTAGATGCCTATGATGATTTTGATACTCAGTATCCTCTGGTAAGTTGTGGAAATGGTTCTGAATTATTAATTGAAACCAGCTCCTTTGCATCTTTTAATCAAGTTCCATTGCCATTGAATGGAAGGGGAACCATAGTAGGAGTTATAACACGAACATTTGGTGGAAGTAATATTGTTCTGGTTCTTAATTCTACTGATGATATCAATTTCAATGAAAATAGATGTGATCCTTTGTTTGAGGAATCTTTTAATACAGCTATTGATAACACAGATCTAAACTTGCCAGGATGGATCAATTATGCCGAAGCCGGTTCTGTAGTTTGGACCGAGCAGGTCTATAGTGGTAATGGATATGCAGAATTGAATCCTTACAATTCCGGTGATTCCTCAAATATAGTCTGGTTAATTACGCCGGGAATTGATATGGATGGGCAAGATGGAGAAATATTGACTTTCCAAACAGAACATGCGTATCCCGATTCTGGTCATGATCCTCTGGATGTAATGATCTCTACAGATTTTGATGGTACCGAAGCGGGAATTTCAACAGCTACTTGGACACCATTAGATTTTGTAGTAAGCTATATTGCAGATTATAGTACCTGGTTCAGTTTTACAAATTCCGGAGATATTGATCTATCTTCCTATGCAGGGACTGCACATATTGCTTTTAGATACACCGGAAGTGACTCATCAAATCAAAACATGACTTTGCATGTAGAAAATGTCATTGTCAAAGTTCCTTAGAAATTTAAGTGATGAATTATTCAATAGCCTGCTAAATTTATTAGCAGGCTTTTTTTATGAATTACAATTTAAATTATTGTGCCTTAGTTGTGTCACTAATAATAATAAATTCTGAACGTCTGTTCATTTGATGATCTTCTTCTTTACAGTTTGAGCCGCATTTAACTTTTAGATCCATCTCGCCTTTTCCTTCTCCCGAAATTCTTGCTGAATCTATCCCTTTAGAAATAACATATTGAACTGTTGTCTTGGCTCTTCTATCTGATAATGATAAATTATAAGCATCGCTTCCTCTGCTATCTGTATGCGAGGTCGCATGAATAAACATCTCCGGATATTTTGTCATAATTTGGACCAGTTTATCCAACTCAAATGCTGCTTCTGAAGTTATATTAAACTTATCAAATTCAAAATAGATAGGATTCAGGACAACCTGATCATCAACAATCAGTTTTTCAATAGGATCTAATGCAACATTAACCATAATTTCCTCATCTCTGGTTCCAGATATAGACACCTTTTTACTTTCGTAATCCTGTATGGCCACTTGCATTTGCGCATCTGTTTCGCATTCAATCATAAACTCAGAATTTCCATTATTATCTGTGTTTTTGGAGCTTAATGTATTGTTTAAAGAATCTGATAATTTCACAAATGCGCCACTTAGCTTTTCTCCTGTTTTTGAATCGGTGACATTCACTGCAATTAAAACATCGCATATAGGTTGTAATTTCTTAACCGCATAAATGTCATCACTTCCTCGACCGCCTATTCTGTTTGAAGACACAAATCCTTCACCGGCATCATTAACCGTAAAAGCAAAATCATCAGCATTACTATTTACCGGAATACCTATATTTCTGACCGGTGCCATTTTTCCATCGATTTCCTTAGAGAAAAACACATCCAATCCTCCAAGACCTAAATGACCATCTGAAGAGAAATACAAAGTTCCATCTCCTGATGAATAAGGAAATCTTTCCTGTCCTTCAGTATTGATCTTTTGGCCTAAATTGACAGGTTCTCCATATGTTCCGTTGGATTTGATTTCGACTTTATAAATATCGGCCAATCCATATCCTCCCGGCATATCAGAATGAAAGAAAAGCGTAGTCCCATCTTTGCTCACACTTGGGGCACTGGTGTTGTATTTACTGCTGTTGAAAGGTAATGCTGTTACATTATCCCAAAGGCCGTTTGATTTTGTAGCCTTGAATAAATTCATAAAACTAAATTTGTTATTTGTGATGGAGTCCTTTTCATATGATTTTTCATAGAAACTTTCCCTTGAAAAATACATTGTGTTACCATCCGGACTAAAGGAAACCGTTCCTTCATGAAATTTTGTGTTTATTTTGCTTCCCAACAAATAGGCATCACCAAAAACACCATCGGTCCTTATAGGAATTTCCAAAATATCTAAATAGGGTTCTTCATTCCAGCCATAGGTTTTACGTGCATTATTTCTTGCCGAAACAATGTATAATTTACCATCTTGCAATGTTCCGCCAAAATCTGAATTTTCTGAATTAATGTCCAGGTTTTGAACATTGAATTTTTTTCCTTTTTCCAATATTTTAGGTAAATAATCAGGATTTTCTTTAAATGCAATTGATCTGACATCTGCTGGACGCATATCAGAATATTTTTCCATCCATTTGTTTGACTGATCAAATTTTCCATTAGCCTTTAACATTTGAGAATATTTGTAGATAATCTCCGGATCATCTGATCCTGCCAGGGCTTTTGCATACCATTTTTCTGCATTAACGGTATTGAACACATTGTAATAACATTCTGCCAGTCTGGAATAAACATAGGTATTTGCTTTTCCATCCCTTACCAGGTCCAAATAATCTTCGGCAGCATCAATATATTCAAATCGTGCAAAATGTCCATCTGCTTTTTTGGTGTTATCATTCTGAGCAATTAAGCTTAAACTACTAAGAATTGAAATGGTAAAAAGTATATATAGTTTTTTCATGATTTTTAGCTTAACAGATTAGAAATATCTTGGTGAACGTGATACTTTCTTAGGAAAATTCAAGTCGAACAAGATCATAAATTCATGTGAAGCGGGAGCATATGCTTTTATATCTGATGTCACACTATCATATGCATACCCAATTCTTAAACCGGGAGTGATGGCAAAATTGATCAACCCTGAAAAGGAATCTTCCAGTCTATACGATGCTCCAATTTCAAATTTTTCATAAAACAAGGCATTTATATTAACATCAAACGATGTTGGTGCATCTAATGCTGATTTAACTAAAAATGAAGGCTTCAATTTGGTGTTTTTAGAAAGTTGAAACACATAGCCACCTGTTACAAAATAGTGCATTGTTTCAGAACCTATATTATTCCCATTGGCGTCTAAATGCACAGAATCTAAAATATTTGGAATGGATACGGCGAGATAATAATTTTCTGTATAGTAAAATACTCCGGCTCCTATATTTGGTGTAGTCGAATTGATGTTTTCATTAAAGAATGGATCATTAGCATTGATAAGATCCAGTCCTGTCAATCCAATATCATGAAAGGTTGCTCCTGCTTTTAATCCGAAAGCCAGTTTATTGACACTTCCCAATGGCACTGTATATGAAAAGTCTGCATAAACATTGGTTTCTTTGACTGGTCCAATTTCATCTGAAATGACCGAAAGTCCTAATCCAACATTCCTTCCAACAGGAGAATGACCAAAAAATGTTCCTGTTTTTGGTGCGCCATCCAAACCTTCCCATTGTGTTCTATACAACAACCCAAAGGATAAATTCTCTTTTGATCCTGCATACGCCGGATTAATGACATTCATATTATACATATATTGTGTGTATTGAGGGTCTTGCTGTGCACTTAAATTCAATGCCAGAAGGAATACTATGATTATATATAAGTTTTTCATTTATAAATGTTGTTAGTTTAGTAGTTTAAGTAAATCCAGCTTGTTCTTGGCTCCTGGGCTTTCGTGTGGATAATGTAGAAATAGGTTCCAACCGGAAGTTTTTTACCATCCTGATCTGTCCCACACCACTGATCTACATACTCATTCAATTCATATACTTTAACTCCTAATCTGTTAAATATGTCTATTTTAGTTATGTCTTCTTTAACATCTAAATGATCTAAAATCAAACAATCATTATCACCATCGCCGTTAGGTGATAATCCTTGAGGCAGGTCAACACAATAACTATTCTCGTAGAATTCAACTATTATTTCGGTCTCTGCCACACATCCTGTCACATCATCAGTAATCAAAACCTTGAAAGTACCTTCTTCTTCGGCTGATGCTGTCAATAAGTAAATATTACTGTCGCTTGATTGAACCTGATTCCCATTTAATGACCAGGTATAGGTTAAACTATTCAGATCAGAGATATTTGCCACATCCACTTGAAGCGTGTACTCATCATTGGCACATTTAATTATACCTGCTTCCGGGAAGGAAGGTTGAGGTACTGGGAAGAATTCTATCAATACTTCATCACTAAAGGAACAATCTGTATTGTCTATTGTAATTATAGCACTGTAAACCGCTGTATCCACTACTGGCAATGTTGTTGAAATTTCACCTTCAATTAAAGCACCGTCGGCATACCAGGCAATAGTAGAATTAAGAGGAAGGATTCCTGCATCAAGAACAATTTCATCACCCTGACAATTTGCATTACCAGATGATAGTAAGACATCTTCTCCCAAATCCAATGTCCCTATATCAAAACTTCCTGCGGCTATAAAGACTGCAGAATCAAACAAAGTATCCTGATCGTCGGCAATTACCAATTTAATATGATATTGTGCATTTGGGATAACATCTGCCATGGCAGTTAACACAACTGTACGACCAATAAAATTGGTAGGATCTGTTAATGCCGGCAAACCTCCATTTCCATAGTAGGCTCCAAAATATTCCGGGTTTACAGACGGGCAGTTAGAATTATATGCTTCGTCTCTGACACTTAATACAGAAATTGGATCTGTTGTTCCGGGAACCAATGCGATGTTAGTTGTAACACCATCAGGATCGGTCAATAAGAATGCAAAAGCATCTGTAAAGGTACATTGAAACGTGCCATATTCTTCAGCTGCAAAAATAAAATCGAAACTCATTTGCTCAATAACCGGAATAAAGTCAAATTCCAGAACAGAGGCATTATTTGTTACTCCTGGGAATAATCCGGGAATAGCATTTTCCAGATCCAGATCTCCAGGCCATGCAAAACTACCATCAGAAATGGTTCCGGATTCAGGTCCCGGTGCGTTTAATACGTCACCTGTTGTCATGATCAATCCGCTTTCAAAAGGAAATGAAGACCCGTTTGCCTCAAAATAACCAATCCCATTTGTAGATCCGAAATCGGTTCCAGTTGAATAGGTAATATTAGACACCAAAGAACATTCAGAATCAATTAATACGTCTTCAACCAATTGTTCTACAGAATATGTAGTAACATCAGTAATAATTGGTGGAGGAACTGTGAATACACAAATATCAAACGTCACATCTTGTAAGGGACTGTCAGTCCATGAATATACTCTAACATGGTAGGTATTTCCAACTGTTAATCCATTGGCCACACTTTGATTGGGGTCACTGCAGTAGAGTTCTGTTAAGCTACCACAATCGGATCCTTCATACAACACGTGATACAGATCCTGTGTGTCTCCAACTATGTTGTTAATATCAATAGCATGGTCTACAGAGACAGCTTCAAACTGAAACCAGACATCATCATCTGATGTTCCAGAACAACCATTGGTTTCTGAAGAAGGAGTTGCTCCATAAACCGTTCCTGTTTCAATATTTGAACAATTCTCATCTGAATTTGCAATTAATGTTGTTGCACTGGAACAATCATCATTTGAAGGCGGTTCCGGCGGTGCCACACAGCTTATGTTCAATGTAAATGAACCAGTATTTGTTCCATACCCAAACACATAAATGTAATAGGTTATTCCAGTTGTTGATAAAATATCTACTTCCGACTGAGTGTTACAACTGTCATCATTGCCTGATATACACGATAATGCTCCACATGACCCTTCATAGACTTGAAGTTTAGTGTCAAAAGATGAACCACATAATGAAAAGGTTACAATATCTCCGGTTCCTGTATAAGTATACCAAACTCCCGGAGCACCTTCACTGGTACCACAAAAATCTGTTATCTCATCATTTTCGGTAGCAGTTGTAGTATCTCCTGTTATAGTGTCATCACAAAATACTTCAAAAGCATCTATACATAGATCATTCTCTGGAGGACATGCAGCCAAATTAAAGACATCACTTGTTATAACACAGTTAGCATCATCTGTATTGGTTGCCGTCAGGGTTATATCTGTACCATTAGGATAAGGTCCTAATTGTGCTGTTCCGGGAGCAGTTACATTTACCAATCCGCCTAATCCATCCTCCACATCAATGGAAATGGCAGAACCGAGATCGGTAACATCTGCAGCAACAAAGAACTCTTCTCCTATATCACAATTGTCTAATAAACTAAAAGTAACTGTCGGGTTAGTACATGTTGTACAGGCTACATTTATATCTATTGAAGTATATCCCTGGCTAACACAATCAAAACTGGAATCTGCATTTACTTGTACGGTCAGATTGTCTCCTGAAGATTGAAAGATCAATCCGGTCAAATTTCCTGCATTCCCGTAGGGAGTTGCAGCATTAAGGTCGGTTACTCCATCTGAATCCAAAACAATGAATTCATCCCATCCATTCTCCACTTGCCCTGCATTTACCGTTAAAGTGAGTGGTGATCCATCATCGCTGGTATATAAATATTCTGTTACGGTTCCACTAACGTAACAAAATGTTGTGTTAACAGGTCCATTTGCACAAACAACAGTGGTATTTGGATTGGTTTCTGTAGTGAAGCTCGAAGAGGTACATCCTGTTGCTAATCCTACACCATTATAAGGCGTTATCGTTATAAAATATTCCGTGCCGTAATCAAATAATCCCGTAGGATCATAGATTAATGCGACTCCATTATCATAGGCATTCAGGATATCTGTGCCTCCATCTGTTGTACCAATGGATATTAGATATCCTTCGGGAAATCCGGTTGCCTCTGACCAGGAAATTTGTGTATCTAAAGTAACTTCAGTGGAGCCATTGGCGGGCATTGAAACAACATCATCACAGTTTGGAGCCATTGGTCCAACTGAAACAACGGCTGGCTCCTGTATACAAAATCCCCATTGCCAGGCATCATCATCATCATAGGAAAATCTATATTTAAATCCTGACAATTGTGTTGCTGTAAAAGAATCGATCACCAGGCCGACTTCAAAAGGCTGCATATTAGTACAAGTTGAATATTCTGATCCGGCACCATTGTTTGGGAAATCGAAAAGTGCGGTCCAGGTACCGGAATCAACATTAAAATAATCCAGTGTCAAGGATCCCCCAATATTCCTATGATTGTATGTACCAGAAAACAGCACTTGTGTTTCCCCCGCATTAAAAGCTGCTGTAAGATCAATAACAGGTGATTCCGCAATAACATCATCATCTGAACCACTTCCGGCCCCATCATCATCAAATGTGAATGAATTACTTGTTGTTGGATTATTAATTAATGCACTCGCTGTATAGGATCCAGATATTGTCCAGTTTGAATTAGGCCAATTTGCAGGCTCGTTTAATACTTGAGCAACAGCTATATAAGAAATACACAACAACAAAATCAAGAAAGTAATTTTCTTCATGGAATTTGATTTAAATTATTTAGTTTGTTAACTATAACCCAACATATTTAGTTCAAAAAGAAGATGTTAGGGAATTTAATCGTAAAACTTAAAATTTTGTTAAAAACGGTAGGAAATATACTTAAAATCGTGGTTAACCTTGAGCAATATTAGCCATAATAGGTAAAAAGTAATATTAATCGATAAAGTGTAAATCAAGCTAAAATTGCTTTAAATGTATGTAAACCGGGAAATGGTCGCTAAAACCGCCTTTATATTTTCTCCCGACAAAAGTTCTAAAAGGATTTCCTTTATATTTCCCTTCAAATTGAGTTAAAAAAATATCATCAAAAATATTGGCATGACTAAAACTATGGGTCTTCTCTTTAATTTGAAAAAAATTGGTAGTGAATAAAATCTGATCGAATAAATTCCAGTTAAATTTATAATTCAAACTGCCTCTGGTAAATGATAACAGGGTTTCCATGGGATTGAAAAGATCATTATTCTGTAATAAGTTCTTTAAACTTTTACTTGATGGGTCATCATTGAAATCTCCCATCACGATAATTTTTGGATCCACTTCATTTTCTCTCACCTCATTAATGATTTCAATGACTTTGTTAGAAGTGATCAATCGCTTTTCTTCGGTTTCATCTACTCCACTTTGTCGGGATGGCCAGTGATTTACTATGATATGAATTCTTTCTTGATTAAACAGACCTGTGACACGTAAGATATCTCTTGTATAATCAATACCGCCAAATTCATCCTGTAATTCAATCCTGTAATTTTTAGAATCCAATTCTGTGAATTTGGTTGTATCATATAAAAGAGCGACATCTATTCCTCTTTCGTCCGGGGAATTATAGTGGACATAATTATAGTTTTTATTTTTTAAGTGTTTTGAATTTATCAGATCAGTTAATACATTCTTATTTTCCACTTCTGCCAAACCTACTAAAGATGGCGGTTTTCCTGAATGCCTCATGCCTATTTTGGAAATTGCATACCCTAATTTCCTTATTTTATTGGAATACTTTTTTTGATCCCACTTTTTATCAGAAGTTGGCAGAAAATCATCATCATTGATCAAAGTATTGTCATAGATGTCGAACAAATTCTCCACATTATAAAACGCCACTGTATAAACATTTGCCTTCTTTTTGCTTCTGAAAAACATTCTTGAAATCTATAATTTATTGATCTAAAGTAATAAAAATAAGAGCAATCAATTATGTAACTTTGTCAATTATAGATAAACATGATAGAGAAGAAAAATATTAATCTGGAGAAGGTGGTTTTGATTGGTGCGATAACCCAAGACCAAGACGAACAAAAATCCAAAGAATATCTCGATGAGTTGGAATTTTTGACCTATACTGCAGGTGGAGAAGTCGTTAAACGATTCACTCAAAAAATGGATATGCCAAATCCTAAAACCTTTATAGGAAGTGGTAAAATGAAGGATGTAGAAAAATTCATAGAAGACAATGATATAGGCACTGCTATTTTTGATGATGAATTGTCGCCGGCCCAGGAGCGAAATATAAGTAAGATCTTGAACTGCAAAGTACTTGACAGGACCAATTTGATCCTGGACATCTTTGCTCAACGAGCTCAAACAAGTTATGCCAGAACCCAAGTAGAATTGGCGCAATGCGAATATTTACTACCCAGACTTAAAGGAATGTGGACTCACCTGGAGCGTCAAAAAGGTGGAATTGGAATGCGTGGACCTGGAGAAACCGAAATTGAAACTGACCGGCGTATTGTACGTGATAAAATATCATTATTAAAAGAGAAGATCAAGACTATTGATAAGCAAATGGCTGTTCAAAGAGGGAACCGAGGTTCTTTAGTAAGAGTGGCCCTAGTAGGATATACAAATGTTGGGAAATCCACTTTAATGAATGTCATTAGTAAAAGCGAAGTTTTTGCCGAAAATAAACTCTTTGCTACGCTTGATACGACCGTTAGGAAAGTGGTTATAAAAAATCTGCCATTCTTAATGAGCGATACCGTTGGGTTTATCAGAAAACTACCAACCCAGTTAGTTGAAAGTTTTAAGAGCACTTTAGATGAAGTAAGAGAAGCCGATCTCCTGTTGCACATTGTTGATATTTCCCATCCAAATTTTGAAGAGCATATTGAATCTGTAAATAAGATTTTAGGTGAAATTGACTGCGGCAATAAACCAACAATTATGGTATTTAATAAAATAGATGCCTATAACCCTGAACGTTTAGATGCTGATGACCTTGTCACAGAAAGGACCAAAGCTCACTATTCTCTTGAAGAATGGAAAAAAACCTGGATGCATAAACTAGGAGAAAAAGCACTTTTTATTTCAGCCATTAATAAACAAAATTTAGAAGAATTTAAAAAAAGAGTATATCAGGAAGTAAGGCAGATACACATTACCAGGTTCCCTTACAACAATTTTCTGTATCCTGATTACGATGAGAACATGGCATAAAAAAACTCGCTAAAAAGCGAGTTTTTTTTATTGAGAATGGAATTACAATTTATAATTTAATCCGATCATCCAGTATGTTTGCAATTTGTTATCAACATCGTTAAAACCTGTTGCTGTTGCAGGATCTTGTGCCAATG
>Ga0316201_10004835_pt1 | contig 10253 bp, 9 predicted proteins | sample CS6wburrow_MG_FD_204516 | JGI IMG/M metagenome (GOLD analysis project Ga0316201, IMG submission 204516) | Coastal sediment microbial communities from Delaware Bay, Delaware, United States - CS-6 worm burrow | ecosystem: Environmental > Aquatic > Marine > Coastal > Sediment | place: USA: Delaware...
CACCGGTTGCCCACTAGACAGTTTATTCCATTAAGCTACGAAAATCCGAGCGATGTCACACGGATTTTGGTATCATATTAATGTAAAGAAATTGTTTCATTATTAATCATAATACTATGCAAAATAAGATCATGGTCGGCGTAGCAGTCGGTGTCGTGTTGGGGGGGTTGGGGATGTACACGGTCAATCGTTCGACTCAGCCGGAGGCGAACATAAATACCGGAGAAAAAATCGGTAAGGGGTACGGTTTAGGCTATCAAGGCAGTTCTGGACAGGGCACTCGGCTGGAAGTTAATGCGCAGAACTGTTTGGGTGACGAATGCTTGGGTGTCGAGGGTGTGGAATATCCGGTGGGGGAGTTGAGTCAGGAAGTGCAAGACGCGCTGAATCAGGCGATTCAGGACGAATACAAGGCCCGGACGACCTACGAGGCTGTTATCGAAGAGTTCGGTATGGTGCGGCCGTTCGCCATGATTATCCGAGCCGAGGAACAGCACATCAATGCGTTGAAGGCCGTGTATGATCGTTACGGATTGGAACCGCCTGAAGCGGAATCACTTGAAATTGAGATGGGGGATACGTTGGCTGACATGTGTGCTGTTGGTGTCGAGGCGGAAATCGATAATGCCGCATTATATCGGGACAGGCTATTGTCGTCAGTTAGCGAACACGAGGATATCGTGTTCGTGTTCACGAACTTGATGAACGCATCCAAGGACAAACACTTACCAGCTTTTCAGCGCTGTGCAGCCCGTTGAATCGGAAGAGGTTTAATGGTGCCGCGTTCTGAACGCGTCCAAGACGGGCAGCCACCAAAACATGACCCGAAACGGTCGTGTTTTGGTATAATCTTATATATAAAAATTTTTTTGTATTCGAAAAATATGTCTGAGCATCCACCTGTCAGTCCAGAATCATTAGGCCTTTGCGTGCACGGCAATGGCTCCGGCACATGTGACCTTTGTCGTCCAGAGTCTCACGAAGCGCCCCCGGCCGTTTTTCGTTTGGAGGAGTTCGATCAGGAGTACTTTCAGGAATTGGAGGGCCAGGACGGCTGGAAGGCCATCGGTCAGGAAAATTGCATGAACCAGTCCTACTTCACTGTTTGCGATGAGAGCGGTGAGAAGCTCGGAATAGTCGGGCTATATGACACAGATGACGAGAAGAACATCACACATATAGTTATTGATCCGAAACATAGGGGAAAGGGGATGTTGCCGAAGTTTTACGAGGCCCTGACGGGGTCGACCGGCGCAGATTATCTTGTCGCGACCATTGATCGCAACAATACTGCCTCTATCCGTAGTCACGAGAAGGCCGGTTTTAGGAAGACAAGCGATGATAAGTATGAAGAGGAGTTCGATAAGTTTCGTTATCAGTACGATGTCCCAGAAGAAGATTAGGAAATTGTATTCGCGTCTTTGTTCGAAATACGTCCAAGACGGACAGCCATGAAAAACAGGCTCAAACGGGCTGTTTTTTGAACTGTTGCGCTATGTGCAACAGTTCGAGTCAGACAATGCATGGGTGCAATGTGCACGATATGCACATTGCAATTTGATGGGCATAGACATTGACAGCCTCAATAATTAGGTGTACACTTAAGGTACACCTTAATCACCATTCAAATTACCGTTATGGATATCCAATTCGTCGGCATGAAGGAGTTCCGTCAGAACATGGCGGCCATCGCTAACCGGGCGCACAAGAAAAAGCAGCATGTCATCGTCATGCGCAAGAACAAACCCATGTTCGAGCTTCGTCCGCTTGAGCCGTCCCAGGAGGGCTTCGCCGAATTCCTGCACAGCATCCAGGAAGCGCGCGAGGACGTCAAAAAGGGGCGCACCCATTCGGCCAAGGATATCGAGGACATGCTCGGACTCTAGCTTGATCCGCTATGAAATACAGGGTCGAGTACGCTCCGCATGCCCGCAGGGACTTGGAGAATCTGGATATCAAAACCGCGCGACGAATCGTCAGGAAAATCAATCAATACATCGAATCCGGCCAGCCGCTCAAGTTCGCCAAACCACTAAAGGGTGATTTGTCCGGGGCATACCGTTTTCGAGTGGGGGATTATCGTGTCATATTTGATGTCAGCAAGAGGGGTAAAGTCAGCATTCTCTTCGTGTTAAGAATCGGCAATAGGAATAAGATATACGGTTTTGATATTTAGGCGGTGCAGAGTTCGAAACACGTCCAAGACGGGCAGCCACGAAAAACAGGTCTCAATATGGCCTGTTTTTGAACTGCTGCAATTAATGCAAAATTGTTGGCAATACGGGCCAATGCATTATGTATTATTTGCATATTGCAATCTGTTCCAGTTTGGAACAACTTCGGTTCCGGCCTTGCGTCTTGTAGGCCGTGGCTGCATTGATAAATCACCCTTAAAATATATTCACAATTCTAGACGGAAAACATAAAGACCAGGCGAAAAAAGCTGAGCCCTAAAGACCTTCGGCAACATGACCTGAAGCGGTCGCGTTTTGGTGTAAATTAGTGAATGAATTGTATATAATAGTATTTATTCACTATAAATTGACAATAAATAGTGAATATTGTAATATAATAAATATAGACATAAAAGCTTATCTATGGCCACCACGAAACCATTTCGAGATAAAATAGCCGCACTAAAGGCAGAATACAACGCTCTGCGCAAGGGCAAAGAGTCGTTGCTGGCCATGATTGACGAAGCGGAAATCCCGGAAAACGTCTACAACTCGAACGCCATCGAAAACTCGACGCTGACCCTCAAGGAAACAGAGAAGATTCTGCTCGATCTGGAGGTGTCGCGGGACGTGTCGGTCAGGGAAGTGTTCGAGGCCAAAAATCTGGCTCGGGTCATGGAATACGTCAAAGGCAGGTCGCAGGAGTCGGATATCGACACCGAGCTGATCCTGCTGCTGCATCGCATGTTGATCGAGACCATCGACGATAAAATCTCGGGTCGGTTCCGTCGGTCCGGCGAGTACGTGCGCGTCGGGACGCATATCGCATCTCCGCCGGAGCGCGTCGAGCGCCTGGTCGAGGCCGCGGTTTCGGACTACAACAGCGACCTGTCGGGCTACTTCCTGGACCGTATCGCCACGTTCCATCTCGACTTCGAGACCATCCATCCGTTCTGCGACGGCAACGGCCGGATCGGCCGCGTCATCATCAATTATCAGCTGCTCCGACTCGGCTTTCCGATGGTCATGATCCGTGACCGCGAAAAGCAGGCCTACTACGATACGTTCGGCGCGTATCGCGAGAAGGGCAACACCAAACCCATGGAGAAGATCTTGGCGTTGGCGCTGGTCGAGTCGCTGCACAAGCGAAACACATACCTGAAGGGCGACACGATAGTAGCCCTGTCCGGCTTCGTCAAGAAAACCGGCCAGTCCGCCCCGGCCCTGACCAACGCGGCCCGCCGTCAGACAATCCCGGCCTTCCGCGAGAAGGGGGTTTGGAAGATAGGGGAAAGCTATGCGGAACAAACATCGAAATAGGGGGTCAAAATGGGGGGTCAGGGCTTTAATCTATACTCATCCGAACACCATGCGTTGTGGCTCGGTATAGATTAAAGCTCTGACCCTCTAAAGTGTCTCCGCTCTCCGCAGGAATTTAGGGATACGGCCCCAAAATACGCTTGACATTTCATTTCTAAGCTTGCAGGATACCCAAAAGGAGTCATGACATGACAACCAAACGGACATTTTACGTAGGAATTAGGCACCATCACACGAGAGGGGATTATGGTGTGTCGTATGGACAAATTGAAGCCGAGAGTCTAGAGGATGCACATCAGAGGTCTCGTTTCTGGGTTGAACGCAAGAAACGTGAATGCGGCTGTCCTTCGCACGGCGAGCGATGCACCGTAGACGTTCTAGATCCAAGCGGCTTGCCGTGGCGGGCTCAGCTCGCTTTTTCCTCATCAGAAAAAATCGGCAAGCCGGAGTGATAAGCGAATTGTTAAGAGCGTGATGGTATCAGGGAAGCGACCATTCTTTGGAGGTGACAATGTCGGAAAACAAGCCAGCTGTCTCAACACTTAGCGGTGCCGAGCTGCTTCGGCAGACCATGTCTATCTTGCGGCAAAAGCACCTGCCCTATGACGGTGGTCATACTGCGAAGTCGTGGAGGAGCATTCACTCTAATCTCGACAACTTCGGCAACTGTGTGGTCGATCTCGGCTCGGAGGGCGGCCGGTGGTTGCTGATCGGCTTTGCGCGCAAGGGCTGCGGCCAGGACAAGGATAAGGACAAAAAGGTTTGGTTGAGTCTCGCGCCGTACAAAAAGATGTACGGCAAAAAAGTGCCTTGCCCGGACATCGGCTGGCGCTCGGACGGGTACGGCTATCTGCCCTTCGATTGCTCTTTTCTTTCGGTTGAGGTTGGCACCGGCCTGCTCGGCGTTGCCGAAGTCTCTACGACTGACGTCATAGAGATGCTGATCGACCTGCTGCCGAACCTGGTCGAGAAAACCTTTCGGGCCGAGCCGGGATACGATTGGCAGATGGTCGGCAAACTGTTCAGAATGCAGGCGGCGACCTACAAGCCGAACGCCCCCGACCAGTTGGCCGCAGTCATCGAAAATATCGTGGCCAGCATCGCCGAGGCGCATCTCAAACGAAATAGGGGCTAGAGCTCCAATCTCTGCCTGCTCACCCGCCAAACGGCGGGTTTTTTTGTAGAAGGGTGAGTTTGAAAATGCGTTCAAGACAGACAACCAAAAAACACCCCCAAACCGGGGGTGTTTTTATTGGCGTCCTATTCCCCGGGGGTGCAATATTCGATGCTCGCGCAGTCCTCGCAGCAAACATAGGGGAGGTCGAAGTCGGCGACGGGCGGCTCGGTCCACGTTTCGGTCACCACGAAAAACGTTCCGCCCGGCGGCGCACCAGCTCCGTGTTCGATACCCGGATGATCCGCGGCGAAACCGGCGAAGTCAAAGTTGACGGCCGCCACCTCTCCGTGCGTGTCGAAGCGGTCGATGTTGCAGTTGAATCCCATCTCGAAGGGCTGTCCCGACTGCACCGTCTCCGGCAGGTCCAGCCAGCTGACGTTGGTGGTCGGCGGCAGGGCGACATCGCCCCAACCCGGAGGGAATTCCACCGAGACCGGCTCGAAGACATCCGGGCACGGACTGCTCCCGATTTGGTGCTGCTTGCGTACGACCATTTCGACTATCAGATTGCTGTCGTTGTCATAAAGCCGAAAGACATCGTCTGACGCTGGAGGTTCGGCCGCCGAGTCGCCGGACGGAGCCGATGGATTAGTGAACAGACAGCCCGCACCCGCCAAAGCGAGTACGGCGACCACAGCAACGATCTTATGTTTCATATTTGTTGTGACAGTGAGTAATTATCGTAATTATAGCATTATTTACTTACATATGCGGTTGTGTTTAGGTGTTCGATGCGCCTTTCTAATTGTGAGAGGCGTCATCCGACTAAAATTCCGTAATAATGTGTAAACAAGACCAAAAATTCGAAAAATGATATATTGGATACGCCTATAACCAATCAAAGCGTTTTTTGCACATATTAAACTATTAACGGCCGCCAGGCTGTAAATATTGCCTATGATTAAGCTCGACCGCAGCCTTGCGGAAAAATCATATAAAAAAGGAGGAAAAAAATCCCCCCAGTCACGTTCGAAAAAAAAGAACGGACTAAAGCTCGAGAAACATGACGGCAACCCCGTCATCGCTCCGGTCGCCGCAAACGACTGGGAGACTAAGGCCACTTTTAATCCCGCCGCTGTCGAAGTGTCCGGGAAGGTTTACATGGCGTATCGCGCCATCGGTGAGGCCGACCGCTCGGTGCTCGGTTACGCAGCGAGCGAAGACGGCCTGTTTTTTGACGAGCGCGATGACTTGCCCATGTATATTCCGCGCGCGGATTTTGAGGGCTCGATCCCGCCCGAATTCCGCGGCAAGCACTACACCGCAGACAGTCCGTACGTCTCTGGCGGCGGCGGATGGGGTGGCGTTGAGGACCCGCGCCTGACCGTCATCGGCGATCGCGTTTACATGACCTATGTGGCCTATGACGGCTGGCGGCCGCCGCGGGTGGCGCTCAGTTCCATCTCGCTCGATAATTTTCTGCTCAAAGTCTGGGAGTGGACTCAGCCCGTTCTGATTTCTCCGCCGCACATCGTCAACAAAAACGCCGTCATTTTCCCCGAGAAAGTCAACGGCAAATACGTCATTTTCCATCGCGTCTACCCCGATATTCTGATCGATTTCGTTGATGACCTCGAGGCCTTTGACGGTCAGACGGTCTGGCTGAAGGGCGAATACCGCATTCGGCCGAGGAAGGACTACTGGGACAGCAAAAAAGTGGGGGCCGGTCCGCCGCCGATCAAGACCGAACATGGTTGGCTGCTTATCTACCAGGCAGTCGGCTATCAGGATCCCGGACGCTACAAGATCGGCGCGATGCTGCTTGACCTCGACGATCCGACCAAGGTAATCGCGCGTTCCGACCAGCCGATTCTGGAGCCGGAGGAGTGGTACGAGAACGACGGCTGGAAAGCGGGAGTCGCTTATCCCTGCGGCGCCGTGATCAAGGACGGCAAGTTGATCGTCTATTACGGTGGTGCGGATACGGTCGTCTGTTCGGCTTCGGCTGACCTGAAGATCTTCGTCAAACAGTTGATGACGACGAAAAAACCTAAGTTAAATGGAATCAAATCCGCGGTCTGGGAGGTTCTTCGTAAGCTGTCGAAATAAATATGATATGTGTCAGAAAATCAGACGAGAACCCCGTTTTGATTCCGAAATCCGAGAACACCTGGGAGGCTGAGGGCGCATTCAACGGCTGTCCCGTCGTTCATAACAACAGGATACATCTGCTGTATCGTGCTCAATCCAGTCCGCAGCAGGTGGACGGCAAGTTGATGGAGCTTTCGAGTATCGGGCAGGCCGCCAGCGCGGACGGCGTTCACTTCGGTGAGCACAGCCAGTTTATCCGGCCTGAATACGAGTGGGAGAAATACGGTTGCGAGGATCCGCGGGTGACCAGGCTCGACGATAAGTACTATATATTTTATACGGCGCTTTCGACGCACCCGTTCGGACCGGACGGCATCAGGGTCGGGCTGGCCATCAGCCGCGATCTAGAGACGATAGATTCGAAGCATGCGGTGACGCCGTTTAACGCCAAGGCGATGGCGCTGTTTCCCGAAAAGATCGGCGGAAAAATGGTCGCGATCCTGACGGCGAACACCGACCGGCCGCCGGCGCGGATCGGCTTGGCCTATTTCGACAGCGAGGAGCAGATGTGGTCGCAAGAATATTGGGAGAACTGGCACGAGACCCTCAGCGAGCACACGCTGGCCCTGCAGCGCTCACCGGCGGACCATATCGAGGTCGGCGCCCCGCCGATTAAAACGCCGCGGGGTTGGCTGCTCGTGTACTCATACATCGAAAACTATGCCTATCCGCCCGCCAAGTTCGGCGTTCAGGCGGTTCTGCTGGACCTGGAAGATCCGTCGAAGATAATTGCCCATACCGAAGATCCCCTGCTGGTACCGGCGGAAGAATACGAGCGGTACGGCAAGGTGCCGAACATCGTTTTTCCGTCGGGCGTCATGGAAAAGGACGGCCAACTGCACATCTATTACGGCGCCGCCGATACGGTGACGGCAGTTGCGACTTGCGAGATGGATCGGTTGCTGGACGAGATGTGTTCGGCCAAGCCGCAGGTCATCAGGTTGCGGCGGTTTTCGTTCAATCCGATTCTGCGGCCCAAGCCGGATCACCCTTGGGAATCCCTGGCGGTCTTCAACCCGGCGGCCATCGAGGCCGAGGGGAAAGTGCACATGCTGTACCGGGCGATGTCGGAGGACAACACGTCGACGATAGGCTATGCGGCGAGCGAAGACGGCATGCATTTTTCCGAGCGTCACGATGAGCCAGTCTACGTGCCGCGCGAGGATTTCGAGATGAAGAAAGTTCCGGGCGGCAATTCGGGCTGCGAGGATCCGCGTCTGACCAGGATCGGCGATACCGTGTACATGCTCTATACGGCGTACGACGGCCGGTCGGTGCCGCGGGTGGCGCTGACCAGTATCGGCATCAATGATTTTGTTTCGCATCGCTGGAGTTGGTCTCTGCCCAAGCTCATCTCCGCACCGAACGAGGGCAACAAGGACGCGGCGCTGTTTCCGCGGAAGGTCGGCGGCAAGTACGCGATTCTGCATCGCATTGAGCCGCACATCTGGATCGATTTCGTCGACGATCTGGAGTTCGCGGAACAGAAATGGCTCGGCGGATCTGTTCTGATGACTCCGCGCGCCGGCGCCCGCGACAGCAAGAAAATCGGCATCGCCGGACCGCCGATCGAGACCGAGCACGGCTGGCTGCTGCTGTATCACGGCATCTCTAAGAAAGCGGACCGTCATTACCACGTTCGCGCCGCCCTACTCGACAGGGATGACCCGACCAAAGTCCTCGCGCGCACCCGCGATCCCATTCTGGAGACCCTAATGCCGTATGAGCGCGAGGGCATCGTCAAGAACGTGGTTTTTCCTTGCGGGCACGCTCTGCTGGACGACGTGCTTTTCGTCTACTATGGGGCGGCTGATACGGTAATCGGCGGCGCAACGATTTTATTTTCGGAGATGATGAATAAATTGGTGCGCGAGTAATAAATTTAGTTTCCAAGACGCAGCTAAAAAACTGGCGCAAGCCGGTTTTTTAGTAGGGGCAAAAATTTAAATTATTGATTTTAATCAGTTCGAAGGAGCTGGGAAGTTAAAAATCGTAACAGTGATTGCTTATTCTGTTTTTTTCAAAAATCCATTTGGCAGGTGCAGATTTTAGGATTGATGTGATGCGATTTTTTTGCTAAAATAAAAGAAAAATGCCATTGCCTATGATAAATAAAAAACGAGTGAGATCACTCTCCTCAATTCAAAATTTTTTGATAATCTCGACAGTTACACTCGGTATCCTGTCGTGCCTATTAATTTTTCATGTCGCAGAAGCGGACGATGCCGAAGTTGATATTTTGGCCGCGGAGCTCAGACACCCGTCCGTCAGCGACAACGGCCTCGATCTGGTTGGGGAACTGGAGGCCGAGACATCCCATGCCGCCGACTCGTTAGAATTAGTGATCGCCGGGCCGTCCGGGTCCACCGCCACCATAGCCGGTGCCCCGGACGGCAAACACAAACAACAGAAAGACTCATCAGAAGAATTAGCCAGTCAGCCAAATAATGCAGCTGTTCCAGCCATTCGCATCAAACCGAGCAAAGAGGTCCAGGATCAGCTGGTCATTAAACTCAAAACGCTGGAATTGCACAGCCTAATGCAGCAGGTCAACTTGATACTGTCAGCTAATGCTCAGTCGGTCTCCAAGTGTCAGGAGAAGAACGTCCTGACCGGCAGCTGCGCCGAATGGATTATTGCGACCCAAAAGCAGAATGCGTGCATCAACAGGGGGAAAGTCAGCCGGGAATCCTGCGAACGCCTACTGATCGAAAATAACAGCGGCGTCTTTCCCGGCTGTGAGGATTTGAATGAAGACGCGTGTCAGCAGCGCATGGATGTGATTTTGGCCGGCCATCAAACGCAGGAGATGCTCAATAAGACCGATGATGTCATTAGGCAGATGATGCGAAATGGCGTCGTGGCCGAAGTCGAAGGGGTCACTTCAATCAACGAGCGAGTGGCCCATGACACCGCTTGGATCGCTTCGGTCAAAAATTCGGGCATCGAAACGTCTGAGGTGATGGTTGTCTTCGACCGGAATGACAACGACGTGCCGGACGACGTGGAGATGCTGCCGGGATTCGAAGCCCCCGGAGCTTTGCCGGAGGCAACCGCACCGGTGGTCTATGCGTTGGCCAACAAAAAACCGATCGAACAGCCAATCGGCGCCGGCGAATTCGAGTCCTCGTATGCAGCGGATTATAAGCGGTTACCGACAGAATCGATCGCCGCTCAGTCAGGCGTCATTCTTAGCGGCATCTGCGAGCCCAATGCCGTCTGTTCGGTATTCATCTACAGCTATATTCCAACAGTCCTATTCGTCGAGACAGACGAGTACGGAAACTGGACCTACGATTTGCAGGACAGCCTGGCAGACGGAGTTCATACCGTTTACGTCAGTTTGCATGACGCTGACGGCAGGGCAGTGAAGAAGGGCAAACCATTTTCCTTTTTCGTCAAACATGCGAAGGCCGTCAGCGAAGAAGAATATTTTTCCAACTCTTATGGTTTCGAGTCTTTAGATGGTACAATCGAAGCCAAGCGATTTT
>Ga0316201_10004836_pt1 | contig 10251 bp, 12 predicted proteins | sample CS6wburrow_MG_FD_204516 | JGI IMG/M metagenome (GOLD analysis project Ga0316201, IMG submission 204516) | Coastal sediment microbial communities from Delaware Bay, Delaware, United States - CS-6 worm burrow | ecosystem: Environmental > Aquatic > Marine > Coastal > Sediment | place: USA...
CCAAGGAGACCAATCACGGCACTGATCACCGCTGCGAACGATCCCATAACAGCGATGATGTTCTTGATGGGCTTGGGGAGGTCTGAGAATCGATCTACGAACCAGCCAACGGTCTTGACTGCCAACGTGAGCATCGGGAGCAGCGTGCTACCCAGCTCAATGGAGACCGCCATGAAGCTGTTCTTGAGGATGTCAAACTGAGCGCCGAAGCCCTGCGTCTGAATCTGGAACGCCTGCATAGAAGCGCCAGCTCGTGCATTCTCGTTTGTGATCTGGCTGGCTACACGAGCGTAGTTCTCGCCATCGTTTGCGGCGAGGGCCAATGCGCCTCGCACGGAACGAATCTCTGGGAACAGTGCGGTGTACGCCTCGGCTGTGCCTCCGGTGGCAACCCGGAGGGCTTCCATGGTGCCTTGCAGACCGAGCTGGTCGAGCATGAGCGCAGCGCTTTCGTACCCGAGCTCCTTCACCACGGCGGTGAGGTTCTCGCTCGGGTCGATGAAGGACTGCATCAGGCGGGCCAGGCTCGTGCTGGCTTCGGCCGCACCCATACCGGCCAAGGTCATGGCTGCAATGGCCGCTGTTGCTTCGTCAGCTTGCACACCCACGGCCGCTGCCATGCCGACCCAGTCGCCCATGGAGCCAGCGAGCTCTTCAAAGGTGATGACGCCAACATCAACAGCCTTGAACAGCGTGTCCGAGATGTCTGCGGCGTCACCGGCCTGGAGGCCGTATGAGTTCAGGGCCGCTGTGATGGCCCTTGCGCTGGTGGTTGTGTCGGTGAGGCCAGCCGACGCAGCAATGGCCGACTGCTCTGTGATTTCAAGAGCGCCTGCCCCTGCAAAGCCAGCCGCTTGAACGTCGTAGAGGCCATCGGCAATGACCTTGGCGCTCTGCGGCATGTTGCGGCTCATGCTGAGCACTGCCTCACCAGTCCGCATGAACTGGAACTCGCTCAGACGAGCGATTGACTGGACGTTCAGCATGCTCCGCTGGAAGTCGCTGGCCTTGGCTGACATTCCGGCGAACGCAAGAGACGTGCCAACGCCGCTGGCAGCAATCTTCTTGGCCGCACGAGAGAGCTTGGCTTCAACAGCCTGCATTGCCTGACCGGCAGCCTGCATGATCTTGGTCGTGGCTTGGATGCCCTGGCCAAACTTGGCTATTGCACCTTCGGCCTCGGCAAAGCCCTTGATCAGATCCCCGGGATCCGCTCGTAGGCCAATCTTAATGATTTCGTCCACATCAGCTCCGCTTCGGTAAGCGCCAGTTCCAGATATATCTACGCTCTTCCACGGCTTGCCGCTGCGCCCCAGCCAGTGACTCGCAACCGATGCAACGGGTGGCCACAACCTCTAGCGGAGATTCATCTTTGACCGTGCCATCTTCGTTCATCCAGTCTTCTGGTACTGTTCCGCAGGTTCCACATCTCTCCGCTTGATTGCGAATCCATGCGATTGCTTTGTCTTGGTCGAGCTCGTCCCATTCTAGGAATTCGCTATGCGGTATTCCGTGCGGTACGCAATACGCAAGCTGTTCCGCTAACGCCGAATCGGACGAGATCCGTTTCCCATGTCAACAATCTTACGACTGGTGTTGGCTTCGAGAGCAGCCGTGAACAGGGCACTAATTTCTGCACTGTTCCACTCGGGACCATTGAGGTACTCAATGATCTCATCTTCGCTGCCGAACTCACCCTCCTCGTCCACCAGGGACTTGGCGATGAGCGCCGTCGGGAAGGTCTCAGGGTTCCAGGGGAAGGTGTCAATCTCCCCGCCAGCCTCCTCGATCTCCGCCTTGAACTCGGCAGAGACAGGGTGGTCACTGGCGAGCTGGTCATAGTTCTTATGACCGATAGCCCTGAGGACGAACTTGATGCAGTTATTCCTCAGGGCCTTCTCGGCTGTATCCAGGCGCTCCCACGCTTGGTCTCGCTGAGCAAGAAGCAGTGCGTCGTCTGAACGTGCTTTCAGGCGCATGTCCAGCTTCTCGACTTCTCGCTTTGCGTCCTCGTATTCCTCTGCGTACTCCGACTCTGTAGCGATGTACACAGTTTTGGAGTTGGGCTTCTTGGCCTTGCGGGCGTGGCTGGTGCCAGAACCCTTGGCCTTGGATTTCGAGGTGGTCGTAGTGCGTGTCATATCTCAGTCCTTCGTGTGTTTGATTGCGAACTATCAGGCAGCGGTGACGCCGTCAACAGGAGGACCGGTGAGGGTCCAGCCGACCATGTACTGGGCGGCTTCGTTGCCTGCGGTGTACATCCGGCTGTTGCTGGCGATCTCCACCGGCCACATCTCGTACTCTTCGACTGCCGCTGGGAGCGCCCCGGCGATACCGCTGTGGTAAATGGCCACGTAGCCAGCGGTGCCCTTGGCGAGAGCATCCTTGATGGTGGTGTTGTCGCTGAGGTCGTACATGGTGGTGGAGCTGGCTTCCACCGTGTCTTCACCAGAGATCTGGGAAACGAATGCGTTGTCCAGGTCGGGTGCTGAGATTGGGTTGTTGCTGAACGTAAAACCGCTGACCTCTGCAATTTGGGGGCTGAGGTGTGTACCTGCGGTGACTTCGGCCACCGTCATTGCTGCGGGCGCTGCAACAGTCGCAACGAAGTACATCTTCGTTGTGCCCTTGCGCATAAAGCGATCGTCTGCCATTTGGCGTTCTCCTTCAAGAGTGGGATCTTCCTCTGCGAAGGGTAGCGCATACAGCCAAAGAAGCTAGCCAAGACTCAGCGCAGCCCCTGGAGTTGGGATCCAGGGACCACGCTCAACACTCGCTAGTCGAACTCAGCGGGTTCAAACTCAGGCGGGTCGAGATCTTCCACCTCGTGGACTGGCTCGACGTCTGGGGTCGGTACGACCCCGTCTGCGAGCTGCCAGCCCTTGTGGACCCAGGCGCTGGTGAACGCCTTCTCGGTGGTGGTGAACGTTCCACCAGTAATTGGGTGATACAGCTTGACTTTCTCCATCATGCAACCCCCGACTGAGGGGCCTTGACTGGCGACACTTGGCTGCGAGTCACAACGGAAAGCACGGCAGCGACAGCCGCAGAAATAAGTGCCTGCTGCTCTCCGCTGATGTCGAGGCCGAAGCCAGTGGCCAATGCAATCAGCGCCATGATGGCACCGATCACCATGGCAGGCTCGCGACCCCAGAGATTTTGAACTTGGTTCATGGAATTCTCCTTGTGGTTAGCTGCTTATCTTAATCAGATTAATCAGGCCGACCAGGGCAAGTGCGACAGAACCCATCCAAAGAACCACGAGCGGCCACTTCTCATGCCAGAAATGGCGGATTTTATTTTCGTGTCTATGGAGGTGCATATTAATTCCATTCATGCGTGACCCTGGTCATGAAGACTTAGCTCGATACGCGCGAGAGTTCGCTCCATTTGGAGCAGGGTGGTGGCTGTGGTTTTTGACTCAAGACTTACGGTGGCAGCAATGGCGCTGTTCTCGCTGACCCGTGTCTCGATGCCATTGAGCTGTTCCCGGAAAGCACTGACGGGAACGATCTTCCCTTGGATGAGTGCGTACATGCTTGCCGCCGCAATGCTGAGCAAGATAATGCTCGCTCCGCCTTCGCTGGCCTTCTCGAAATTACTGCTCGCCTCTGTTGCTGATTGGGCGAGGTCCACCCCTGAAGTCGCGAAGATCATAGACCACGCGATAGTGAGGATTCTTAGTGAAAACATTTCCATGGGGTTGGCCTTTCCGGCGCTAACTGAACTTGGCTCTGAACGTGACTATGTCATTGCTTTGCCAAAGAGAGTGGCCGCTATCAACGACCCCGCTGTTCTCTTCAAGAACTACCCATGTGATTACTTCACCGCCCGCAGTCACCTGCGCTCGGCTGTCGCCCACTATCGTATCGAGTGTTTTCTGCTGCATCCAGGCGGCCTGTTCATACGTGCCTCCAACTGAACACAATTGAACTCTATAATCTATCCAGTCGACGAGGCTGTTCAGTGAGCTGTCTGGCGTCTTCGCTCGCTGGGTCATGATGACACCGTATGGCAATGTGGGGGTGTCGCTTGGTGGTTCACCAAGACCCCAGGTCTTGCCGGTACCAGTTTCGAGGGTGGAGACCAGAGCTGCAAAGAAGTCTTTGCTATTCATGTCAGAGTTTCCCGTCTACAATTCTTTCAGCGAGGTCGGCCATGTCTTTTCTCATACGCTCTCGAGCCTCCCAGTAAGAGGGGGTGATGTGGGGCTGCCCGCTCTGTGCGTAATGCCTGCCCAACGAGTCTACGCCTACAAATCCGTACTCCAGCCGCATGGCGTACTCCTCGAAGGTGATCACGAGGGCGTCAAGACCACTGTAGATCAGCTCCCACGAGTCTCGATAGTTGCCTGTGTCTACGGGGCTGCGGTCCCGAATGTCGTGCCAGAGCTCGACGGCGTTCGCAAAGACGATTTCATGGACCTCCACGTTGATGGCATACCGATTCCTTCGAGCGAATCGCTTCCGCAACGCATCGAGCTCCTTTCGGGGCACGTCAAGTACGACTCCGGCTACCATCAGGGGTCTCGCTTCAGCACACGCAGCTCGGCCAAGATCTTGCGGGACACTGCAAACGTGGTGTAGTTCACACTGACAATGAGCAGCTCCTTGCCTGGGAGTTGGTCGTCCCTGAGGCTGGCTGTCACTGTGACAACGTCGTTCTCTGCCACCTGAGCAGCGTCCAGGGGAAGCCTTACGGTGTAAGTGTTCTCTTTGATCTCGCCGCCGCCCTCAGTCCGGCTGCGTGGTTCTGCCGCATAGGTGGTGACCATGGCCTTGCCACTGTAGATGGTGGTGTCGGCTGCGCTTGCGGTGTAGGTACCTGTGCCGTTGTCAAAGGTGCCTGCGTCAGCGTCACGACCGGGGCGGACAATCGTAACGGCGTCCACCATTTCTCGTTCAAGTACTCTCTGGGCGCTGTCCAAGTTCATCGGCATACTGGATGATCTTTCCCTTGAGATTTTCCATGATCAGAGCAGTGAGGCTGCCCTCTTTGCCCCATTGTTGGGCATCCAGAACTTCTGCCTGGATTGTATTCGGATTGATTTTCTCAATCAAGGCTACTGCAAAATCTATCCCGGGCTGGATGCCACCTTCATTTACCTGATGAATAACAGCATCCCCTTCGAACTTGATGCCAGCGTTGGTAGCCAGGTAGACGTTGGTTGGCTTGCCTGTCTGGGCCATGATCTGCACGCCATGGATCTTGTCTGAAATGTCCTCGTCGTTGAGGAAACAAGTGCCATTGCCAAGAACATCGAGGTCAAGCTTGACGCGATTCATACTCATCTTTACTCCAATAGGTCTGTGTAGTCTTCATTCTGTGAGAATATCGGGGGCTCTTCGTCAATGTCGTATGGCTTGTTGTCTTCTCTGGTCCTGTATTCGCTCTGTCTGAACACGGGCGGCTCTTCGTCTTCAGGAGCGATCGGCGCAGGGTACCAGTCCACACCGGGAGGCACGACTGGCTTCCTCTCCTTGCCCGGAACGCTCCAGGTAATATCGTACGGCAGCCCGAGCCTGTCTAGCTTTGACTGCTGCTCTAGGTTCAGGTTGGGTATCATCCCCTGCTGGATGCCCCTCCGATACAGTTCGTCTGGCTCTTTCATCGTCGATACACTCCTCTAGCTCTTAGAACGTCGTCAATCAATGGAATGAGCTCTGCTAGTTCATCGTCATCCCAGTGATGATAGGCAAAGCCCAGGTCCTCGGTCCACAGGGCAAGCTTAGCCTCCTCAAACGACTTCCCCGACAGCTCGAGAATTCTCTGCGAGTACAGCCTGGCCCATATCTCTCGGGGGTCATTCAGATATTCGTACGTTGACGTGACCGCAGAGTGGTTGATCTTAGCACCAGGCACGACATCGGCCACATAGCTCAGGATCTCTTCCCTCAGATTTCTCATCTTCCTTGTGTTCCTAGCGGCGCGAAGCAATTTTGCCTGGGCCACGATCTCCGGAGTTATGCGGGCGGCAACTCGACCGTATACTGCGGCGTGCGATTCCAGGTACATTCCTTTGACCGTGGCCTCATAGTAGATGGGCTTTGCACCAGGGCTCACGTCGAAGGAATCCATCAGAGTATTGAAATCTATTCGAGCTCCGGTGGTTGGATGCAGGAACACATCGGGGTCGTTGGTGCCCAGTTTTGCTGTGATGTTTGTGATCCAGTCGTCAGCCCTGTCTGAGATGAAGGTGTTGTTCAGTGAGAAGTCAAAGTCTTGGTAGTGACCATGCTCGTGAGCAAAGATCGCAAGCCTCGACCCTTCCGACGGCGGCCCGAACCCAACCGCCTTCTTCTGCTTTTTGGTGAGGCCGAGATACTCAATGCCATCGGCCTTGTGTCCATCGTGGTTGACGAAGAACATAGGTTGCTCATCAAAGACAGAGGGATCGAACAAGCCCTTGTAACTAGCGTCGCCTTCGAACTTCCACTTAATCTTTCGAGTGTCTGCACGCAGACCATAGCGATTCCCATGGAGAGCGTTCCAGGACCGGAGAGACTCTTCATCAAGCAGACCTGTGATTTCATCTGGCACGTCTTTGAAGATGTCAGTTTCTTCAGCCAGGCTGTAGGGCAGCCCCTTGAACAGTTCATCCTGGTCTTTGAATTCAACAGGTTCGGTGTACGCCTTTGTTCTAGCGATGAGATCCTCTCGCCGAGCCTGCTCTGCCTTTACGGCTGCCTTGTCAGCCTCGTAGGCTGCTATCTGCCTGTCGTAATCTAATCTCTCTTCGGGCGTCATGGCAGCGAGCCGCTTCTCGAGGCTGTCGTCAAGCATCGCCTGGCGTTTCGCCTTCTGCCTTGAAGAGCGATAGCGATAACTAGGATTGCCCCTGATCACCGTGTAGTCGAATCTGTTCCAGGCCTCTCGAGAGTAATACTTGATTTCGCCGGCAATGAAATCAAGCCTTGACTTGAGGTACTCTATGGAGACTCCGAGGTCGTTGAGCCTGACCTCCAGCCACTCGGCCATGCTGGCCATGCGACTGCGAATCTTTGCGTAACCATTCTGGGCTATGTCCCTGGTGGTCTTCAAGAATTCAATCGCCTGTGCTGCTACGTCCTCGTAGTGCTGGAGAGCCTCTTCTGTGATCTTTTGCTTGATCTCGTCAAGCTTCAAGGAGTCAGCGATGGTAGCCCGTGGACCCAAGAACCAGCCCTTGCCTTTGCGGCCGGGAGTGTCAGCATCAAAGAAGATATTTCCCAGGGCGTAGACGCCAGCTCCACTCCCGTCGTCGATGCGACGAGCGCCCTTGAAGAACGTGCGGATGGGGCCGGTGTCACTGAGCAGACGACGAACCAAATTGCTTGAGCCATCAATGACCACGCCTGCGCCACGAACCATCGACTTGGCAAGGTCGCCCATGTGCCTGGCCAACTGCGGCGGCGTCATGATGGCCCTCTTGGCCAAGTCTTTCCAGTCGTAGTTCTTGGTTGCGTCATAGATATCGATCAGTGTTTTCTTTGGGTCTGTGAACACTGGTCCGTATTTGGCAATGAGATCAGCGCCGAAGGTTCCCTTCTTGAAGTCACCAACAAAGTGATATCCCTCAATGGCGTCCCGATAGATCCTCCCCAAGAATGTTTTCTTGCCAGAGGTACTTATCCACTGCCCGAAGTCATCAAGAAATAACTGCGTGGCTTCCCACGTGCCTTCGATCTTCTTGATGGTTTTGTTCGCTGTGTTGATTATGCCCTTGTCCCACAGGTCCATGGCTGCGTCGGCACTGGCATGCATGAACGAAGTCATGCTGCGGTCACGGTATGCAGGGCCGAAGTATCTATCGGTGGCCTTGAGTATGTCCGTCACTTCATCTGCATCGAGCCTGAGGATCTTAGAGATATCAAACCTGTTGAAGCCTTGGATTCTAAGCTCTGCGAATATGCTAATCATTTCGCTTTGGCGCATCAAGAGCTCCGGCCCAGTAAGACCGACCCCCGAGTCCTCAATGATGCTGACAAGCTCTTTGCGCCCCAGCTTTTTGATCAGTGTGCCCTTGCCCATTCTGTCGAGCTGCCTAGCACTAGGGGCTGCATCGCCCAGGTAGCTGGCGATCTGCTCTTTGCTCAGGGAGTTTATCACGAACTGTCCGTGAATTCTCAGTTGGGGCAGAGGGAGGCTTGCGATGTTAGAGGTTTTCGTATTGACGTACCTACGAACCAGCCCCTTTGCATCATCGACGCTATCAACCCTGCCGATCAGAGTTCTCGTACTTATGCCAATGGACTGGAGAGACACCGTGTTACTGGGAACAAGAACGGCAAGCTTCTTACCGCCTGTTGCCAGAGACAATTCCTGAGTGATGCTGCGCAGACGGACCCCGTCAACTACAGCGCCCCGGTTAAGCCTGGCGGTATACCGCAACGGAGCCCAGTCCGGCACGATACGCAAGTCGGGTTGGATCCAGCCCGTGGGGCTCAGGCGGAACCCAGCCCTGAATGTACCACCGGGGTTGATGGTCAAGTGGCTCAACAGCCCTGGCTTGTAGCCCAGGGCATCAATCATTTCCTTGCGGACCATGGCGGCAAAGATGTCATTGCCAAAGCCGTCACTCCTGACGACCTTAGCGACCAAGCCCTGCCCTTCCATGGCTGCTCGGAGCTCTTGCCGTGTCATGTGGCGACTTGTGTTCACAATGGTTGACTGGATCTTGATCGGGCGACTGAGCCAGTTCCATCGTGGACCACGCCAAGCCTCTCCACCCAGGCGGGGCAGGCTGATTCGACCAATCGGAGATGAGTATCGTGGCTCCAAGTAGTGAGACCTGGTCGCCCGGTAGAAATCACCGAGGCGATCTGCCAGATCAGGGTGGGCTGCACCAACACGAGAGGCAAAGAAGTCTCCGTAGTGAGCCTGGATGCGGTTCATCATGTTGAGCTCGGCGTGGGTGCGGTCCGCTGTGCGAGTCAACGTGACAAAGTTGGTCCATGACTCCCCGTCAGCAGTCCTTAGGATCTGGCCGGGGTTCATGTCGAGGAGCTCGTAGACCCAGTCTGGAGCAATTTCCCCGGCAGCCATGTTGTCGATGTACTCCGTCATGTGTTGGAAGATGGCGTCTTCACTTGGCGGGTTGTAGGCGTGGCGCTGGATGAACTCATCAATCCTCAGGCGGAAGGCTCTGTATTGCTGATCAGATTTCAGCACCGCATTGATGGCTACCTGCCTTAGCTGGGCGTCTGTCGCCAGGTCAAAGGCCAGGCCGATGAGGTTCACGTCGATTTGTGCCTGCGAGAACTCAATTGCATCGCCAATTAGCGAAGTGAACTTAGATTCTTCAATGGCATCGCGCCTACGATCCTTGATCCCCTTGGGCGGAGGCTCGCCAGGCACAGGCGAGAAGGTGCGGGTGCAATTCGGGTGCGCAAGTAGATACGCACGGGCATCCTCTTCATTGAAGAGCTCACCATTGACCTTGAATGGATCGTCATGGGAGATAAGCCCGCAGTCGGCCCCGTCAGAACAGAGAAATGCCTGGACCTTGTTCTTGACTCCGCCGTCAATAATGCCGAGATTGTATGCTCGCTGGGCATCGCTGCGAATAAGCATTGACTGATACGTGCCATTGGCCCAGCGACCACTGTCGCCCACCCTCGGGTTGAGAATGTGATGCCCTAGCTCTTCGGCTTGGTAGCGCTCACCCTTGCGAAACTTGTTGATGTTCCCTGTGGTTCGCACAGACCGGCGTGCATGGATCTCGCTGAGGGCCTGTCCCTCTTCGCGCACGGAGGTGATAGAGCTCAGCTCCCGCCGTGTTGGCTGGTAGTCAGGCGGCAGTCCTGAGGCGACAAGTCCTTGGCGATATATTTCCTGGATGTCACTGCCGTAGAAAGCTTCCGCCTGCTCACTAACGACCTGGATTTCGCCCTTCAGCCGCCTTTGGACTGTGCGAAGGCGACTCCTGCTGCCGCCCTGGTAGTAATCCAGGGCATTGAAAATTCGCTGCGACTCCAGCCGTGTGATAGAAGCACTGATCTCCATCTTCCGGCGTCTCGCCCGAGTGAAGATCTCACCGGCTGACTCTTCAGCCATTAGCGAGTGCGGTCAGGGCGAGCCATCTGATACACGGCAAGCCCGAGGATCTCGGCCGAGTCTTCCTCGGACTCCAGACCGGTACCACCTGCGGCTGTGAAGGCGTCAATCTGGTTGTTCAGAGACCGCATGTTCTCAGTTTGGTTGATGGTAATGCCATCGGCCACCAGCACACCCGGCTCATCGTTGACGAGCTGCGCCTTGCGATGGCGCAAC
>Ga0316201_10004837_pt1 | contig 10250 bp, 8 predicted proteins | sample CS6wburrow_MG_FD_204516 | JGI IMG/M metagenome (GOLD analysis project Ga0316201, IMG submission 204516) | Coastal sediment microbial communities from Delaware Bay, Delaware, United States - CS-6 worm burrow | ecosystem: Environmental > Aquatic > Marine > Coastal > Sediment | place: USA: Delaware...
GATCATACTGGCTCGCTCCGTGACTTGCGGCCAGTCTCCAGTGCAATCGCGTAACACCACTCTAAAGCGATTGGCCTGGTGGGTCCCAACACGCAGCTTGCGCTGATGCCAATCGGCCTGCAGTACCTGAAACTGGACGCCAGTCTGGCCGACATCGATTGGTTTCCGCTTAACTCCGGGCAAATGCAGGCTCAGCCATTGGCGGGTAACCGCCTGTTTGTCCTTGAGCCCGCTGTAACCGATGTCACGCGGTTTTATCCCGCCGATCCGGGCCAATGCTTCAACCAGTTGCTGCGTGGTCATGGCGGTTTTTTCGACCTGGAGCAGCAGGTGTTCTCCCTCACCCGAGGGGTCGAAACCCAGCTGTTCATCGACGAAAAAGTCCTGCGGCACAGCCTTGATTCTGGCCGCAAGCTGCAGTTCGGGGTATGGATAGTTCAGGCTGACGATGGTGGGTAAACCTTCAGGCCGGGGGACGCGGTTTCTCTGCAACGCGATTTCGCAGGTAATTGATCGTTGGTTTAGCAGTGCCAGCCGGCAATATGTCGAGCTGTTTTTTGGCCTCGATCAGCAGGGCTTGCGCTGTGGGCCACAGGTCATCGTAGATCAGGTCGGATGGAGCCGGGTCACAACCGGCCGCTATGGCCGCTGCAAAACCCGGTCCCGCGCCATGAAAACCGGCCGGCAGGTTGAGTGCTCCGATGGCGAGCAATTGTTCTTGACCCTCGATGTCGATGCGTTCGCTGTCATCGACCTGGTAGCACCCGACGTAAACTTCCTTCATCCGCGCATCCAACGCAGCCACAATCTGACGCTGGCCGGTCTGCAGGTAGCATTGCCGGGCCAGCACCACCAGGGTGGAAACCGGTAGCAATTGCGCGTTGAGCCCGAGCGCCAGTCCCTGCGCGGTGGCGACGCCGATACGCACGCCGGTGAAAGCCCCGGGGCCGTTGGTATAGGCCACGTGGGTGATCTCGCGACGATCGATCGACGCTTCCTGCAAGACGCTTTGCAGCATCTGCGGCAGTAACCGGGTATGCGCACGCGGCGCTATCTCGAAACGGTCGAACAGGCTGTTATCGGCGAGCAACAAGCCGACCGAGCAGGCCTCCGTCGATGTATCGAGGGCCAGAATATTCAATTGCCCATCCTGCTGGTAAAGCATACAGGCTGATATGATTTAACGACGCGAAGCACCACCAAGCGATGGGGTTCCCCAAGGAGAGAGACGCGGTTCTCCCCTTGGGTCACCAGCAAAAACCACGCTTTTTGCGCCGTGAAATCATCCAGGTCTAGAGCTGTCCGATCAGCTGGCTTGCGTCGGCCGCCAGAGGATGGTTTGGATAGTCGTCGGCAAACTGCTGCAAATCGGATTTGGCCTGCGCATTCTGCCCCAGCCCGGCCAGGCACAAGCCACGAGCGAAGCGCGCGTTGGGCGCCAGTGAACTACCCTCGTACTGCTCCAGGAAACCGCCAAATGCCTTGGCCGAATCGGCCAGGTTGCCATTATCCATCAACAGTTGGGCCTCGGTGAAGCTCTGCAACTGGGTCTGAAAAGCCTTGTCTTCAGAAAGGTCACCTTTCCAGTAGGGCTGGATCAGGGTTTCGATCGCTTCAGCGCCACGAATTCCTGCAGTGTAAACACTAGCGGAACGAGCATCCTGCCGGCTGTGAGGATTCATCGACCTGAGCTTTGACCAGACGCTGAAGAAAAAGCCCTTGAACACGCTGTGGGTCTCGGTTTCCCTGATCACCGATTGCGCATCGACCGCGCCACCGAATGCAATCAGAAGCGGTAACATCATCAGCAGGGTTTTGTTCATGGCTTTTCTCCTATTGGCTTAGCAGCCTGGCGTAAGCAGAGTACTTCGACTTCAAACCGTTATCCAACGCGACGGCCCGGTTAAATTCACTGGAAGCCTGGCTGTTGTTGCCTTTGCGATAATGCGCCATCGACAGATTAACCAGGATTCCGCCGTCCTTTTCATCCAGCGATGCGGCTTGCTGATAGCTTGCAATCGCCTGGTCATAGTTCCCGCTGAGCAACTGCAAATTACCGTAGTTGGTGTGCACCGCAGGGTCACTCGGCGCCAGTTCGAGTAAAGATTCGAATTCGATACTCGCATCCTCATACAGGCCGTAGCGGGCGTACAGAATCGCGATCTGCATACGCGCGGCGATATCGCGCGGGTTGTTGGTGATCATCGTCTGGTAAGGCAGGATCAGGCGATCGATGCTCTTGGTCAGCAGCTGACTTTGCGCGGTTTTTACCAGGCCGGTGATACGTTGCTCCTCCGGCAGATCAATCGTGTAAGCCGCCTGCCGCAGGGTTACCGGCGGATAGGTTTGCCAGGCCTGCTTGAGGTCAATAATACCCAGACTGTTGGTCGCCAGCGCCTGGTGGTACTTACGCGCACCCTCCGCCCAGGCTTCACTGAAGCTGGCGTTCACCATGGTCGCTTCAAGCGGAATCCAGACCTTGCCGTTGCGTATCGCCAGCAAGCCGGAGTCGCGGCTGATCAGTCCGGCATCCGCTTCATCGACTCCGCTGTTGAACATGAACAGCAGATGTCCGGGTACTTCCAGGAACACGGTTTCGATGCCAAGGTTTTCCAGACCGGCGCTAAACAGAACCGACAGGTCATCGCAATCTCCGCTCTTGAGCTTGAGGGTTTCACGCGGGAACTGCACGTAATCGACCTGGTCGTCGCGTAATGACGAGTAAGGGGTATTCGGATCAACCACGTACTTGGCGCCAGAAGCTGTCAAGCTACTGAAAAACGTCATCACCGAAACCATCTTGTCGTTCAACGGACCGATCGGCGGCTGGTACTTGTTGATCACCTCGCGCACGTAGTTGCGCAGCGGGTCGTCTTTTGGCGTGACGAACGATCCGACCATCGTGGGGTTGCCCCAGACCATCGCGTTCTTGCCGTAGATCGTCATCGGCTGGGTCAATCGCACCGAATCCTTACGGCCGTCGCGTTCAAATTCAAGCTTGACCTCGACCTGCACCCCGGTGTCCTCGTCGACTTCGAGAATCCGGTTATTGAAGGTGATCTTGAAATCATACTGCTGGGTTTCGTTGCCCCTGATTAATGGAATCTCCTGCAACACCGGGAAATCCATGTACTCCCGAATCTGGAAGGACAACTGGAGATTGCCATACTCGGTGGCGCTAACATTCTTGACCTTGACCGAACCAATCGACGCGTTGGCGTACTGTTTGTAGGCCGCAGAGAACACGTTGTCCAGATTGAGGTCTGCCAGCTGCAATTGTGGCGCGTTGCTCTTGAATTCGAGCGATTTTTTCTTTTCGGCGAAAGCCGTATTGAGAATGGCCCGGTTGGTATCAGACGGATCCAGTTCAACCGCCTTCTCGAAGGAACCGATCGCCTCGTCGAACAGACGGCGTTTGATGAACAGCTGGCCAAGGGCGACGTGAGGGTCGGCCCAGGAAGGGTTGATCGCCGCTGCCCGGTCCAGGTGTTCACGCGACGCGTCAAACAGGTTCGCATCCTGGTAAACCCTGCCCAGACGATATTGCAATTGCGGTGACGCGGAATCGATACTGATCGCGGTCTTGAGGTACTCGATTGAGGAACCAATCTTGCCCTGGCGGTTGGCGATATCGGCCTGCAGGGTCAACACGTCGATGTCCTTGGGGGCGATCCTGGCCGCGCGCTCGGCGTAGGTCGCAGCACTGCGGTAATTACGCGAGGCGAACAGGCTGCGCGCGTAGAGCTTATTGGCCAGCAGCGAACGGCCGTTGAGAGTAACCGCGGTGTCGAGTAACTCGTTGGCCTGGGGATAGTTTTCCTGTTCCAGTTCCAGCTTGCCCGCAAGCTCGTACAACTGGTAGGCCTCGGGGTTGTTCTTGATCCCCTGGTTGAGCGACGTTACCGCCTTGGGCAACTGATTGAGTGCCATATAGGACTCCGCCAGGGCAGCCCAGGTGTCGACGTTACCGGGCGCCACCTTGCCGGCACGTGTCAGCCGCAATACCGCCTCGGTATACTTTTCCTGCTTGAGGGCGATTTTTCCCAAAACGTAGTAACCCTCACCCTGGGTTTCCTTTTGCGCGGAAAGCTTGACCGCAATCGCCTTGGCCTCATCATCCCGGTCCAACCTGAGCAAGGCATTGGCCCGACCGACCGACGCCTGGCCATTGGCCGGCTGGGCGTCATTGACGTGCTCGTAGTGAGTCAGCGCCTCGGCGAACTGCTCGAGTTGCATCAGGTCATTGGCAATTCGCAAGCGGATCGCATGGTCATTTGGATTCTGTCCAACCACGGTCTGATATTCCATCAAGCCCTGGTCCAGTATGCCGGCAAGAATGTAACCCTTGCCCAGCAGGTAACGTAGCTGCGGGTTGTCCGGATGCAGCGCGAGGCCGTCCTCGGCACAGGTCACCGCGCCGATTGCGTCACCGATCTCGATACTCAACTCGGTACAGATCAGGTAAGGCTCGGCGTCTTTTGGCTGGCCGGCCAGCACCTGGTCGATCAGGGCCTTGGCATCGAGGTATTGCTCCAGCTCGTAGTAGGCCTGCACCTGTTTGCGGATCGCCAGATTCTTGTACCTCGGCACCAGCGCCAGCTTGCCGAAACTGGCGATTGCTGCCTGTTGTTGCCCCGAGGCCAACTCGGCTTCCGCCTTGAGGTGCAGGATATCGCTGTTATCCGGCGAGATTTTCAGCTGGCGAGACGACAGCGTAATCACATCTTCATAACGCTCGGCCCTGTACAACTGGTCGATCGTGTAAAACTGGTTGCGCTGGGGTTTCGAAGGTTCGGCTTCAAGTCCGAAACCGCTTACCGAGACCACGCGAAACCACGGCAGGTTCCTGGCCTGGCTGTTGGTCAGGATTTTTTGCAGGCTGGTTGCCTGGGCAATGGTTTCAAACGGCGCGGTTTTCGAGGATGCGGCCTGGATATCGTAACGCGCGATCAACGGGCTCTTGCTGCTGCTCCATTTAAGCTCCACGTTCGACTTGTCTCCGGCCACCTGCAAACCGAAAGCAGCGTCGGGATACTCAAGAAAATCGAACCGGAATAGCTGCCCGGCCTCGGTATCGTGCACGTATATGCTGTTCTTGTCGGTTGACGACACGCTTAACGCACCCGCCGTTTCGAAATGAACCGGCGTACCGTTTTCATCGCCGGCGCCAAATTCCAGGAAGCGTTGGCCGTTCTGAAACACCCGCACGCTGTAGTCGTTGGCGTCGGAGGTGACTATTGCGTACAACCGGTCCTGGCGGTCGATATCCAGCGCATGTACTTTTTTCTGGCGGTACGCCGACTCTTCGGTGTCGCCGATTGAATCGAGCAACTCGCCTTGCTGGCTCAGTACCCGGATGAAGCGGGCACCTTCATCATCGACGACATAGATATTTTTCTGGCTGTCGACCGCCAGTGGTCCAAGCGTACCGAAGGTGTTCTTTGAACCACCCTTGATCTGGGTTACGAACTGTCCATCACTGGAAAAGACCTGCACCCGGTTGTTGACCGGTCCGCCGACGTAGACCTGGTTGTGCGCTGTGTAGATGTATTTCGGCTTGTCGAACGCGCCCGGGCCACTGCCGTAGCGCCCGGTCTGGAACAGCTGCTTACCCTGGTGATTGTAGGCGTATACCTCGTTACCACGCAAAATCGCGACCAGTTGGGACCCGGAGTGAAATGCAGTGATATCCTGTAATTCGGCCGCAAACGGTCCGGTCTCGTTGCCTGCGGCGTCGAGTACCACCAGTGATTCGGTATCCGGTTTGAGACACAGCAAACGGTCACCCGACAGGATACGCAGATCATCACAATCGCTTGCGGTTTTACCAGCAAACTTCAGCGTGTCGGAGCGTACCGGGCTGGCGAATTCCGTATCGTCAAGCTGGTACACCTCGACCTTGGCGTTGACCCGGTCGAGTACCGCCAGCTTGCCCACGGCGTTGACCGCGAGCAATGAGATGTTGCGAAACTGACCGCGCGATTGCCCCAGCGTACCAAACCGCGCGAGGATGCGATCATTGCGCCAATCGTAGGCAAAAACCTGCTTGCTGTTATCATCCGCCAGGTAAATCGTCCCATTCAGATCAGCCGTCATCGCTGAGAAGTCGATCTTCGAGCCCAGCAGCTTGCCCAGGTCCGCGGTTTTGGGTTGTTTTAGCAATTCGCCGTTGGCGGAAAAAACGCTGATCCGGTTTTTATTACCGGCTTCCAGTACGTAGACATTTTCCTCGGCGTCTAGCGCCATGTGGGTAGGCTTTTCAAGGTCCCGGTTGTCGCGGTCGTGTGCCCCCATGTGCTGCAGGAACAAACCTTCGTCACTGAACACCGACACCCGGTTGTTGCCGCGCTCGACAACATAGATGCGTCGGTTGATCGAGGCCGCGATGCTCTTGGGGTCGTCGAGTTCGCCGGCGTCGCCACCTGACTTGGAAAAAGATCTCACCAGCTTGCTCGCCGCGGCGTCGGTAATGGTTATATTCGAGCTACCCTCATTACTGAACACCAGTCGTCCATCGGCCATTTCGGCGACCCCGGTGATATCACCGTCCTGGAAAATTTCCGGTGTCATGCTGTGCGACTTGAATCCCTCTCCATCCTGGCGTAGCAGCAGACCACCGTCCTGTGAAGTCACCAGCACAATGCCATCACGGGTAACCGCCAATCCACCGGCTTCTTCGATCTGGTCTTCCAGCGTCTTGTCCTGGATCACGACTTCCAGCTTTTGCGCCTGCGCGCCCAGACACGCGGCAAGCAGTAATGCTGAAACCAGAATCCTAATCAACGATGAAAACCTGTGCATGTCAGCCCCCGAAAAATAGGTCTAAAAACGCACAACTGACGCGTCGCGCGTTGGCTATTGTAATCAGTAAAAGTATAGACGAATTCGGCTATCGCCGAAATGACAGGACTTTTTCTAGCGGGCAATTCCGCGCTGACTGCTGATGATGAAGTCGACCAGTTGCGCCACTTCCGGAAAGGCTTCGACCAGCGGCTGGAGTTCGTCCAGCGCTTCCTCGCGCGACTTCCTGGACTTGACCAGCAGACGGAAGGTCTTGTGCAGCGCGCTGATGGACTCACTTGAAAAGCCCTTGCGCGCCAGCCCGACCTTGTTGATGCCAACCGCGCGGGCACGGTTACCGGCCGCGGTGGAAAACGGTGGAATATCCTGGGTTACGACCGAGCCCAGACCGATGAAACTGTGCGCTCCGATGCGCGAAAACTGGTGTACCGAGGTGAACCCGCCCAGAGTTGCGAAATCACCGACCTCGACGTGCCCGGCCAGCGAGGCGGCATTGGCGAACACGGTATGGCTGCCGACGATGCAATCGTGCGCCACGTGGCAGTAGGCCATAAACAGGTTGTTGCTGCCGATGCGGGTTTGATTGTGGCCGTCCACGGTACCACGGTTGAAGGTCACGTACTCGCGAATGACGTTGTCGTCACCCACTACCAGACGCGTGGGCTCACCCGCATATTTCAAATCCTGCGGGGCCTCACCGAGCGAGCTGAACTGGTAAATTCGGTTGCGCTGCCCTATCACCGTCGGCCCTGAAATAACGACATGCGGACCAATATGGCTACCATTGCCAACCTCGACATCGGCGCCGATGACCGTGTAAGCACCTACCTCGACGTCCTTGCCGATAAGCGCCGCATGGTCAACGCTCGCGGTCGGATGAATCACGCTGATTTGTCCTGAGCGCTGCACATCAGTTCGGCTTCCGCCACAACGTTGCCGTCAACCTCGGCCGCACCCTCGTACATCCAGATTCCACGCATGTTGCGTTTAAGGTTAACCGTCAGACGCAACTGGTCTCCCGGCAACACCTGTCCACGAAACCGCGCCTTGTCTATCCCCACCAGCATGTACAACTTGTCCTGGCTGTCTTGGTCCATGGTACAAAACGACAACAGACCGGTCGCCTGCGCCAGCGCCTCGATCACCAGTACACCCGGCATAATCGGTTGCCCCGGGAAATGCCCCTGGAAGAAGGGTTCATTGATCGTGACATTCTTCAGGGCTACCAACTGGTCACCCGGCGAGCAGGCAATGACGCGGTCGATCAAGAGAAAAGGATAGCGATGCGGCAGGTACTGCATCACTTTTTGAATATCGAAATCTGTCATCAGTCTGATTGAGTTTTCATTTTTTTTTCGAGACTAGCAATACTGCCGGCCAGTTTGTCCAGCGCCTTGTAGCGCACATTGCTCCGGTGCCATTGTGCGTTTTCCATCAACGGAGTGCCCGATGAATAGGTCCCCGCCTGGCGAATGCTCTTGGTGACCAGCGACATTGCGGTTACTGTAACATTGTCGGCCAGCGAAAGATGGCCCAGCACCACCGCAGCGCCGGAGATTTTACAATTCTTGCCGATAATCGCACTCCCGGCAATCCCAACGCAAGCCGCGATCGCGGTGTTTTCACCGATTCTAACGTTGTGCGCAACCTGGATCAGGTTGTCCAACTTGACCCCGTTTTCTATCACCGTGTCGTCCAACGCTCCGCGATCCACTGTGGTGTTTGCACCGATTTCGACACGATCACCTACCCTGACACTGCCGAGGTGTGGGATTTTGACCCAGCTCTCGCCGTCAGGTACCAGCCCAAAGCCATCAGAACCGATCACCGCACCCGAATGCAAAATAACTTCACACCCCAGCGATACGCCGTGACCCAGGGTGACGTTGGCCTTGAGCTCACAATCATCGCCAAGCCTGGCGCCCGTCTGAATCACGCAGCCGGGACCAATACGCACCCGTTCGCCAATCACGACGTTGGCTCCAACCACGCTGTTGGCGCCGATGCTCACGCCTGCACCCAACCGCGCGGTTGGGTCAACCTGCGCACCGGGACCTATCCTGACGTCAGGCCCGGCAACCGGCTGCGGATACAACAAGTGGATCGCCTGAACAAACGCCAGATGAGGGTTGGCCGCATGGATCATCGCGCGGCACGGAGGCTCGCTCTGCAAATCGGACGGGACGATGACCGCACCGCCGTTGCACGCCGCGAGTTGCCCGAGGTATTTTGCCGACTGGACGAAACACAGGTCAGAAGGCCCCGCTGACTCGAGCGAAGCGACGGCCTCGATGACGAGATCGGGCTCACCGCTGAATTCGAGTCCCAATCGCCGTGCGAGCTCGGACAGGGTCAGGGCCAAGGGGTATCTCCGGACTGAGGGTCAGCCGGTTTCATGCAACAGGCCGCAGACCCCAAGCAGCGGCGGGTATCGCGACAATCAACGAAGGGTCAGGCCTGGACTGTTGGCAACACAAACGACCGTTCCACCCGTCAAGACCCTTGCTCAGGCAGTCGCTTGAGCATTTCTATGACCATCGGCGTGATATCGACCGCGTCGGAGACATAACTGACACCTTCGGTGAGAATGAGGTCAAATTTCTGCTCGTCACCGAGCTTCTTCAATACGCTGGCAATGACTGTTTGCAGGTTACGAATTTCCTCATTACGCCGCAGGTTCTGGTCTTCCCTGAACTCCTGCTGTTCGAACTTCAACTGGCTGAGCTTGAGGCGCAGTTCGCGCTCCAGTCGGCGCTTCTCGGCAGCGCTCATGATTTCGCCATCCGAGGCGATTTTCTGCTCGATATCCAGCAACTCCTGCTGTTTCTCCAACAGTACCTTCTCACGAGCCTGGAACAGGGTCTTGAGACGCTCTTCGACCGCTTGCGCCTGGGGTGCTTCCTTCAGCACCGTACCGGTATTGACGAAGCCAATTTTATAGCCGCTTTCAGCCATTGCCGCAATTGGCGCCAGCAACAGCCAGGTAACCAGAAAAAAAACAGATTTCGGACTAGTCGCGTTCGAGAACAGCATCAGAACAATGCCCCCAGGGAGAACTGGAAATTGCGCGTATCATCACCCGCCTCATCGTTGATCGGGAACGCGTAACTCAGCTGAATAGGACCAATCAACGTGAACCATTTCAGCGACACACCCACCGAAGTACGCAGGTCGGAGGTATCGTATTCGCTTGAGTCGGCAAATACGTTACCTGCGTCAAAGTATAACCCAAGGCGAAAACTTTCTGCACTCCCCAACGCCTCGACCGGGAACAAAAACTCAGAATTGGTGACCACCCGGTAGTTACCGCCGAACACATCGCCTTTCGAATCCGTCGGACCCAGACTGTTGTAGTCGTAGCCACGCACGGTACGGATACCGCCCGCGGTGTACTTGGTGAAAAAGGGTAAATCAGTGGTATCACCATACGCATCACCGTAGCTTATCAG
>Ga0316201_10004838_pt1 | contig 10249 bp, 8 predicted proteins | sample CS6wburrow_MG_FD_204516 | JGI IMG/M metagenome (GOLD analysis project Ga0316201, IMG submission 204516) | Coastal sediment microbial communities from Delaware Bay, Delaware, United States - CS-6 worm burrow | ecosystem: Environmental > Aquatic > Marine > Coastal > Sediment | place: USA: Delaware...
GGAGACGATGGAGGTGCGCCGGGTGGGCGGCGTGAGGGAGACGAGTGTGGACGTTCGTATCCTCGCCGCCGCCAACGTGGATCTGGCCTCCGAGGTGCGGGAGGGACGCTTCCGTGAGGACCTGTACTACCGCCTGGCCGTGATCACCATCCGGCTCCCGGCGCTGCGCGAGCGCGGCGGCGACCCCGTGCTGCTGGCCCGACACTTTCTGGCCAGCCTTTCGGAGCAGTATGGGCTCGAGGGATCTGAGTTGTCGGCGGAGGCCGTGGCGGCCATCCGCCGCCACCCGTGGCCCGGCAACGTACGCGAGCTGCGGAACGCGGTGGAGCGGGCGCTCCTTCTGAGCGCGGGACCGGTGGTCGAGCCGGACGACCTCGCACTCGACGAGTCACCGGCGCTGAAGGTCGGGCCACCTGGCGGGCCCGGCCCCGGGCCGGCGACGTCCCACTGTGCGCTTCCCTTCCCGGCCACGCTGGTAGAGATCGAGAAGGCGGCAGCGCGGGCTGCGGTGGAACGGTGCGACGGCAACAAGAGCGAGGCCGCGCGCCTGCTGGGCACCACTCGGACGCGGCTCTACCGGCTCCTGAGGGACGCCGAGGAAGGAGCGGACCACGTGTAGCGCTGCGCTACACATGTGCCGCCCGGAGACGCCACCGCGATGACGAAACGTTGATTTTACAGGCATCTTCGCGGGAACGCTCCTTGCACCAATGAGGGCGATGCCACTCGCGAGAGGTGGCCCGAACGGGACAGGAAACGGGGAGAAGAGGAATTGAACAGGATGACACGAAGTCTCCGGTGGAACGTGTTCACCGGAGCGGCGATCGCGGCCGCTCTTGCGGTCGGAGCCTGCGGGGACAGCGAACCGACGGGCCCGGCCGATCCGCCTGACACGCTGCCCGAGGGACAGCTCACGTTCCTCCGCCAGGCGGGCACGGCGCCGCCCCTCGTCACGTACGACACGACTTTCGTGGCCATCGCTGGCGAGGCGCTGGACGCCGAGATTCGCTACATGCCGCCTCCGGGCGAGGACTCCGGCGAGAAGTTCCTCGAGTTCAAGCTCGAGGACACGAGCCTGCTCCGCTATCCGGCCGACCACCCGACGCGGCCGGGCGCCGCATTCCAGCCAGGCGACACGGTGTGGATTCGGATCACGGTAGATCCGAGCCTCCTGATCGCCTCGATGGAGCCGTCGGGCCTGCAGTTCAACCCGGCGGACCCGGCCGAGCTCGAGATCCGCTATGCGGAAGCGGACGACGACTACGATGACGACGGGGACCCGGACCCCGAGCTCGAGGACGAAATCGACCTGTGGAGGCAGGAGTCGCCAGGCGACGACTGGGAGCGGGTCGGCGACCTCAAGGACATCGAGCTGGACCGCGTGCGCGCCCTGCTCACCGGCTTCTCGCGCTACGGTCTCGGGATCTGAGCGACGCGTGACCGAGCTCCGGCCGCCCACGATCCGCGCCCGCGAGAAGGCCGACACACTGGCCGACGCCTCGCGCTGGACCGAGCTGTTCGGCTTCCTGGAGGGATTGCAGGAGGCGGAGCGCGTGGACGACGCCTACCTGGCATACCGTTATGGCGAGGCCCTATACCACACGGGGCGCATGGGCCTCCTTTCCTCGCACGCTCAAGCGTTCGAAGCGGCAGCCCGGCGCACGCGCGACGTCGCGGCGCTGCTGCGTGCCCTGAACCTGAAGGGAATCGCGGCGTTCGAGCTTGGAATGCCGGAAGAGGCCCGCGGGGCGTTCGAGGCGCTCATGGAGCTGTCCGAGGCTGAAGACGACTATGACATGCTGGCGCGCGCCGCCCTCAACCTGGGAGCGCTCGCGAACCTGCATGGCGACCCCGCCGGAGCGCTGGCCATGTATCACCTGGCGCTTTCCCTCTTCCAGAAGATCGGGCAGACCCGGGGCCTCTCACAGACACATCAGAGCCTCGGGATGTCGTACCGGGACATGCGCCGATGGGAGGAGTCGGAGGACGCCTACCTCGAGGCCATGCGCCTCGGCACGGGGTTCGGCTATACCCCGATCGTGGCCATGGCGGCGATCGGGCGCAGCGAAGTACTGGTGCTGCGCGGTGACCCCCACGCCGCCCTGGGCCTCGTCGACTGGGGGCTGAAGCTTGCACGCGGCCTCGGCGATCCGATCTCGGAGGGCACGGCCCTCAGGGTACGTGGAATGGCACGGGCGGCCACGGATGGCTCAGCCGAGCACAGGGCGCGCGGCGACTTTCAGCAGGCGCTGGCCCTGGCGCGCTCCACCGACAACGTGCTGCTGGAGGCGGAGACCCTGCGCGACCTGGCTCACATCTCAGCCCGGATCCCGGACGTCGAGAGCGCGCGACAGCACTACGAGGCGGCCGCGAGCGCCTTCGATCGCCTGGGCGCCCGCCACGCGATGCTTCAGATGCGGACCGAGATCCGCGAACTCGAGGCCGGGCCCTCCGCCTGATCCCCAGAAGTGACCTGTCTCTCTCCGTATCAGTCCGCATCACAGACTGTAGCGTAACGCTACACGCGGCCGTGCCGCGCGGGACGGCGACATAGTTCCCTAAGTCCAGCAAAGATAGTTTGTTACCCAGCTCCGGTCCGCCAATTGGCACGCGGCCCCTCCCTTGCGTTGACGTACCCCGAGAACGACAACACACCCCCACGGGAGGAAGACATGAAGCATCCCCTGCGTACTGGAATGTTGATCGCCGCGATCGCGCCGCTGCTCGGCGCATGCGATGGAAACTCGGACGGGCTCTCGGGCCCGTCGGCCGCGGCGCCGGGCTCCGTGTCCCTGTCGGTCAGCGTGCCGCAGGCCACCGGCCCGTCGGCCGCCGTGACGTCGGGCGGCGCTTTGTTCGACATCGTTCAGAACGACGGCGCTTCGGAGCTCGTGATCACGCGCGTGGCCATGGTGCTGCGCGAGATCGAGCTCGAGCGACAGTTCGACGACGACTGCGACGACCACGTCTCCGGCTCGGACGACGACTGCGAGGAGTTCTCGACGGGTCCGATGATCCTGGAACTCCCGGTGGACGGCGGAGTGGACCACGTCCTGTCGATCAACAACGTGCCGGCCGATGTGTACGATGAGGTCGAGTTCGAGATCCACAAGCCCGAGGACGACACGGCTGCGGACATGGACTTCATCCGGGCAAACCCCGACTTCGAGCGGGTCAGTATCCGGGTGGAGGGCACGTGGAATGGCGAGGCGTTCACCTACCTCACCGATTTGAACGAGGAGCAGGAGTACGACCTGTCACCGCCGCTTCAGGTGGATGGGACGACGCCGGTGAACGTCACGCTCTCGATCGACGTGACCACATGGTTCGTGGCGCCCGACGGCAGCCTGGTCGACCCGCGCACGGCCAACGACGGCGGCGCGAACGAGAACCTGGTGGAAAACAACATCGAGCGCTCGATCGACGTGTTCGAGGACGACGATCGCGACGGGGACGACGATAACGATGACTCGTTCGACGATTCCAGCGATGATTCGTCGAACGACTCGAGCGACGACAGCTGACCCGAGACAGGTCCGGGGCGCGGCTCAGCGCCCGTCCCGGACCGTCCATTCGTGCGGGTTCCGCAGAAAGCCGACCGCGTCCACCCGCACCCCCTGCAGCCGCTCTGCCGCCACCCACACGAAATCGAAATACCACAGGAAGGCGTACGGATAGTCTGCCGCGATGAGCCGTGCAGCCTCCGCCCAGTGCGGAGCGGCCTCTGGCGCCGTCGCGGAAGCGAGGGCCGCCTCCATATGGCCGCGCACCTCGGGGCCGTCGTAGCCGGTCACGTTCACGGGGCTGTCAGGGTCGGCCCAGAAGAACGAGATGTCAGGGTCCAGGCCCACCTGCCAGCCGAGGAAGACCGCCTCGTAGTCCCGCGCCCGTGCCCGCGCGAACAGGGAATTGAATTCCTGCGACGCGAGGTCGGCGCGGACTCCTGCCGCGGCCAGCTGTCCCTGGATGAGCTGCGCCGCGTCCCTGCGTCGATCGTTGTCGGCCGGCACGCCGAGTTCGAAGGCAAGCGCCTGCCCGTCCTTCTCCCGCACACCGTCGCCGTCCGCGTCGATCCACCCGGCCGCATCGAGCAGCTCGCCCGCCGCCGCCGGGTCGAAGTCGCCGCCCTCGGGCGCGGGGGGTGCCAGCGTCTCGAACAGTGAGCCGTAAGGCCCGTACGCCTTCTGCGCGAAGCCCGTCATGTCGAGCGCGGCAATGACGGCCTCACGGTCGATGACCAGCGAGAGCGCCCGCCGCACGTCCCGCGATGCGAAGGCAGGATGACGGGCCGGGTTCCACGCGATGTAGTCGTATCCACGCTGGGGCACTCGCAGGACACGCGTCCCCTCCGCGGCGTCGAGCGCGGTGGCGTCGCGGTAGGACTCGACCAGGGCCATGTCCAGCTCGCCGGCCCGCACGGCAACGACTCGGGTGGCCGGGTCTGGATACGGGAGGAAGGTGATCCGCTCCACGAGCGGCTGGACGGCCGACCGGGGGTTGGGCACCAGTTCGATACGCTGGTCCGCGCCCCACCGGCTCACGGTAAACGGCCCGCTCGGCACCAGAGGGGGCGCGTCGTCCGAGCGTCCCACGGCGGCCAGCTGGTCCTCCGTAAGCCCGCCGTACGCGTGCACGGGGAGGATGCCGACGCCCGTGTCGTACAGCATGCCTGGGTACGGAGCATCGAAATGGAATACCGCGGTCGAGTCGTCGGCCGCCACGACCGAGTCCACACGCGCCGCCGCGATCGCCATGGGCATGTGCTGGAGGCGCTTCAGCAGCTGGTAGGTGAAGACGACGTCTGCCGCGCGGATCGGCTCTCCATCGGACCAGGTGCGTCCTGAGTCCAGGTGGTAGGTGAGGGTCGAACCGTCGATCTCCCACGAACGGGCGAGTGCCAGCGGGTGCCCCTCGACGTAGGTCAGCTCACCCGCCCCCCACTCGGGCCAGTTGAGGCCGAGGAACAGCACGGCCGCCAGCTCGCCGTCGAGCGCCGAAGTGGAGAGCGGCGGAAGCAGGCTGGTGGGCGCCGAGGCCACGCCCACGGCCACGGAGCCGCCCGCTTCGCGAGCCCCTTCGCGCGCGGGCTCGCTCTCCCCCCCGGAACGCGATTCTCCGCCGCACGCGGCGAGCAGAAGCGCGAGAGGTGTGAGAGCCGCGAGGCCGATGCGAAAAGGTCTCTTCACGAGACCTCCCAGCCGAGGAAATGCGCCGGCCAACCCGATTCCGAGCAGCCAGGACGCTTCCATCCAGTTGCCGACGATTGCGTTCGGTTCCATCCGAGCTCCCGAGGCTGAGGGGCAGGGTCGAGTCGGACCGGCCGGGAGTCGCCTCCCGACCGATCCTTCGACGCCCTCTAGTCTACGATCGGAGTCCCGAACTCGACCAGTTGCTCCTCGACCTGGGCACGGTCACCCGTGACCACGAGAAGCATGTCGTCCGGGCGGATGTACTCCTGCACGATCCGCTGCACCTCTTCCGGCGTGACCGCGTAGATCCGGTCCACGTAGGTCTCGAGGTAGTCGTCCGGCAGGCCGTGAAGCCGCATGTACGCCAGCTGCCCCACGATCCCGCCGCGGCTCGAGTTCTGGAGCACGAAGATACCGGCGAGGTAGTTCTGGATGCCGCGCAACTCCTCTTCGGACGGCGGCTCGTTGGCCAGGCGATCGATCTCGTAGAAGATCTCGTCCAGGGATGCGCCGGTCACCGCGGTGGTGACATCGGCCATCTCGACCCAGTAGGCATCGCGGTATCGCGACGAAACCTGGCTGAACGGCGAGTACGTGTAGCCCTTGTCCTCGCGGATGTTGGCCGTGATCCGGGACGCGAACGAGCCTCCCAGCAGGGCGTCCGTGACGGTGAGAGCCACGAAGTCCTCGTGCGACGGATCGACGGTCGGCAGTCCGACCTGGATCGTAGACTGGGGCGCTCCCGGGCGGTCCAGGATGTGAACCGCGCGGCCGGTCACGGGCTCCGGAATGTTCACCGTCGGTGGTGGGCCTTCCTTCCAGCCGCTGAACGCCGCCTCGATCGCCTCCCGGATCGCCGCCTCGTCGAACATGCCCGTCACGTACAGGTGCGACCGGGCGGCCCCGAAGTTCGCCTCGTAGAAGCCGCGGACCTGCTCGAGGGTGTACCCCTGCATCTGCTCCTCGGTCGGATACAGCCGGCCGTACGGATGGTCCGGGTACATCACGGCCCGGAACCGCTCCTGGGTCACCGACTGCGCTCGCGTGCGGGAGATGCTCACCTGCCGGATCCGGTCAGCACGCAACCGGTCCAGCTCGGACTCGGGAAAAGCCGGGTTCAACGTCACGTCGGCGATCAGGGCGACCAGGTCCGTCCCGAACTCGGCGAGCACCGTTCCCGATACGCTCGACCGATCCAGCCCCAGCCCGATGTTCAACGAGCCACCCATGCTGGCCGCCTCGCGCGCGATGTCTTCGGCGCTGCGCGTCGTCGTGCCCTCCTTCATCAGGTCGCCCATGAGGTCGGCGAGCCATACCTCGTCCGCGGACTCGTCGATGTTCCCGGTGCGGATCACCAGCTGCACCGTCGTCTTGGGAACCTTCCCGTACGGCACCATGGTCACGCCGAGCCCGTTCGGCAGCTCGAACTCCGTGGCCTCGGCCAGGTTGAAGTCCTTCGGCTCTCCGCCGGCTGGCGGCGTCTCCTGCGCGATCGCCATGCCCGCGCTCGCCACCAGGGCGAGTCCGCCCAGCAGGGCGGCGAGGCTCCTCGTCGTCGCTCTCATCGTCCCGCCTCCTTATCGCGAGCCGGCGCCGGCCGCTGCTCCACCTTGGGCAGCTCCGGGCTCGACCGTGAGAATGGTCCGGTTCGTGGGCCGCAGGTACTCCTGCGCGGTCTGCAGAATGAGCTCGGGCGTCACCGCGGCGAACTCCTCTTCGATCCGGTTGATCCGGGACGGGTCGTCATCGAACAGGGCGAACGAGGCAAGGAGGTCGGCTCGTCCAAACCCGAACAGTCCCTCCATCGAATTGAGGAGGCCGGACTTGAGTTTGATGCGCGCCCGGGCCAGGGTCTCCTCGTCCACGGGCTCAGTGCGGATGCGCTCGACGACCTCGTCGGCCGCGGCCAGGATGTCGTCGGCGCTCACGTCAGCGTCGTGATAGAGCGACACGGTCCACAGCATGGGCCCCGCATAGTTGTACATGTTGCCGAGGTCGTTCATGCTGCCGCTCACGCCCGCCGTGAATCCGTCCTCCTGCACCAGGCGCTGGAACAACCGTGAGTCCTCGCCCTGCACCAGGATCTGGTCGATCAGGCCGAAGGCCCAGTACTCGGGCGAGTTTCGCTCGGGCGTGTGATACGCGAAGGCGAGAGCCGGGCGCGGGGCCAGGTCGTCCACCTTGCTGGAACGCTTCTCTTCTTCCTGCCGCGGTTCGCTGATATCGAACTCAGGCACCTCGGGGCCGGCCGCGATCGGGCCGAAGTACTGTTCGATCCACGCGCGCGCCTCGGCCGGATCGAAGTCGCCCACCACGGCCAGGGCCGCGTTGTTGGGTGCGTAGAACGTGTCGAAGAAGTCCTGCACGTCTTCCAGGGTGGCCGCCTCGAGGTCCGACAGCTCGCCGTAGAAGTTGTGCGCGTTGTACCAGTTGGTGTTGGCCAGCTGCGGCATGTCGAGCCACGGGAAACCCCCGTACGGCTGGTTCAGCACGTTCACCTTCACCTCGTTCGACACCACGCCCTGCTGGTTCGTGAGGTTCTCCTGCGTGATCGCGAGTCCCTTCATGCGGTCGGCCTCGGCCCACAGCATGGTCTCGAGCTTGTGCGCGGGCACGATCTCGAAGTAGTTGGTGAAGTCCATGCGGGTGGATCCGTTCAGGACCCCTCCGACTTCCTGCACCAGCCGGACGAACTCCATCTTCCCGAGATTCTCCGAGCCCTGGAACATCATGTGCTCGAACAGGTGGGCGAATCCGGTGCGATCGCGGGGTTCCAGTCGCAGTCCGACGTTGTAGTAGACGGCCACGGTCACGATGGGGGCCGTATTGTCGGGCGAGAGAACCACCCGGAGACCATTGTCGAGCGTGTAGTACTCGACCGGGACGCTGAACGAGGTGTCGAGTTCAGCGGTGGGCTGGTCGGCCGGCTGGCAGGCGGTCAGGGCCAGGGCGACGATTGCCGCCGCGCCGGCCCAAAGGCTGGTCCTTCGCATATCGAAGTTCCTCCCCTGCGGGAATCGAGAGGCCGCCCCGAAGGCGGCCTGTTGTTCACGTCTATACGAACACGCGAGGGGGAAGTGTCGCGTATGCGCGTCCTGATTACCAGCGCACGAGAGCACCGCCCCAGGTGAAGCCGGAGCCAAAGGCCGTGAAGCCCACCAGGTCGCCCCTCTGGATGCCACCCTCCGCGACGCACTCGTGCAAAGCGATCGGGATGCTGGCGGCCGTGGTGTTTCCATAGCGCTGGATGTTGACGTACATCTTGTCGTCCGCGAGCCCGAGTCCCTTCGCCACGGCCTGCGCGATCCGCATGTTTGCCTGGTGCGGAACGACCATGTCGAGGTCGTCGATCGAATACCCGGCCACCTCGAGCACTTCATTCAGGGCCGCCGGCATCTTGGTGACCGCGTGCTTGAAGACGTCCCGGCCTTCCATGTGGGGCCGGGTCAGTCCCTCCTCGATCATCTCCGCGCTGATGAATGGCTTGCTGATGCAGGCGGGAGCAGGGGCCCAGAGCTTCTCGGCGTGCGTTCCGTCCGCGTGCGTACGCACGGCCAGAACTCCGCGGTCCGCGTCGTCGGTCGGGCCGAGAATGGCCGCCGCCGCCCCGTCACCAAAAAGCACGGCCGTATCGCGGCCCTCGGTCGAGAGGATGATCCCGGAAGAATGGACCTCGGTGCCGACGAGCAGGATCCGGCGGTACTGGCCCGTCTTGATGAAAGCGTCCGCGATCTCGAGCCCGTAGATGAACCCGGTGCATTGGTTCCGGATGTCGAGACAAGGAATGTCTTTCACTCCGAGTTTTCGCTGCAGAAACACGCCGGTGCCGGGGAAGAAATGGTCCGGGCTGAGGGTAGCGACGATGATGCAGTCGAGTTCATCGACTTCCATGTCCGCCGCCTCGAGCGCCCTCTCGGTGGCGACCTTCGCCATGTCCGACCCGCCCTCATCCTCCGCCGCCCAGCGCCGCTCTTCAATACCGGAGCGCTGCCGAATCCACTCGTCCGACGTGTCCATCATCCCCTCGAGCTCGTGGTTGGTGACGACGCGCTCGGGTACGTACATGCCGGTGGAGATGAACTCGGTGCGGACCATGGCTGCCTCGGCCTCCGGGGGTTGAGGTGAAGCGAGCAATGTATGGGATCACGCGGGCAAGGCGCACGGGTGCCACTGATGACGTGGCGCTGCTGACCGACTTGAAGTCCAACCGGGAGGGCCAACGAAGCCCCTCCCGCGCCCGGTCAGGCGATGAAAGCCGAGGCGATGAAGATGGCGAAGATGACGCTGATCCAGTACCACCACATGGGTGCCTCCACTGCTCGAACGCTAGCCAGGGGGGTGGCTGTTTGGTGGGGCCGTTCTCGAAGAAATCCTGTATCTCAATATGCGTCGAATCGGGCCTGCTATCAACTGTTGCGCCGATGCCGCAGGGGTGGATTTCACTCCCTTCCGCGGGACGCGTCGGGCCCTACTTCGCGGCCTTCGGCGGGCGACCGTCGAGCCACCTCGACGTGATCAGCATTCCGAAGCCAACGACCAGGAATACGACCAGGAAGGCCAGCCCGATAGGGATGAATTCGAACCAGTCCTGGCGGGGGTATTTCGCCGTCAGGAAGTTGGCCACGATCGACAGCCCGATCCACACCGGGAGGCCGAAGAGGCCGATCACCAGCCAGAAAATGCCCAGCTGCAACGGGTGCCACTCTCTCACGTTCATTCATCCAGTATAGCCAAAACGCTTCAGAGCGTGGAAGGCACTGCCGGCGGGGTGGGCCTCCGCCGCCAGCACGACCGCGGAGGGTCGTTCCCTGGTCGGATCAGCTGAGAGGTTCTTCATTTCGGCGCCGCACTGCGGCCAGACCGAACGGGAGGAGCAGCAGCGCCCCGCCCAGGCCCATGGCGGCTTCGCCGACCGTGATCGCGCTGAAGGGGCTCCGGCCCTGCGCCTCGGCCATTACCACGGCGGTCTGCAGCATGGACTCGACGTCACGATCCGACGCGGCACGCGGCCAGTTGCCCTCGGGGCTGCGCGGCACTTTCACGAAGGAGATCTCCTGATT
>Ga0316201_10004839_pt1 | contig 10248 bp, 7 predicted proteins | sample CS6wburrow_MG_FD_204516 | JGI IMG/M metagenome (GOLD analysis project Ga0316201, IMG submission 204516) | Coastal sediment microbial communities from Delaware Bay, Delaware, United States - CS-6 worm burrow | ecosystem: Environmental > Aquatic > Marine > Coastal > Sediment | place: USA: Delaware...
GGAACTCCGCTTCTGGTGGACTGCAGATCCTCCTAGGCCTTTCCAACTTCGTCCAGTTCCGATCTGTTCTGCCCTTCGGTTTCTGGTCGCGGGCCTTCTTCCCGCCTTTCTTTATCGACGCTTTTGGCGTCTATCTCAAGGAACCGCGAATTCCTCTCGAGTCACCCTTATGGTACGACCGCTTCTTTTGGCAGAACCCGGTCCGGGTGACGCGTCCTGTACCATCTGGACGCTGTCCGTTTTCTTCCGCTCTCTCTATCTTCAGGCGGGTCGGCCTTCAAATAGGCTTGCATTCTGTCCGGCTCAGTCTTGCGACTGCTTCCAACCTTTTGATCTTCACCAGCCTTGCGGCTGTTTCCGATCTTCCAACCTTCACCGGTCTTGCGACTGCTTCCGGCCTTCTGATCTTCTCCGGTCTTGCGACCGCTTCAAATCTTTCTGGTCTTCTCCGGTCGTTCCGCTGATTCCGATCTCTCGATCTTCTCCGGCTTCCTGACCGCTTCCGTTCTTCCTGCAAATCCAACCTCGCGGTTGGTGAGCTTCTGTCTAACGGGGAATCTAAGTTACTCCTCAAGCTTGCTCTTGTCAAAGCCTAAAAGTTGATATTTAGGGTAACTATCTAATAGCGAATCTCACTAAAAATTTACAAGTCTCTGAATAAATGAACAACAACGTTTTTTAATGAAATTTAAGTTTGCGATAAAGCGAATAAAATTGGTCAAAAATAATTCACTTTGTTTTTGGACCAGAAAAAACCCGGAGCAGAACTCCGGGTTTTGTCAAGTATTCGACCCTGAAAACCTGGCCTAAAGCAATTCAACAAGCAGGTACAGAACCGCTGTCAGCATGAATCCGCCAGCAATAACACCCTTGACGGAGGTGAATGGTCCGGTCTTGCCGAATATGCCGTTGAGCGCCAGGATTGCAATCAATCCATACACCACGACAAGCGATACCAGGCTCGACTGATGAATCGAGGTCTGAAGCTGACCAAGGTGAACTGAAGATGCCATGAAAAACAGCATCGGTACTGAAAACAGCGTGTTGGTGCGGGAAGCCAGGCCGGCTTTACCCAGGGCTGCCGCAGCGCCCGGCAGGGCGTCGCCGCCTCCGGCAACCTGCTTGGCCGAGGCAATGACGATTTTCTGGTTTGGCCAGATGATCAGCCACACGTTGAGGAACATGATGGTGCCCAGAACGACACCAATGACGATACCCATGCCTGTCAGGTGCTTGATGTACACGAGGATCAAACCACTTAAAAATGTGAACATTGCACCCCAACGGAACCACCAGAGCGCCCTCGGAACCAATTTCTGAATGACGTCGGATTTGGCGCCGCCGTCGGCTTCCTTGAAATACTCGCCCTGAACGAAGTTAAAGTAGTACAACAGCCCGATCCAGGTGACACCGGTTAGCAGATGCACCCAGCGCAATAAAAAAGCTAAAGAGTTTTGACTAAACAAGGCAAGTTCCACGATTATACCCTCCCTTTTTGAGGTTGTTCTGATTGGCGCGGGAGCGGCATGGCCGTCCACACGCTCAATAGGTTACAGCAGTTTAGGCTAAAGCGAAAATCACCGACGGTGATTTCGATAATTTGCATGGAGGAGAAACTCGATAGCTGTTTCAAGTTGAGGCCAGAGTCTTTAAAATCAGAGGGGTAGTGGGGCGGCATTATCGACGAAGCATGCCGAATAAAATATGCAACCGACTTTGGTATTTTGTCTCGTAAGGCAAAAAAGAACAGACAATCATGCATTCCGAAATTGATAGAAATGGTGTTGACCAGGCACATGCCACCAAACACGCGTCGAGTGTGTCGGACGAATATCCTTTTCCGCTGGATGCGATAGTTCTGGCGGGAACGCACCAGAATCCAAAGCGATTGATATCCGGTCGCAATAAGGCCTTTCTGGAAGTGGGCGGAACGTTGCTGATTCGTCATGTTGTCAATGCGCTGTTAGACGCCTCAAGCATCGATCAGATTTATGTGGTTGGTCCCCCTGGCGAGCTGTCGGAAGCTCTGGCCGGGTGCCCTGCAAGAGTCCGGGTAATTGCCCAGCGCGGAAAGATGCTGACCAACTGCTGGGCCGGTATCGAGGCGTCAGAGGACCGCCACAGAGCGGACACTGAAGTACCCTGGCAGGAAAGACCCTTGTTAATTACCTCCTGTGATTTGCCGCTGGTGACAGCCAGGTCGGTTGATGATTTCGTGGCACGCTGTGCCCGCGAGGACAATGCCGCGGAGAGTCCTTATGCAATGCTTGCCGGGGTCGTTGATGAGCCGTCCGTGAGGCCGTTTCACCCGGCAGATGGCAAGCAGGGAATCAAACGTCCTTTTGTTGAGCTGGAGTGCGGCCGATTGCGCCTGGCCAACATCTACGTCGGCCGGCCGCGTAATTTGTCGCACCAGGAGTTTTTGCAAACCGGTTTCTCGCATCGAAAGGCGAAGGATTGGCGCAATGTCGTCGCCCTGATATTCAACTTTGTCAGAAGCGCCGGTGGCTGGCGTGCCGCGTGGTTGACTGCTCGGGTACAACTGACTTTGATGCTGTCGAAAGGCAAGGGCCGTTGGTACAGGCGGCTCAAAAGAGGCAACACCTGTAAACGCGTTGAAAAAAGCGTCAGTGATGTCCTCGGCGGGCCGGTCAAAATAATCATCACACCTTTCGGCGGCCTCAGCCTGGACGTGGACGACGACGAAGACTACCGGATTCTCGACGCCCGTTACAAAGATTGGGCGGCCATCACCGCAACCGTAGAACCTGAAACCTGAGTTAGCTGTTTTATCCGAGCCCGGCAGCCGGCGGGTTGTCGGATTGTATTGTGGGCCCTGTCTACAACAGGAACAGTGACAACGTGGGCCAGAAGGCAATCAGCACGACTGAAATCATCAGGAATACGAAAAACGGCAGGGTCGACAGGTAGATGTTTACAATCGGCCGGTCGAAACGATAGCCGGCAATGAACAGGTTAAGGCCGACCGGCGGCGTGATATAACCAAGTTGCATCGTGGCCAGGAAGACTATTCCAAGGTGTACCGGATGCACGCCGAACTGGGTCGCGACCGGCAATATCAGCGGCACCACCAGAACGATTGCCGAGAATATATCGAGAATCGCGCCGAGCATCAGCAGGAACAACAGCAACATGACCATGAAGGCGATTTCGCCGGTCACAAAGCCGCTGATCCATTGCAGTAATTGCTGTGGAACCCCGGCGTCAATCATGAAATTCGTGGAGGCTCGCGATACACCCAGGATCATCATGATGCCGCCGACCAGGATCATGGCCTCGCGGATGATGGCAGGAAGTTTCCGCAGGGAGACCTCTTTCAGTATCACTACGTCTACTATCAAAACGTACAGGGCGGTAACCGCTGCAGCTTCAGAAATTGCAAAGTAACCGCTGTAAATGCCGCCAAGGACAACGATTGGCAGCGGTATTTCCCACATGGACTCCCGCAACGCCGCGCGGACTTCCAGCCAGGAAAAATCTCCCAGTGGGGTCCTTATCGCGCGGTTTTTCCAGACGCTGTAGGCCGACAGCATTAGCAGCATCAGAAAGCCGGGCAGTAAACCTGCCAGGAACAGGTTTTCGATTGGCACTTCCGCGACCACGCCATAGAGGATCAAGGGCAGGGAAGGTGCGAATAACAGGCCGAGACTGCCTGCCGAGGTGACCAGTCCGAGGTTGAACTTTTCCGGATAGCCCGCCTGTTGCATGGCAGGGAACAGGATGGCTCCCAGCGCGATAATGGTAACCCCCGAGGCGCCGGTAAAAGCGGTGAAAAACGCGCATGCAACCAGTGAAACGATGGCCAGGCCTGCCGGCATCCAGCCGAGCAGGGCGCTGGTAAGTCGCACCAGCCGCTGGGGTGCGTTGCTCTCGCTCAGTAAATAACCGGCGAAGGTAAACAGCGGTATGGCGAGCAGAATTGGCATTTCTGCAATGCCGTAAAACTCGATGGCCATGGCCTGAAGGTCGATCTCAGCCTGGTAAAAATTCCAGAACGCGCCGGCTGCGATGATGGCGAACAAGGGCGCGCCCAGCAGAACCAACAGTAGCAGTATGGGTCCTATCAGCATCATGGTTTGTCACCGTTGTCGGCCAAACCCATTGGACGTTTGATGGCCAGGATCAGGTGACGGAAAGCCATCAGGAAAAACCCAATGGGTAAAATGATCTGCAGCGTCCAGGCCGGCGTCGATCGCATCAACATATCGCCGAACTCAAACGAGCTCATGACAAAGCGGGCGCTGTGCCAGGCAAACAGTGCGCAAATGAAAGCCGTGAATAAATCGATGATGACCTTCGTCACTAAATGCGCTTTAGCCGGCAGGAAGCGGTCCAGTACAGCGATGCTGATGTGCTTGTCCGTCCGGCTGGCTGCGAGACCACCCGCAACGGTGATCCACAGCACCAGCAGGCGCAGCATTTCGTCACCCCAGAAAAAGCCCGTATCAAAAAAATTTCGCAGGAAAATCTGTGCTCCGGCAAGAAATATCATGCCGATGAGAATAATCAGCAACAAAGCGTCTTCGACATGGGCCGAGAACTTTTCGATCGCACCGATGATCGTGGCAGGTGCGCTCACTGCGAGCAGTCTTTCGCCGTTTCGCCTGAACGGAATGCGCTGACATAACATTCGAGTTCATTCAGTAATGCCACGTCCAGCATGCCTTCGTTTGCCAGCCGGCGATTGGATTCCTGCACGACTTTTTGCCACATGGCGACCTGTCCCTGGTCCGGAGTGACAGTGCGCATACCATCGTCAATCAAGGCCGCGTAGGCCTGTTCGTCATCCTTGTTACCCTGCGTGTCGAATTCGCGGTAAATTTTTTCCATGACCTCACGCACAACGAGCTGGTCGTTGGGCTGAATACGGTCAAAATATTTCTTCTGAATGGCCAGGATGGCGAAAATGTAAGACAGTGGCAGCTCGGTGATATGACTGACTTTCGTATTCCACTGCAAAATGATCGTGGCAGCGGGCGGGGCCATGATGGTATCGATCAACTCCGTCTGCAGGCCTGTCACCACATCGGTCAGGGGCATGATGACCGGTGAGATGCCAAGTGCCTTGACGGCCTCGTAGGAGATGATGTCACCGTCCGGAACCCAGACTTTCAAGCCCTGTAAATCATCCAGGTTGGCAATCGGGCGGATCGACATGATGTGGGCAAAACCGCCGCCTGCAAAACCGAAGTTGACATAACCTGCTTCTTCCAGCAGTTTACGTAACCTGTCGTCCATCCGGTCGCGGACAAACTGCACTTCTTCGAGGTTGCTAAAGATCATCGGCATGGCGTACAGCTGGGTGTCTTTTTGCAGGTCGATGAGGGCATTGGAAGTAAAAGCACCGCCATGTAACTGGCCGATACGCATCTTCTTAAGCACCGTCTTGTCATTACCCATGACGCCGCCACCGTAAAATTTAAACTTGACCCGGCCTTCAGTGCGTTCCAGGATTTCGGCCGCGCCTGCGCGCATGTCGTTCATCCAGCTTGATCCCTCGGGTGCGATCGTTGCCAGCTTGATGGTTTGGGCGCTGGCAGTCGAGGCCAGTCCGACCGCCAGTAAGGCAATGAGCAACCGTCTGGCGATTCGAACCGGCAAACATCTTTTGTAAAGATGAAAATGCATAAAATTTCCTTGTTTAAAAGTAGTCATCTGCCGCATCAAGCAATTCCTGTGCTTCGCGTTGCGCCAGCGTGTTGAATAAAGTGTAGCCGTCCTGTTCCGGTTCCGCTGACATGACACCTTCAAGCAAACGGTCGTGAAGTTCCCTGTCGTAAAGTGTGCGGGCATAGTAGCGCGCATAATCTACATTGATGGAGAGATTTTTGCCGTCCGACAAAGCAAGAGCCCGCTCAAAATGAGCCTTCCCGGCATCGAAGTCGCCACCGAGGGCCGGCGGGCGAATAGTGTTTAAAATGGCCAGGAAATGTTCAATTTGCTCCGGCTGAAATTCCGGGTCCAGATCCTGTACCTTTTTCAGGGCTGCTTGCACGCGTGGCAGCTTGGCCATGGCGCCCCAATCATCACTGTGCACTTTAATGAAGGCAATAGAGGCGAGGCCGAATGTGAAAAGGCTGGGGGCGTCTCTTTTTTCCAACTTTTTCAGCACATCTTCAAATTCCCTGAATGACAGATCCTGTATTCCGCACGCGGACTTGTTGCTTGCGCACAGGGATTGATAGCCGTACCCAAGCGACCGCCGTGTCAGGCGGTCAGCACGTTGTTGATCAGCAACAAAAATAACACCGTAGGCGGCATATAGCTCTGCGGCAGCGGATAACATCGCGGCGTTGCCGGGTGATCCCTCGATGAAGCTGTCCAGCATCAACAGGTAAGCCGGGGCGCCGTCGCGAACGGTTTCAGGGTCATTCTGGTTCATGATGGCCGCATTCAGGTTTGAAGCCATGTCGTTGGTGGCCGACTGCATCACCGAGGCGCATGCGCCCAGCAGTAGCGACATGGCGATAGCCATAATGATCGTAATTCTTGTTCTATAAGGTTTCACGATAAATTGAAGCGGCAAATTTCAAGAGCGGGGATTATAAACCGATCAACAACTGAATGTTGCGCAGATTACGCCAATTCCATGAATATGTGTTCAAGGCCGCAAAGGGGTGCCAAAAAACCGGTTCCCGGGTCAGCCGGCTCAGGGGGGAGTAAACCGGGTGATGGAAACCGGATTTAAGCGGGTTAAAATCGGGATAACTGCAGATTTTGCAGTTATCCCGTCTTTTCTTATTATTTTAAAAAGTGCCTGGCTTTCGCGGTTAGTTTGGTTGTTTTATTCCAACCGTGAAAAACGTCTCTTCCCATCACCCGGATCCATGCGCAAGGTCGTGTTCATCACTGGATCGGTGACAGCTTTCGGAGGACAAATCACTTGATCCAATTTTTCAAACAAACCGTGTAAAAACCGCACAGTCACCAGTTTACCCAGGCGCAGAGGACGAAAAGTCATTACAGCCCCAAATGCACACGATCAATATAAAGCAGTACACCGTTTAATGAAAACCGGCTCACGGAAAATTGGTGGAAGATTTACGGAACGTTTAAAGATGGGTTAGGATTGCGCTTCTGAAACTGCTTTGGCAAATACGGGAAATATTTTTCAGTGGGCTTTGAATGCTATCGCATCGGAGACCTGTTACTGGATGCAGGAACCCAGGAAGTAACTCGCAATGGTGTGGCGGTACCGGTACCCCGGTTGTCATTCAAGTTGCTGCTTTCCCTGGCTCGGCATGCACCTAATGTCGTCTCCACTGAACAATTGGAATTGGAGGTCTGGTCCGGCCTGGTGGTAGACCGGGGCACGGTCAACAAGCGAGTGCTCTTACTTCGCAGGGCGCTGAGCGATGGTAAAGCCGGTGAGCAGGATCCCTATATTGCAGTTGTCAGGGGGAGTGGTTATCGCCTGATTGTCCCTGTTGAGCGCGAATTGCCCTCGTCTGGAGAAGCGGTGGCCGAAGAGACAGGTGAGCAAAGCTGGTGGCAGCGAAACGCAAGTGTTGTTCGAACAATCGCCTACTCCTTACTTGGTATCGTTGCGTTGCTGGTCCTTTACCAGGGGTTTCAAAGCACTGATACCGATTCAGGTATAGCTGGTCCAGAAGCAGAATCTGCGCAGGTTCCTGCGCCGGAAGCGGCGGCATTCAGCCAGGCCACCATTGCTGTCCTGCCATTTGTGGATTTAAGCGATGACGGCATTCACCAATACCTCGGCGACGGCCTCGCGGAAGAGATTATCAACCTGCTGGCCGGCATGCAGGGTCTCAGCGTGGCGGCCCGGACATCTTCCTTCGCTTTTCGGGATGATTCTTCCACCACCATGGAAATATCCCGTTTACTGAAGGTCGGAACCATACTGGAAGGCAGTATTCGGCATTCAGAAAACCAGATCCGGGTAACTGCGCAATTAATTGATTGCCGCACCGGCTACCATGTCTGGTCAAAGACCTATGACCGGACCTTCGATGAAGTATTCGCGGTGCAAAATGAGATTGTCACAGATGTCGCAAATTCTCTCCAACTTTCCATGGACGGGAAAGGCCCCAGTAACACCGGTTACGTAACCACCAACGATATTGAGGCCTTTGCCCTCTATCTTAAAGGCAGGGAACTGTTCAATGACCGTATTCGTTTGCGTACGGAGGGTTTACGGCAAGCACAGGAATTTTTCCAGAAGTCTATCGAGCAGGATCCTGGTTTCGCCCGGGCGCACGCTGGTATCGCGCTGGTTTACTGGCTGCTTACCTCTTACGACGACTCACTGGATAAGGAACATTACTTTGAGCTAGCTGTGGCCAGTGCAAATTTTGCACTTGAATTTGACCCGAAATCCGCCGACGCACTGAGTGCGTTGGCCTCGATCCACTCGGCACGCGGAGAAGTTGAGCAAGCACTGGCCATGTTTGAAAAAGTACGCGCTATCGGCAGCAATGATTCAAACATTATGCATTGGGAGGCCATGTTGCGTCTCAGGCTGGGATATTTTGATGAGCTTCTGGAACCGTTGACCGAAGTCTATCGCCTTGATCCTTTGAATGAACACATCGGTTGGTCACTCGCAGCGGCCCTGAATTTTTCCGGTGACCCGGCAAAGTCTGCCAGCATATTGAAGGAGTTGGAGCATTTTACCTACCGTCAGTATGTTTTGGGGCTGTCAGCCATCAACAGCGGAAATTTTGTCCTGGCACGCGAATATTTGCGCGATGTGCGCATGCGCTCAGGTATACTTCCGGCCAAAATAGCGGATTCAGTGATTGACGCTCTCGAAGAAAAATCATTAGCGGACGATGTGGCACGGAGAATCGTATCGTTAACCCAAAATGGTGAACTGAGTGCAGACGTTGGTTTTGAGGTGCTCTTGATTCTCGATTCACCCCGGGTATTCGAACTGGGGATCGATCCACACCATGATATCCCGAGATTACAAGCGCATGCCCAGATCTGGAACAATTGGGCCATAAATGTGCGCCGGGACCCGCGCTTCAAAAAGTGGGTTGAGACGCTGGGTTATGTGGAATTGTGGCGAAAAAATGGTTGGCCCGACAGGTGTAAACCCACGGGTCCGGGAGATTTTGAGTGTATCTGACAAGCAGATCACGTGAGCAGGTGAAAAAATAATATGGATATGACGACACACTGGGCCGGCTTTGTGGCTATTGGAATCTTCGTTGGCGCATACATTCTGGTGATTCTCGAAGAAAACATCCATCTGAAGAAATCCAAGCCGGTTATTGTTGCGGCCGGTCTTATCTGGATGCTCGTCGCGCTGGCCTTTTCGATGGCAGGGGACACCCATACAGCGGAGGAACTGGTCCGTCACAACCTGCTCGAGTTTGTGGAGCTTTTCCTGTTCCTGCTGGCTGCCATGACATTCATCAACACTATGGAGGAGCGCGGCATATTCGATGTATTACGGGCGTGGCTGGTCAACCAGGGCTTTTCCCTGCGCCAGGTATTCTGGATCACAGGCCTGATTGCCTTTTTCATGTCACCCATTGCCGATAACCTGGCAACCGCTTTGCTGATGGCCACGGTGGCAATATCCGTCGGTGGCACCAACTATCGTTTCATCGCATTGGCCTGTATCAATATCGTCATCGCAGCCAATGCCGGTGGAGCGTTCAGTCCATTCGGAGACATCACCACCTTGATGGTCTGGCAACGTGGACATGTTGAGTTCGTGCAATTCTTTGCGCTGTTTGTGCCATCGGTGGTTAACTGGCTGGTGACGGCCGCCTTACTGTCACTGGGTTTAAGCTCTGGCCAGCCGGATCCGGTGCAGGAGGAAGCCCACTTGAAACACGGCGCTTTGATTGTCGTGGGCTTGTTTATCCTGACCATTTCCATGGCGGTGTCCATGCATAATTTCCTGCATTTGCCCCCCGTAGTCGGCATGATGACGGGCCTGGGCTTACTCAAACTCTTCGGTTACTACCTGTCCGGTTATTACGCCAAGAAAGCAGACATCGATGCAGCCCCCCGCAGCGCCAGGGAGGATTCGGCGCTCGGTAGTGAAGCTTTTCATCGGGTTGGAGAGAAAAAGCCAGGCGAACAGTATGATATCTATGCCAGTCTGCAAAAGGCCGAGTGGGATACCTTGATGTTTTTCTACGGCGTCATTCTCTGCGTTGGCGGCCTCGGGGCATTCGGGTACCTGGCAATTGGCTCGGAACTCATGTACACCGATCTCGGGCCGACCGTTTCGAACATACTGGTAGG
>Ga0316201_10004840_pt1 | contig 10247 bp, 9 predicted proteins | sample CS6wburrow_MG_FD_204516 | JGI IMG/M metagenome (GOLD analysis project Ga0316201, IMG submission 204516) | Coastal sediment microbial communities from Delaware Bay, Delaware, United States - CS-6 worm burrow | ecosystem: Environmental > Aquatic > Marine > Coastal > Sediment | place: USA: Delaware...
ATCAAGTTTCGGTACCCTGCCGATTGGCCTGCTCCCACGCCAGGGTCCGTCGAAGCCCCTCGGCAAACTCGACCTGCGGCAACCAGTCCAGGGCGCGGCTCACCTCGGCGTTGTCGCAGACCCAGTCAGCGTGGGTCAGCTCCCTGACCTTTCCCGGCGTCAGCATCGGGGCAGTGCCGGTCAGTCTTGACCAACGCTGGCTGACAACCCCCAGGCCATGCAGCAAACCACGGGGGAACGCCATCCTGCGGACAGGCTTGCCGCGTTCCAGGGCAGCCAGTTCGACGACCGCAGACCAGGTGTAGCCACCCACGCGGCCATCGTGAAGTTCAAATACACCCCGGCCGCCGCCACCTGCGATGAGACTTTGCTCGATAGCGGATGCCAGATCGTCAACGTAAAGCATGGAGAAACGCGCCTCGGGGGATCCGAGCACCGGGGCGACCCCGCGGCGCATCATCAACAGCAGGAGCGGCAACATCTCCCGATCACCCGGCCCATATACCGCCGGCGGACGCAGAATCGTCAACGGCATTGCGCCTGCAAACGGATTCAGTACCACCTCTCCTTCACGCTTGCTGGCCGCGTAATAGGACAATTGCGGCTCGCGTGCCGCAAGCGAGGAGAGAGAGACAAACAGCGGAGGCGGGTTCATGTTTGCCGCCAGCGAGGCGATCCGCTCGGTGCCGGCTACGTTGACCCGGGAAAAGTCTTCACTGTCGATTCCCCTCACCGTACCTGCGCAGTGCACAACAGCCTGCACGCCTGCCAGGAGCGAGCGCAGGGCTTCGGTATCCTCGAGGTCCCCCGGGACCAGCTCTACGCCCAGACGGTTCAGTTTTTTGGCCTTCGGCGCAGTGCGGACGAGTGCCTTGACGCGCCAGCCGGAGCCAGTGAGTCGTTCGGCAATCGCGCCACCAATGAATCCCGTCGCACCGGTCAGTGCAACCGATCCTTTCTCACCTTCATTGCGGCAATCTGACGGCCCCGGTTCCACGTGCTACTCCTCAGGCCCCACCCTGACAGACGGCCCTGTGGCATACCGCGTCGCCGCATCCGGACTGTGGGTGTTGCCGGGTCCCGGTACAGCCTGGAGCGCCAGTGACCCGGCGCTCACAATTCCTGGCGTATGGGCTCGGAACGCGGCTCGGTAGCGCCGTCGGCACCCGTCAAGCTCAGCTCTTTTCGGGTGCGCACAAAGTTCCGTCGCGCCTCGGAGCGTGAGAGTTTGCCCGAGGATGTTCGCGGCAGGGTATGCAAGGGCACCAGGTCGACCATGCAGTCGATGGCGAGTTCCTCGCTGATCTGGGACCTGATACGAGATACGAGCTGCAACCGCTTCAACTCGTCCGACTCCCGGCACTGAACGACGATGGCCGGTTGATCTGTACCGTCTTTGCCCGGTACGGCGAAGGCGAGCGCATCGCTGGGCCGGACCTCGGGCTGTTGCTCGGCGATGTGCTCCAGGTCCTGTGGCCAGACATTGCGTCCGTTGACGATGATGAGGTCCTTCTGACGCCCGGTTACGTAGATGGAATCGCCCACCAGGTACCCGAGATCCCCGGTGTCAAGCCAGCCATCCTCAGAGAGCACTTTGCGACTGGCCTCGGGTTGGCCGAGATAGCCGTGCATGACGCTGGGCCCGCGGACATGGATGGCGCCGCAGTGGCGCTCGGTCAGGCGCCGCCCCTGTGGGTCTCGAATCTCGACCTCGTGGTGCGGGAAATGCGTGCCGCAATTGACATAGGTGTTGATGCGCGACTGCTCCGTCTGTTCGGCATCGACAGGCAACGCCTCGCTGTGTGTCGCGAGGTGCTCACCGTCAACATAGTCCAGCTGCAGGCCGTTACCCAGCGGGGCAAAAGTCACCGCCAGCGAACACTCCGCCATTCCGTAGCAGGCGAGGAACGCCTTGGGATCGAAGCCCGCGGGGGCGAGGCGCTTGGCGAATCTGTTCAGCGTTTCCGCCCGAATCATCTCTGCACCGACGCCCGCAACGCGCCAGTTGCTCAGATCGAACCGCTGAGCCTCCCCGGGCCGCAGCCTCCGCGCAACCAGGTCGTATCCGAAAGGCGGGCCGAAAGATATGGTTGCAGCGCTCTGCGACATGAGCTCGAGCCATCGCCGGGGCCGCATGGCAAACACGCGGGTATCCAGGTAGTCGACCGAAAGCTGCGCCGCCAGCGGCGCCAGCACCATCCCAACCAGCCCCATGTCGTGATAGAAAGGAAGCCAGGAGACGCAGCGGTCACCGGCGCGTGCCCTCACGCCATGACAGATGATACCTGAGAGGTTATCGAGCACTGCAGACTGTCGAATCATCACACCCTGCGGAAAACGGGTGCTGCCCGAGGTGTACTGGATGTACGCAAGGTCGGTCGACTGCGGGGTGACTAGTTCAGCACTCGATTCCGGCAATCCGTCGAATGCCTCGGCGTCTCCCACCACGGGTTTCGCTGGGCCATCGGCCGCCTCCTCAACGAGCGGCACCAGGTCACTGGGCGCCATCACCACCTTCGCCTGAGAGTCCGCCAGCATCTTGCGCAGATGGTCTACATAGGCGCGGTGGTTGCCCAGGTTGACGGGCACCGGGAGTGGCACCGGCACCAGGCCGGCATACTGACAGGCGAAAAAGAAGCGCAGGAAATTTGGCGTAGTTTCAGCGATCAGCGCCACGCTGGAGCCTTTCGGCAGACCGAGCGCGAGCAGGCGCCGAGCGAGCCTCTTCGATTGCTCGCACAACAGCGAATAACTGAAGGACGCGGAGAGCTTCCCCCGGGCATCGTAGAAATTCATGCCCGTCTGGCCCTGCGCTGCATAGTCGAGCGCCTCGGCCAGATTTTGGAAGTCACCGGCGCGAAGGGGCAGCTGTTGATTGGTTACTGTGGATTCCATAAATAGTTACAGGTCAACATTGATCAAACCCTGGCCGCAAGGCCGGACGCTAAACCCGAGTCCACGAGTACTGGATTGCAAGCCTCGAAAGTTTATCAGCAACTCAAAGGCTTTCATATAGTTGCGTCATGAATTTGGAGAACGGCTGTAATTCTGCTGGTCGAGCGCGGCGCGGACGGCGTCAAGCTTCGGCTATGGCTATGGCTATGGCTATGGCTATGGCTATGGCTACGCATCACTCCGACCTGGACGATATACTTCAACAAAACACACGCAATCGAGGATCCTCCGCTCGTTCGTGCCGATCCTCCCTAAGGCTACCAGAACCTCGCATGGGGGCTTGTCCCCGCCCGCCAAGGTTTTTTCCGTCAGTGACAGAAGAGACCCCAACAACCCCCTGATCAGGGCTGGTACTGCAGCAGCTGGACACTGAACAGGGCATCTTCATCCTGCCACACCTTCTGCTGGTGGAAGCCGGCCTGCACAGCCAGTTCGCCAAACTCCTGCACCTTGTACTTGTAGGAATTCTCGGTGTGAATCCCCTCACCCGGTTCGAATGCGAAGGTCATGTCCTCGATACGAATCTGTTGCCTACGTCGACTGATCAGATGCATCTCGATGCGACTGGCAAGGGGATTATAAAACGCATAGTGCTCGAAGCTGGCCGGATCGATGTCGCTATCCAGCTCGCTGCGGATACGTTGCAGCAGATTGAGATTGAACTGCGCCGTTATTCCGGCCGCATCGTTGTACGCCGCATGCAGCAAACCTACCGGCTTCTTGAGATCGACGCCGATCAGCAGATGGCCGCCCGAACTTACCAGCAGCCCCACGTCAGCCAGCAGACGTACCGCGTCGTCCGGATCGAAATTGCCGATGCTCGAACCGGGGAAGAAGGCGAGCTTGTGTTCCGGGAGGTCACCGTGCGGAATATCGAGCCCCGCGCTGAAATCGACGCAGGCCGCGTGTACCTCGAGCCAGGGATAGTCGCGCGCCAGGGCCTGGGTGGACGACAACAAGAACTCTTTCGAGATATCCACCCCGACGTAGCCGCTGGGGCGTAGTCCCTCGAGCAGCAGACGGACCTTCTTGCTCGCCCCGCTGCCCAGTTCCACCAGCAGGCATTCGGCACCGATAAGTCTTGCCAGCTCCGGCAAGGCGCGTTGCAGAATCCCGGTCTCTGTGCGTGTCTGGTAGTACTCGGGTAATTCGCAGATCCGGTCGAAAAGCGCTGAGCCGCGTTCATCGTAGAAGAACTTTGGTGGAATGGCACGTGGCTCGGCGGACAAGCCGTCCAGCACCTCACGGCGAAGGTCCGCCGTGCCGGGATGCGCATCGAAGAGTTCAACACCAGGGGTATTCATATGGGTGATTTCATCAAAACAGCCCCTGACAGCGACCCGGCCGGCGCCGAGGGGGCTGTTCGGGGAAAAGTGAGCGAAAATCAGGCCCCACAAGATCCTCGGAGCATGGTTTGTGTGTCAGGCATCACCCTGCCCCAGACCCCAGGCGCGGTCAAGACGCAAAAAACCTCCTCGAAACGGGGCTTTAGCCAGACAGCTGACCCGACACGGGCGCGCGGGATTGATAAACTGAATCGTTCGGATCTGCATCCCGGCATTGAAGTGGGTTTGCGCAATCGCAAGGCACAGATGCCCCCGATCGGTTAAACAGGCGACCGGGTGTAACAAGGCGCGCGGGCCCGATGGTCCCCGAAACCAAATTCAACGACGCGAAGGCCCGATGACTGAATACGCACTGATACTGGTCAGCACCGTCCTGGTGAACAATTTCGTCCTGGTGAAATTCCTGGGCCTGTGCCCGTTCATGGGTGTTTCGCGCAAGCTCGAGACCGCAATGGGGATGGGCCTGGCAACCACTTTCGTGCTCACCCTCTCTTCTGTCAGCAGCTACCTGGTGAACGAATACATCCTGGTGCCGCTCGGGGTGGCCTACCTGCGCACCATCGCCTTCATCCTGGTGATAGCCGTAGTGGTGCAGTTCACCGAAATGGTGATGCACAAAACCAGCCCGCTGCTTTATCAGGTGTTGGGCATTTTTCTGCCACTGATCACGACCAACTGCGCCGTGCTAGGCGTGGCGCTGCTCAATATCCAGGAACAGCACAGTTTCGTCGAATCCGCGCTGTATGGTTTCGGCGCCGCGATCGGTTTCTCTCTGGTGCTGGTCCTGTTCGCCGCGGTGCGTGAACGCGTGGCCGTTGCCGATGTTCCGGAACCGTTCCAGGGCAACGCCATCGCGCTGGTGACCGCCGGTCTGATGTCGATGGCCTTCATGGGCTTCGCGGGGCTGGTCAAAGGATGATCGTTGCGATCCTCACCATTGCCGCGCTTGCCACCGTATTCGGGCTGATACTGGGCTACTCGGCGATCCGCTTTCGGGTCGAGGGCGACCCCATCGCGGACCAGGTCGACGCCCTGCTGCCGCAGACCCAATGCGGTCAATGCAGCTTTGCCGGATGTCGCCCCTACGCCGAGGCAATCGCTGCCGGCGAGGCCGAGATCAACCGCTGCCCGCCCGGTGGCGAGGCGACCATGATCGCACTGGCCGAATTGCTCGGCCGGGACCCGGTTCCGCTGGAGGACGAGGAAGCCGCCGAAAAGCCGAAATCCGTGGCCTTTATCGTCGAAGACGAGTGTATAGGCTGCACCCTGTGTATCCAGGCCTGCCCGGTCGATGCCATCCTGGGCGCCGCGAAACAGATGCATACGGTGATCATCGACGAATGCACCGGCTGTGAGCTGTGCCTGCCGCCCTGTCCCGTCGAGTGCATCCATATGCACCCGCTGGAGGCAACCCCCGAAACCTGGAAATGGCCCTTCCCCGGACAAAGACCGGCGGAGGCTGCCGATGGCTGAGCAGCGCACGATCTGGCCGTTTCACGGCGGCCTGCACCTGGACGATCACAAATCGGAATCGAATCAGCGTCCGGTGCAGGATCTGCCCCTGCCCCGTCGCCTGATCCTGCCGCTGCAACAACATATCGGCCAGAGTGCCGAACCCGTTGTGGAGGTCGGCGAGTTGGTGAAAAAAGGTCAGACCCTGGCGCGTGCACCCGATTACGTCAGCGCCCCGATTCACGCCCCGACGTCGGGTCGCGTGCTGGAGATCGAGGCCATGCCGATCGCCCACCCCTCCGGCCTCAGTGACACCTGCATCGTGATCCAACCCGACGGCGATGATGCCTGGGATGCGCTTCCGGAGCCGATGACCGAATTCACCGCAGAATCAGCGGCAGACCTGCGCGAGCGCATTCGCTGGGCCGGCATCGTCGGCATGGGCGGCGCCGCCTTCCCGACGGCGGTAAAAGTCAACACGGGTGGGCCGTCCGGCATCGACACCCTGATAATCAACGCCGCGGAGTGCGAACCCTACATCACCTGCGACGACGCACTGATGCGCGAGCGTGCCGGCGATGTCATCGACGGTGCCGCCATCTTTCGCCATCTGATCGGCGCGCGCCGATGCCTGATCGGCATCGAAGACAACAAACCGGAGGCGGCCTCGGCACTGCGCCGGGCGATCAGCGACAAGGGTGACCGCGAGACCGATGTGGTGGTGGTGCCCACACGTTACCCAAGCGGCGGTGAAAAGCAGCTCATCAGGCTGCTCACGGGTCGCGAGGTGCCTTCAAACGGCCTGCCGGCCGCGATCGGGGTGCTCTGCCAAAACGTGGCGACCGCCGTGGCGGTGGCGGATGCCGTACTGCGCGGCCGCCCGCTGATCGACCGCATCGTCACCCTGAGTGGTCAGGGTGTTCGGCAACCCGGCAACTTCCGCGTTGCCCTGGGTACGCCGATCGACTTCCTGGTCGCACAGGCGGGCGGTTACAGCGAGCAGGCACACCAGCTCCTGTTGGGCGGACCCATGATGGGTTTCGGGCTGCATACCGACCAGGTGCCGGTTACCAAAGCAGCGAACTGCGTGCTTGCACTGTCAGCTGCGGAGGCCCCCGAGCCGCCCGCGGAACGTCCATGCATCCGCTGCGGCGAGTGCGTCCAGGTCTGCCCGGCACAACTCCTGCCGCAACAGATGTTCTGGCATGCGCGGGCACATGATTTCGACAGGATCCAGGAATATCACCTGTTCGACTGCATCGAATGCGGCTGCTGCGCCTATGTCTGTCCGGCAAATATCCCGCTGGTGCATTACTACCGCTACGCCAAGACAGAAATTTGGACCCAGGAGCGCGAGCGCGAGAAATCCGATCTGGCACGTCGGCGACATGAGGCTCGACAGGCGCGGCTGGAACGGCTCGAGCAGGAGCGCAAATCGCGTTTGCGCAGGAAGAAAGAGGCCTTGGATAAGAAGTCCGGCGGAAGCGCAGATGACTCAAAAAAGGCCGCCATCCAGGCAGCCATGCAGCGTGTGGCCGAGAAGAAGGCCGCACAGCAGGCCGAATCACAGACCTCGGACAGCAATTAAGGGCCCCGGTCATGCAGTTTGCCACCCACAGTTCGCCGCACCTCGTCGGCCCAAAGAACGTGACCCAGGTCATGGGCCTGGTGCTGCTCGCCCTGGTGCCCGGTACGCTGGCCCTGGTTTGGTATTTCGGCTGGGGTGTTCTAATCAACCTGGTGATCGCGACCCTTACCGCGGTCGCGGCCGAGGCCGCGGTGTTGCGCCTGCGCCGGCGACCGGTCGGTGCCGCCCTGATCGACCTGAGCGCGATCGTCACGGCCTGGCTGCTGGCACTGGCACTGCCGCCCCTGCTGCCCTGGTGGCAGACGGTTACCGGAACGGTCTTCGCCATCGTCATCGCCAAGCAGCTGTTCGGCGGTATCGGATTCAACCCCTTCAACCCGGCAATGGCCGGCTACGTGCTGCTGCTGGTTTCCTTTCCGGTCACCATGACCCGCTGGCTGCCTCCCGACGTGATCAGCGGCAGTGCAGTCTCACTGGCAGACTCGCTGCAAATGATCTTCAGCGGCACGCCGCCGCTCGGACAGAGCTGGGACGCCATCACCAGCGCCACACCGCTGGACCAGATGCGCACCGAACTGTCGCAAAACCGGATGATCAGCGAGATCCGACAAAGCCCGCTGTGGGGCGACTTCGGTGGCCTCGGCTGGGAATGGATCGGGAACTGGTTCCTGCTCGGCGGCCTGTTTTTGATCTGGCGTCGCGTCATCAGCTGGCGGATCCCGGTCAGCATGTTGGGCGCACTATTGCTGATCGCCGGGCTGTTCTGGATGATCGACCCGGAGACCCATCCTTTCCCCGCGTTTCACCTGTTCAGCGGCGGCGCCATCCTCGGCGCCTTCTTCATCGCCACCGATCCGGTCTCGGCCAGTACCACGCCGCGCGGCCAGCTGGTGTACGGCGCGCTGATCGGCCTGTTCGTGTTCATCATCCGCACCTGGGGCGGCTATCCCGACGCGGTGGCCTTCTCGGTATTGCTGCTCAATATGGCAGCACCGACCATCGACTACTACACACAGCCGCGTGTATTCGGTCAGCCTGGGAACCCGGATGCGTAATCTGCCCGTACTGATATCCGGCGTCCTGCTCGGCCTTTTCGGTGTCATGGGTGCGGGTCTGGTCGGACTCAGTCATGAAGGCACCGCCGAGCGGATCGCGCGCAATGAGCGTGAGGCACTGCTGCACCAGCTGCATGTCCTGGTGCCGAAGGAGCAGATCGACAACGACATGCTCAATGATGTAATCGAGGTGTCCGCGCCCGATGCGCTGGGGGCGGAGAGAACACTGGTCTACATTGGCCGCCGCGAGGGCCAGCCCGTTGCAGCCGTTTTGAGTCCGGTGATTACCCGGGGTTACAGTGGCCCGATCCAGATGATCGTGGCCATTCAGACTGACGGCCGCCTCGCCGGGGTCCGCGTCCTGTCGCATCGCGAGACGCCGGGCCTGGGAGACAAGATCGAGGTCGAGCGTTCAGACTGGATCCTGGGCTTCGCCGGCAAATCACTGCTGCAGCCGGCGCCCTCCGCCTGGCAGGTGAAGCGCGATGGCGGCGCATTCGACCAGTTCACCGGCGCGACCATCACGCCGCGTGCGATCGTCGGTGGGGTCAGGGCCGCGCTGGAATACTTCGGCGAACACAAACTCCGGCTGTTCGACAAGGAACAGCTGCAAGAGGAAAAGACCAATGGATGACGGCTACCGGAATATCGTGCTCGGCGGGCTCTGGACCAACAACCAGGCGCTGGTCGCACTGCTTGGCCTGTGCCCCCTGCTGGCCGTTTCCAACACCCTGATCAACGGCCTCGGCCTGGGACTGGCGACCACCCTGGTGCTGGTTCTGTCCAATGTCTCCGTCTCCACCATCCGTCACTGGGTGCGCCCCGAGATCCGTCTGCCGGTATTCGTCCTGATCATTGCCTCTTTCGTGACCACGGTCGAGCTGGTGATGAATGCCTACTTCCACGGCCTGTACAAGGTGCTCGGCATCTTCATCCCGCTGATCGTCACCAACTGCGCGATCATCGGCCGCGCCGAGGCCTTCGCATCGCGTAACCCCATACCCCGCGCGCTGGTCGATGGCCTGTCGATCGGGATCGGTTTCACCCTCGCGTTGGTCGTACTCGGCGGCGGCCGTGAACTGGTCGGCCAGGGCACCTTGTTCGACGGCGCCCAGCTGATGTTCGGTGAGACGGCCAGGAGCTGGCGTTGGACCATCAACGAAGACTATCCTGGCGCGCTCCTGGCCATCCTTCCACCCGGTGCCTTTTTGGGACTCGGCATGCTGATCGCGTTAAAGAATATCATCGATAAACGGATTAGCCGGCGCGAAAAGACGCCCGCGGCGCAAGCCGAGCCTGTCTCCGCCTGAGTCAGGTTCAGGACTGCAAGCCCGGACCCATGAACAAGGCAAAACGCCAGGAAATCTTCGAGCGACTGCGCGCCGCCAATCCGCATCCGACGACCGAACTCAACTTTTCCGACCCGTTCGAACTGTTGATTGCGGTCATCCTTTCTGCACAGGCCACCGACAAGGGCGTCAACAAGGCAACCGCCAGACTGTTCCCGGTGGCCAATTCACCGCAGGCCATCCTTGCGCTCGGCGTGGAGGGCCTGAAGGGGTACATAAAGACGATCGGCCTGTTCAACAGCAAGGCGAAAAACATCATCCAGACCTGCGAGATACTCATCCGCCGGCACAACGGCCAGGTACCTGCGGACCGGGCCGCGCTCGAGGCCCTGCCGGGTGTCGGGCGCAAAACCGCAAACGTGGTGCTGAATACCGCTTTTGGCCAGGCGACCATGGCCGTCGATACACACATATTCAGGGTCTCGAACCGCACCCGCATCGCGCCCGGGAAAACCGTTCTGGAGGTGGAAAGGCGTCTTTTGCGCCTGGTGCCGGAGGAGTT
>Ga0316201_10004841_pt1 | contig 10246 bp, 11 predicted proteins | sample CS6wburrow_MG_FD_204516 | JGI IMG/M metagenome (GOLD analysis project Ga0316201, IMG submission 204516) | Coastal sediment microbial communities from Delaware Bay, Delaware, United States - CS-6 worm burrow | ecosystem: Environmental > Aquatic > Marine > Coastal > Sediment | place: USA...
CCACGCTCGGCGTCGAGCTCACCCACCCCGATGCTTCACTTGCTTTGCGTCCTGCTCGCGACCGCTGGAACAGCGAAATCGAATCCCGCAGGTCGAGCCGTCGGCAACGCACGTAGGGTCCGAGTTCCGCCCGCTGGGTCACCTTCGCCATCATCGCGGCTCACATCTCGCGACGGACAACGTTTTGAGGAACGACAGGTTCGTCTTCGGGAGTGTGCTCGTTCGATCGAGCTACTTGGCGATGCCAGCGATCAGGCGCTCGAGCAGCTCGTGAAGGCAGCGAGGGAACGGTTCGGACCGAGTCCCGTCAAGCTACTCGGACGAACGGACGTTCGACGACGATTGGCGAGAATCGCGGCCGACCGCGGTCTACAAATCACTCGAGGACGGGAGCGCTGACCTCCGAGTGGGATCGCGCGCTTCCAGTGCGATGGAAACGCAAAAGACGGGAGCGCAATGCGGTCCCTCCCGCAAAATCTGCGCTGACACAGGGAGTGCAGAATTACGTATTGCGCCGCATTCCATGACGACTCATTCTGCGTGGCGAGGTGACGGCCTTGCAGAGACCGGGGAGGTTGTGATGCTGTACTTGACAGGTTTGGTTTTCGCGCTGGCGCTTCCCATCGTCCTACCGCTCGGATGTGCGGATGTTGTGAACCCAAATGGGACGGGCGGTACCGGAGGCATCGGGGGCGCGGGCGGCACGGCGGGCACGGGCGGCGTCGGCGGCGATGGAGGCGCAGGGGGCGGTGCCGCGGGGTCAGGCGGCACAACGGGCGCTGAGTTCCCATGCACCGCGCAGGGCATACGCAACGCGATCGCCGAGGGCGGCGGCCCCCATACTTTCGCATGCGACGGGCCGACGATCGTGGAGACGAGCGCGGTGATCGAAGTTGACAATGACGTGATCCTCGATGGAGGGGGGAACCTCGTGGTTCACGGAGCGAGGGACCAGACGACGCGCCATCGGGTCTTCTTCGTGCAGCAAACGGTTACCGCGGAGCTGATCGGGATGACTGTGTCGGAGGGCGAGCCGAGCCAGGCGGGGGAGAGCGGCGGGGGGGTTTTCAATGAAGGAACCCTAGACATCGTCGGCAGCACCATCACCCAGAACGGCACATCGACGACCGACCGAGGCGGCGGGGTCGGGAACACGGGGACGTTGAGGCTGATCGACAGCGTGGTATCGGAGAACACCGCGTTCATTGGTTGCGGCATCAGCAACGACGATGGCTCGCTGACGCTGATCAACACTCGCGTCACAGGCAACGGGGGAGGAACAGCCGATATCCAGAGCGGCAGCGGCATCAACAACGGCCCCTTAGGCTCGCTCACGCTGATCGATAGCACCGTCTCGGGCAACTCTGATGGATTCGGGGATGCCCACGCGATCACCAACACGGGCACAATGCTGATGGTCAAGAGCACGGTCTCCGAAAATCAGTCGACGCAAAGCGCTGGGATTTGGAACGGAGGTTCAGCAACCCTCGTCAACAGCACCGTCTCGGGCAACAACGGTCAAGATACGTCCGCAATCGAAGGCGGCGGGATGTCTCCATTCCTAGCCCTGTACAACACGACCCTCGTCCCGGGTGGTGGCTCGCAGCACCTGTTCACAATCCTTCTGAGAGAGGGAGAGTTCGTTTCTACGAACAGCGTCATCGTAGGTCCCGATGGAGGTTTGGGGGCTTGCTCGCTCCAGAACGTCACCGTCACCTCGGGTGGCTACAACATCGAGGCCACGAGCAACACATGCGGTTTGCAGGGGCTGGGGGATCGAGCTGGAATGAGTGCCTCGGACCTCGCCCTTGGACCTCTTCAGAACAACGGCGGACCCACGCAAACACACGCGCTCAAGACCGAAAGCGAAGCGATCAATCACATTCCAGAAGGAAGGTGCCTCGACCAGGAGGGCGAGGCGCTCTCCACCGACCAGCGCGGCGAGCCACGTCCGGAAACGGGCGGCGCGATGTGCGACGCGGGGGCGTTTGAGCGTCAGCCGGACGATCAGTAGCACACCACTAGAGAACAAAGGAACGGCTGCCTTAGGACCACTCCACGGGTCGCCGTTTTTTTCGTGCGATGTAGGTTCGGTCGAGGTGCATGCCGGCGACTAGCGCTCTCGCCGCAGCACATCAGACACCGCGAACATGGCACCGATCTCCGCAAACTCCCGATTCACATCCGGGATTTGTGACATTGTCATAAGAGTGTCCGGCAACGCGTTTTGTTCGCGTTGTTTGGACGTGTTCTCATCGATACCTGTCCGCGAAACCCTTCGAGAATCGTCGGAATCGGGCGAACTGCCGGCGGTTCGATTCCCACCGCCTCCACTATTTCGGCCTCGGAATCGTTAGGTTTCCGACCTGCACGTACGTGAGTGTCCCCCGAAGTGTCCCGAGTCCCATTCGCAAGCAGCGCGCCAGATAGCAGCAGCATTTCGCATCGGATGCAGTATTCGAGCACCTGTCGTACACTACGGCGATGGGTTGGCCCGTCGAAAAGATTCTCGAAGAAGCGCTCAAGCTCGACCCCGAAGATCGGGCTTTGATCGCCGCAGAGCTTTCCGAACCCGTCGAAGACCCTGAAGAGGTCCGGCAAGCCTGGGTCCGTCTCGCCGTCGAGCGACTCGAAAAGCTCGAGCGCGGCGAGGCCAAGACGGTGGGCTGGGACGAAGTTCAGGGCCGTCTTCAGAAGATCCTAGATCGCTGACATGCTCGAGTTCCTTGAGGATGCTGCCGTCGAGCTCGAGCTCGCTGTTGCTTGGTATGACACGCAACGACCTGGCCTGGGCGCCGAATTCCTCGATGCATTGCGCGCGACCGTGCAGTACGCGGAGGACGCACCCCGAATTGGAAAGCTCGAGCGGGATGCGCCCAAGCGATTCGATTTGCGCTGGTACATGATGCGCCGATTCCCGTATGCGCTCCTTGTGGGGAGCGCATCGGGGACCCGGACCGTAGTCGCGGTCGCTCATGTGTCTCGAAAGCCGGGATACTGGAAAGACCGGCTCATCAAGCTTCATTGACGTGCCAGTATCCGCAAGACGGCGCGCGCCAAGCGGCGAGAGTCTGCGTGACGCGAGCTCGACAAAACCTTGCGCGCCAATGTGCCCAAGGTCTGGGCGGTGGGCACGTCTCCCACGTCCGCCCTTCCCTGCGTGGTCTCGTGTTCGATTTTGCCAGTTGGCAAAGCGTTTTCCCGAACATGCTTTTTGCCGTCTTTTGATTCCGCTAACTCGGGATCCGGTTTCCCGTGATTACCCGTAGTTGCCTGATTCGCGGCGAAACCCGATGTTTTCGATTCCCACCGCCTCCACCATTTTTGGATTGAAATCATTCAGCTTTCGAGCTGCATCCACTTCGGTGTCCGAAAAAGTGTCCCAAACTCGGTTGCCTAGGCGCGGAAAATCGATGCGCTTTCCGCGCTCTAGCACGTCCGGGCTCGCGCCGTCCGGGCGCCCATGGTTCGACGGTCGGGAATGATGCAATCCTCTTCGGTCGGCTGCCGGCCGTAGACCGCCGCGAAGCCATGCGACCGCCATTCGGACAGCACGCGGGCGAGCTCCGGATGGACGGGCACCATTCGAGCCTTCGTGTCCGCGCCGCTCGCCGTCTTGAGCGGCTGTCCGTCGTACTGGCAATGCACGTGGAGCGCCCCGAGCGGCCTCGTTCGGGGATCGTGATCGCGCCATCGAAGGCCTGCGACCTCGCCCACTCGCAGCCCGGTGAGGGCTTGGAGCGTGTGGAACACCCGACGATCGGGCGGGATGCGCGGATCGGTCATCAGCGCCCGCGCCTCTTCACGGTTGTAGAGGGGACGCTTCTGTTTAAGGAAGAGTTTTGTCTGCCAACAAAACTGCACGCGCCACTGTCTCTCGCTCATCGCGTGATCGGTTGCACGAGTTGCGCGCTCAACGCCTTCGGCATATTCGCACGCTCCGAACAGACTTCTCTCAAGACACAAGATCGCGGTGCTATGGCCGCTCGCGTTAGCCTTGTCTTCACCGACCTCGGCGACACCTACTCAGGTGCAAGGTGATTGACAACGGCGCTTGGCTGGCACAAAAAGAGGCAAATACGAGGGAGAAGCAGATGAATCGAATATTAATAGCTGCGGGGCTTTTGCTCCTAGGGAGCGCTTGCGCGGGCGGTACGCCCGAGGAAGCCGCGCGAATCGAGGCGGACGAAGACATGGAGGAAACCGTGGGCGACGAGCGCATGATGATCGGCTCCGAGGGCCGGGGCGTGGACGGCATGATGGACCCCAACGCCATGGAGGACGTCGAGATGGCCAACGAGGAGTACCCGGAGTAGCGGTGCGCTAAGTGCCGCCTGCGCGACGGATTCTCGTTCGGGCAACGGCAAGCACTCAAGGAGTTAGAGACATGCACAAGATCCAAATGAAGTCGGGCCGTCTTTGCGCCCTTTTGCTCGTCGGATGCGCCGGGCAGATTCAGACCAACACGACCTACGATGACTCCGCGGACTTCGCGGCCTACAGGACGTTTGCGCAGGCGCCCGCACCTACCTACGCGAGCGACATGCCCGGCTACAGCGAAATCACGGGTCGCAACATTCAAGATCAGATCGCGAACAATCTGCAGCAAAAAGGGCTACAGGCAGCGAGTTGGGACGATGCCGACCTCCAGGTGAGCTTCACTCTCGGCGGCCAGGCGCGACAAGACACCGAGTATTGGGGCGGATGGGGTTGGTACGGCGCTGGGGAGGTCGAGACCGAGAACTACGTCCAGGGTAGCCTCGTCATCGACATGGCCGATCGCGCAAAGAAAAGGCTGGTCTGGCACGGCTTCGGCACTGAGAATCTCTTCTCCGAAGGCGCGTCGGACGGAACCATAGCGCGCGCCGTCGATGCCGTTCTCGCGAAGTACCCGCCCGCAGCGACTTCTGGAAAAGCGGCATCTACACCTGCTGTCGCGGCCGGGGGCGAGATGCCGGAGTCGCCAAAAGTGAAAGCGGACGACATGTAGTCGGCGAGGTCCACGAAGCAGACTGTGGGAACCTCTGGGGGATCGTCCTCAGCAGTTCTTGTGAATTTTGCCCTTCTTCTTGGGCTGTTTGGCTTTGTAGCCCGGCTGCAACTCTAAATGCTCAATCGCCCCGCGCAGGTGCATTGAGAGCATGTCCGCCATGTCTCGACTGAAGCCTTCGCGAACGACGATCCGCAAGACCGCGAGGTCGTCGACCTTGGGCGGCATCGTGTACGCGGGAACCTGCCAGCCATGTTCGCGAAGCTTGTCCGAGAGATCGTACACCGTGTAGTGGCTCGAGTCCTTCAGCGAGAACGCGAAAACCGGAATCGTGTCGCCTCGCGTGATCGGCTGGCACGCGCGCGTATAGCCGGCCCGTCCAAGCTCGAAGCCACGGCCGCTCGGCAGTACCCCTGGAGTGTTTCCCAGGTGCCACTTGCCGGCCATGTAGTTGTGGTAGCCCGAACCCGTGGTACGTTACCGCCTCGCAAAACTTCACACGCCTCGAGGAGCATCGACCGCCGACATGAAACACTCGACTCGACTTCACTTTCGCACGGTTCTCGCCGCCGCGTTGCTGATCACGCTCGGCCTGACTTCTCCGGCACTTGCCAAAAAAGCAAAAGGCCCCCAACAGCCTAACATCGTCGTCATCATGGGCGACGATATTGGCTGGTTCAACATCGGCGCGTATCACCGCGGAATCATGTCAGGCAAGACGCCGAACATCGATCGCCTGGCGCGCGAAGGCATGATGTTCACCGACTACTACGCCGAGGCAAGCTGTACGGCTGGCCGAGCCAACTTCATCACGGGCATGATTCCAATGCGGACGGGGATGACCACGGTCGGTCAAGCAGGTTCTCCATTGGGCCTGCCCGCGGAGGCGCCGACAATCGCTACCGCGCTCAAGGCCATGGGATATGCCACGGGACAGTTCGGTAAGAACCACCTGGGTGACCTGAACCAATTCCTGCCCACGGTTCATGGGTTCGACGAATTCTTCGGGTACCTCTACCACCTCGACGCCATGTCGGATCCGTACTGGCCCGGTTACCCGAAAGAGCTGATCGACGAGATCGGCCCACGCAACATGGTGCACTCGTGGGCAACCGAGAAAGACAACGCCACCGTACAGCCCCGTTGGGGCAAGATCGGCAAACAAAAGATCAAAGACGCCGGTCCACTGCCACCGAAACGCATGGAGACCGTGGACGACGAGATTCTCAAGCACACCTTGAATTTCATGGACCGGGCGAAGAAGGCCAACAAGCCGTTCTTCGTCTGGTTGAACCCGACCCGCATGCACATCTTCACGTTTCTTTCACCCAAGTACAAAGCGCTCCAAGGCAAAGACAACTACGGTCTTGAGGAAGCCGGCATGGCGCAATTCGATGACATCATCGGCGCGGTCATGAAGAAGCTCGAAGCCATGGGTGTAGCGAAGAACACGATCATTGCGGTGACCACCGACAACGGGACCGAGGTATTCACTTGGCCGGACGGAGGAAACACACCCTTCAAGGGCGCCAAAGGCATGACGACCGACGGTGGTTTTCGCGTCCCCATGATCGTACGTTGGCCTCAGCAGATTCCGGCCAACAAGGTCGAGAATGGCATCATGTCCGGCATGGATTGGTTTCCGACGCTGGTCGCGGCCGCGGGCAATCCAAACATCTCGAGCGAGCTGAAAAAGGGCAAACGCTTGGGAGACCGCGAATACAAGGTCCACCTCGACGGCTACAACCAAATGGACATGTTCACGGGCAAGGGGCCGAGTGCTCGTGATGAGATCTGGTACTTTGGCGAGTCGACGCTTGGTGCTGTCCGACTTGGCGACTGGAAGTACACCTTCATCGAACAGCCCGACGGATGGCCGGGCGCGAAGGTCAGACTGAACATGCCCCTGATTCACAACCTGCGTCGCGATCCGTTCGAGCGATATTCGGATCCTAGTTTTGCGGTCGGCTCACCGGACTGGTTCATGGAGTTTTACGCACGAGAGTTCTGGCGCTTCGTCTTCGTACAGCGTGAGGTGGCCAAGCTTGCCAAGACGGCGATCGAATTCCCGCCGATGCAAAAAGGCGCTTCTTTCAATTTGGATGCGGTGAAGGCTCAAATCCAAGAGGCCGTGCAAGCTCGTCACGGGCAGTAAAGGCCGAGGTGATTGGCTGGGGTGGTTGGTTCGCTCCAATCTAATCGGTCGCGCCGAGCAGGACGTGCAACAGCAAAAACGTAAGAATTCCCGCCACGAACGGCGTGAACTTCTTGTTTCGAGAGACCGGAAACACCTCCCTGAAGGTGTGAAACATCATGAACCCGACGAGCGCAGCCGTGAGGGCGTCGACGACCAAGGGATGCGGTCGCCGCACGAGGCTCAGGGCATAGCCGAAGGCCACGCCCGCGAGCAGTACCCAGCGCCCCGACTTGACGAAGCGCGCCCCATACTCCCCCTGGAGCTCGATATCGGTGTTGAGCACATCGAGCGCAATGGAGACGGCGAAGACCAGAGTCAGGATGGACGTCGGGGGAAGCGCGAGTCCGAGCGTGAAAACCAGGAGCCCGTCGTAGAGGAAGAACACCGCCAAGTACGCGTGATATCGAGTCGGGTGGGTGTGCCTTGGCGGTTGGAACAGAACGTCCAGTCCGTAGAAGACGACGAAGCCGAGCAGCGAAACAAAATAGATCCGCGGACCGACGAGCTCGCGTGAAGCATCGAGGCTCGGGATGAGATGGAGAAACACATAGGCGACCGAAAGTCCCCCGCTGAACGCATCCTGTCGTTCCGGGTGCTTTCGAAGCCCGAAGACTCGCGGCGAGATGACATGTGCGGCGCCGAGGACGAGCGCGACCATGAGAATCTCCCACCGTTCGGACATCGCCTCAAATGACATCGTGCAATCCTTTCGGGGGCCCCTGCCCCAAGGCTCCGTTGCGTGGGATCACTCGGGGAGCTCCCAAGTCACCGGGCGCATGGACGCGGCCCGTGGATCGGATACGCTACGCCCTCGATGTCCGCAACACTGCTGACGGTTCTGGCGCTGGCAATCGTGCACCTGGCCGCCGGCACCACGGCGGCACTCGGTCACCGGTGGCGCCCAAGAGCGCTATCTGCGGCGTCAGCGTCGCGTACGTCTTCCTCGATCTGATGCCCGATCTGGCGGAGCAGCAGAGCCTCATGGACCGCGAGGGTTTGTTCCCGGGCCTCGACCGGCACGTCTACATCCTGGCCCTCGTCGGGCTTACGGTGTCTTTCTGGGTGGAGACGGCTTCGCGCGAGTCGCGTCGGCGGCACCGAGCCATCGGCGAGCCGGACCAAACGGGGACCGCAACCTTCTGGCTCAGCATCGTTTCGTTCATGGTCTTCAACGCGGCGATAGGATACGCAGTCGCCAGTCCGGGCGACTTAGCAGTCGAGCCGCTGTGGATGTTCGCGGTGGCGATGGGCCTGCACTTCCTAGCGAACGATCATTCACTGGTCGAGCATCACGGGGAGCGGTACCAACGCATCGGGCGGTGGCTGGTCGTCGCAGGGCTGATCACCGGCTGGCTGATCGGAACCCTACCCGCAGTCGAGATCCGCCCAGATACCCTGGCCCTCGTCCTTGCCTACATCGCCGGCGGAACGATCATGAACATTCTGCGCCATGAGCTTCCCGACACCGACCGTTCCAGCGATGTCCTCGCCTTTGCCACGGCGGCTGCGCCGTGTACGGCGCGCTGCTGCTTTCCGTGTCGCCGGCCGGCTGACGCCGAGCGTTGGACGCTTAAACCACGCGCAGCGCCCCCCAAACCCGACGAACGCGCTCCGACAGGTCATCGATCGAGTCGAAGTTTGGGACACGTGTCCCGAGTTGATCTGTCAACTCGGATTCACTGGGGTTTACCCGGGTCTCAACGTCGAGACGCTTCCGCGTAATCGCTATTGAATCATGCGTAACACGGTGGTCTGACGACGGTTCGATTTCCACCGCCACCACCAAACAAGCGCAATGATTGCCGCGGGTTAGCGTTCTGAGAAACGAGGAACCGGACTCTGTTCGGGCAAGGGAGAGTTTTGTCTGCCCACAAAACTGCAAGTGCCTCGCGCGAACATTTCGTGCGTCCGCACTCGGTACTTGATCGACGTGCTCAACGCCTTCGGCTTATTTGCACGCGCAAAGGGAGAACTGCGCCAATGCGAACCAGTCACTCATCAGAACGCTGCCTTGACGGCGAGGTTGATGCCGAGCTCGTTAATCGTAATAGCGACCATGTCGAGCTGGCCCGGTTGCGTTGAGGGGTCGGGGAACGCCGATGGGAACGCGAGCCCGGCCAGGGTGCCCTTGCCGTGCGCATATCGAAACGCCACCGCAAACGCGATGTAAAAACCGTCCTGACCCCTTTCGGGCGGCTCCTCACGGTTTGCGAAATCGACGCCAAGCGTGAAGCCGTAGAAGTTGATCGTGCTGTCCCCGAATTCGCTCGGATCGGTTTCGGGGCTGAAGTCCGTGAAGAAGCCACCACCGAGCTTGAGGCGTTCGGTGATTCTGAAGATGCCGCCCATTCGGACGTTCGCCGTCGCGTTCCTGTCGATGCCGAGCTCGGGGGTCCGGAGCGGGAACCTCACGACCACGTCGCCCTCAACCCAGCCCCATGGACGCAGGTAGGCCACTCCGAAACGCGTGAGGCCCGGTTCGACGCCAGCCCACGATCCGCTGAGGTCGTCGATTTGGCTGCCGGCAAACTGCGGCGGACCGGAGCCCGGGGACAGGCTCTCTGTCACTGTCGTCTCATTGTCGAGGTAGACCAAATAGCTCGGCGTTGCGGCCATCCAGCCGATCCGGACTTGCTCGATCGGAGCGAACTGGAGCCCTGCCTTCATCTGGAGGCCGCCGCCCGAAATGCTCTGGTTCAAATTGCGGTTGAAGGTGCCGCCCGCACCGCCGCCGTAGGCGCCGGACACGATTTCGGTGAATCGCCGCGAGGCGATGACGATGTCGAGCCCCCCGCCAAGCAGAAACCGCTCGCTCTTCTTCCAAGCAACCGCGGAGCTCAGATGGTAGAACGAGTTCGTCTCGTCCGAGGTCGCATAGAACTCCGAGGGCTCCGAGGAGTCCGCCGCTGTCGAGACCGTATCTTGGAGGAACCGAGAGAGCGAGCGCGAAAAGAAGAAGCCGATCCCCCACCGGAGCTCGGGCCGCGGGGAAGCCACGAACGTGAGCGCGCGCGGGATCGCCTGGAGCGCGGAGTACTCCCCTGCGCTCTGCTCGCCGC
>Ga0316201_10004842_pt1 | contig 10244 bp, 9 predicted proteins | sample CS6wburrow_MG_FD_204516 | JGI IMG/M metagenome (GOLD analysis project Ga0316201, IMG submission 204516) | Coastal sediment microbial communities from Delaware Bay, Delaware, United States - CS-6 worm burrow | ecosystem: Environmental > Aquatic > Marine > Coastal > Sediment | place: USA: Delaware...
GCCGCACTCGGCCAGTACGACTGCCGTCTGATCGGGCCCAATTGTCCGGGTATTATCACACCTGAGGAGTGCAAGATCGGCATCATGCCGGGTATGATTCACCAGGCCGGCAGAGTGGGCATAGTATCCCGCTCCGGTACGCTGACTTACGAGGCGGTGCACCAGACTACCCGGGTCGGGCTGGGCCAGAGTACCTGCATCGGCATTGGTGGGGATCCCATCAACGGCATGAGCTTCATCGATTGCCTGGAGCTGTTCCAACAGGATCCCAAGACTGAGGGAATCGTTATGGTGGGTGAGATCGGCGGGTCCGCCGAGGAGGATGCGGCCGAGTATATTAAGGCGCATGTGACCAAGCCGGTGGTGGCCTATATCGCTGGCGTTACCGCCCCCTCAGGCAAGCGCATGGGGCACGCGGGCGCGATCGTCAGCGGCGGCAAGGGTACCGCAGACGGCAAGTTTGCCGCACTCGAGGCGGCCGGGGTTGCAACTGTCCGCTCACCCGCGGATATTGGTGCCAAAATGGCCGAATTGATGGCCTGACCGGGAATCGCCCGTGCGCGATGGATCAGGGTCTGTACCCGCATAGCAGGTGCAGATTCCTGTGACCCGGAAGTTACTCGGCTGTGACCCTCCGAAACCGTCACCGGAGCTCTTCGGTGGCGGTTTTTATTTGGCGCCTTTCCCAAAAACGGAGAGCGGACGTTCCAGCCTCAAAGGGGTGGTAATTGGCGCTAACTGTTCATTAATCATGGAGATCGTACCTTGGGTCTAAAGATATCGCTGGCGCAGATAAACCCGCTGGTGGGTGATATAGCCGGCAACACCCAGTTGGTTATCGATGCAGCCTGTCGCGCGCGGGATGAGCAGCAGGCCCATGCGGTACTGTTTCCCGAACTGGTGCTAACTGGTTATCCGCCCGAGGATCTACTGTTGCGCCTGGAGCTGATCGACCGGGTGGAGCAGGCACTGCGGCGTCTGTGCGGCGCGGTGACCGGGATCGATATTATCCTCGGCTATCCTATTCGCCGGGACGGTTTTTTATACAATGCAGCGGGCGTGATTCGGGGCGGCGGTCTGTTCGCAGAGTACCATAAGGCGCTGCTGCCCAATTACAGCGTTTTCGATGAGAAGCGATATTTTGAACCCGGGGGTGAGCCCTGTGTTCTGGATATCGACGGTGTGCCCGTCGGTATCACCATCTGCGAGGATATCTGGTATAAAATGCCGGCTGCCCGCGCCGCGGAGCAGGGCGCCCGGGTACTGCTCAATCTGAACGCATCGCCATTTCATCGGGGAAAGGCGCCGGAGCGTGAAAAGCTGGTGCAGAAACGGGCGCTGGAATCCAATCTGGCCATCGTCTATCTCAACCTGTTGGGCGGCCAGGATGAGCTGGTTTTCGACGGCGGTTCGTTTGTGGTCGATTCTGAGGGTACGGTGACGCAACGCCTGCCCTATTTCGAAGAGTCGCTTGGCCTGGTTGAGTTCGACACCCATGCGGGTTCGACAACGCCGATCCCCGCTGTGGTCTCTGCTCAGTCAGGCGAGGAAGAGGGGGTTTACAACGCCCTGGTACTTGGTGTGCGCGATTACGTGCTAAAAAATGGATTCAAGGGCGCGGTATTGGGTCTGTCCGGTGGCATCGACTCGGCGCTGACGCTGGCGATAGCCGTGGATGCGCTGGGTCACGACCAGGTGGAAGTGGTCATGATGCCATCCCGCTATACCGCGGATATGAGCAATCAGGATGCCCAAAGACAGGCTGAAATCCTGGGTGTGGATTACAGCGTCATTCCCATCGAGCCCGCTTTCGAAGCCTTTCTCGATATGCTCAAAGATGAGTTTGCCGGAACCAGGGTGGACACAACGGAGGAGAATATACAGGCCCGTTGCCGCGGGATAGTACTGATGGGAATCAGTAACAAGAAGGGCAAAATACTGTTGACCACCGGTAATAAGAGCGAGATGTCGGTGGGTTATGCGACCCTCTATGGAGATATGGCAGGTGGTTTTGCACCGATAAAGGACGTCCCGAAAACACTGGTCTATCGTCTGGCCGAATACCGCAATCGGGATGGAGAGGTGATTCCGCGCCGGGTGATAACCCGCGCCCCTTCAGCCGAACTGGCACCAGATCAGAAGGATTCCGACAGTCTACCGCCCTACGATGTGCTTGACGATATACTTCTGCGCTATGTGGAAAGTGATCAGGGAACTGACGAGATAGTCGCTGCCGGTTTTGACCGCGAGCTGGTGCAGCGCGTGACCAGGCTGGTTGACCGCAACGAGTATAAGCGCAGACAGGCTCCGCCCGGCGTAAAAATAACCCGGCGCGCATTCGGGCGGGATAGGCGGTATCCTTTGACGAGTGGATTTTGATCCCGGCATACTATGCGCGATAGAAAGTTCAAAATTATTAGCTAAATTAATGCTTAGGAGTGGAATCTAATGAAGAAGGTTGACGCGATAATCAAGCCCTTCAAACTGGATGATGTCCGAGAGGCCCTGTCGGCGGTGGGTATAACCGGCATGACGGCGAGCGAGGTCAAAGGCTTCGGGCGTCAGAAAGGGCACACAGAGCTCTACCGGGGTGCCGAGTACGTTGTCGATTTTCTGCCCAAGGTTAAAATCGAGGTCGTAATCGAAGAGGAACAGTTGGATGAGTGCATCGAGGCGATCACCAACTCGGCGCGCACGGGAAAGATCGGAGACGGAAAAATCTTCGTTACTTCGGTGGAAAAGGTGGTAAGAATCCGTACCGGCGAAGAGGACTCGGCAGCTATTTAAATGCAGATGGGCAGACTCTCCCGATCCCCCCTCAGGTTTTCAATCGGGGGGGGTGGAGACGCTCAGTTCTCGTCCATTTCCAGATAATCCCAGATCTTCCTTCCGTAAGAGTCTTCCACTTCAACTGCCGGTATTTCCAGCGTGCCCTTTTTCTGGTTATCCGCCAAAACGCGCTGGGCGTCGGCTGCAAGATCGTCCATACCCAATTTGTCATAGGCGATTGTCATAATCTCCAGTGCTTCTTTTACCGATGGCGTGCGCTGGTACTTTTCGATCACGGTAACGCAGCGATTGACCGCTGCCAGGTAGGCTCCGCGCTTCATATAATAGCGGGCAACGTGCATTTCGTTCATTGCCAGGTTGTTGCGCAGATAGATCATGCGCTGGCGCGCATCGGCCGAATACTCACTATCGGGAAAACGCCGTGCCAGCTCGGCAAAATCGTTGAACGAACTCAGCGTCGCAACCGGGTCGCGCTGGGATGTGTCGGTCGGGATAAAGCGCTGGACGAATCCCAGGTTGCGGTTGAAGTTAACCAGGCCCTTGAGATAATAGGCGTAGTCGACATGGGGGTTGCGCGGATGTAGTTTGATGAACCGATTGGCCGCTGCAATCGCCGCGTCGGGCTTGCCGTCTTTGTAATAGGCGTAGGCCACATCCAGCTGGGACTGAATGGCGTACTGGCCGAAAGGATAACGCGCCTCCAGGCTTTCGTAGTACTTGATTGCGTCTTCGTAGGATCCATCCGCCATCGCGGCTGATGCCTCATTATAGAATTTCTGAGCGCTCCAGTCCTGGGTTTCATCTATCTGATCGGGCAGCAGAGAGCAGGCCGAGAGCAGCAGCAGGGCCAGTAGTACACCGAGGGTTCGGAATATGTTCATTAGGACCGAGAATCCTGATTGATCGGGCGTAGAATTATACCTGAATACCCACTTACGGAGCCAACAGTTGAAAACGAACGGAGGCTCCTCCCAATATCCCGCGGGTCGCTCCGGCTGGAAGAGTTGCTGGTTATGGTTGACAGAATAAAACATTACACCGCCCTGGTTGGAGCAGAGTTATCCGGCAGCCGGCTCGACCGGGCGCTGCCACTGCTGTTCCCGGAGTTTTCACGCACCCGTCTGCAGGGTTGGATTCGGGAAGGGAGGGTGAGCAGGGACGGGAAGCCCGTACAACGACCCCGGGAAAAGCTGTTTGGCGGTGAGGCGATCGAGCTGGAGGCGAAGCTGGAGGATCAGGTGGAGAGTCGGCCACAGGCGATACCGCTGAAGATTCTGTATCAGGACGACGCGATTCTGGTGGTCGATAAACCGGCCGGGCTGGTGGTGCATCCTGCAGCGGGAAACCCGGACGGCACGCTTCAGAATGCGCTGCTGTATCACGATCCCAGCCTAATTCAGTTGCCCAGAGCCGGTATAGTGCACCGTCTGGACAAGGAAACCTCCGGTCTGCTGGTGGTCGCGCGCACCCCTGCAGCGCATAAATCTCTGGTGCGTCAGCTGCAGGCACGCACCGTCAAACGGGAATATATGGCAGTGGTCAGCGGTATTCCCACGGCAGGCGGCCGTGTGGAGGAACCTATAGGGCGGCATCCGGTCCATCGGACCAGAATGGCGGTGGTCTCTGCGGGTAAGCCGGCGGCGACCAACTATCGGGTGCTGGAACGGTTTCGCGCGCACAGTCTGCTCAGGGTAAACCTAGAAACGGGGAGAACCCATCAGATCCGCGTGCATATGGCGCATATACGCCATCCGCTGGTGGGAGATCAGGCCTACGCCGGCAGGTTGAGACTGGCCGCCGGCATCAGCGGGGAGCTTCAGGTTTTTCTGCGCCTGTTCACCCGCCAGGCGTTGCACGCCAGACGGCTGGGTATAGAGCATCCTCAACAGGGTGAATGGATCCAGTGGGAGTCCGAGCCGCCGGCGGATATGCTGCAGCTGCTGCAGCTGCTGCGGGATGACCAGAACGATGTCTGACCTGATATATCCTGACTGGCCGGCTCCGGTCAATGTGCGGGCGGTCATCACGACACGCCGGGGTGGTGTTAGTCAGGCGCCTTACGCCGGTCTCAACCTGGGTCTGCATGTTGGAGACGACCCTGTACGGGTGGCCAGAAACCGGGCGCTGCTCAAACAGCAGGCGAGGCTTCCGTCTGACCCCCTTTGGCTGCAGCAGATCCACGGTTGCCAGGTGGCGGAGTGCAGTTCGGAGACGCTTCCGGCGACGGCTGATGCCGCAACGACTGTCGAGCCGGGACGTGTGTGCGCGGTCATGACAGCAGACTGCCTGCCGCTGTTGATCTGCAATCGCAGCGGAACCCGGGTGGCAGCGGTTCATGCCGGCTGGCGCGGACTGGCCGCCGGCGTGATTGAGGCGACGCTGGCGCGGTTCGAGGAGCCTGACGACGAGCTGCTGGTCTGGCTGGGGCCGGCAATCGGTCCGCTGTCATTTGAGGTGGGTGAGGATGTCAGGGATGCATTTCTTTCGGTTGACAGCATGGCTGAGCCCGGCTTTAAACCCGGCCGGTCCGGCCGTTGGCTGGCAGACCTTTATTTCCTGGCGCGCAGACGCCTGGCACTTCCACAGGTGGTTTATATCGGTGGGGGCGACTATTGCACTATGAGCGAATCCGATCGCTTTTTCTCCTACCGCCGCGATGGCACCACCGGCCGAATGGCGTCGCTGATCTGGTTGGTCGAATAGTTGTTATTCCCAAATGCTAATTGAGTGACTGGTGAGATTCCAATATAGAGCGATAGGGCTATTGCAGGTTTCCGGATTTAACATCCCGCGCTAACTGACGCTAGATATAGATGACAGGATTGGCTGTTGCCGGCTTTATTGGATAACCTGACGCGAGTTGTAAGGAAGCAGCCGATCGCGGCTCGCGGCAAATGATCATACGGGTAGATAATGACGACTTTAGTGAACAATGGAACGGAAACGGATCCAGTTAGTGGAATTCCGTTTATCGATAGCGAACTGGCCCGCTATTTTATAGCCAGTGGAATCGCCCTGTCTATTGATGCGGGAACACTCTACCTGCTAACGAAATTTGCCGGAGTGCATTACCTCCTATCCGCTGCCATCGGATTTATACTCGGTCTCGGTACCATATACATACTCAGTATCCGCTGGGTGTTCTCTAAGCGCAGGGTCAAAAAATCGCATCATGAGCTGTTCATCTTCTCAATGATTGGCATTGGCGGTCTGGGTATCAATGAGCTCGGCATATATTTGCTGACCGATGGATTATTGTTGCATTTCATGGTTTCTAAAGTTTTGGTAGCCTGCCTGGTGTTTGCCTGGAACTTTGGTATCAGAAAACTGCTCCTGTTTCGGTGAGATCATGATTCAAAAAATCGCTGTTATTATCGGGGCGGGTCCTGCCGGCCTTACTGCGGCGTACGAACTTCAGCAACGCACGGATGTACGCCCTCTTGTGTTTGAAATGAGTTCAGAGATCGGGGGTATATCGAAGACCGTTAACTACAAGGGTAACCGAATCGATATTGGTGGCCACCGCTTCTTCTCCAAATCTGACCGGGTAATGCAGTGGTGGACCGATGTCATGCCGGTGGAAGCGCACGATCGGCACGATGGGGATGTTCAGATCCACTACCAGGGTAAGGAGCGTAGAGTGCAACTGGGCGAACTCTCCCGGGATTCAGCTGAAGCAGACCTGATTTTTCTGGTTCGGGATCGGCTCTCGCGCATTTTCTATCTGCGCCACTTTTTCGATTATCCGCTATCTCTTGGATTATCCACCGTGAAAAACCTCGGGCTGATGCGAATGGTCCGCATTGGCCTCAGTTATCTGCGATCGCTTGTTTTTCCCGTAAAGAATGAGCGGACACTTGAAGATTTCTTTATCAACCGCTTTGGACGTGAACTCTATCTGACCTTTTTTAAAGACTATACCGAGAAGGTATGGGGTGTGGCCTGCACTGAAATCGGTGCGGACTGGGGTGCCCAGCGGATTAAGGGGCTCTCCATTACCAGTGCCATATGGCATGCGCTAAAGAACATTGCCGGTACCAGTGGCGATGTCTCGCAGAAGAGTACTGAGACTTCCCTCATAGAGCGCTTTCTTTACCCCAAATTTGGCCCCGGCCAGATATGGGAGGCGGTTGCCGACCGGGTTGTCAGCGCCGGGGGAGAGGTGAATCTCGGTTGGGAGGCTACTGGAATTGAAGTCGACCGCGGGTGCGTCAAGGCAGTCGTCTTTACCCGCATGGGAAGCAAAGAAGAACGGCGGGTCGAGGCGGACCATGTTTTCTCCACCATGCCGGTAAGGGAACTGGTTGCGTCCATGGGCGAGTCCGTTCCCGAGAGTGTCAGGGAGATCGCTTGCGGTTTGCAGTACCGTGATTTTATAACGGTGGGAATGCTGTTACGCAAACTGCGGGTGGCGGATCAGGACAGCTCGAACAAAACCGGTTTGCTACCGGACAACTGGATCTACATCCAGGAGCGGGATGTCCGGGTAGGTCGGGTGCAGATATTCAATAACTGGAGCCCATTCATGGTAAAAGACCCGGATACCGCCTGGATCGGTCTCGAGTATTTCTGCAATGAGGGAGATGATCTCTGGAGTATGCGGGATGAAGATTTGGTCTCATTTGCCACCGAAGAGATGGAACGAATCGGCTTTATCAGCGCGGATGATCTGCTCGATTCCACGGTGATCAGGATGCCGAAGGCCTATCCGGGTTACTTCGGCAAATCATACTCTATGTTCGAACGTATTCGCGATTATACCGACGCTATTGAAAATCTGTATCTGATCGGCAGGAATGGTATGCATCGCTACAACAATCAGGATCACTCCATGCTGACCGCGATGGCGGCGGTTGATAACATCGTAAAAGGTATTAAATCCAAGGAGAATATCTGGCAGGTGAATACTGAGGGTGAATATCATGAAAGCAAATAGTGATACCTTCATTGTGAACAGGGTTGTACCGTTATTATCGAACGCTTTGATTTCCGTTGGATTCAAATGAAGCTGATAGTACAGATACCATGTTTTAACGAAGAGCAAACGCTGGCAAGGGTAATTGCCGATATACCAAGGGAGATCCAAGGTATAGATTCTGTTGAATTGCTTGTAATAGACGACGGAAGCTCTGATCGAACAGCCAGGATTGCCCGTGATAATGGGGTAGAGCATATTCTGGTCAATAAGAAAAATTTAGGGTTGGCCCGATCTTTTCAGAAAGGGGTATACGCTGCACTCAAAATGAAAGCAGATATCATCGTTAATACCGATGGTGACAATCAGTATGCTGGGGCAGATATAACAAAACTGGTACAACCGATCATCAACGGCGAGGCAGATATTGTTATAGGGGATCGTAGAACATCAGAAGTAGCTCATTTCTCGAAAACAAAAAAAATACTGCAATGGGTTGGTAGTTTGCTGGTAAGAAAATTATCAGGAATTTCAATTCCAGATGCGGTTAGTGGGTTCAGGGCAGTGTCGAGGGAAGCCGCAATAAGGATGAATATTATCTCGACCTTCAGCTATACGATAGAAATGTTGATACAGGCAGGCAAACGCGGAATGTGTGTGGTAAGTGTCCCCGTCAGAGTCAATAATGTAACAAGGGAATCCAGACTTTTTCAGAGTATTCCCCAATTTCTGATGCGCTCAATGGGTACGATGGTACGTGTATACAGCATGTACAAACCGTTGAGAGTGTTTTTTCTCATCGGTACTTTTTTTACCGTAGTCGGTTTCGTTCCCATTGCCAGGTTTATATTTCTCTATTTTTCCGAAGGTGGAGCCGGCCATATCCAATCCCTGGTATTGGGAGGCGTGTTTCTATTGATGGGTTTCGTAGCCTATATGATCGGTCTGGTGACAGACTTGATTGCATCAAACCGGGTCTTGCTTGAAATGACGCTGGAAAGAGTCAAGCGGCTTGAGTTGGCAAATACTTCTGCGTCGAATCAAGAAGAAGAAAAATAACCTGGTGGGCTATGAGCCGCGGAAGAGTGCTATGTGTAACTTCAAATTTTCCCCGATGGCTAGGGGACAGTACGACTCCATTTGTTCTAAACCTGGCAAAAGATCTTACATCCCTTGGGTGGAGCGTGGATGTGCTCGCCCCCCATGCTGCCGGTGCTGAAATCTTTGAGAACTTGGAGGGTATTCCGGTTCATCGTTTTCGGTATGCCTGGCCGGCTACGGCAGAAACGGTTTGTTACCAGGGCGGCGCATTGGTAAATTTAAGGCGGAATCCAGTTGACCGACTAAAATTGCCCTCCCTGGTCTTAGCTCAGCTCTTCTCGATGATGCGATTGCTGGCTGGCGGAAAATACAATTTGATTCATTCACATTGGATTCTCCCTCAGGGTTTTAATGCAGCTCTGATGAGAGGTCTGTTTTCTGTCCCCCATATATTGACTGTTCATGGTGGTGATATATTCGGTCTCAAAGGACGGCTGATGTCTTCCTTCAAGAGGATAGCCCTGAGCGGGACTGACAGAATAACGGTGAATAGTTCGTTTACCGAAAGATCTGTACAGGAGATACTGAAAAAAGATAAACACTTGGTGCGAATTCCGATGGGCGTTGATACCGCGCCTCTTAAGGATGAAGAGTTACGTCAGGCGGAAGATATTCGTTGCCGATATAGAAGTGGTCACGGGCCTTTGGTTGTATTCGTGGGCAGGTTGGTCGAAGAGAAAGGTGTCGGGGATCTAATTCATGCCATTCGGATTCTGGACCCCAAACTAAAAGACATAAAACTGTTGGTAGTTGGTGAGGGGCAGGATAAAGAGCATTTTAAGGAGATGAGCGAATCCCTGGGACTAAAGGAAAAAGTACATTTCACTGGATGGGTTGAGCAGGAGGAAATCAAGACATATATGAGAGCCGGCGATATTTTCGTCGGGCCTTCCAAGGCTGCGTCAGACGGTTGGGTTGAAGCTCAAGGTTTAACTTTTATCGAAGCCATGGCCGCTGGAGTTCCTGTCATAGCAACAAGAAGTGGAGGAATTCCCGATGCAGTCCGAGATGGTCGAACCGGATTACTGGTCTCGGAAAAGAGTCCAGGGTCCGTCGCTGAGGCGATAGTTAAATTACATAGTAACCCCTCGCTTAGGCAATGTCTGACCAGAAGAGGAGAAGAAGTGGCGAAAAAAGAATTTTCAAGAGACAGCTGTGCTGAAAAATTTTCTCAATTGTTCGATGAAGTCAGATTTCAATCAAAATGAAACTATGGTTTCGGTAAATTTGCGAGATACCGGATCAGACAATTTTACCAATGTGTTATCCGGAGTATTCAGGAAAATGTATTAGACCCGGCAGTGCTTCAACGAATCAGTAGAGTGGTACTAGCAAGCAACGAATTAAATCTATCGTGAAAGTAAATGGTCCAAAACCATATAGAATTATTAGAGACGATAATGATATACCCCAAAAATACCAAGCAACCATCATCCAC
>Ga0316201_10004843_pt1 | contig 10243 bp, 10 predicted proteins | sample CS6wburrow_MG_FD_204516 | JGI IMG/M metagenome (GOLD analysis project Ga0316201, IMG submission 204516) | Coastal sediment microbial communities from Delaware Bay, Delaware, United States - CS-6 worm burrow | ecosystem: Environmental > Aquatic > Marine > Coastal > Sediment | place: USA...
TTCGCTCCAGAGCGGCGCTTACGAACACGAATCCTGCGCCTGCTCCCGTGATCCGGGTGAGAAATGCGGGCTAAAGCCGCTCCTTGTACAAAAAATATTACCTCTGCGTCTCCGTGCCTCTGCGGCAAAAAATTCCTTACATTACCTGGTTCCTGACCTGCCCTTGTTTGAACGCCTCGACATTCAATGCGATTTCGTTGATCAGGCGCTGGCGTGATTCCCGGCTGATCCATGCGCTGTGCGGTGTGATGATCAGATTTGGCAGGCACGCGCTCAATAATGGATCATCTGCCGGCGGAGGCTCCTGTTGCAACACATCTAGCCCTGCCCCGCCGATCTGCTGTTCCCGCAATGCATCCAGCAAAGCCGTCTCGTTGACAAGGCCACCGCGGGCCGTATTGATGAGTACGGCATCGTTTTTCATCAATGCCAGTTCTTGCGCACCAATCAGGTGCCGGGTTTCTGCTGTCAGGGGACAATGCAATGACAATACATCCACCTGCGACAATAGCTCGTTTAATGGCGTGCGCCCCGGCCGCTGATCCTGTTCGTTGCGCTTCGCCAGCAGCACTTTCATGCCAAAAGCCTCGGCAACCGTAGCCACTGCTTTGCCAAGATTACCGTAGCCGACAATACCCATCGTCTTTCCAGCGAGCTCTCTGACCGGGTAATCCAGCAAACAGAAGAATCGACTTTTGCTCCATTCACCACGCTTGACCGCAGCCGTGTATTGACTGAAGCGCGTGGTCAACGCCAACAACAAGGTAAACATATGCTGCACGACAGAAGCTGTGGCATAGCCGTGCACGTTAGATACAGCAATGTTGTTTCTGACAGCCGAGGCGAGATCGATGTTATTGGTGCCTGTGGCAGCAATGCATACCAGCTTCAAACATTTCGCGTTCGACAGGTGCTGATCAGTCAGCACGACTTTGTTACTGACAATCACATCGACATTGGCGAGCACCTCATCCAGCTCATCAGCCTTGACCAGGCCATACCATTGCCAGTGATCTGCCGCAGCCTCCAGCATCGTCGTATCCAGGTCATCCCGACCGACCGAATCAAAATCGAGGAATGCCGCTTTCAGAATGCCATGTGAAGTCATTGAGAAATACGGGTCAGGCTACCTGTTCCATTTCAAAGTCGGACTTGGCAGCACCGCACTCCGGGCATTCCCAGTCGTCAGGCACATCCTCCCAGGCTGTGCCCGGTGCGATATCGTGATCGGGGTCGCCTGCTTCCTCGTCATAAACATAACCGCAAACAATGCAGACCCATTTTTTATACGCCATTTGTATTTCCCATTGGTTCAAAGATGCGTTATTGTACACACCAAAATAATCAATAAAACCACAGGAATGCCGGAAAATCTGTTTCCGTGCCAACAGAGCAGCTCGCAGCGAACATAAAAACAGGCCGAAAAAGATACTTGCCATACCGCCATTCAGGAATAAACTGTAGCCCGTGACTGAAACCAAACCAGCTGTAGTACTCTGTTTTTCCGGACTCGATCCGTCGGGCGGTGCCGGCATTCTTGCCGATATCGAAGCCATCAGCAGCCAGGGCGCGTTGTGTGCACCCATCATTACGGCTGCAACCGTGCAGGATACACAGGATGTCATGTCCTTCGCACCAATGCCGCCCGATCTGATCATTGAACAGGCTCGCGCGGTTCTGGAAGACATGCCAGTGAGTGTCATTAAAATCGGCATGGTCGGCAGTACAGAAATTTCCGAGGCCATTCACTCCATTCTGGTTGATTACCCGAACATCAAGGTTGTGTATGATCCGGTTTTCAGCACCGAAAAAGATGGGGCATTGAGTACACCGGATCTGGTTGATAGTGCACGCAGCCTGTTACTGCCACTGACCACGATACTGACCCCGAATATATTTGAAGTGCATGCCCTGGCACCCGGCTCGGATACCCCGACCGCTGCCGCGGTCGCATTACTGGAAACCAGTTGCCAGTACGTGTTGCTGACCGGCACCCATGGCAAAACATCGGACGTGATCCATACCCTGTACAGTAATCACCGTGAGCTCAAACGCTTTAGTTATGAGCGCCTGCCTCACAAGTACCATGGCTCGGGCTGTACGCTTGCCTCCAGCCTGGCTGCGATGATGACCATGGAATCTGAAATCGAGAATGCCGTTCACCAGGCGCTCGACTACACCTACAAAACCCTGGTTCATGGCAAACGCATCGGCATGGGCCAGTACCATCCAGACCGTTTTTTCTGGGCCAAGCAAGACAACTCGTGACCCGCAGCAGGCTGCGTGGTCTGTATGCGATCACCGATGAACAGCTGATCCCCGAATCGACTTTTACTGAAACCATCGAGCAGGCACTGCGCGGCGGCACTTCAATTATCCAGTATCGCGACAAATCCACTGATCAGGCCAAACGGCTGCAGCAGGCGAGCTTGCTGCGCGTCTTATGCAGCGATTATGCCGCAATACTGATCATTAATGACGATATAAAACTGGCTAAAGCGGTAGCAGCCGATGGTGTGCACCTGGGTGAGGACGATGCTTCGATCGAACAGGCCAGATCCACGCTCGGCGAGGATGCCATCATCGGCATTTCCTGCTACAACCAGCTGCAACGCGCAAAGGCTGCCGAAGTGGCCGGTGCAGATTATGTTGCCTTTGGTGCCATATTCAGTTCACCGACGAAACCGGCTGCACGGTCGGCGAACTGTACACTGATTACCGACGCAAAATCACAACTCAAGATTCCGATATGCGCCATCGGCGGCATAGACAGAACCAACGCGGCCTGTGTAGTCGATGCCGGTGCTGACATGACTGCGCTGATCAGTGGTCTGTTCTGTACCGCGGATATTGGCGTCACAGCCGAGTACATAGCGGGACTGTTCGAGTAATACTGGTACAATTCGCCTACGACGCCACTAGCACCATGGACCGAAATGAACATCAAGGCAAGCCAGATATTTGAGACATTTCATGCACAAGGCATCATCGATGCGATCACAGGCCCCGATGTCGACATCACCCGTATCGATCCAGTCGAGAGATGCGGCACGTCCTCGCTGATATTCGTCGACAGCGCTGATTTCACCGAGCAGCTCATCGCCGCAAGACCTGCGGCCATCGTCGCACCTGCAAACCTGGCAGAGGGTTTTTCAGTATTAACATCCAGCGCAATCCTGACCAGTAACAACGTGCGGCTGGCGCAGGCACTGGTTCGCCAGGCGTATGATGATCATGATCACCGCGATAGCGGCTGGCCTGCAATTCATCCTTCAGCAACGATTCATGAATCGGCACGTATCGCCGAAGAGGTCATGATTGGCCCGGGGGTTGTGATCAGCCGCAATGTCCAAGTTGGTCGTGGCAGCATCATCAAGGCTAATACCGTGGTGGAGCAGGATGCCATTATCGGCGAAGACTGCATCCTGCACCCCAACGTCGTCGTTTCATACGCCTGCGAACTGGGCAATCGTGTTATCCTAAAGTCCGGCTGCGTGATCGGCATGGAAGGTTTCGGGTTTGCCCAGGACGAAAAAGGCCGAAGCCACCGCATCCCGCAAACCGGCAAGGTTGTGATCGAGGATGATGTACTGATGGGTTCACAGTGTAATGTCGATCGAGCGACCTGGGGAGAAACGCATATCGGTGCAGGCAGCAAGTTCGACGCCCTGTGCCATGTTGCCCATAATGCCGACATCGGCGAGGACTGTATCATCGTTGCACAAACCGGTGTCGCAGGATCCAGCTCGCTCGGTAAACGGGTGATCGTCAGCGGACAATGTGCCATCACCGATCATGTAAAGGTCACTGACGACGTCACCCTGGTACAACGCGCTGGCGTGATCAATAATATCGACGAGCCCGGCGTCTATGCCGGCACACCGATACAGCCGGTCAAAGACTACTTCAGAAATGCAGCGGTTGCGCATAAACTGGTAGACCTGCGCAAGCAGGTACGGCAACTGGAAAAGCACGTGGCCGATTTAATCAAATAAGAAAATAGTAATAACGGACCAATAAAAAAAATGAAACTGCCAGCCAAACGTCTTCTTTATATTGCACTCACAGCCCTGTACGGGTTGCAACCCGCCTACAGCGATACCTCGATAGTCCGCAAAGTTGAATCACAGAACTACAGCGATGTTCTGCAGCTGTTCGATAAAATTGGCTATACGGCCGAGCAATGGCAGGCCGGTATCCGTGAAATTCCTCGCATCGAACTCACCCATATTCCTCAACGCTGGCAGAAAGTCACCCAGACCATTCCTGTTGGCGACAAGAAAAATATATTCTTCCGACTTACCGGCTCGGGTATATTGCAGGCCAACGAAAAAATTATGAGTGAAAGGGAACACCTGCTGGATGCAGTCAATAGCAAGGACATTGAGAATAACGAGTGGCTCGCTGCGCTGGCCGTGAAATATAAGGTGGTCAAACAGGAATCCGATAAACTGGACAATGCGGCTCTGATCGAACTCAAGAAGCGTGTCGATATTGTGCCACCCTCACTGGCGCTGGCGCAGGCCGCGGAAGAGAGCGGCTGGGGCACATCACGTTTCGCCATCAAGGGCAATTCGCTATTCGGACAATGGGACTTCAGCGGTAAAGGCATTAAACCCGAAGAGCAACGTGCAGAACTTGGCAACTACGGTATCGCCGCCTTCGAGTCACCCCAGGCCTCGATCGAAGCCTACATGCTCAACCTGAACACGCACCGCGCCTATCAGCGCATGCGCCAAAAACGTGCTGTATTCCGCCAGCAAAGCAAAGAGCCGACCGGCTGGGATCTGGCGAAGGCACTGGACAAATATTCAGAACGCGGCGTCGACTATGTCAAAAGCCTGCACGCGATCATGCGTTACAACAAGCTGAACGATGCTGATCACGCCTACCTGTGGGACAAGGGCAAAATCATCGTTTCGCCAGTACAGTGATGATAGGTTAAAGCGTCCGCAAAGAACGCAAAAAGTCGAGGCGATTTACTTACAAATGTCTCGATTTGATCCGACAATACTGCCATTTGTTCTCAACAAGGCCTGACACTGCCGATGCAGTCAAAATCACTATCACATTGCTGGAATAGTGAAATCATCACTGTTGGGCGCGCCGTGCGCACCGTGAATCCTCAGTGTGCTGGGCTGTTTCGGTGCGCACGGCGCACCCTACGGCTGCTTCGCCCAAGCTATTGCTACGCTTTTCGCTCCAGAGCGGCGCTTACGAATACGAATCCTGCGCCTGCTCCCGTGATCCTGGTGAGAAATGCGGGCTAGACGCGTTCGTGACCACGATTAGCAACACTTTGAGTGACGCCCGTCGACAGTTGCAGACGGTCAGCCCGAGCCCGGACGCGGATGCCAGCATCCTGCTGTGTCAGATTCTTGGCTGTAGCAGCAGTCATTTGATTGCCTGGCCAGACAAAGAACTGACACCACAGCAGGCAGCAAAATACACTAAGGTTCTGAAAAGACGCCTCGACGGCGAACCGATCGCCTACATCACCGGTGAAAAGGAGTTCTGGTCGCTATCACTCAAGGTGAGCCAGGCCGTATTGATTCCGCGGCCTGAAACCGAAACCCTGGTCGAATTCGTGCTGGACAGGTTCTCAAAGCGTGCGCGTATGAGAATCGCCGATCTTGGCACCGGCAGTGGAGCCATCGCCTGTGCGCTGGCCGCCGAACATCCCGACTGGAATATCGTCGCGACCGACAACTCTGCGGCAGCACTCAAAATAGCCACTACCAACGCCTCAACGCTTGAACTTGACAATATACACTTCATCCAGGGCAGCTGGTTTGAACCCATAGAAGGCCGTGTTTTTGATCTGATCATCAGTAATCCGCCCTACGTCGCCGACGATGACTGCCACCTGACGCAAGCAGATGTGCGCTTTGAACCCTTGAATGCGCTTGCTGCGGGTGCAGAGGGCCTGGACGCCATCCACATTCTGACCCGGCGGGCAGGCGATTATCTCGACACAGACGGCTGGCTGATTATCGAACATGGCTACGACCAGCAACCGGCGGTACTTGACTGCTTCCAACATAACGGATTCGTAGAAATCGTCCAGCTGACCGATCTGGCAGCCTTGCCACGAGCCACCGCAGGCCGCTATATTCGTTCAGGGGCTTGAATTCAACGACCATCTGTCCTAGATTGGTCTGATGCCATTATGCAATGACATCATCAAGAATCGTTTGATACGCTTCAAGCTGTCAACACCTGACCAGGCGAGGAAGGCCGCGCAATTGCTGGCAGATGTGCCGGGTATTCAGCGTACTGAGGTGGTGGATCCTTATAACCTGCAGATCCATTACAGCGTCGAGGTACTTACCCTGCAAATGATCGAATCTGCATTGCGCGATGTCGGTTTTGATCTTCATGATGACGTCATCGCCAACCTCAAGCGCGCGGTTTATTCCTATTGTGAAGACGCATTGCGCGCCAGTATAGGTGTTGACCAGCACTCGCACGACAATCAACCCTCAATTTCACTGAGACACCCCTCATTGAAGGACCCGCGTCCACATAACTGGCGCAAGTTTGTTTGATCACATCAGCCTGCTGCGTGTTCGCGAATCGGCTTTTATTGCGTATGCACTTCAGAATCCGATACCGGCACGACTGAAGTGACAGCCTGGCCCTATACATCCAGATCCTTGACGCAATACCCGCGCTAGAGCGGATATCATGAAACCTATGAATGATGAGCAACTTCTTCGCTACAACCGGCAGATCATGCTGCCACAGCTGGACATAGCCGGTCAGCAGAAACTGGCAGAAGCACATGTGGTGATCATTGGCATCGGCGGGCTCGGCTCTCCCGCCGCGATTTACCTGACCGCGGCCGGTGTGGGCACGTTGACTCTGGTCGATTTTGACAGGGTGGAGCTGACTAACCTGCAACGTCAGATTGTTCATCACCACGATGATATCGATCAACCCAAGGTGGAATCAGCCCGGCGGAATTTACTGGCGATTAATCCCGATATTCAAATCGACACGCTGAATGAAAAACCGGAAGCGCACACACTTCACACGCTTGCACAAAAAGCCGATGTCGTTATCGATGCCAGCGACAATTACCAGACCCGCTTTGACGTCAATCGTGCCTGCGTTGAAGAACGCACACCGCTGGTATCCGGTGCGGCAATACGCTTCGAAGGTCAGGTCAGTGTTTTTGATAAACGCCTGGACGATAGTCCTTGTTACCAGTGCCTGTATCCGAAGACCGGAGATGAAGCAGAGACCTGCAGCGAAACCGGCGTGTTGGCGCCGGTCGTCGGAATTATTGGAACTATTCAGGCGCTTGAATCGATCAAGCTGATCTGCGCTATCGGAGAGCCGTTGGTCGGTCGATTGTTGGTTCTGGAGGCTCTGACAATGCGCTGGCACAGTCTGCAATTAAGGCAGGATCCAGCTTGCCCGGTGTGTGGCGATCAAGGCGATGAAAACCGAACTCGTCCTTCCAGGTGAACTGGTAAAGCAAATTCTGACCCACGCCTTAGCGCATGAAGATACTGAGTCATGTGGACTGCTCAGCGCTGCGGGAGAGGATCCGGCACGTTATTATCCGATAGACAATCTAGCAACCGATCCCGCAACCCGCTTTGAGATGGCGCCCAAGCAGCAAATTGCCGCGATGAGGCATATGCGTGAACACGGTGAAAACCTGCTGGCAATCGTGCATTCACATCTCCGCAGCCCGCCCGTACCCTCAGCAGTCGATATTGCAGAAGCCACTTATCCTCATGCCTATTATCTCATCGTATCGCTGAAGAGCGATGGCGCGCCTGAAATGCGTGCTTATCGAATAGCCGGTGGTGATGTGCAGCCCATTAATCTGCGCTATGTGTAGGGGAATCGAATATCTCAGTCGGCATTACACACTGTTAAACCGCTTCTTCATAAATCCATCGTGGCAAATCCGTCTGGAACGGATCTGGACCGCAAGGCGACCCCCGACGGGTGAAATACGGGGATGTATTTCATCAATTCAAATCCTTGCGTAATTTTATCGCCCCCAGGTGAGAAATGCGGGTTATTCCCAACCTCTATTCTCTGCCCAGACGAACTTTTTCACTCTGGAATTTGCCAGCATTGTCGCATCGGGCGCGTTCTTAGCTGCTGAATAGTAGGTGTTCGTCGCTGTAATATTACGCTGGTTATCGGCAAAAGACGGATTCTGTTTCCAGATGTTGCTGCTTTGAGTCTTTATTGCAGCCGATTTCTCAAAGCCAGCTTTAGCCTTGTCTGAGTAAGATGCCGAGGGTGACCAGATATTGCCGATTTTTGGAGCTCGCGCAGTTGCAGCTGTAATCGAAGTTACCGGTAACTTAAAGTACGAATACAGATAAAGACTCGGATCGTGTCGCTCAACTGAGCTTTCGGCGCCCTGGCTCCAGAAACTCGATGATCGACCAGCCGTTTTCCAGGATGGCGCGTCAGCTTCAATTCCACTCGCTGAAGCCGAACTCAATGATAGATCACCTTCAACCGTCGCAGCTGGATTCATTACCGCAAGTGGTGCTGAAAACGGAGTAAGCGGCTTCCACCTGTCGCTATTTGTACCAGATTGATTGACCGACGCCACAGCTTGATTATGCTGCTGGCGAAACTGTGCGAGCGGGGGGGCGTAGCGTTGCGATTGACTCGGCCGTGTGGCTGGTTTCGATGTTGCGAAATCAGTGAATCCTGGCATTTCCTCGCTCGATGATTTCCAGATGGCACCAGCCCCACTGACAGGTGTTGTTTCAACGAAAAACGTATCCGCGCCCTCAACCGAATACGCAGCATGCTCATCAGCGGCATGGCGGTGTTGGCGTGCGGGTGGAAGCTCTGTTGCCTCTGTATCATCTTTAATCGATGCGGCCGAGGCATTCGGGCTCCACATCGGTGATTTTTCACCCCAGTACAGCTTGAGTGCTGAACCACGGCCATTGGCCTGCTGTTCCGTGTCCGTAAATAGCGAACCGGTGCCAGAATCTGATACATTGTCAGAGCCAAATTCTGATCTGTTGACAAACGACGAAGTCGATCCCGTATTATAACTCGAAGGCGATGCATAGAGCTCGCCCGCCAGGTGTGTCTGTTGTATCAATGGTGTCCGGTTGAAAGAGCGCATTTTGCCGTTTCTGCTCACCGTATACAGCTCATTATCCACCAGACGGTAGTGCATGCTGAACTCCCTGCGTGTGCCTGCGGGCGTTACTTTCAGCATTGTTGATGTCATCAGCAGCTTGCCATTGGCATACCTTTCCTTGCCGTCGTACCACAGGAAGCTATCGCCACGAACACCCAGCATTTCTCCACGTTCGCCTATCCACAGGCCGTCCAGTCGCCGATTGAGCTTGCCATTTGCACTTTTGTCGGATCCTGGCATGGGTTTTCTCGCATCGCCAGACGACCCGCTATAAGCTATGTTGTTAATACCAAAAGAGTTAATCCTTGATTGATCAGGTCCATAAGGGGCCTTCACCGCCTTGTTATCATCTGCGAAGTATGATGCCCCGCTATTTCCATAGCTATTGGCTGAGGTATTCCCCGGTCGATAGCCTTGCATACCTGGTGTATAGCCTGGAATAGCACCCTGTGTACCGGGTGTGTAGCCCGGTGTATAGCCTGGAATAGTACCCTGTGTTCCGGGTGTATAGCCTGGAATAGTGCCCAGTGTACCGGGTGTATAGCCTGGTATAGCGCCCTGTGTACCGGTTGTATAGCCTGGTATCGCGCCCTGTGTACCGGTTGTATAGCCCGGTGTATAGCCTGGAATAGTACCCTGTGTACCGGGTGTGTAGCCCGGTGTATAACCTGGTGTGCTCGGCGTAGTTGAATAACCAGGTACACCCGACCATGTTCCAACGCCAGACATCGGATTGACGAAGGGATTCACTATCGAATTAGACAGAGGACTCATCCACAGGTTGTTTCCGGCACTGCCCCCGGGATAGTTCCAGGGATTGTTCCAAGTACTGGCCCAGGGAGAATTCAGTCGATTACCCCATAGGCTGCTCCAGGGCGTATTCAGCTGGTTGCCATAAGCGCTATCCCAGGGATTACCCCTTGTTGTATTCCACGGACTAGCCCACTGTTGACTACCCCAGGGATGGCCTCCCCGGTGACTACCCCAGGGATCGACCCCCCATTGACTACTACCCCAGGGATCGACCCCCCATTGACTACCCCCCCATTGATTACCCCCCCAGGGGCTGCCCCAATTGCTATAACCACCGCCATAGCCGTAGGG
>Ga0316201_10004844_pt1 | contig 10240 bp, 11 predicted proteins | sample CS6wburrow_MG_FD_204516 | JGI IMG/M metagenome (GOLD analysis project Ga0316201, IMG submission 204516) | Coastal sediment microbial communities from Delaware Bay, Delaware, United States - CS-6 worm burrow | ecosystem: Environmental > Aquatic > Marine > Coastal > Sediment | place: USA...
CAGCGCTAAGGAGCGCAGCTACTTCCTTGATGGAAAAGAAAACCCATCAATTGATACTATGATCGACTGGTCTCTGGAGATTATTGATTTCATGAAGGAATACCATCACAGAAACAAATCCTTCCTGGACACATTTGCAGCCTATCCCTCGGGCCACCTGGGTCTGGTGAACAAGGAGAATGGATTCCTGGAGCTATACGATGGTAATCTGAGAGCTACAGATGCTGAAGGTAATATAACGCTTGATGATATTCCGGATGCGGATTACAATAAATATTTTTATGAAGGGGTGGAGAAATGGTCCTATTTGAAATTCCCTTATCTGAAGCACCTGGGCCGTGAAAAGGGCTGGAACCGTGTGGGCCCACTGGCCCGGATCAACATCTGTGAAGGCATTGAGACACCACTGGCCGAGAAGGAACGAAAGGAATTTATGGCTGCAACGAATGGCAAGGTCAACAACATGACCATGCACACCCATTGGGCAAGACTTATCGAGATACTTTACTGTGCAGAAATGATGAAATCCTTACTGGAGGATGATGATCTATTGTCCAATGATTTACACAGAAAAGGTGAGCGGCGAAATGTGGGTGTTGGTATCATTGAAGCTCCGCGAGGTACACTGATACACCATTACGAAGTGGATGACAAGGACCGTATTACACGTTGCAACCTAATTGTATCTACCACGCATAATAATGAAGCGATGAACCAGGCGGTTAAGTGGGTTGCTTCGCATGAAATGAGTGGAAAGCCCAAGATTACCGAGGCGATGATGAACCAGGTAGAGGTGGCGATCAGGGCCTACGATCCCTGTCTGAGTTGTGCCACTCATGCGCTGGGTCAGATGCCATTAGAGCTAACCCTATACGATGCTTATGGAAATATAGTGGATGAGAGAATTCGACAATAAAATATTGATCATAGGGATTGGCAACAGTGGTCGGGCAGACGACGGTCTCGGCTGGGCATTTGTCGATGAAGTAAAGGAGAGATTACCTGAAAATTTTGACTTTGAGTACAGGTACCAGCTTCAAATTGAGGATGCCGAGTTGATAGGGCATTACGCAAGGGTATATTTTGTTGATGCGGATATAGAATCTTACGAGGAAGGATTTAGATTGTCTTCTTGCAAACCAAATGCCGTTCATGGGTTCACCACCCACGAATTAGAAGCAGGAACAGTGGTATATCTGGCAGAAAACCTCTACAATAAAAAGCCTGAAGCCTTTGTTCTAGGAATTTCGGGCCTGAATTTTGAATTGGAAATGGGTCTTTCAGGAGTTGCGAAAGCTAACCTGAACAAGGCTCTGAGATACTTTGATGAAAAAATACTAAATTTAGTAACCTAATCGAATTAGTTATGTGTGGTACTTGTGGATGCGGAAGCGGAGAAAATGGGGTGCGGATACTAAGCCCTGTAGAAAAAAATGATCATCATCACCATCATCACGATCATGAACATCCTCATGATCATGACCATGAACACGACCACGATCATGGGCATCATCATCACCATCATGATCATACTCATGATCACCACAAAAAAGTCCTGGAGGTAGAGCAGGATGTACTGCAGCAGAATGAAATCATGGCTGCCAGGAACCGTGGGTATTTTGAAGCTAAAAATATTTTTGCCCTCAACCTGGTCAGTTCCCCCGGGGCTGGCAAGACGGCCCTGCTGGAGCGTACGCTGAAGGATTTAAAGGAAGAAGTGCCTTTTTATGTCATCGAGGGAGACCAGCAGACATTAAACGATGCCAATCGTATAGCAGCCCTGGAAATCCCGGTCATCCAAATTAATACAGGAAAAGGCTGTCACCTGGAAAGCGATTCGGTTTACGAAGCTGTTAAAAGCCTCAATCCTGCTGAAAACTCCGTTTTAATGATCGAAAACGTTGGAAACCTGGTGTGTCCTTCGATGTTCAATCTTGGCGAGGCCAAACGCGTGGTTATCATAAGTACCACTGAGGGGGTAGATAAACCCTTGAAATATCCCGATATGTTTCACACCTCCGATATCTGCGTCATCAACAAAGTTGACCTGTTACCTTATTTGGAAATCGATATAGAGGAAATCAAACAGAACGCACTGCGGGTAAATCCCAACTTACAGTTCTTTGAAGTTTCGGCCACCAAAGGTGACGGTATGGAACCGTGGTATACCTGGTTAAAGGAAAACATCCAAGTAGCATCTCACTAATTAAAATTCTAAAACCATGTGCCTGTCCATTCCCGGTAAATTGATTGAGATTACGTCCCAGCTGGATGATACCTTTAGAATGGGCAAGGTTTCTTTTGACGGCGTATTAAAGGAGGTCAGTCTCACCTTGGTTCCTGAAGCCAGGGTAGATGATTATGTTATGGTTCATGTAGGTGCCGCCATCAGTGTTGTGGATGAGGAGGAAGCCAAAAAAACATTTAGTCTACTGAAACAACTGGGCGAATTAGACGACCTGGAAAATGGCCCCAATAGTGTGCCTTAAAGAAGCAGATATCACTTTTAATATCAGGCACTGAATTGGGGTTAATAACACCTTAGTTTTATTAATTAATATTTTATATTTGCAATCCGATTTCGGGATGTGGTCCTGAAGCTGCGCTTCGCTGAAGTTCAGGACAGGTTCCGTCTGTTACCCAGACCGCTTGCTTTGGCGTTGAGAGGTGCAAGGGAGTTTACATAATGATATTCGGCAACTGATGTTGTCTAGCGGGATGTGGCGCAGTCTGGTAGCGCACTCGGCTGGGGGCCGAGTGGTCGCAGGTTCAAATCCTGTCATCCCGACCAAGCCCTCCGAAGCTTTATGCGAAGGAGGGCTTTTTATTCTATCAATCTTCTTTACTTTCTTCAACCTCCAAGATTATTAGGGTTTCTTCACATCGATATTAATTAATAAACCACATTAATATGACCTTTATCATATTTCTGCTGTTTAAGGATATCTAGCTTTGTATATAGGTTATTTCCATTTTCACTTGCGGGGCTTAAAGCTAAATTCAATATCATGAAAAAGCGCACACTTATTTTCATGGGCATTGTGGCTATTGCCCTGGCCCTGTCATGTACTTCAGATCGCTTACAGGAAGAAACACCGTATGAAGAGGCAACCACAAATCCGGATTTACCGGATTCAGCGAGTAGTGGTAACGATACCCCTGATAATACTTCGGGTACTGATCCAAATGCAGGTTTCATCACTTACGAGGCAGATGTAAAACCAATTTTAAACCAGCTTTGCGTTGCCTGTCATAATTCGGCACTCAAGGAAGACGGTGTGGACCTTTCCACGTATTACCTCGCAAAAACTCAAATCAATGATATTATAGAGTCTATGCAGGAAGAAGAAGGTGAAGATGATCTGATGCCTCCCAGCGGTCGTGTGGATGGTGCCATCATACAGACCCTGATTAGTTGGAAAACGGATGGCTTATTAGAAGGAGAGGCAACACCGGATGATCAGGGGTCAGGTGGATCCGACGGGAACTATACCTACACCTCAGATATATCTGGTATAATTGCTGATCAATGTATTTTATGTCATGGACCTAACAATCCTGCCGGAGGATATGACATTTCCACCTATCAGAAAACCGTAGATCAGATCGGGTTGTTCATTGCACGAATCGACCTTCAGACAGGGCAGGCCGGGGTTATGCCTCCAGCCGGAAGAATGGATGAGGCCATTATTCAGAAAATTAAAGACTGGGTAGACCAGGGTATGCCGGAATAGTCTGCGACAGATTTAATGATTGCAGTTTACAGGGATAGAACTTAAATTTTAATAGGGGAGGGGTTTAGGAACCCCATCGCTATTGGATGGTAATTTAAGGATTGAGGATTTGATTGTCGTTGCTTTTGCCCTCCTTGAAATCCATAATATTTTGAAGGGTAGTCCTGGTAATTTCATCCAGGGCCTCCTTTGTAAAAAAGGCCTGGTGGGCCGTAATCAGCACATTGGGAAAGGAAGTCAGTAGTCCCAGGGTGTCATCATCAATGATTTGCTCCTGAAGATTATGAAAGAATACCCCTTCTTCCTGCTCGTATACGTCAATACCCAAATAGCCTAGTTTTTTATTGCGTAATGCTTCAATGGCGTGCTCCGTGTTTATCAACCCACCACGACTGGTGTTAATCAGCATGGCGTTGTCTTTCATCAGTTTTAAGGTCCCCCGGTTGATGATATGCGTGGTTTCAGGGAGTAGCGGTACATGTAGGGATATGATATGGGACTCTTTTAAAAGGGTACTCAAATCTACATACTGATATCCTTTTTGCTCCATATCTGGATTAGGAAACTTGTCGTATAGAAGCACCCGACAACCGAAACCGTGCATGAGGTCGGCAAAAACGCGACCGATCTTCCCGGTTCCCAAAACACCCACCGTTTTCCCCTGCAGGTTAAATCCTGTAAGACGAGATAAGGAAAAATTCCCATCTCTAACCCGATTATAGGCCTTATGAATTTTTCGGTTTAAAGTAAGGATAAGAGCAACTGCATGTTCTGCAACCGCGTGGGGAGAGTACTCCGGAACCCTGTAGACTGGAATTCCCTTTTCTGCTGCTGCGTCCAGATCGACGTTGTTGAAACCAGCACAGCGCAGGGCAATCATCCTGACACCTATTTCAGAAAGTATATCAATCACTTCCTTACTCAAGTCATCATTGACAAAGGCACAGATCACATCTGCCCCGCGGGCGTAGCTTGCGGTAGATTTGTCCAGTTTTACCCGAAAATAGTTGATTTTAAAACCGGTTCCTTCAACATGATTGTTGAACCATTCTTTATCGTATGACTTATAGGAGAAAAAGGCGATGTTCATTGAAACGTTGTATATATTGGAGGCAGGCAATGATGCCTACTCTTCGGATTTGCAGCAAAAGTAGTCCAGCAGCTTGGTAATACCCTAGATATTGAGCAATAATTAACAAAACAAAGCATAGAAAAAATTATTCTTGGATATAATCCTCCAGACTGCCAAATTTGCCTATTTGGTCTTTTTTTTTATATTATGAGCTATGATAGCAACAGAAAGAGAGAACAACAGGACAATTTTGGAGAAATCAATTGATTATTTAAAAGCCAAAGGATTTACCGATATCAAGGCGGATATGCCGGGATATGAAAGTCCAAAATCATTTATCAGAAAATCGAATGGACTCAATGTCAGCCCGGATATTTCGGCAAATAAAAATGGTAAAAAGTATTATTTTGATATCAGCCTGAAAACGGAGGCCTCCAAATTACTAAAGTCAAAATGGTTGTTGCTGGACACCGTAGCCAGATTGAAATCCCTGAGCTTTAAAATAATAACAACCACAGGACATGTTCGATATACTGACAACCTGCTGGAGGAGGTTAATCTCTCCAATAAAACGCCAATCAGGATCTGAATCAAGTGATTTATATACCCATAACGGGTTATAGATTTTGGTATTCCTTTAATTGAAGTTGTTTTTGGACAGTATCCTCCGTACTTTTGCGCTCAGAAGTTCATAATCACGAAGGAGAGATAGCGGATTTTTATTTTCTAGTACCTGGTATACCGCAACCTATAAATAAAAATATTCCTCTCAAGCGCTAGAATCCAGCAAAGAATAAGATTATTGCATGCCGATGTATGCCCTGATTTTAGTCAGTAGATCAAGGTTGAGACATTTGTACGGTTATTTTAAACTAAACCTGAGATTAATATTGAAATAGCCTGTAATACTGGAAAAAACAAACTCTTTGATTATAAGGGTCGTATATAAACTAAAAAGATAAAAACAGATATGCTAAAGATTAATTTAAAACCTGGGGAAAATATAGACAGGGCTCTTAAACGTTATAAGCGTAAGGTTAGAAACGTAAAGCAGATGGATGAAATACGGGAGCGCAAGCAGTATACCAAGCCATCCAAAAAAAGGAGAGAACAAATTAAAAAGGCCAAGTTCCGGCAGGAGTACCTGAATAGGTTGGAAAACGAATAGTTATGAAATTAGTATCCGTAAAACGGGAAACTAAATATGAAAAAAGATTTAATCCCAGAATGGGAGAACTGACTACCAAAGTAACCTATATAAAAAAGTATTGGATTGGTCTTCCTGTTAACACTCTGCATAAGTATCGTGAAACGTATTACGGTGAGGTGAAGGCCTGCGAAGAGTGTAACATTTCGGCCTAAAACTCGGGCTAAAGATGGCTTAAAATAGAAGATTTGCAGCCATTTGAGGAATTAATAGATTGTGTATTAGTACTCTGTTACATTATTACAGTATAAAAGTATAACTTCATTATGGGGCGGGGTTGGGAACCCCATACTTCTAAAAACCCAATTAAGTCTACCATAAAACAGCCCGTAATTAGAGCTGTTGTTCCTTAACTACAACCACTTTTTCCTTCTGAAATAAAGAAGCATTACCAGGAAAATTACCAGCATAACACCCAGTAATACAAAATATCCATTCTCGTATTGCAGTTCAGGGATATATTTAAAATTCATCCCGTATATCCCGGCAATAAAGGTTAAGGGGATGAAAATGGTCGCGATAATCGTTAAAACCTTCATGATTGTGTTCATCTTGTTACTGATGGTTGTCATATACATATCCATCAGACTCCAGGTCATCTCACGATAAATCTCTATACTTTCTGACACTTGAATAATATGGTCCTGCAGGTCGCTTAGGTACAGGGTTATTTTTGCAGACAGGTTGGGATGCCCACTTTTCTCAATACGGGATACGATTTCCCTCAGCGGTGAAACGGCCCTTCGAATTCTCAGGATCTCCCTCTTTAAAGACTGTATTTCTGCGGAAATATCATTATGGACCTTCGTTTCGAACAGCTGGTCTTCCAAACCCTCAATACGGTTACCAAATTCATCAAGGAGATAAAAATAATAATCTACTATGGCATCCATAAGTGCGTATAGCAGATAGTCTGCGTTCATGGAACGAATCACTCCTTTACTGGTCCTGATTCTGTTCCTGACAGAATCAAAAACATCCCCTTCGGCTTCCTGGAAGGAAATAACATAGTTTTGGCCCAAAATGAAACTTACGTGCTCAATGATCAATCCCTTATCCTTATCCATATGCAGCATCTTCAAAACTACAAACAAGTAGTTCTCAAATTCCTCCATCTTAGGTCTTTGCTGAGTGTTAACAATATCCTCAATAACCAGTGGGTGCAGCTTGTATTGCTTGCCTATCTTCTCTATTTCATGAATATGACTTAACCCGTTTATATTAATCCAGCTTACCGGATCGGATGCTAAAAAACCATAGGTTTCTTCTACCCCACTCAATCTCTTTTCTTTGAGTGTTTCCTTGTCGTAGTTAAAAACCTCAATATTCAAATCACTGTCTGTCTTGCTGCCTACATAAACGGGAGCTCCGGGGACCTGTCCGATTGTAGCCTTCACGCTTAATCTCTTTCTCCTGATCACAGGGGTAACCTTTGTATTTTTCCTAGCTGCCATTTTGTTCTAATATTTTAATACCCTTTGAATCACTATGTTGGTGGGAATTGTAATTTGTCTTCCTATGTTCGTTTTCATAAACCAGCATAAGGCACTTTTTTAAAATTAGGAAATTATAATATCATTCCTGAGTCCGGTTTTAAATAAAATTTAAAGGATCTTTTATTTTATTTTCCCAATTATAGAAGTGGAGATTCTGCTTGAAAACTTCATTGGCCTTATATAAATTACAATGGGTGGGAGATAGCAATTTTAATAGAAATTTTGTCCGTCGCTGTGTATGTACTATCAGCCAATCTTTTGTTAACCAAAGCAATAAATAGGAATATTTTGTAGTTTTGTTTCTGTATGAAGGCGGTATTACACAAATTTGGAGCCCTCTTTATGGCCCTTGTGGTATTATTTTCCACCCTTTCCTTTACGGTGGATATGCATTACTGTGGCCATACCCTGGTTGACTTTAGCCTTGATGAGGCAGACAATTGCCTTATGAAATCCATGATGCCTGAAAACAGCAATGGATGTGCCAGTATGCAGAAGATGAACTGCTGCTCCGACGTGGAAATCACTTTTGAAGGTCAGGATGAACTGAAGATAAGTTTTGATCAGCTAAGTCTTAACCAGCAGGTTTTTCTCACCGTAATCACCTATACCTTTTTAGACCTTCTTCAACCTGTGGAGGAAAATAAAATTCCTTTTGACGGCTATCCCCCGCCTATCCTGGTTCAGGATATACAAGTACTTTACGAAACTTACCTTATTTGATTATTGGATAATGTAGTTGTCCTGGTCCTTAGTGGACATGGGCATTTAGTGTTGTAATCAACACCAATTATCATTATACCATAATCAAATTTTATGCTTAATAAATCGATTAAATTTCTAATTGAAAATAAACTGATAGCAGTTTTATTACTGTTACTTTTTATGGGTTGGGGAATTGTAAATGCCCCTTTTCAATGGGATGTTCCATTTTTACCCAAAGATCCTGTCGCAGTCGATGCCATACCCGATATTGGCGAAAATCAGCAGATAGTTTTTACTAAGTGGCAGGGAAGGTCGCCACAGGACATAGAAGATCAGATTACATACCCCCTGACCAGCTCGCTTTTGGGAATACCAGGCGTAAAAACCGTGCGGAGCTCATCCATGTTTGGATTTTCAAGCATCTACCTCATTTTTGAAGAGGATGTAGAGTTTTACTGGTCACGTAGTCGAATCTTGGAAAAGCTAAATTCACTGCCCTCTGGTCTCTTGCCAGAAGGCGCGAGTCCAACATTGGGGCCTGATGCTACTGCACTGGGGCAGATTTTCTGGTATACTCTTGAAGGCCGGGACGAAGCGGGTAATGTAACTGGTGGATGGGACCTTCACGAACTAAGGAGCATTCAGGACTACTACGTGAAATATGCACTTTCTTCCGCCAGTGGAGTATCCGAAGTGTCTTCTATTGGGGGGTTTGTACAGGAATATCAAATAGACGTCAACCCGGAGTTGATGCGCCAGTTCAATGTAAGCCTTAAGCAAGTTGTTAATGCTGCCAAACAGTCTAACAGGGATATCGGGGCACAGACCCTCGAGATCAATAAGGCAGAATATCTGGTAAGGGGACTTGGTTATATCAAGTCCATTGCAGACATTGAGGAAGCGGTAGTAACATCCAACGAATTCACCTCCATTCGCATCAAGGATGTAGCCCGGGTTAATCTGGGACCTGCAGCACGTCGGGGTATTCTGGATAAGGAGGGTGCCGAGGTGGTAGGGGGCGTGGTGGTAGCCCGATATGGGGCCAACCCTATGGAGGTCATCAATAATGTCAAGGAAAAAATAAATGAAGTATCCCCGGGTCTTCCATCTAAAAAATTATCAGATGGAAGGATTTCCCAGTTAACCATAGTTCCCTTTTACGATAGGACGGAACTAATTCAGGAAACCCTGGGAACCCTGAACGATGCGCTAAGCCTGGAAATTCTCATAACCATCCTGGTAATTATAGTGATGGTTTTCAATCTTCGTGCTTCTATTTTGATTTCCGGTCTTTTGCCCGTTGCTGTACTAATGGTATTTATATCAATGAAGCTTTTTGGTGTTGATGCCAATATAGTAGCCCTGTCCGGAATTGCAATTGCCATAGGTACCATGGTTGACGTTGGGGTCATCCTGTCAGAAAATATTCTCCGGCATCTGGATGAAAACAAGCTTTTGGAACCTGAACAGCAGCTTCCCGTTAACGCCGTTGTTTACAATGCCACCGCTGAGGTTTCCGGAGCCATACTTACCGCTGTTCTGACTACCATCATTAGCTTCCTGCCCGTTTTTACCATGATAGGAGCGGAAGGTAAACTCTTCAGGCCTCTTGCTTTTACCAAAACAATGGCCCTAACGGCATCTATTATCATTTCCCTTTTCCTGATTCCGCCCTTTGCAGCTTATCTTTTCGGGAAACGAAACCTTAAGATTACCTTGAGGTATTTTATTAATGGAACCCTTATTGTTCTGGGTATTACCGGGGTATATTTTGGGTATTGGCTTGGATTGCTGCTGGTCGCCTACGGTACGCTCGCTTTATTGTTATTGAGGGAAAAACTCCCCATGAAACAATTTAATTTGGGGAATCTACTGGTTTCTGCCTTTGCGATTCTCATTTTACTTTCAGTTCACTGGAGACCCCTTGGATTTGAACGCAGTGTTCTTATCAACTTCCTATTTGTAGGTCTTATTGGTTTTGCCCTGCTCGGCACTTTCTGGTTGTTCCGGAAGTACTACACTCGTA
>Ga0316201_10004845_pt1 | contig 10240 bp, 12 predicted proteins | sample CS6wburrow_MG_FD_204516 | JGI IMG/M metagenome (GOLD analysis project Ga0316201, IMG submission 204516) | Coastal sediment microbial communities from Delaware Bay, Delaware, United States - CS-6 worm burrow | ecosystem: Environmental > Aquatic > Marine > Coastal > Sediment | place: USA...
GTTCGAGCAGTTGCTCATTCAAATGTTCCAGTATCTCACCGGCTTCCACCAGAAAGTCCTGGAGAATCTCGTCGCCCATATCAATGGCCATAGCTTGCCGCCTTTAACCGAATAGAGTTAGTTTCTACAAGCATCTGCGTGCTGTGAGACTCCTGAAACCTAATCAAAATCCAAGACTCGACAACAGATCGTCGACATCGTCCTGATTGTTAACCTGTTCTCCCTGATCGATGCCCGGTACCGCCGGGCCTTCCAACTTACCCGAAAGTTTGGCGCTACCCGATCCATCAAGGCCTCCCGAGATCCGCACCAGCCGCACCAGTTTTTGTTCCACATCCTGGATCAAGGTAATAACCTGCCGAATAATCTGTCCGGTTATATCCTGAAAGTCCTGGGCCATCAGGACCTCCGAAAGTTTGCTGTGAAGCTCTCCTGAGTGCGTTTCTGCGATCTGAAGAAAACCGACCAGTTCCTGACTGAGAGCACGAAACTCCTCCACTGTAAGTTCACGCTCCTGAAATCGTTTCCAATCTTGCCCCAGCTTTTTTGCCTGGTTGCCGAGTTCATTCGCCAAAGGCAAACCTGCTTCCACCGCGGCCAGACTGGTATTGGCGGCGTTTTCAGTCATGGTAATAACGTAGCTCAGCCGTTCGCTGGCATCGGGTATTTCGTGCTCGGCGAGCTCAGCGATTTTTGAATCCAAGAGGAAGCCGTTAATTGCGTCATGCAGTTCGCGGGTCAATCGCCCCACTTCCTGAAAAAGCGTGTTCTCGCTGAAACCTGCCAACTGGTTGATGGTATGCTCAGCACCTGCCGATTCGCCGGATTCCAACTGATGGACCAGTTGTTTCGCCAGTGTAATCTGTTTACTGTGCTCCATCGTTATAACCATCGCTGCTTCCCTTTGATTCAAGCTTCCACCCTTTCAAATATCTTGCCGATTTTTTCCTGCAGGGTGGTGGCGGTAAACGGCTTGACCACATACCCGTTCACACCCGCCTGCGCGGCTTCGATAATCTGCTCCCGCTTCGACTCAGCGGTCACCATCAGTACCGGCAGCTTGGCGAGACGGGGATCTGCACGTACTGCTTTTAGCAGATCGATACCGGTCATGCCGGGCATATTCCAATCGGTAATCAGAAAATCGAAATTTCCGCCCTGAAGCATAGGCAGTCCCGTATTACCATCATCCGCTTCCTGGGTATTGGTGAATCCCAGATCCCTGAGCAGATTCTTGATAATCCTCCTCATCGTGGAGAAATCATCTACAACCAGAATCTTCATGTTCTTATCCAAGGCAACCTCCAGAAACGATGCCAATACACATATTCACAAAATCTCTCATATCTCACCCTGATCGGAGAGCCAGTCTGAGAGTCTTGACCTCAGCCGCAGGGTAGCTTGACTGTGAATCTGACACACTCTCGATTCGCTTACGCCGAGGACCTGACCGATCTCCCGCAGGTTGAGTTCCTCATCGTAATAGAGAGCGATAACCATGCGTTCTCTTTCCGGCAACCCAGATATCGCTTCTGCCAGCGCACGTTTGAAAGCGTCTCGCTGCATACCTTCGAAAGGACCGCTTATTGCACCGTCACTGCGATCCTGAGGCAGTTCACCTACCGCCTGGAGGTCCTCCAGACTGAATATCCGGCAGCCCGACGCGTCTTTCAGTATCTTGTGGTACTCCGGGAGCGACATACCGAGAACTTCTGCAACCTCTACATCGCGTGCATCCCGTCCCTGCTCGTTTTCGATCTCCCGCATCGCGCTGGCAACCATGCGTGCCTTACGGTGAACCGAACGCGGCGTCCAGTCACTACGCCGGATCTCATCCAGCATCGCACCGCGAATTCGAATTCCGGAGTAGGTTTCAAAACTGGCGCCCTGACTCGGATCGTAATTTCTACTTGCTTCCAGCAGCCCAATCATCCCAGCCTGAATAAGATCGTCAGCCTGCACATTCGGCGGCAGTCTGTTCATCAGATGGTAGGCAATTCGCTTCACCAGTGGCGCATGCTTTATCACCAGCGCATCCGCATCGGTCTCCTGCTCCTGTAACGCTGTATAGGTAGCTAGTCCATTCACCTCAAATCCCCCCACTCTGACTCGAATATTGAATAAGCCGTTCGACGAAGAACTGGAGATGCCCGCTAACGCCTTCAGGTACGGGCCAGTTATCGGCCTTCTTCGCAAGATTCTTGAATGTTTGGGCAGAACGGCTGCGTGGAAACGCTTGAACAACTGACTTCTGGGTGCGCACCGCCTTACGCAGATTTTCATCGTAAGGAATGCTTCCCATGAAGCTGAGCATCGCGTCCAGATAACGATCCGTGACGCGGCAAATCTTGTTGTACAGAGTCCTGCCCTCCTGGGCGGACCTGACCATGTTCGCAAGTATGTGGAACCGATCGATACCATACTCGCGGTTCAACAGCTTGATCAGTGCGTAGGCGTCGGTGATGGATGCGGGTTCATCGCAAACCACGACCACCACTTCCTGGGCAGCACGGCTGAAGCTGACCACGACATCGGATATGCCCGCAGCGGTGTCGACAATCATTACATCCAGATCCGACCCAACATCGCTGAATGCCCGTATCAGTCCGGCATGTTCAGCTCTGCTCAGTTCCGCCATCTGCTGGACCCCGGAAGCGGCCGGTGCAACCAGAATACCGGATGGCCCTTCGATCAGGACATCTTCCAGGCTGCACTCTCCGCGCACCACATGCGACAAGTCGCGTTCCGGATGCAGTCCCAACACCACGTCGATATTGGCCAGTCCCAGATCCGCATCCAGCAACATCACCCGTCGGCCAAGATCCGCCATCGCAACAGCGAGATTGACGGACACATTGGTTTTTCCGACACCGCCCTTACCGCCTGTCACGGCGACGACTCTCACCGGGTGCGGCTTTATCATCTCTCTCAGTCCCGTTGCCTGGTCCAAGTTTGCATCAACCATGAGCATCTGTACCCACCCCCCCAAGAGCCAACGAAAGATAAGCTTCGTTGTAGTCGCCTGCACCTTCCTGTCCCAGAGCGACGGCGCGACTGATCAGGGTGTTCGAGCGTGCCAGATGAATATCCTCGGGAACTCGCTGGCCATCAGTAAAAAAGGCCAGCGGTATACGGTTGTGAACCGCGGCGGAAACAGCGCCTCCCAGCGAGGCCGCCTCATCCACTTTGGTAAGAATACAACCGCATATCTCTGTCGCGCCGAACGCGGTGGCAGCCTGCTCCAAAGCCGATTGCTGAGTCGTTGCGGCAAGGGTCAGGAAGCGCTTCACCATTCGGTTGCCGGAATCGATCATTGACAGTTGATCGCTCAAGCGCACATCGCGCTGGCTCATTCCCGCGGTGTCGACCAGCACCAAACGTTTATCGGAAAGCGCATTGAGCGTGACATTCAACTCTTCCGGGGTGGTGGCAGAACGCACCGTGACATCAAGTATCCGCGCATAGGTGTTCAACTGCTCCTGGGCTCCGATGCGATAACTGTCGGTGGAGACCAGTGCCAGACTGCGGTGACCATGTCGTAGCACATAGCGGGCCGCGAGCTTTGCGATCGTGGTGGTTTTACCGACACCGGTGGGGCCCACCAGTGCGATAACACCACCCTCATCGATCATGCTGTCGCCCGCTATCGGCAGCTCCCCGGCCAACAGATTGAGCGCCCTGCGCCATGCCTGGTCCAGGTTATCGAAGTCCTGAATCCGCGCTACCAGCTGTGCGCCGATATCCGGGCTGATATCCAGCGCCATCAACCGCCGCAACAGTTCCCGACGTAGCGGTTGACGGCTGCCCATTTCGTTCCATGTGAGTTCCGACAGCTGGTTTTCCATCATGCGCCGCATTGCCTTCATCTCCCGCCGCATCTCAACCAACGTGGGGTCCTGACTCCACTCGACCTGAGTATGCGCAACCGGTGACGCAGAACGCCTGTCGGCAACTTCTACCGGTCTCTTCCGGTTTTCGATCTGAGGTAGTGGCGCGGTATCGACCGGTTGTTTACTCTGCTGGCTGGCAAAAGCCGACTCGTCGTAGTCTTTTGCGGCAACCAGTTCCACGCCGCCATCCACCGGCTTGTTCGACAGAATCACGGCATCAGGACCGAGGCTCTCCCTTACCTGCCGTAACGCCTGTCGCATATCGTTCGCAAAAAAACGCTTTATTTTCATACTCCGCCTATCCTGGATTCCCGGTCGGCCACGGTTTGAGTGGCCCTCGTGCTACCTGCTGCGGTGTCGGCCTGGCATCTTCAGATGGCGGGTTTACCTACCGTGGCGACAACCTTGATCTGCCGGTTGTCCGGAACCTCGTTGTAGGAGAGAACCCGCATGCCCGGCACACTGTGCCTGACAAATTTCGCCACCCAGGCCCGTATCGAAGCCGCCACCAGAAGAATGCTCTGTTGATTGGCCCGCTCCTGCTGGTTGAAGGTCTCCAGAAGTGCTTTCTGCAACTGTTCCGCCAACCCAGGCTCAAAGCCGACACTCCCCTCTTCCGAGGGTTGCAAGGTTTGTTGCAATATCTGTTCCAATTTTGGATCCAGAACTATTACCGGAATTTCCTCAATAGGACCAATAAGTTGCTGAACTATGTTGCGTGACATGGCGACCCGGGCATGGGTAGTCAGAACGCCGATGTCTTGACTCTGCGCTCCCCGCTCCGCCAATGTTTCGGCGATTGAGCGGATATCGCGGATGGATACACGCTCATGCAGCAGGTTCTGCAAAACCTTCAACACCTGGCCGAGCGAGAGTGTCTTGGGTACCAGATCCTCCACCAGCTTGGGGGCTGATCTTGCAAGCTGGTCCAGGAGCTGCTGCACCTCCTCGTGCCCAAGCAGCTCGTGCGCGTTACTCTCGAGGATCTCCTTCAGGTGGGTGGCCATTACGGTGCTGGCATCCACCACCGTGTAGCCAAGTGTCTGGGCGTGATCGCGCTGACTCGGGTCGATCCACACCGCATCCAGGCCAAAGGCGGGGTCCTTGGTCTCGACACCCTGAAGCGTACCGAACACCCTGCCCGAATTAATCGCCAGATCCCTGTCCGGGTAGATGTCCGACTCACCCATGATGGCGCCATGCAGCGAAATACGGTAACCGGTCGGGCTCAAATCCAGATTATCCTGGATGTGCACCGGCTGAATCAGAAAGCCCAACTCCTTGGACAGCTTCTTGCGTACGCCCTTTATGCGGTTCATCAATTCACCTCCCTGGTTTCTGTCAACCAGGGGTATCAGCCGATAACCCACTTCGAGTCCGATGATGTCCACCGGCTGCACATCATCCCAGGTGAGCTCGCGGTGCTCTGCCGGCACCTCGGGGGCAGCTACGGGGAGTTCACTATGCTCGGCCGACTTCTTGCTTCGGTAGATCCACCAGGCACCACCTCCCGCCAACGCGGCAAGCGTAAGAAAGGCAAAGTTCGGCATCCCGGGAATTATGCCCATTAGACCGAGAACGGCGGCGGCCACGGCCAGCGACTTCGGCGTATTCAGCAGCTGGGAGACGATCTGTCCGCCCATGTCCTGCGCGGACGCAACCCGGGTGACGATAATCGCAGCCGATGTCGACAGCAGCAGCGAAGGTATCTGAGCCACCAGGCCGTCGCCGATGGTCAACAGCGCGTAGAATCGCAGTGCGGTGGAAAAATCCAGGTCATGCTGCAGCATGCCGATGGAGAGACCGCCCAGTATGTTGATCACCAGGATCAATATGCCGGCCACCGCATCGCCGCGAACAAACTTGCTGGCACCATCCATGGAGCCGTAAAAATCAGCCTCCAGCGCAATCTCCTCGCGCCTCGCCTTGGCATCCTCCTGACCGATGATCCCCGCGTTCAGATCCGCGTCTATGGCCATCTGTTTACCGGGCATCGCATCCAATGTGAACCTGGCGCTCACTTCCGACACCCGCCCGGCGCCTTTGGTAACCACCACGAAATTGATAATTACAAGAATCGCAAACACCACTAGACCGACGGCATAGTTGCCGCCTATAACGAAAGCACCGAAGGCCTCGATGACCTTACCCGCCGCATCGCCCCCCTCATGTCCATCAAGCAACACCACCCGTGTGGAAGCGACATTGAGTGCCAGACGCAACAGCGTTGCCACCAGCAGCAAGCTTGGAAAAACGCTGAACTCAAGTGGCTTGAGGGTATAGACGACCACCAGCAGAACCACCAGAGAGAGCGCAATATTGAAGGTAAAAAAAACATCCAGGGCTAAAGGCGGCATGGGGATAATCACCATTGCCAACATCATGAGCAGGATCAGTGGAGCCCCAAGACCCTGGGCTCCCACGCTCTTCACATTATTGAAAATTGCTGTTGCATCCATGATAGCCACTCAATGATTAGCTGGTTGATTCGCTGCCTGCAGATGCAGGGTCCCGATTCCCGGCGGGTACCTGCATCTCCTCCGGAACCGTCAGATCCGTTGGAAAACCAGGTTTGAGACCCTGACCCGTCTGATAGGCCTTCAACTGAAATACGTACGCCAGCAGTTTTGCCACAGCAAGATAGAGACCGGCCGGTATGTACTCCCCGATTTCAGCGTGGGCATAAATGGCTCGCGCCAGCATGGGCGACTCGACGACCGGTACAGTGTGCTCGTGCGCCACCCGGCGAATACTGGACGCCACCAGGTCGACACCTTTGGCAACCACCTTGGGCGCCGACATCGAGTGCTGGTTGTAACTCAGTGCCACCGCGTAGTGAGTCGGGTTGGTGACGATCACATCCGCTTTGGGAACCTCTTCCATCATGCGCCGTTGCGCCATCTCATGCTGCAGGTTGCGTACCCGGCTCTTGACCTCTGGCCGGCCTTCGGTCTCCTTCATTTCGTCCCGAACCTCCTGTCGGGTCATTTTCAACTGGCGTTTGTGATCCCATAACTGAAACGGAATATCCACCAGAGCAATCAGTATCAAAGTGCTGGAGATCAGCACGAAGGAGCCACCGATCAGAGTGCTCAATTCGCTTACCGCGGGACCAAGCTCCAGCGTACTGAGACCGATGAATTCGTCCAGAAGCATCCAAAGGGCCAGCGTGGTTGCGCCGCCAATCAGAAAAAACTTGGCCATCGCCTTGAGCAACTCCACCAGACCCTTGGCGGAGAAGACCCGTTTCAGCCCGGACACGGGATTGAGCTTACTCAGCTTGGGCGCCATCGCCTGGGCACTGAATGCAACGCCCCCAAGTGCAATTGAACTGGCAACTGCTACAGCGACCATCACCAGAAAAAACGGGGCCAGCATTATCAGCGCACTCAGAATTGCATTCGCCAGCCGGCGCAGCAGCGCGTTGGGGTCGTACAGATCGACCCGCTCTATTGTGAATCCACCCGCCATTATCTCCGACAGGCTCTGGCCCAGCTGACCGCTCATGCCAACCAGCACCATCCCGCCGATAAGCGTAATGGCCATGGTATTCAACTCCTTCGAACGGGCAATCTGGCCCTTCTTCTTGGAGTCTTCAAGGCGTTTCGATGTGGGCTGTTCTGTTTTCTCCTGACCGTCTTTATTCTCAGCCATGACTCACCCCGTAATTAAAAGCAGACCCTTGATCAGGGCAAAACCTTCATCGAGAAAAATTTCGAAGTTCTCCATAACGTTGGGCAGACTGGCCCAGATCAGCAGGAACCCAATCAGCATGGTGATCGGAAAACCGACTGCAAAAATATTGAGTTGTGGCGCAGCCCTGGTTACCACGCCCATACCGAGATTGACCAGCAGCAGCGCAGCCATTACCGGCAGCGCCATCAACAGTCCGGCGCTGAACAGGCGGCTGCCCCAGTCAACCACATCCGACAGGTTGCTTCGCGTGATGCCGTCCACCGCAATCGGAAACGTGTGAAAACTCTGGAACAGCAGGTCGATGAGAATCAGATGGCCGTTGAGCACCAGAAACAGCAGTGTCGCCAGTATCAGGTAGAACTGGGATACGACCGGCACCTGTACGCCGTTCTGTGGATCCATCATCGAGGCGAATCCCAACCCCATGCTGTAGGCGACCACCTGTCCGCCGAATATCAGCCCGCCAAAAACCATCTGCAGGATGAAACCCATGATCAGCCCTATTGCCAGTTGCTGTAGCAACAGCATGAATGACTGGTGACTGAAAACGCTCACCACCGGCGGCTGAGGCAGCAGAGGCACGGTCACCCAGGTAAGCACCAACACCAGGCCAAGCCGGTACATGACAGGCGTCTGCCGGGAGTTGAAAATGGGAGCGGCGGTCACCATCGCCGCGATACGGATGAAGGGCCAGACGAAGCTGGCCAGCCAGAGATTGAGTTGCGCTTCGCTGAACGACATGGCTAACCAATCAGTTCCGGGATGCTTTCAATCAGGTTGATACTGAAAGTCATGATCACCCGCAGCATCCAGGGACCCGCCAGCATAAAAACCAACGCCACGATCAAAAGCTTCGGTATGAAGCTGAGGGTCATCTCATTGATCTGGGTGGCGGCCTGAAACATCGCCACCAACAGTCCCACCAGCAGCGCCGGGATAAGCACCACAGCGCCCAGAACGGTGGTTACTTCCAGCGCCCGCTGGCCAATGTCCAGTACTGAATCGGGCGTCATGGTTTAGCCGCCTTGTTCATGATGAGGGAAAGGTCATACCAGGAAGCTGGATGCCAGTGTTCCGAAAACCAGCGACCAGCCGTCTATGAGGACGAACAGCATGATTTTGAACGGCAGAGATATGATCAGCGGAGAGAGCATCATCATACCCATCGACATGAGCACACTCGCCACAACCAGATCAATAATCAGAAAAGGGATGAAAATCAGAAAACCGATCTGAAACCCGGTCTTGAGCTCGGATGTGGCAAAAGCCGGCAGCAGCATGGAGAAAGGCACATCCGCCTTTGACGTCATATCCTCGAAGCGGCCTATGCGTGCAAACAGTGCAAGGTCGCTCTCCCGGGTCTGGGCGAACATGAAGTCGCGTACCGGCACCGAAGCATTGCTCAGCGCCTCGGTCATCTCCATCTTCTCTTCGATATAGGGTTTGACCCCAACCTCATAAGACTCCTGAAGCACCGGCATCATCACGAAAGCGGTGAGAAAAAGCGCAAGTCCGACCAGAATCTGATTGGACGGCGTGTTCTGGGTACCCAGCGCCTGGCGCAGAATAGCGAGCACGATTACGATTCTGGTGAATGAGGTCATCAGCAACAGCGCCGCCGGCAGCAGGCTCAACGCGGTCATGAACAGCAGTACCTGTATGCTCAGGGTATAGGTCTGTCGCCCATCTGCATTGGGCGTCGCAGTGATTGCATCGAAGCCGGGCGCCGCCTGGACGAATGGCGCTGCCAGTATCAGCATCAACAGACCCAACTTGAGGAGGCGCAGCATCAACTATCCCCTCCCATCTCTTGCTTCAACTGACCGCTGAACTCACCCCCGGTAACCGCCTCTCCCGCATCCCGGTCGATGACATGGAGCATTCTCACCTGCCCCGGAGCAACCCCAACCAGCAGACGAGTCCCACCCACCTGGAGCAACACCGCTCTTTCACGGGGGCCGAGAGAGACGCCGCCTATCACGCTTACCATCCCCTTGCCGGCCAACGCCTGCTTCCCGAAGCGCCGAAAGAACCAGCTCAATGCGAATATCAGCGCGATAATGGCGATCAAACCAATCGCTGTTTCGGTCAGCGCACCTGTGGCCAGCGGCGATGCTGCATAGAGCGCGCTATTCTCATCCGTTGCCGCCGCGCAGGAGAGCGATGGCAGTAAACCAGTCGACAATATCCAGACAGGTTGCAGCCGCATCATTTCAGCCGCTTGATACGGTCAGACGGGCTGATCACATCGGTCAGTCTGATGCCGAATTTCTCATTGACTACCACTACCTCACCTTGGGCGATCAGCGTTCCATTCACCAGCACGTCCATCGGCTCGCCTGCCAGACGGTCGAGCTCCACCACGGAACCCTGATTCAGTTGCAGGAGGTTTCTTATCGGTATGTGGGTGCGGCCAATCTCCATGGATATGATAACCGGGACGTCAAGAATGGAATCCAGGCTCACTTCGCCGTTCCCACCGAGTACGACCTCGTTCTGCAGCTCCTGGAACTGGGCCGAAGCGGGGAGATCTGCCTGCTTTTCCGGGGCAACCTCGACCGCGTCCTGCTGTTCCAATGCTGCAGCCCATTCGTCGGCCAGCGCTTCGTTGGGATCCACTTCTATTTCACTCATTGTCATATCCTGTCGGCAAG
>Ga0316201_10004846_pt1 | contig 10236 bp, 9 predicted proteins | sample CS6wburrow_MG_FD_204516 | JGI IMG/M metagenome (GOLD analysis project Ga0316201, IMG submission 204516) | Coastal sediment microbial communities from Delaware Bay, Delaware, United States - CS-6 worm burrow | ecosystem: Environmental > Aquatic > Marine > Coastal > Sediment | place: USA: Delaware...
AAGCTCGGGATCGTCGGTTACCAGGTCCAGGAACGCGCGGTAACTGTCGCGCGCAAGACTGGAGCTGTCAGCAATGACCCGGTTACGGCGCAACGGCACCGTTCTGTTTTCCAGGCTTTTGATCGTGTCCTTTTTCTTGACGTCAGCCGTCGCCAGCGGCACGACAAATACGCACGTCAGGAAGGCCAGCAGTAGTTTGCGCAACAGCATCATTCCGGAGCCTCTCCGGTCGACGCTGCGATGTCGTAGATAGCCGCAAGGGCGAATCGCGCCTGGATGGAATACACGTCGAGTCGCTGCTGTTGCGCCCGAAGTTCCCGGACGGCGATGGTTTGCAGGAAAGCGCGCTGTGCAGACAGCGCATCTTCCACCCGCATCTTGCTTGCCTCGATCCGCGGATAAAGGTCCTCAACGCGACCACCCAGTGCCGCAAAGTGCAGCGGTTCGTTGCGCATGCTTTCATCGATTTTCCGCCGCAGGCGCTGGGTGTCGACCAGCGCCTCGCCGGTTTGCCGTAATTCACGACGAATGCGCCAGAGCCGGTCGCCAAACGCGCGCTCCAGCTGCCACTGCAGTACGCCTTTCAGCAGATCGATCTTGTCTCTAGCTTCCGCGGCCTCCGGAATATCGGACTGCAGCGCCGGCGTTTTCTCAAGACCCGTAATCTCGCCCCATGTCGCAAATTCGGCGCGGCTGGCCAATGCCAGCCAGTCAGTACCCGCCTCAATATTATTGAGCGTCGAATCGAACTCCAGTTTGCGGCCGACCATCGCGGCGAGATCCGCCCGTTCAAGAGCCGCTTCGATGACCGGCAGGCGGACCGAATACGCCTCGCGTCGCGTTTCGAGCATGTTGCTATAGACGTCGATGTTGCTCTGCCACGTTTCGAGATTGCGGTACAGGTAATTCAGGTCGCGATAGTTCTTCAGGCCCTCCTGAAATTCATGGGTCGCCAGCAGATGAAACAAATAGCGGGATTCGACTGCGTCCGGCAGCGTCTCGAGTTGCCAGTACCAACCCGTACTGTCGAGCGACGAACTGTTGACGAAAGTCCCAAAGAAATCGCCGGATTCAATGCTCTGAATGGTCTTTTCGAGCCGCTCGGTTTCTTCGCGGAAGGCCTCCGTGGCGTTCAGGTAATGATCGGCTGCCTGGCCAATCGAGTCGAGCTTGGCCATCGCGTACGGAATCGCCAGCATCGATTCCTGCACGGCAGAATCAAGCAAATCGCGGCCCTTGAGCTCCATCCACGGCGCCAGTGCGGCCTGGAAATTGTCCAGTTCGACATCCGCCCAGCCAACGCCCAGCAGCGCCTTGTTCGAGAACGGACCCTCCAGCCGCACGCGCTGCAGCGAGGCTTTGGCAGCTCCGGCTTGACCCTCCTGCAACAGCGCATAGCCCAGCGCGAGGTTGGCCTTGTCGCGCAGGGCCATCAATTCGTTATTGAATGGATTCAGTTTGCCGAGATCGCTCAGCAGCTCGGCAGCAGCATCGACCCGCCCGCTGCGCACCAGCGCTACGCCTATGTTGAACTTCGCGTAGCTCGCCCACTCGGTTTTGCCACGCCAGTTTTGCAGACGCGCGATCGCCTGGTCGTATTCCCCGGAGTCAATGAGGATCTGTGCTTCCAGCAGCAGTGCTTCGCGCTGCAGGTTCTGCGGCAGTTCACCGCTAATCTCGCCGAGCGCCTGTTGCGACCGCTCGAGGTAACCGCGCTGGTACCAGATTTTTGCGAGGAAGAACCAGGTTCGATCACGCACATCCGGGTCGACATTGTCCGCGAGTAGCCGTTCAAAGATTTCCGCCGCTGCCAGATGGTGGCCGTAGGACAAGTACATGCCGCCGAGCAGCAGTTCGGCCTCCGCGTCGTGAGACGGCAACTGCTGCTGCTGCCGGGCGGCCAGCAGGCGCACTATGGCGGGAAAATAATCTTGCTGATAAAAGTAATAGAGGACCTCACCATAATGCGGGTCCTCGATAACAATGGAGTTCGAGTCTTCGACGTCCGCAGCGGTCGCACCGCTGCACGCGACCAGACCGGCGGCAAACCCAAGCCAGTTAAGAAGTTGGCGAGCCGGCGGCAACGATCACTCCCAGTCCTTGATCACGAACTCCGGCTGTTGCTTGATTACTCGATCGGTGATCTCAAGCTCTAAGTACTTTGCGCCGATTCCCTTGTCGATAGTGACCGTGGCGCCACGGCGATAATCGCGACCATGGGGGCCCTTGCCCGTGAACACGGCGATCACCTCGTGCTCTCCGGTTTTCAAGTTGGCCTTGTGTGCACGATGCACGCCACCACGAATCAATGCGTCGACCTCTCGTCGCGTGTACAGGTAATTGCTGACTTCCTTGCCGTCGATCCTGATGTTCACGGAATCGAGCGCGAAGTACTCGCCGACATCCATTGAAACAAAAAAGGCGACCTGCGAATTGGCCGGGAATAACAGATCTTCCTCCAGCAGGAACAGGTCGCGATTCAGATCGAGAACCTCGTTCTTCAGCGCCTGTACTTCCTGGTCGAGGCTCTGTGCCTGGGCTCGCTCTGACACGGTCTCGCCCGCCGCCGCAGCGTTGGTCTGTACCTGTCCGGTAGCATCGTCCGGCGCAACGTTTGCCTGCGCGAACGCCGTGCTGCCGGGGCCAGCCAGGCAAATCATCAATGCCGCCATCGGCATCAGCCGACTCAATATTCTGATCACTGAATTATTCTCTTAGCAACGCGCGAATCTGGTCCAGGTACTTGTCTTCGTAGCCGGGCTTATAGCCGTGATGCACATGGCGAATCCTGCCCTCCCGGTCCACCAGCACGGTGACCGGCATCGCCTCGACGTCATACAGCTTGCTGACTTCCTTCTGCGTATCGAACAGCACCGGGAACGAAACGCCCAGGTCATCGATCATTTGCATCGCCCGTCCGGCGTCGTCATCGATGTTGACGCCAAGGAGATTGAATCCGACACGCTGGTAGCGAGAGTAGAGTTCGTCCAGCAGGGGCATTTCCTGACGGCAGGGCCCGCACCAGGTTGCCCAGAAATTGATCATGACGACATCGCCACGATATTCCGAGAGGCGCAGGTTCTCACCGGTCGCGCTTTTTAGCGCGAAATCGGGCGCCGGTGATCCGGCGAGATCGGATGAGGCCAGGCTCACCGAGGCCAGGGCACAAAAAAGCATTCCTGCAAGTCGTCTGTATCGCTGCATTGTTCGATTCCTTGGCATATCCAGGTCGATTCGGTCCCTCGCCGGGTCAGGCACCCGACCGCGAACCATTCGGCATGGTGACAGCCAGTGTGTGACCGGGCCGTGATTATCGTCACAAATGCCCACTTCGGACCCCGTTTCACCCCTGAACATCTGACAATGATAGGACTATGCCGCTGAATTTAAAGCGAAAAACCGTCGCTATTCGGCGACATCGACCAAAATGCGCGGCTACTCGCTGGTTGCCGGAGCCGGTGGCTCCAGGCCGTCGGAGTAGAAAACCCTGCCGTCGGCGTCGATGACGATACTCTCGTAATCCGGCAGCGTCGCGATGAGCGTGAGCCCCCGATCGACGCCCATCACGAAAACCGAGGTCGATAGAGCATCGGTAATGACGGCATCCGGCCCGAAAACCGTGGCGCTGTGCATCCCACCGGCGGGTTCACCGGTGCTGGGTTTGATGATGTGGTGATAGCGCACACCGTCCTCGTCGAAAAAGCGTTCATAGTCGCCCGAAGTCGAGATAGCCTCATCGACGAGCGGCACCGAGATGGCGACCTGCCGCTCCCCGTCATCGCGCGGATTTCGGATACCGACCATCCAGGGACGACCGCGCCGATCGCCAAGCAAACGGGAATCTCCGCCGGCGGTCACGATGGCGTGCTCGATGCCGCGATGCCGCAGAATATCGATGCCGCGCTCCACCACGTAGCCTTTGGCGATGCCACCGAGATTGATGCGCACGCCCTCTTTCAGGAACGCGACGGTGCCGGCAGCCTGGTCCAGTTCCACGTACCGATAGTCAATGGAATCGCGTTCACGCGCGATTGTCGACGCGTCGGGGCGCTGGCGCGCTCTGAAGTCGTAATGCTGGCCGACGCTGTCATAGGTGATATCAAAAGCGCCCAGCGTCAATACCGAAATATCCAGCGAGCGGCGGATCACGTCGAACAGTTCCTCGCCGACGCTCACCGGCTCGGATGCCGCCAGCCGGTTGACCCGCGAGATCTCGCTGTCTTCGAGATAGGTACTCATCAGGGCGTTGATCCGAGCCGTTTCTGCGAACACCGCTTCCAGCGCCGCCCGGCCTGCCACCTCGTCGTCACTCCACAGCAGCACACTGACCTCGGTACCCAGCAGCGGCCGCGAATCGCCTGTCCACCCTGCCAGCGCCGGCAGAACCGGGGCGATCAGCAGCAACAGCGCTAGTCTTGGCAGAATCCGGGAGTTATGCTTCACAAACTGATTTTTCGGCAAGGAGCAGGCTAGTGACTTCATTCCTTATTTTCCTGGGCATCATCGCAGCGATTGTGTTCTGGGCAATTAGCATTTACAACCGCCTGATCAATGAGCGTAACCGGGTCCGCAATGGATTTGCACAGATCGACGTGCAGCTAACCCGGCGTCATGACCTGATTCCAAACCTGGTTGAGGCCGTCAAGGGCTATATGAAGCATGAGCGCGAGACCCTCGAAGCGGTCGTAAACGCGCGGAATACGGCGGTTTCCAGCCTGGATGCGGCGAAAGCGGATCCGGCCAACGCCGACGCCATCAAGAAGCTGGGTGCGTCGGAGGGCGCCCTCGGGAGCGTGCTGAGCCGCCTGTTTGCCCTGGCAGAGGCCTATCCTGACCTCAAAGCGAACCAGAACATGATGCAGTTTCAGGAAGAACTCGCGACGACGGAAAACAAAGTGGCATTCGCCCGCCAGGCGTTTAACGACTCCGTGATGAGCTACAACAACACGGCCCAGAATTTCCCGAATAACATGATCGCAAACACCTTCAATTTCGAATTGGCGAGCTTCCTCGAAATCGAAGGCGAAGAGAAGCGCGAGGCACCGGACGTCTCGTTCACCTGATCGATTCGTGAATTTTTTCGACGCTCAAGACCGGGCCCGGCGGACGACGCGGCGCCTGGTGGCCGCGTATATCCTCGCAACGATAGTGATCGTCATCGGCGTGACGGCCATCATTGGCGTTGCGCTTTTCAATTTCACCGAGGCCGGACTCGGTTATACGGTCGGCGACTTCACGGCGCAGCAGGCGCCGATTCTCATCGGCGCTGCGGTCTTGACCACCTTGTTCATTCTCGGCGCTACCGCTTTCAAAACGGCAGCATTGTCATCGGGCGGTGGACGCGTGGCCACCAGCATCGGCGGCACGCTCGTTCCGGCCGATACCCAGGACCCGCTGCGTCGCAGACTGCGTAATGTCGTTGAGGAAATGGCCATTGCCTCGGGCGTGCCAGTGCCCGAAATCTATGTCCTAGAGGAAGAAAGCGGTATCAACGCTTTTGCCGCCGGCTACACGACGAGCGATGCGGCGATTGCGGTCACGCGTGGTACGTTGGAGTTGCTGGATCGTAACGAACTGCAGGGCGTCATCGCGCACGAATTCAGCCACGTACTCAACGGTGACATGCGCCTGAATATCCGGCTGATGGGCGTGCTATTCGGCATCATGGTCCTCGGGCTGATCGGTCGCTTGATCGTGCGTGGCGGACATCACACCAGCATCGTTTCCAGTCGCCGTGATCGCGGCACGCCGGTGATTCTTGTCGTCGGCCTGGGGCTCGTGATTCTCGGCGGTATCGGGGTGTTCTTCGCGCGCGTCATCAAGGCGGGCGTGTCGCGTCAACGCGAGTTCCTCGCCGACGCGTCGGCCGTGCAGTTCACTCGCCAGAGCGAGGGCATTGCCAGCGCGTTGAAGAAGATCGGCGGCTACAGTGCCGGCTCCCTGATTCAGTCCGCTGATCCGGAAGAGATCAGCCACATGCTCTTCGGTACCGGCGTCAACTATTCGAGCCTGTTCGCGACGCACCCGCCGTTACTGGATCGCATCCAGGCACTGGACCCGAGTTTCAATGCAGCCGACTATCCCGCCGTCGACGCCCGCTTGCATCGCCACACCGCCGCGCCGGACGCGGCCCGCGCAGGATTTGCCCCCGACATAACAACGGCCCTGGCCAGCGGCGGTGCTGCCGTCCTCCCCGACTCGATCGCCGAAACCGTCGGTCAGCCGGAAAACGAGCATATCGAGTACGCGCAGCACCTGCGCCAGTCGATCCCCGAATCACTCTACACCGCCGCCCATTCGGCGGAATTTGCCTATTTCCTGACGATCGCCCTGATTCTTGACCGGACCGGCCGACACCTTGGCCGGCAACTGTCGCTGGCCCGGGAGCAACTCGGCGCACGTCGCGCCGATCTTCTGCAACGCTATTACGATGAACTGGGTCATATCGGCGAGGAGTATCGTCTGCCGCTGCTCGCCATCGCATTCCCGGCCCTGAAGTCGCGGCCGGCACCGGAATTGAGCTACCTGGTTTCACTGGCAACCCGGATGATTGAGGTTGATGGCGAAATCGATTTGTACGAATACTGCTTCTACCGAATCCTGACCAGCAATCTCGGGCAGGCCGTGGATCCGGTAGGTCGACGCCGCGCCACCCGTGCGCGACGCTCGACATTAAGGGCCGCGACCATCGACCTGCTGAGAGTGCTGGCGAGTCACGGCCACGATACGGACGAGCAGCGTGCCGCCGCGTTTGCGGCAGGGGTTGCCGACCTCGGAGCCTGGGCAGAGCAGCATACCTACCGCGCCGATCGCTTCGATTCGGTCGCGGTACTGGACCGGAGCCTCGATGTACTGCTGGGACTCAACAGCCGCGGCAAAGAGGCACTGGTGCACGCGATCAGCGCCACTGCGGCACACGACCGCAAGCTGAGCGTTCCTGAGGCCGAGCTGATTCGCGCTGTCTGCGCGACGCTCAACTACCCGTTACCCCCGATTCTGGTACGCCGCACGCTGCCTGCTGAATGATCTGTCCGCAGTGAATGACGTATCATCGAACTCCTGAGCTAAAACCCTGTCGGAATACCCCATGAGCTATAGCCGCTATTTGACGATCGCGATGTTATTCGCGCTTATCTTTACCTCTACCGCCACCGCCGCGACGCGTGAAGAACAACGCGTGGCCGACGCTGCAGACGTGCTCGATCAGTTACTGCGCATCCCCGAGCGGACCATTCCGCCGACGCTGCTGGCGCGCGCTTACGCGGTCGCGGTGATACCCAACGTCCGGAAGGCCGCTCTCGGCTTCGGTGTACGGCGTGGCAAAGGCATTATCGTCGTACGCCAGGATGACAATTCCTGGAGCAATCCGGCTTTCGTCGCATTGACGGGCGGCAGTTTCGGCTGGCAGGTCGGTGCCCAGTCGACCGATATCATTCTCGTTTTCAAGAATCGCGAGGGTGTCGAAGGGATTGCCAGCGGCAAACTGACGCTGGGCGCCGATGCCTCCGTCGCAGCCGGCCCGGTTGGGCGTCACACCGGCATCGCGACTGATATCGTATTCGAGGCAGAGGTGTTTTCCTATTCGCGTAGTCGCGGCCTGTTCGCCGGCGTGGCCATTGAAGGTGCCGGCGTAACGATGGACCGCAAGGCGAATGCGGCCTTTTACGCGTCGGCGACCATGACACCGGAGAAGATATTCGTCAGTTCCCCGAACATCGCGCCGGACATCGCCAACCGGTTCGTGCAGGTTCTGGCAGCACAGACCAGCCGACTGCCGACCAGCCCGGGCATGGAAGCGGGCGCGGCGGCGCCAACCGAACCTGAACCCGAATCCGACGTGCGCACGTTCGGTATGCCGGATCCTGGCGAAGCCGACAATAGTGACACCGGTTACGACCCGAACTACTAGAAAAACGGAAGCTGTCAAACGTGACTGACCTGATGGCGGCGGTGCAAGACTTCGCCGCAACAATCGGCCCGAATCTCTACCTGCAGGCTGCGATCATCGCCGCCGTGTTCATTGTTATCGGCAAGATTGCAGACTGGGTTATTTCGGCCATCATCGGGCGCATCGTGCAACGTTCGTCGAACAGCTTCGATGACGAATTCGTCAAGCTGATCCACCGGCCAATATTCCTCTCTTTCGTGCTGGTGGGACTGGCTCTTGCAACACAGCGGCTGCAGCTTCCTGCTGCGCCGGAATTCATCACGCTTGGCATCCTGAAGACCATCGCGATCTTTGTCTGGTACAGCACGTTGTCCCAGGTGATGAACCTGGTCGCGCGCATGTTCACGCGCAAGCGGGACAATAAACTGGCTGAGAGCGGCATGCTGACGTTGATTCACAACGTTATGAAGGTCGTACTGGTCGCGCTAACCGGCTATTTCATCTTCCTGGCGTGGCAGATCGACGTCACGGCCTGGCTTGCCTCCGCCGGAATCGTCGGCCTCGCGCTCAGCTTCGCGGCCAAGGATACGCTGTCAAACCTGTTTGCTGGCGTCTCGATCATTGTGGACGCGCCGTACAAGAACGGCGACTTCATTATTCTCGAGTCGGGCGAGCGCGGCGTGGTCACCGACATCGGGTTGCGCAGCACGCGCCTCCTGACACGCGACGACATCGAGATCACAGTCCCCAACGGAATTATTGGCAACGGCAAGATCATCAACGAGGCTGGCGGGCCCGCATCGCATCACCGTATTCGCATCGCCGTTGGCGTCGCCTATGGCAGCGATGTTGATCACGTCATAGAGACACTGGAAACGGTTGCCGCGAACAACGCGGATGTGTTGAAACAGCCAACGCCGCGCGTCCGTTTCCGCAGGTTCGGCGAGTCCAGTCTCGACTTCGAACTGCTGTGCTGGATTGCACAACCTGTCGACCGCGGCCGGGTGTCGCATGATCTCAATTGTGCGGTTTACAAAGCGCTGCAAACCAATCAGATCGAGATACCGTTCCCGCAGCGAGACCTGCACGTTCGCAGCATGCCTGCTGAAAAAAGCTAGTTATTGCCCTCTTCTGCACGCCGCCGCAACTCTTCGCGGACGGTTTCCAGATCAGTCGACGGTGCGTCGTCCGCTTCCGGAATGATGACAATCGGCACGTTGCCTGCAGGCTCATCAGAATTCTCTGCGGATTCGGCGGGCGGCGTTTCGCCAAACTGGGCAAGGTATTCTGCCTCCCTGGCGCGCTCCGCGGCTTCCTCGGCGCGGCGGCGTCCTTCTGCGGCGGCCTCCTGCGCCCTGCGTAATTCCTGTCGCTTGCGTTCGGAACGTGACTCGAGCTCGGCAGCTCGATCCGCCTCCTCCCTGGCCTGAATGCGCGCGGCCGCGGCGCGCGCATTCACGCACTCTGCGACGTAGCGGCTTTGCGCGCGATCTTGCGCACAACGCACCATGGCAGCTTCAAGCAACATCGGGTTATCGAGAAACTCCGTCACTGTGCGTGGCGGTGGCTCCTTGCTACAACCGACTGCAACAGCCAGCACAATGCACAGGGATGTCAGGTAGCGAATCATGTTCGTGGATCATTCCTTTAGCCAGACTTCGCAGCAAACATAGCGCGATCCGTCGTCCATTATAGCAAGTTCGTGACGGATCAAGCGCCGGCGGAGTTCGCACTTTAGGTGCTGCAATCGGGTTCTTTCGCGCTATAGTGGCTTTGTGCTCGTGGTCAGGATGGAGTTCCTTGTCAGAATCAAGCCAATTCAGGCTGCTCGGACAGCGCCGTTTCGCACCGTTTTTTGCTACTCAATTCCTGGGCGCGCTCAACGACAATATCTTCCGTAATGGCCTCGTTATCCTGATCACTTTTCAGGGCGTATTGGTCGCCGGCATGAATCACACCCAGCTAGCCAACGTCGCGGCGGCGCTATTTATTCTGCCGTTTTTCCTGTTTTCGGCAACCGCCGGTCAGCTCGCCGATAAGTACGAAAAATCGATGCTGATACGTCGCATCAAGATGCTCGAAATAGCGCTGATGCTGTTGGCCGCATTCGCGCTGATTTCGGAAAGCTACTCGCTGATCCTGCTGGTGCTCTTTCTGATGGGCTGCCAGTCCACGATGTTCGGTCCCGTTAAATACGCTTACCTGCCGCAACAGCTGGCCGACAGCGAACTCGTTGGCGGCAATGCGCTGGTGGAGTCCGGCACCTACATTGCCATCATCCTGGGGCTGATTGTCGGCGGCATTGCCGTGGGTGCGGGGCTCGAAGCCAGCCTGGGTGTCAGCAAGCA